>Ga0326727_10001686_pt1 | contig 79970 bp, 63 predicted proteins | sample MB2enrmetagenome_FD_207643 | JGI IMG/M metagenome (GOLD analysis project Ga0326727, IMG submission 207643) | Lab enriched peat soil microbial communities from McLean, Ithaca, NY, United States - MB29MY | ecosystem: Environmental > Terrestrial > Soil > Wetlands > Peat | place: USA: New York... | reverse complement strand
GCCAGTGCACGCAGAGCTTGGTCTCGAGGCCGCGAGCCGCGGTTCGACCCAAGGTGGAAAACAGAGCCGTCGCCGGAACCTTGAGCGCGCCCAGAGCTTCGGTGACAACTTCCTTGTAATCGGGGGCACCGCTGGCAAAACCCACCAGCATGCGCGACAGCGGCCCGACTTCGACGGCGTTGCCCTTCCAGCGCGGCGATTTCAGCCATGAGTACTTGGCGTTCTCGTCGAGCTGTTGATAGGGAGGCTTCGGCCCGCTGTATTTCGGCACCGTGACGCCGTCCCATGGATGCAGCGAGTCCTTCCCTTCCGGATACTCGTACCAGGAGTGCGCAACCTGTTCCTGCACCTGGTTCGCGTCGGCAAGGTCGAGAGGCTGCACGTCGCTCAGGTTCTTGTTGAGGATGACGCCGCGCGGCATGCGGAACTTGCTCACGTCGCCGATGCCATTCTGCGGGACGTCGCCGTAGGCCATGTAGTTGCCGAGACCGCCGCCGATTGCCGCCCAGTCGGTGTAGAACGAAGCGACGGCCAGTAGATCGGGGATGTACATGTTTTCGACAACCGCCATGGCATCCTGAATCAAACCTTTGACGTAGTTGAGGCGCTCCATGTTGATGGCGTTGTCGCCTTGCATAGAGATCGCCGAAGCCATGCCACCGACGAGATAGTTCGGGTGCGGGTTTTTGCCTCCGAACACGGTGTGAATCTTGATGATTTCCTTTTGCCACTTCAGGGCTTCGAGGTAATGCGCGACCGCCATCAGGTTCGCTTCCGGCGGCAGTTTATAGGCCGGATGGCCCCAATAGGCATTCTGGAAAAGGCCTAACTGACCTGACTGCACGAATTTCGTGAGGGTGGTGGCCAGGTCCTTGAAGTATCCAGTGCTTGCGAGCGGCCAGGAGGGCGAAACTTTCTGCGCCAACGCGGACGTCGCGGCAGGGTCTGCCTTCAGGGCGGAAACAATATCGACCCAGTCGAGCGCGTGCAGGTGATAGAAGTGGATGACGTGATCCTGCACCTGCTGAGTGAGGAACATGATGTTGCGGATGATCTCCGCGTTCTGTGGAACCTTGACATTGAGAGCATTCTCCACCGCACGCACGGAAGCGAGCGCATGCACCGTGGTGCAGACACCGCAGATGCGCTCGCAGAACGCCCAGGCTGTGCGTGGATCGCGGCCCTTGAGAATGACCTCGAGGCCGCGCCACATGGTTCCGGACGACATAGCGTCTTTGATGGTGCCGCGCTCGTCGAGCATTGCCTCGATGCGCAAATGACCTTCAATGCGAGTGACTGGATCCACCACTACACGAGTCGCCATGGCTTACTTCCCTTCCCCGGCCGGAGCGTTGGTGTCCGAGCCGATCTTTTTTCCGGTTGCGCGCAGGACCTGAGTGGAAATGAAGTGCGATGCCACGCCGATCACTGCCGCCCCGGCTGCCACCGCTCCAATCGTGTCAGGAGTGGATTCGATCCCCGGCACGGGAATCCCGGACAGCCGCTCGTAAAACGGACCGTTGTCCCAGAAATTCACTTCGCTGCAACCGATGCAGCCGTGGCCGGAACCGATGGGATAGGAAACACCGTCGTTCCACTTGAAGGTTGAACATGAGTTGTAGGTGCTCGGCCCGCGGCAACCCATCTTGTATAGGCACCAGCCTTTCTTGGCGCCATCGTCATCCCAGGTCTCGACAAACTGCCCGGCATCGAAGAACGCCCGCCGGTAGCATTTGTCGTGGATGCGCTGTCCGTAGAACATTTTGGGCCGGCCATAGCCGTCGAGTTCCGGCAGCGCGCCGAAAGTGAGGATGTAGGTGAGGACACCGGTCATGACTTCGGCGATCGGCGGGCAGCCGGGCACATTGATGATCGGCTTGCCGGAGATGAGTGCGTGCACCGGCTTGGCGCCGGTCGGATTCGGCTTGGCTGCCTGCACGCATCCGTTCGAGGCGCAGGAACCCCAAGCGATAATCGCCTTAGCGCTGGCGGCGGTCTCCTCGAGAATGCTCAGGAAAGTCTCGCCGCCAACGGTGCAGTACACTCCGCCGTCGGCCGTGGGCGCGTTGCCTTCGACGGCCAGCACATACTCGCCGGGATGCTCTTTGATGAGCTTCTTGCGAATCTCCTCGGCCTGGAAGCCCGCGGCCGCCATCAGCGTGTCGTCGTAGTCGAGCGAGATCATGTTCAGGATCACGTCCTGCGCGATCGGGTGCGAGGAGCGGATGAACGATTCGCTGCAGCAGGTGCACTCCAAGCCGTGGAGCCAGATCACAGGGAGGCGCGGCTTGGTCTCCAGGGCTTCGACGATCTGCGGAACGATGGTGGCTTCGAGTCCCATCGCCGCCGCCATCATGGTGCAAAACTTCACAAACCGGCGGCGGTCAACTCCGTGGGCGCGTAGAACATCGTAGGTGGAGGCACTGCGTGGTTGGGATTCCATGGGCTGCCTCGATGGTGATGTGATTTTGTACGGCTGTACCTGTAACGCGGGAATATTAGTACAGCCGTCATGTCGGTCAGTGACGTGGATCACTGGTCGATGTGAAGTGACCTCACAAAAGACCCGCGAAGAGAAAAGAGAAAAGTGTTCTATCCGGTTATCAGCGGAGGCTGAGACAGCTTGTCATTGCAGGGCGCACATGACCTTCATTTGGCCACGGCGCGGACGTGCTGGAAGTTCGAATTCTCAACCGCAATGGCAACGTCCCTATTAAAGAAAAGGACCGGGCCGGCGTGCATGCGAAACTCGGTTCCGAAGATCCACGGGAACCAAACTCCGTCCGGTTGGCGCTGGTAGACGACGTTGAACCCGAGCCCAGGGAAATCAAACCACATGGTGCGCACTAAGAACGGGGCGCGGTGGGACATTTTTGTAAATACGCGAACCGGCTGGAATTCCGCAGCATCGATAAAGGCTTCCCCCGTCCAAGTCAGGGCATTGCCGTCCTTGGGCGAGAAGGCGATGTGGTAGCAGTTTCGGCCCTCGTCAACTTCCTGGCCGAGTAATGTGAATATGTAGTTTCTCTGGAGCTCTTGCGTCAAGGGGAAAAGGGCGCGCCCCAGTCCATCCTTGGATTTGTCGTCCAAGAGGTAGCCGCGCAGGAAGCGAATCAAGTCTTCATCGCTGCTGCCGGACAGGGGAGCGGGCTCGTAACTTTGCAAGTCCTGAATCAAATCGCTACCGCTATTTGTTTTCGACTTTTCCTTCGCTGGATCGACCTGAAGATCGACATATTTGTCTTTTTTCCAGTAGCGACCAGTCAGCAGTCTTAGGCGCTTCTGGATCCTTACTGGCATGTCATATGTGCCTGGCAGGGACGAAACCTCGTAGTCCGCATTCTCTTCGCGCATCATGCGGTTTTGGGGCTTGTGGGTCGCGATGTGGATGTGCTGGTTGTAGACGTAATCGTCTCGCAAGGTCTCGCTGCGCTCCTGGTTCCCCGCCACACGGGCCATGATTTCTTCAGCCTTAAGGGGTACGGTCTGGACACTAGATTGAGCGTCCTGGCCCGGGGCGAAACTGGCAGCCAGCAGAACCGCGGGAAGACAAAACTTCAGCTTTGTAGTTACAACCATTAACCCCGCCTAATGAGCACAGCAACTATCCCACAGATGGGAGGGTTGGTGTTATGAGCGGACCGCAAGAACCGCTACTCTGATTTGTTGGGGGGAGGGCGGCCGAACTCACACAGTTTTCGCGGCCTCGCCAAACGTCAAATTCGCATCGGCTAAGGGGGAGCCGGGAGGATTTACACCATAGCCGCCGCGACTGCCTGTCGCATGGGCAGCGTTATCGAGAAAGTCGTACCTTTCCCGGTAGTACTGGTAACGTCAATCTCCCCGTGGTGCTCCTCGACGATCCGGCGTGCCAGCGAGAGCCCAAGCCCCGTACCGTTTCCTTTTGTCGTATAGAACGGCCGGAAGATGTTGGAGAGATGCTCGGGCGGGATTCCGCGGCCGGTGTCAGACACGGTGATCACGGCATCGTCGCTGTTTTCTCTGGCGAAGACGGAAACTCGTATCCGCCCTTCCCCGTCGATGGCCTGCACGGAGTTCAGTAACAGATTGAGCAGCACCTGGTGGATCTTATCGCTGTCGTGGTCGACTTCGGGTAGGTTCGGGTCCGGGGTAAAGTCGATCTTGATCGGCTTCGAGAGCACTTGTTGGCGCGCGAGCATGACGGCGTGCTCGACCGTGGTATTCAGGTCGCTGGGCCGCATCTCGCAAGCGCGGGGGCGGGCGGTCTCGAGTAGGTCGGTGAGGATGCGGTTGATCTGAGTGACTTCCTCACGCACGTCCTTCACCACCTCCTTGGCAGGACTGGATGCGGGAAGATCGCGCCCCACGATCTCAATGACGCCGGCAATTCCGGCTAGCGGGTTGCGAATTTCATGCGCCAAGCCGGTGGCCAATTCTCCGAGAGTAGCGAAGTGTTCGGCACGCGACATCTGCGTGCGATGCAGGGTCTCTATCTCCGTGCGATTATCGCGCAGTTGTTGCACCATGAGGTTGAAATTGCGCCCCAGGTCGCCGATTTCATCGTTGCGCTTGGCGAAGGAAACGGAAGCATTCAGGTCGCCCTCGCCGACGCGCTCGATCTGCTCCTGCAATTCGATCATAGGGCGATTGATGGCGTAGGCCAGCACGACGATCGTGACCCCGCAGATCGCGACCGCTCCGGCGCCTGCGATCAGCAACAAGCGATGCCGTTCGGTGTCCTGGAGTGAAAGGGTCGCCAGCAGAAACAGAAACATGCCGTTGAGCAATACGAAGGCGACGGGCCAAATGGCTTTTATCTGCCAGTTCACTCGGAGAGAACGGGCTGCTCCGTTCTCCGCCGATCTGTCCGTCGATGTTTGCATTTCCGCCATTCTTACACTTCTGCCATCTTTACTCTTTTCCGACTGGCTACGGAACCCTATGCGTAGGCGTGCAGGCCCGGCAGCAGGTATGTAACTCCAAAGAAGGTGAACATCACCACGCCAAATCCCAGGATTGCGAAGTAGGCGGCACGGCGACCGCGCCAGCCGCGGGTGATGCGCATATGCAGGTAACCGGCATACACCAGCCAGGTAATAGCGGCCCAGGTTTCTTTGGGATCCCAGTTCCAGTAAGAACCCCAAGTCTGGTTCGCCCAGTAGGCTCCGGCGGCGATCATGAGAGTTAAGAGCGGGAACGCGATGCAAATGGTCTTGTATGTGATGCGGTCGAGTGCGTCGGCATCAGGCAACAAGCGCTCAAGATCGGGTCTCCGCCAGAGCAGCAGCAAATACAAAAGAGAGAGGAAAATGCCACCCACCAAGCCGGCGAGAATGAAAGGGCTGGCAGCGAGGCTGGTGGGAAACAAACCATCAGCATCGAGAGATGGGTAGGCGCCTTCGCTGGCGCGCATCAGGAACATGACTAAGGCGACGATTTGCAGAAGGATACTGACGAAAACGGCCTTGTTCGCAATGGCGAGGAGACTTTCGTCCTTTTTCGATTTCGACAACCCATAAAGAACCAGCGGCGCAGCGACGACCAAGGCGGTTAACAGCAATAGCCAACCCAGATCCGGGACGACTACGAATAACCGCACGCCTTTGGAGAGAAGCATCTCCTGCTTATATTCCGCGTTCCAGCCAATGAGACTTAATCCGCCCCACTTTTCGAAGCGCGTCAGCACGATGCTCGCGTAGATGGCGAGTGTGCTGGCACTGGTGACGGCGAGGAAGGTTTCGGTCTTCATGTTGTCTTGAATCAGGAACATCATGGCCAGCGCAAAACTCAGCGCGCAGGCCGCATAGGCAAGCATCGCCAACGTGACGTGCACGTGCAGCCATGTGGATTGCAGCGCCGGCACGAGCGGATGAACCTCGGTCCGCAACAACTGCATAAGAACCACACCGACAATCGCGACCGGCATCGTGACGGTGCCGATGACCTTCACGCCATATTTCTTCTCGGCGACCAGCGTGAGGACGGCGAGTGTCCAGACAAAGCTCAGCAGCATTTCGTAGACACTGGCAAATGGCGGATGTCCGGATTCATACCAGCGGTGGGCGATGGCACCGGTGTTGGCGAGCAAGCCGGCCCACGTCGCGAGAGAGGCGAATTTGACGTAGGAATCCGTCCCAGTGACGCCGAATCCAAGGTAAAGCGCGCCGGCACCGGCATAGAAAATGAGCGCGGCAAAGAGCAGGTTAGTCTCGCTGAGTATGTTGCCGCTCTTGACCACATTCAGAAATGCCATGAACAGCAGAAAGGCAATCGCCAACCCCACAAATACGATCAGGGTGGCGCCGGTTGTCGCAGGTTGCTGCTGTCCGGCTTTTGCTTGAGTCATTGCTTATTCCCCCACGCCATCGCTTAACGTACGGTGGCGGCTGCGGCACCCTCATGCGGAGCGCCGGTAATGGACTTTGCTTCTTTCTCAGCGGCCGCGACCAGTTCATTGAACCGCTCTTCGAAAGCGTCGCGATTGCGATTCGCGCTGCCGCCGATCCACAGAGAAAGCTGCCCGGACCGCTCGTCTTTCACGGGCACGGCCCAGAAGCGCATATGTATCACGTAGAAAACGAAAGCGAGCCCGATGCCGAGCAGCACGACGCCGCCCCAGACACCATACTGTCCGGGCTCGTGCGAAACTTGCAAACCCGTGAAATGCTGCCACTTCAACTCTTTCGGCTGGAGCAGATAGGGAGCCTTCGAATTGTCGGCAACCTCGTCAAGCTGAGGGAACCAAACATCGTAGGATTGGCCGCTGCTTTTCTGGGTAACAACCATGTGAGCGGCGGGTTCGCCGATTTCGTTCGAGCGTTTGTACACTTGCCCGTCGCGCACGGCATAGTCGGAAAAGAATTCGGCGAAGCGCACGGACGTGTCGGCGTCAAGATCGGCGGTCTCACCCAGAGCAAGAGCAAACTCCTTGTTTCCGGCAGATACCGGTGTCGCGAGATTTTTGCTGGCGGATGCAACGCTGAACGCCGCGTTTGGCGCCGCTGAGAATGACACCTTGTCTGCCTTACCGGTCTCGCCAAAGCTCGATTGGTAAAAGCGTACTCCCTGGTAAATCAGTGGGTCGTTGACCACGATCTCTTTCTTCGCCACATCCTGACCGCCTTCGACGACAGCCAGCTTCGACCACCACTTTTTGGGACTACCGTCCTTGTAATTCTCCTGGCCGGCGGCGTCGCAACGAATAGCAAACGGGAGCGTTCGCTTGGAGCCGTCGCGCAACTCGACCTGATTAGTCGTCTGGCCTTCATTGAGGCTCAAGGATCCGCGCCATCCGTAGACGCCATCGATAATCCAGCCAAAGAAAATCAGAAGCAGGCTGGCGTGAACGATGTAAACGGCCAGTTCGGAAATGCGGTGCCGCTCGGCAAAAATCGCAAAGTGATCTTCGCGGACCACACGTTCCGGCTTCAGCCCCATGGAGTGCATGGCGCGCTCGGCCGCCACCAAGCCGCTCTCTTCATCGGATATCGGAATCGACTTCTGCGGGTGAAGGGCTCTGCGGAAACTGGAATCCGGATACTTATAAGGCCGCGAGTAAAAGCGCCATGAATTCGGGAACCGATCAATGGAAGCGGAAATGATGCTCACACTGACCAGGAGCATCAGTCCGATAAACCACCATGCGTGAAAAAGGTCGGTCAGTCCGGTGGCATCGAGGAGCCGGAGCGTCTGCGGCGAGTACGCTCGCTGCATGTCCTCGGGCTCGGTCATCGGCCGCTGCAGGATGACCGTACCGGCAGCCGCCAGAATGACGACCAGAATTAGAAGGACCACGCCGGTCTTAATGGAAGCTGCCGTCTGCCACGTTTTCCGGGCTAGCGAGCGGAAACTCACTGCCATAGTTCTCCCCCAGTCAAGGACCTTAGAGAGCACGTTCCGAGCCAAGCGGGAGAACTTTAGATAACTATTTATAAATAAAATACTTACGTCGTATTTCAAGACTCTCGCATTCTCATCGTCCATGGGCTATATGGCGCAGACCTCCCACTCCGGTTGGAATTTCACCCATCACCAGCAGGTGGTGACCCCCATCACGACCCCCAGTGACGCGAAATCGGGCCCGACGGCGCCAGCCGCCAACGACTGCCAGAAGACTTTTGTGGCATCTTAGTGTTGAAAAGTGCAACACCTGCTCTATCAACAGCTGGATGGGAAAACGGCAAGTTGAAACGGCTGGTGGCGGAGTTGTCGTTGGATAAGCAGATCCTAAAGGATATTGCGGAGGGAAACTTCTAAGCCCGGAGCGACGTCGGTGCGCCGTGGAGCATGCCCGCGAGGAGTGGGAAGTAAGTGAGCGGCGGGCGTGCCGAGTGGTGAGGCAGTGGCGAGGAATACAACGCTATCTGCCGCTACGGCGCACGGACGAAGATCAGCTGACGCAGGCGATCCTGGCCCTGGCTGTGAAGTATGGGCGGTACGGCTATCGGCGCATCACGGTGTTGTTGCGGAATGCGGGGTGGGCGGTGGGCAAGGATCGAGTGCAGCGGATCTGGCGACGCGACGGGCTGAAGGTGCCGCAGAAACAGCGGGCACGAGGGCGGTTGTGGTTGGGGGATGGTTCGTGTGTGCGGTTGCGCCCGTCACGATTTGCTCTGGTTTGTACCTCTGGCTGGGCATGACCCGTGTTTCCTCCAAGTGGATTCTCTCTCATTCCACCTGGTACAAACTTGGCCGGTCAGGTCAAAAGCGGCATAGCCTTTCAGATCTGAGGCAGAGCAGCGTGCTAACCTTAAGATACAATCGCGGGCATTACAAACATGCAAGGCCGGGCAGAAGTGCATCTGCTTTGGGTGCCGAGTTCATATTCGCACCCGCGGGTCATCGGCAGCCAATATCCCGTGCGTTGTCAGAATTGTTCGGCATAGTGCATAAATGGTCGGTGCAAAAAAGTGAGCCCAAGAACAATGCGCAGGCATGCTGTGCTTACAAAGAGAAACCCTGTAAGGACCGTATCGCGCCGCCTGAAGTCACTTCCGACCATTGCGCTAGGTCTGCTACTGGTGGTCGGAACTCTCATTCTGTACAGCCCGGTTCGCGGGCATGACTTCATCAATTATGACGACGACAGGTATGTCGTGAACAACGCTCACGTAAAGCTGGGCCTCACTTGGGAGACAGTGAACTGGTCCATCACTTCAAGGGAATACGACAATTGGCATCCGCTTACGTGGTTGTCCCATGCAGCGGATTGTGAATTCTTTGGGCTCGACTCGGGCTCGCACCACCTCATCAACGCGTTGATCCACTCGCTAAATGCACTTCTGTTGTTTGTCGTCCTCAAAGCGGCCACAAGATTGCCAGCACCCAGTTTCGTGGCATCTGCGCTGTTCGCGTGGCACCCTTTTAACGTAGAGTCGGTGGCTTGGATCGCGGAACGCAAGAATCTGCTATGCACTTTTTTCGTTCTTCTCAGCTTCGCAGTTTATGGATGGTATGCGAAGAAGCCGGGAGCGAAACGCATGGCGGTTGTTTCGGCAACTTTCTTCCTAGCTCTGGCTGCCAAACCGATGGCCGTGACTCTGCCATTTGTGCTACTCCTGGTGGATTACTGGCCCCTGCGGCGCGTGGCAGGTTGGACGAGCCAGTCTCCGGAATCCTCGATTCCGCAGCAATCCATCTCGCGACTCTTGATCGAGAAATGGCCGTTATTCTTGTTGGGGGTCGCTAGTTCTGTTGTCACGTTGTGGGCTCAGAGTGCCGAAGCCTTGCGGAGCATGCAGGCGTTTCCATTCTCAGCAAGAATCGAGAACGCGCTCTATTCCTACCTGGTCTACATCTCAAAAACATTCTGGCCGGCGCGTTTCGGCCTTTTCTACCCACATGCGGGAAATTCGTTTGCGCTTGCAAAAGCCGCTTTGGCGGGTCTGATTCTTGCTGCATTGAGCGTTTTGGCGTGGATGCAGCACCGCGCGCATCCGTATCTTATCGTTGGATGGCTGTTTTTTTTGGGCGTGCTCTTTCCGATGATCGGCATAATCCAAGTGGGTGAGCAGGCGATGGCGGACCGCTACGCTTATCTGTCGACCATAGGCTTGTTTGTTATGGCTGTCTGGGCTGGAAGCGAGGGGATGGACAGATTGCACGCCGGAAAGTCAGTTCGGTGTGGACTGGTGGTGATTATCCTTGGGGTACTTTGCTTTCTCACTTCTCGACAGATCTCATACTGGCAGAACAGCGTAGCTATCTGGTCCCATACCCTGGGGGTGACCAACGTGAATTTGCTGGCAGAAAGAAAGCTGGCTTTCGCACTTATAGCACAGGGCGACGAAGAGGCAGCGGAGAAGCACTTCAGCCGCGCGGTCAGTCTGGATTCGCACGATGTCGTGTCGCGCGTCAATCTCGGCGTGTACCACATGGGCCATGGGCGTCCCCAAGATGCATTACAGGACTTTGAAATCGCTGTGGCGCTGACAAACGATCATGAGAATTTGAGCAGCGAAGACCGGGAGCACCGTGGTTCGGCTCTACTGGACCTGAGCCTGGTATACCTGCTCTTAGACAATTACCCGCAAGCTCTCACAAATCTTCGAGCTGCGAATCAAATCAATCCATCGTTAATCGATCGATTTGAAAAAAGCGTTGACCGCTCCCTGGCCGATGCTGCGTCTGAAGACGAATATCTTAAAATGTCCTTGGTCTTGCGAGTTCAAGGTCGAAACGAGGAAGCAATATCCTTGCTGCAAAGGGCAATCAGTTCCGATCCTGAATACTCTCGCGCGGCGGAATTGCTGCACTTTCTCAGTTCGAACAGCAACTGATAGCAAGAAGATGCCCCCGCGAGAGCGAGGGCATCTTGCATGCGCTCCATTAGTGAATCGTGTATACGCCGCTCGCGCTGGGGCTCGGCGCGTATGTCGTTCCGCCCGCAGTACCGGCTGCAATCGCACGAATGGTGGTAGTCACCGAAACCGTAATCGGCCCCGTATACGGCGTTGAATTGACGGTCGGAGCCGTGCCGTCCGTGGTGTAGTAGATCGGCACCCCGGTCGTACTGCTGGTTATTGTGATTGTCTGTGCTCCGACGTACGTCCCCGTCCCCGGCGTGAAAACGGGGGTAATCGCCACAATGTTAAACGTGCCAGTCACCGTGCCGCTCGCCGCATATGTAGTGCCCCCTGAGGTACCCGCAGCGAAAGCTTTTATCGTCGTGCTGGCGTTTACTGAAATCGGTCCGCTATACACGGGCGAGCTGGTGGTTGGAGTAGAGCCATCAGTAGTGTAGTAGATCGGTACGCCCGTCGAGGCCGACGTGATCGAGACTGTTTGCGCCGCGTTGTATGTCCCCGCCACTGGTGAAAAGACTGGAGCGGCTGCGGCGATGGTGAGTACCGCGCTGGCACTGGAACTCGGTGCATAGGTCGTGCCGCCGACCGTACCGGCTGCAATTGCCCGAATGGTAGTAGTCGCGGAAACCGTAATCGGCACCGTGTAAAGATTTGAATTGACGGTGGGTGTCGTCCCGTCAGTGGTGTAGTAGATGGAGGCCCCAGTAGTACTCGTACTGATCGTCACCGTCTGGGCAGCATGGTACGTGCCGCTCCCCGGCGTGATGGTCGGCGTTACAGCCACAATATTGAAAATGCCGGTAACAGTCGTACTGGCAGCAAAAGAGGCGTTTCCGACTGCGCCCACCGCAAACGCTTTAATGGTGGTATTGGCATTAATCGGAATTGGCGACGCGTACACCGCCGAGTTCGTCGTCGGAGTCGAGCCATCTGTTGTGTAATAGATCGGAACCCCGGGCGTACTGGTAATGGTTACGTTTTGGGGAGCGTTGAAGCTGCCCGCCGATGGAGAGAAGGTGGGTGTGGCGGCAACGATCTTATACACTCCGCTATTGCTAGTGCTGGCGGCATAGGTGGTGCTTCCGACTGTGCCGGCCGCGATTGCCCGAATGGTAGTGTTGCTGTTGACCTGGATCGGTCCCGTATAGAGATTGGAGGAAGTAGTTGGGGTCGTGCCATCGGTAGTAAAGTAGATCGACGCCCCGGTTGTAGTCGTGGACAGGGTCACCGTTTGAGCTGCATTGTAAGTGCCTGGCGTAGGCGAGAAGGTAGGCGCCGCAGCCACAATCGTATACACGGCAGTGGCAACTGAGCTGGCCCCGTACGTTGTGGTACCTACCGTGCCCACAGCGTATGCCTTAATCGTCGTGCTGGCATTCACTGCAATCGGCGCGCTGTAGACATTGGAGGATGTGTTCGGCGTGGTACCGTCGGTGGTGTAATAGATCGGCACGCCGCTCGTCGCCGACGTGATCGTCACGGTCTGCGCGGCATTGTAAGTACCTGCTGTGGGTGAGAAGGTTGGGGTCGCGGCCGCAATCGTATACACCGCACTGGCACTCGGGCTGGATGCGTAGGTCGTCGTACCGACTGTGCCAGCTGCAATCGCTCGGATGGTCATGCTTGAGCTTACGGTGATCGGACCCGTGTAAAGATTGGAGCTGGTCGTAGGAGTCGTACCGTCGGTGGTGTAATAGATCGGCACTCCCGGCGTCGAGGTTATGGTCACGGTTTGCGTTCCGTTGTAAGTGCCGGTTCCCGGCGAAAGAGTGGGAGTGGCCGCTGCGATCGTGTACACGCCTGTCGTTACGCTGCTGGGCGCGTAGTACGTGGTTCCGACGGTGCCGGCCGCAATTGCCTTGATCGTGGTGGTCGCGTTGACCGCAATCGGGGCGGCGTACACCGATGACCCGGTCGTCGGTGTTGAGCCATCCGTCGTGTAGTAGATTGTCGCCCCAGTCGTGGCCGTAGTTATCGTGACCGTCTGCGCGGAATTGTAGGTGTTTGCCGCTGGCGTAAACGTGGGTGCGGCAGCCGTAATGGTGTACACACCGCTGGCGCTCGGACTGGGAGCGTAGGTGACGCTGCCGACCGTTCCCGCTGCGATCGCCCGGATTGTGGTGGTTACGCTCACCGTGATTGGTCCCGCATAGAGCGTGGATGACGTAGTTGGAGTCGTTCCGTCGCTGGTGTAGTAAATCGACGCGCCGGTCGTGCTCGTCGTCATGGTGACAGTCTGCGCGGAATTGTAGGTTCCCGTGCCTGGTGAAAGGGTCGGTGTTACTGCCTGGATCACGTATGCGGCAGTGGCGACTGAACTGGCCCCGTACGTTGTGGTACCTACCGTGCCCACTGCGTATGCCTTAATCGTAGTGCTGGCATTCACCGCAAGCGGCGCGCTGTAGACATTGGAGGACGTGGTCGGCGTGGTCCCGTCGGTCGTGTAATAGATCGGCACGCCGCTCGTCGCCGACGTGATCGTCACGGTCTGCGCGGCATTGTAAGTACCTGCTGTGGGTGAGAAGGTCGGGGTGGCGGCCGCAATCGTATACACCGCACTGGCACTCGGGCTTGATGCGTAGGTCGTCGTACCGACTGTGCCAGCTGCAATCGCTCGGATAGTCATGCTTGTGCTTACGGTGATCGGACCCGTGTAAAGATTGGAGCTGGTCGTAGGAGTCGTACCGTCGGTGGTGTAATAGATCGGCACCCCCGGCGTCGAGGTTATGGTCACGGTTTGCGTTCCGTTGTAAGTGCCGGTTCCCGGCGAAAGAGTGGGAGTGGCCGCTGCGATCGTGTACACGCCTGTCGTTACGCTGCTGGGCGCGTAGTACGTGGTTCCGACGGTGCCGGCCGCAATTGCCTTGATCGTGGTGGTCGCGTTGACCGCAATCGGGGCGGCGTACACCGATGACCCGGTCGTCGGTGTTGAGCCATCCGTCGTGTAGTAGATTGTCGCCCCAGTCGTGGCCGTAGTTATCGTGACCGTCTGCGCGGAATTGTAGGTGTTTGCCGCTGGCGTAAACGTGGGTGCGGCAGCCGCAATGGTGTACACGCCGCTGGCGCTCGAACTGGGAGCATAGGTGACGCTGCCGACCGTTCCCGCTGCGATCGCCCTGATTGTGGTGGTGACGTTAACACTAATTGGTCCCGTATAGAGTGTCGATGACGTAGTTGGAGTCGTTCCGTCGGTGGTGTAGTAAATCGGCGCGCCGGTCGTGCTCGTCGTGATGGTGACACTCTGCGCGGAATTGTAGGTTCCCGTGCCTGGTGAAAGGGTCGGTGTTACTGCCTGGATCGCGTATACGGCAGTGATCGTTGTGCTAGGTCCGTAAGTTGTGCCCCCGACGGTACCTCCTGCGAAAGCTTTAATCGTGGTGCTTGCATTCACCGCAATCGGCACGCTGTAGACATTGGAGGACGTGGTCGGCGTGGTGCCGTCGGTGGTGTAATAGATCGGCACGCCGGTCGTGGTGGTACTTATAGTGACTGTCTGAGCTGCGTTGTAGGTGCCAGCCGCTGGCGTAAACGTTGGTGCGGCTGCTGCAATCGTATACACGCCGGTGGCACTTGAACTGGGTGCATAAGTAATGCCACCCACCGTGCCAGCCGCGATGGCTCGGATGGTGATGCTTGCGTTTACTGCAATGGGCCCTGTGTACAGGGTAGAAGCGGTTGTGGGGGTAGTACCATCCGTCGTGTAGTAGATCGATGCCCCCGCTATCGTGGTCAATGATACCGTCTGTGCACTGTTGTACGTCCCTGGTGCCGGCGAGAACGTTGGCATCAGCGCTTGAATCACATACGACCCTGTAATCGAAGAGCTAGGTGCATACACGGTGGTTCCGACGGTGCCAGCCGCAATCGCTTTGATCGTGGTGGTCGCGTTGACTGCAATCGGCGCCGTGTATACGGTCGAACCCGTCGTAGGTTGCGAGCCATCAAGGGTGTAGTAGATCGACGCACCCGTGGTAGCAGTGGCCAGCGTTACCGTCTGCCCTGAATTGTAAGTTCCCGGCGCAGGCGTAAAAGTCGGCGCAGCAGCGACTATGGTGTACACCCCAGTAGCACTCGCACTCACAGCATAAGTCGTACCACCACTCTGACCCGCCGCGATTGCTCGGATGGTGGTGCTTGCATTCACTGCGATGGGAGCTGTGTAAGGGGTCGAACTCGTCGTTGGGGTGCTGCCGTCGAGAGTGTAGTAAATGTTAGCTCCCGTGGTAGCGGTGCTGATCGTGACTGTCTGCCCCGCGTTATAGGTGCCCGGCGCGGGAGAGAAAGTCGGAGTAGCAGCTACGATATTGTACACAGCGGTCGCGGTTGCGCTGGCCGCATAAGTGGTGCCTCCGACCGCTCCCGCTGCGATCGCTTTGAGGGTAATATTCGCCGAGACCGTGATGGGCCCAGTGTACACGGTTGAGGCAGTTGTGGGCTGCGAGCCGTCAGTGGTGTAGTAGATGTTCACGCCCGCTGTGCTTGTGGTGATCGTCACCGTTTGTGCGGAGTTATAGGTGCTTGCGGCGGGCGAGAAGGTTGGCGTGGCGGCCTCGATCGTGTATACGCCACTAGCACTTGGACTGGCCGCATAGGTTGTGCCGCTCACTGTGCCCGCTGCAATGGCCCGGATCGTGACGCTTGCGTTAACCGCAATTGGACCCGTGTAAAGAGTTGAGCTGGTCGTCGGAGTCGAGCCGTCAGTCGTATAGTAGATCGCTACACCCGACGGGCTCGAGGTTATCGTCACGGTCTGGGCTGCATTGTACGCACCTGCCGCTGGCGAAAAGGTCGGCGTGGCCGCCGCGATTGTGTACGCTGCAGTGGCAACGGCGCTTGGGGCATAGTTTATGTTGCCGACTGTTCCGGCGGCAATTGCCTTAATAGTTGTAGTGGCATTCACCGCAATCGGGGCGCTGTACACCGATGACCCGGTCGTCGGTGTTGAGCCATCCACCGTGAAATAGATTGTGGCCCCAGTCGTGGATGTAGTTATTGCTACAGTCTGCGAAGCATTAAATGTGCCGGGCGAGGGCGTGAAGCTCGGAGTGGCCGCCACAATCGAATACACTCCGCTGGCGCTCGAGCTAGTTCCGTAAGTTGTCCCACCTGCGGAGCCGACCGCGATGGCACGGATGGTTGTGGTCGCGTTAACCGCAATCGGAGCTGTGTAAAGCGTGGAAGACGTGGTAGGCGCCGACCCGTCGGTAGTGTAGTAAATCTGCACTCCCGGCGTGCTCGTTATCGTAACTGTCTGTGCTGTGGTATAAGTGCCAGGCGCGGGCGAAAAGGCCGGAGTGGCCGCCACGATGTTATAGGTGGCGCTGACGACACCACTGCTCGCGTATGTCGTACCTGAAACTGTGCCACCAGCAATTGCACGAATGGTGGTGGTGGCATTGACAGCAATCGGACCCGCGTACACCGTAGACGAAGTAGTCGGCGTTGAACCGTCGGTTGTGTAGTAGATATTTATGCCGGTAGGGCTGGTGCTGAGCGTTACCGTCTGGGCGGCATTGTATGTACCCGCCGCGGGAGAGACAGTTGGTGTGGGCGCGACGATGTTGTAGACGGCGGTGGCGGGGGGACCGGCAGCATAGACTACTCCGTGCACGGTGCCTGTCGCGATCGCGTTCAAGGTTAAGCTCGAGCTGATCGTGATGGGTCCGGTGTAGAGCTTCGATGCGGTGGTCGGCGTGGAACCGTCGGTCGTGTAATAAATACTCACGCCTGCTGTGGTCGTGCTAATCGTGACGGTTTGCGCCGCGGTATACGTACCCGATCCGGGGGAGATGGTCGGAGTAACCGCAGAGATGTAGTAAGGTCCGCCCACAACCGGGCTTGGCTTATAATCTCCGCTCGCAGCCATAGCCTTGATGGTTGTAGTCGATACAAGGCTGATTGGCCCGGAGTATTCCCTTGACTGCACCGTGGGATTCGAGCCGTCGGTGGTGTAATAAATGGTGGCCCCGACCGTTGAATCCGTCATCGTCACCGTAACAGCCTGGCTGTAGGTCGCAGGCAACGGCGATAGCACTGGAGAAGCGGCGGTGGCCACTACGTCCCCTTGGTGGATGTCCGCGGCGGCGGCGGCCAAAATGTCTTTCGACAGAATGGGTGCCCCGGGTGCCGGTTGGGTATAAAGGGTTCCACTTCCTACATGGCACTGGCCGCAAGTAAGATCGACGTCTGCCCACGCTGCATTTCCGAGGGTCCCGTCGGAGGCAGTGTTGAGCGTGTTTATGCCGGAGAGATAGAATTCTGCTGCTGTCGGAAATGTGCTGTAGGTTGGATCCGTATTAACTCGGAATAAGTGATTCCCCTGCGCCATGTGACAGGTAATACACGCTGCCGGTATATCGGCCTGTGTGTTCGTCGGAAATGGAGTTCCGGGCCCGACAGGGTGGAGATTTGTCTGTAATATTGTCTGTGCCAGAGTGTGGCAGTCACTGCACTGGGTCCCAAAAGCGCCGATGTTGCCGTTAAGCGTGGTTTCGTGAACATTGTGACACTGAGTACAGCCTCCGTTCTTGCCATCGGTTGCCGTGAACTTACTGGTGTAGGTGCCGTTCATAACCACGGAGAGGTCAGGAGAGTTCTGGGCGTTCTGCGTTAAGGTTCCGCTGAACCTGGCATGGGGGCTATTCAGGAATTCCGGCCCTTCGCCATAATTCATGTATGGCGCGTACTTCCAGGTGGCGCCGGCATTAATACAAGTCGCATAATTTGGGCTTACCAAGTCGGCGCAGTATCCGGCATCGCTGAATGTCAGGTTGTTGTTGATTAAGATGTTATTGTTCTGATCCACCGATTCCTGCCGGTGACATTGCATACATAATGCGGTTGCGGTCTGTTCCGTGGGTACGCTGGGCACTGCACCGCTGACACTGCCATTCTGCGTGTGATTAAACTGCCCGTTGTCTGCGACATGGCACCGTTCACACTGCACACCCGTCAGGACCCATGAGGAAGTCGTGCCACCGTTCGTAGGAATACGACTCATCTGCTGATCGGTGATCTGAGTTCCTTGGTATGTCGTCGGTTCGGGAGCCGTGGCGTCAAAATGATAGCCGGCGGTGTGACATCGCGCGCACCCGTAGTTACCGTCGGGGTATTGAGTGCCTGTGAAGCCACCATCAAAAATCGTATTCAGCTGATTCTTATTCTGCCAGCCGCCGAATAGATAGAAGAGATTTCGCGTGGCGCCATAATAAGGATACGAACAGTTGGGATCGAGCGGCGGAAGTCCGAGCTGGCTGGTGACGGAAAAAGGATCGCATTGACCGACCACAACCGTTCCGGAATTCCAGTTGTAGATGCTGCCAGATTGGTAGTAGCCGTCGGTGAACGAATACGCGGTGCCGTCAGGACCGACCCATGGCTGAGCTGGTGTAACTTTCCGAAGCACGTTCTTGTGGCCAGTTGACAAGTAGCTGCTGATGTCGGCAGCCTGCCCGTTAGCGCCATGACAGTTGAGGCATTGGTTTGGAACTGTCGTGCTGTTTGTCCATGCCCCGCTACCATTATTCGAAGCTCCGTCGCCATGGTAAATCTGCGCGTTCTGTGCGATTACCTGAAAAGGAAATACTAAGAAGAATGCGAAAGACAATGCAATTGCCAATGCCACAAATTCACGTCTAGAATTCATAATTCCCTCTCAGTGAGAATCGCCTTTGAACGTGCCTTTAGGCATACAAGTTCTATCGGAACGAAGGAATTCTGGCAGTGAGCTTTCGCACGGTTGTGTGTGATCAATGACACCGGGTGGAGAGAGGTCTGTTATCTGACCATCTGACCTATTTTGAGTAGACTGGCTGACCTGACCGGCCAAATTTGTACCAGGTGGAATGAGAGAGAATCCACTAGGAAACACGGATCATGCCCATCCAGAGGTACAAACCAGAGCAAATCGTGACGATGCTGCGGCAGATTGAAGTCGGCATCGCCAACGGAAAAACCACCCCACAAGCCTGCAAAGAAGCGTCCGTCACGGTGCAGACGTTCTACCGCTGGCGGAAGGAATACGGCGGATTGAAGATGGGCCAGGCAAAACGACGGAAAGAGCCGGAAAAGGAAAACGGCAAGTTGAAACGGCTGGTGGCGGAGTTGTCGTTGGACAAGCAGATCTTCAAGGATATTGCGGAGGGAAACTTCTAAGCCCGGAGCGATGTGTTGGTGCTCGATGCATTTTCCGGCGACGCGATTCCAGTGCATCTGCTAACGACTGAGGCGTTCGACACCCACTGGAAGCATGTGAACCCAGAACATGGCCTCATTGCGATTCACGTCAGCAGTCGCCACATTAACCTCATGCCGGTGATTGAGGGCACTGCCGACCAGATAAGAATAGGATTCTATCTCCGATTTCGAAATTCCCGACCATCGTTATGAACGTCGGATGGGCCTTCTGCCACAGAGTCATCGGTGAAATGCCCCAAGTTTGGATCTCGCGGGCATCCTTCCCGCACGTCAAGCAGCTCATCACAAGCGGTAGTGAGCGTCATCACGGGCGGGTTGTGATGTGTGAAATCCCGGGCGAACTGGGTCGGAATGCGCGATTTAGCCAAGCCAATAGCTGTGACCACCCCGCTCACTGTTTAATTCTGTGGTTTACTAAACTTCCCACGTCTGGCGTGGAACTTGCAGTTCAAGCGAGAGAACATGGAGATCCTATGGCTGTAAATTCGCGCTCACTTGGCCACAAAATCTGGCGAACGGTCGCTTCCATCCAGAACCGGTGTGGTCCTCTTGATTCTGGTCGTGATTCTCGCGGCCGTCGGAACCGTCGTGCTTCAGCGCCCCGCCACCGACCCCGACGAGATGCAGGCCGCCTATTCTCCGTACGTGCTTCGGCTACAAAGGTGAGCCCTGGTTTCAGAAGTGGCTGGGCAGACTGAGCAGTTATTCTCTTGGTTCGTCAGCTTTCCGAGGAATGCTGTGTCGACTTCAGTTGCAAGACAACAGAACATCACTGAGCGAGGACGGTTTCCGATGCGGACTGTGGCCGTAGTATTCGGCTGTACGTCCTTCCTGAGTGCGCTTTTGTTGTTCCAGGTGCAACTGATTGTCAGCAAGTACATCCTGCCATGGTTTGGGGGATCGGCCGCTGTCTGGACCACGAGCATGCTTGTCTTCCAGATGTTGCTGCTGGGCGGATACCTGTATTCGCATCTGGTTTCGGAGCGGCTCTCGCTCAGAGCGCAGTCCAACCTTCATCTCGGATTGTTGTCCGCAGCCTTTCTGCTGGTGTTCATGTTGTCCCTGGTATGGCCTTCGGCGATCACGCCCGGTGCCAGTTGGAAGCCCCAGAGCAGCACGAATCCGGTCCGCGACGTAACGGCAATCCTCCTGCTTTCCGCAGGCTTGCCGTTCTTTGTGCTTTCCACTACCGGTCCCCTGCTTCAGCGTTGGTTCTCGCGTCGGGGAGGCAGTGCGGAGACCTATCGTTTGTACTCAGTTTCCAACCTGGGATCCCTGCTGGGTTTGCTGACGTTCCCGTTTCTGCTGGAGCCCACGCTCCGTATGACCACTCAGGGCAGGCTGTGGGCGCTGCTGTTCGGCGCGTTTGTCATGGGATGCGCATGGTGCGCGTGGGGGGCGCGGCATAGCAGCGAGGAGACCGCGCCTCAGGAAAACACAACGGCTTCTGCAGCAAGCGACACAACGGCTTCAGCGCGCGTGCTCTGGTTTCTGCTGGCGGCATGTGCCTCGGCGCTGTTGCTGGCGACAACCAACCTGCTCTGCCAGGAAATCACTTCGATTCCGCTGTTATGGGTGCTGCCCCTTACGCTGTACTTGCTAAGCTTTATCTTGTGCTTTGATCATCCGCGTTGGTACCGTCGGGAGATTTTCCACCCATTGTTCGTACTGGGCATTTTTGGGTTCTGGCTGGCCATGCGATTTACGCTGCGCATGCCGCAGGTAGTAATCATGCCACTGTTGCTTTTTGTTGTGTGCATGATTTGCCACGGCGAATTGGTGAGGTTGAAGCCGGAAGTGCGACGTCTCACCTCCTTCTACCTTGCCATCTCGGCCGGAGGGGCGTTCGGTGGACTATTTGTAGCCATTGCTGCCCCGCAGCTCTTCCGCTTCTTCACGGAATATCAAGTCGCGCTGGCTGCGAGCGTACTTCTGCTGCTGTGTTGCCTATTTCTCGACGGGGATTCCTGGATATACCGCATGGGCTTCTGGCTGCCGGCGGGTATCGCTCTGGGAACGCTAGCTGGGGCACTCGTTGCCGGAACATGGGTTCTCGCGCTACCACAATTGCTGGATCACTATCGGTTCTATTCGCTCGCACTGCTGGTCGACGCGCTTGTGTTGACGGGCGCATACCTGCAGAGACCCAGCAGAGTGCGGGGCAAGAGGGTTTTTTGCGCGGGGCAGGTGCTCGTGGCTCTCTTGGCGGTTTTGTCGATGGCTATTCTTTATCAAACCGCCCAACCAGAGGATGCACTGTACTTGGCCAAGCGCAATTTCTATGGAGCGCTGCGCGTCGAGGAAAACGAAGGAGGCAAGGTGTTGTTCCATGGACAAACGGTGCACGGCGCGCAACTTAAGGCACCAGACGATCGGCTCCCGGTAACCTACTACGGCCCGGAGAGCGGAATTGGCATCCTGTTGCGTAACCATCCCAAACGCAGTGTTGGCAATGGGACCTTGCGGTTAGGCATTGTGGGACTGGGCGCGGGAACGCTGGCTGCCTATGGTCTGCCCGGCGATTCCTTCCGCTATTACGAGATAAATCCGGATGTGATTGACCTTTCCGCCGGAGCGCAACCGGTCTTCACCTACCTCCGGGACTCGGAAGCCAAGATAGATATTGAATTGGGAGACGCGCGCTTACTCCTCGAGCGCGAAGCGGGACGAGGGGATGAAAAGCGCTTTGATGTGCTGGTGCTCGATGCATTTTCCGGCGACGCGATTCCAGTGCATCTGCTAACGACTGAGGCGTTCGACACCTATTGGAAGCATGTGAACCCGGAACATGGCCTCATCGCAATTCACGTCAGCAGCCGCCACATTAACCTCATGCCGGTGATTGAAGGCACTGCCGACCATTACCATGCCAGTACTCTCGTTCGGTCCGAGCACTGCAGTTCTCCGTTCCTTAGCAATGTCTGGGTATTCCTAGCGCGACATCCCGAAGATCTGCAGGTGAACCATTTGTCTCCGAAGCCCCCAACCCTTCCCAGTAATGTGCCGCCACGAGTCTGGACGGATGATTACAGCGACATTATCCGGCTGCTGTACTGAGCGGCTGTTGTGGCCGTAGCGGTCTCTTTTTCGGATCTTCGGACTCTTGCCGTGCGAGCTCGACGATGTAGCTCCGAATTTAGGCGATCCTTACCATTAAAATCGAGTCCAATAGTAAGCGAGTTGGAATACATGAATAATGACCAGCAGAAAAAGCGCTCCCAGGAGCGTTCCACAAAAAAGCTTGCCTCCTCGGCACTTTTCCCATTCCTGAACGCCTAAGCCAGTAAATACGCAAAATGCGGGGAGCGCGGTCAGGATGTAAGAAGATTTCATCGCGCTAAAAACAGGGACATTTACCGCTAGTTGAACGGCCACTGCAAAATCGAAAACTGCAAGCACGAGAAACATCAGTAGCAGGAGCACAAAGTCGCGGTTTCCAGCAGAGCCGCGCCATACTTCTTTCAACAGGAACCACAAACCTGATAGCCCCAGAAAAAGTGGGACGAGGCCGATTGCCTCAAGCCCGGAACCAACCTGAATGACGCTAGTGCGGGCGCCAGCAGGGGCATTATCAGGGAACGGGTTGTCGCCGTTCAGCCATCCGTAATAGATTGCCCACCATTGATCGTGCCCGGTATAAACGATGAATTTCGGCTCGGTGTCAAACCACATGCCGGCGTACATTAGCGTCCAGAATGAGTTGAGTTGACCCGGGCGCAGAATAGGATAATCGATAAAGAGCCAGGGCTTAAATGTCACGAAATCATACTTTTTTTCATCGTGGGGCTGAACTTGTAGAGCCCTGTAACCCGCGGTGTTGAACGGAAGAGCTCTGCCATAATTCTTCTGGTTGCTCATGCAATAGGATCCTAAGAGAACGACTGGGATCACTAGAACCGCGATTCCCTGGGCAAGAGCATTCCGGAAGGAAACAGGATGCCACCACGGAATGGACACGAACGCAAGGAAAACTGTAGGAAGAATAATGAACGTCGTATACTTCGTGAAAATGGTGACGGAAACCATCGCGGAAAGCAGCAGGAGATGCCAAACGGATGGGTGTTTTTTCTCCAGGATGAGAACCAGCAGGTAAACGCAGACCGCTATGGCGAGATACGAGAGGGTATCGTTGCTGTGCAAAGCCGAGAGATAGATGTGGCGGGGTAAGAAGCAGAGCAGTCCGAAGCCGCAGAGTTTAGCGAAATCCGACAAGGGCAGTAATCGCAGAATCAGGAACACAACCCCCAGCGTGGCAATGCCGTAAAGACAATTAAGAAACTGAAGAAACTTTGGAAGGCTACTCTTCGTCGCTATTCCTGACGCAACGAGAGATTTTCCAATCATGGCGGAAGTCCAATAGAAAACTGGTGGCTGGTAGCATTCCCAGCAAGCCGTTTTCGCCGGTATCCTCCCCGTGTCCATAATAAGTTGAATGGGCTCGAAGTGATCATCGAATGCATTCGCCGGAGGGGTGATCCAGAAAAGCTCCACCCTCAGTGCTGATCCGACGATGATGAAGACGGTGAAAAGCCAACGAATTTTTGTGTTCACTTCATCCCGCCTTTGTTGCCACTCGGTTCTGAGGACTCGAACCGGATGGGGTTCGCAAATGAACCACGAAGGGCTGTTCCCTCGGCAGCTTACTTAGATTGCAGGTTGCGTCGCGCCTCGGCTCGGCCCTCAGCGAGCATCCGCCGGAACTCAGAACCATCGGCATACGCCTCGCCCACAAAAGGACTCGCTTTCTCTGCATTGTCAAACGAGATCAGCGCTTGATCCGGTTTTCCCATGGCTAATTGTGCATAGCCCAATTTCGCGTAAATCGAATACGGAGTCAGCGAAAGATCTGCGGCGTGCTCCAAGGTAGATACCTGATCTGCATACCGGCCCTGTAACTCGTAAAATCGCGCCAGGGATAGGGCTGCATCGATTGACCTCATGTCAACAGCCCGACGCAACTCCTGCTCGGCTTCAATCAAACGCCCCATATGCCACAGCGAAATTCCTATTACAAAATGCAGACCCGAGTTGTTTTGGAATATGCGTCCGGCGTGTTCTGTCGCCTCCAGCGCATCATCGTCCCTGCCTAAATTCGAGAGAATCACCGCGGCGTTCAGATAATAGTCGAATTGCTCAGCTCTGCCTCGGCTTCCGGTACCGTCAGGAGGAGCATCAAATCGCACCGTGCTGCAGTCCAATTGCAATCCGCTGATCAAGTTCATCGTATCCGGACGCACGCGCACAAAGACTGCCGCCTCGGTGTCGAGATAAACAGGACGCCACTGCTCGCTGCGGCAGGATGCCTTCAGGCTGGATAGAGTGCCGGTGCCGAGCCTGCGATCCACGGAAACAATGATGGTATTAATGTCGCGGCTGTCCGCCTCTTGTTCCCACAAAGCTGCATCCAGGGGAGTCTTGAGCAGGATCATGTTTCTCAGAGCCAGGTCAGCTCCGAAGGGTACAGAGCGGCCATCGATGTAATCGGCATAGGTCGGAGATAATGCCCACGTCACGAAGCCGCCGGAATTGAAATCATTGAAGACGTTGGAAGGAAGGTGTTGATCCAGTAGAAATGCTGTCGCCCGCTGCGGAAACCAGGAAAACTCTCCCGCGCCGAAGTAAGAAGGGAAAGTATAGCGCAGATATAACCGGTTACTCGCCAGGTCGTAAATCCTGGCGCATGTAAACAGCGCAACCGTGACTAGAATGGCCAGAGTCGCCCCCGGGGCCACCCGCAACCAGAACCGCTGCATCGGCCCGATCTCCGCCATCGCATCTGCAATCATGCTGCCGCCGATGATGACGGCAATGGTCGCGAACGTGCCTTGATACCGCACCGTTTGGGAGGCAAGGTAGATAGAACCGCCAAGAAGAAGGGCAGGGGCGATGCGCCGCATGGAGAGCGCCATCAGTGTGGCAGCAACACCCGCCGCCATTATCCACAGAATGGCACTTGTTGGATGGCCCCACGAGAACGCATCCTTGAGAGCGGCCAGCGTAAGTCGCATCGGACGCCACTCGGTGATCCACAGGCTGTGAAACTGGTTGATATCATTCTGCCGTGATATGGCTACAAAGAGACGCGGCCCCCACGGATTCAGCAACGTCGCGATTCCGGTTGCAATCAACCAAGGCGCAGCGCGGCGCAGTCGCTCCAAAGCCTCCTCTTTCCCGTTGCCGAACACTCCCTCCCCTAGTTCAAGGAAAAGGTACATGCCGCACATGCCCAGACCGGCGATGAAGCCCAGATGCAGGTTCACCCACAAACACATGATTACGGGAAGCGCCCACAACGGGCCGCGACCCGAGCGGTGATAGTGCCAGAGTATGCTTACGAAGGCCGCAAACAATACTTCGGTAAACATCTCTGCGCGCGGGGTGGTTCGTTGCGCGATTATCGGAACCGCCAGTAGGGCCAGCACAATGGCAGGCAACCGGCCGCGGTGTACGAGTATTGCCACGGTAGCCACGCATGCGGCTGCACCCAGGCAGGAAAGCAAGGAGTATCCGCCGAGGACGTAGGTGGCGTAAAAGAGAAGCTGCGAAAGCACGGGATAAATCCACTCTTGTCCGTGCGCCGTATAAGAAAATACGTCGGCGAAAGGGATGCTATGGTGCTGAACCATCCAGCGGCCAGTTGCCATCTGCCATCCGAGATCCTGATCGTATACCGTACGCAGTCCTGCAACGAGCGCGTAAATCAGCGCCAATGCCGCTACCGCTGGCGAAGCGTACCGCACGGCAATGCTGAACGGGCCGGTGAGCTCAGTGCGCGCGGACCGCGGTATTTCTGGTGAACTGACAGTCTTCGCCAGGTGTTGTTTATGTGTCATGATTCAATCAGTGCAACGATTCTATCAGCGGTCCCAGTCATCGAATTTTGGAAAGAACGCTGGCGATTGAGGACTCTGCAATGTTGCGTTTCGTAACAGACCTGTTGACGCCGGCCTTTCTTCACACCAAGGGAATGGTGCCGGCCTTGGTCTTTCTCTTGCCCTTCGCGTTGTAGAAGAACATCAGGAGTCGCTGCCATTTCTTTACGTGGTTGTATATCCCGCCCAAGTGAGGAGTCGATGTAGCTGTTCGCCAATTTCGAACGCCTTCTCTAAAGTAGCTGCCTGGCCTCATCGCCTTAACCCAACCGAAGAGAGGATGCGGTCGCGCCGTTTCGAGAAGATCGGTCAGGATGCGATTGATCTGCGCAACTTCCAGGCGAACATCTTTCAAGACAGCCCGCGCCGGACTGGTCGCGGGCAAATCGCGACCCATGATCTCCATGACACCAGCGATGCCGGCCAGCGGGTTGCCAATCTCGTGAGCCAACCCCGCGGCCAACTCGCCGAGCGTGGCCAGATGCTCGGCGCGAGACATTTGCGTGCGATGCAGGAGTTCAATCTCGGCTCGGGTATCCCGCAACTGCTGCATCATGTGGTTGAAGTCGCGGCCGAGGTCTCCATAACGTTCAGATTGCCTTCGCTCACCTGAGCGATCTTTTCTTTGCAATTCGACCATGGGCCGTTGAACAAAATAAGCAAGGCCGATGATCGACACGGCCCAGATGGCGAACGCTCCCGCCGCCGCGACAAACAGCACGGCATGGCGCTCAGGATCCCGAAACGATACGGTCGCTAGGCCAAACAAGAGCAGCCCGGCGAGCAACACGAACACTACAGGCCGGATTGCCTGAGCTGCCAATGAAACCGTACGGAACCCATTCGGGGTCCTTCCGCCTGCGGCATTTCACCGATGACTCTGTGGCAGAAGGCCCATCCGACGTTCATAACCATGTTCGGGAATTTCGAAATCGGAGATAGAATCCTATTCTTATCAGTCGTTTAAGAGCATGTTAAACTTTGCTTTGGCTCTTTGTGATACGGTTCCTCTCGTGCATAGCACTTTGAGGAGGCGGTTTTGAAAGTACTCCCCCGGTCCTGGTTCCGTAAGAAGGTCGCGGGTCACCGCGACCACCCTTTTGCCCTTCTTGTTCTACTTTTGTTTGCACTGATCGCGCTGCTATTTTCGCGCGCCATCGCCGCCGTTCACCCCGTTCCGCTCGATGCGAAGACTGACAGCACCAAGTGCATCGAGTGTCATGAAGAGAAGTCGAAAGGTAAGTCGGTCCATTCGGCAATCGCAATGGGCTGCACAAGTTGCCACGAGATCCGAGTCAATAAGGATGTTACGCGCGTCAAACTGACCACCACGACCGCGCACGCATTGTGTCTCACCTGCCATTCCGACAAGGATGCCGCCCAAATCAAGGGGCACGTGCATGAACCGGCGGTCCGCGATTGCCTGAAATGTCACGATCCGCATACGGCCGAGAATAAGAACCAATTGCTCAAGCCGACTTCGGGAGAGAAGAAAGACAATCTCTGTCTCACTTGCCATACGCAAGGCACGAATGTTCCGGAAAAAGGCAGCCGTCACGCCGCGCTCGACTCAGGATGCGACACGTGCCATACGACACACAAAGTTGGCGAAAAGGGAAAGCAGGAATTCGACTACCACCTCACCAAGGCCGTCCCGGCCCTCTGCGTCGACTGCCATGATGTCAAGGACGCGGCCCTGATAAAGGCTCATCAGGGCCAGCCTTTCGGTACGGCCACTTGCACGCAGTGCCACGATCCGCACCAGTCCGCGCAGCCGAAGCTTATGGTGAGATTCACGCATCCGCCGTTCGCGGACAAGTCTTGCGATACCTGTCACGCGCCCGCCAAAGACGGCAAAGTGGTGTTAACGAATGCAGATACGAAGGCGCTGTGCGTCATGTGTCACAGCGACAAGTCGGAACAGATCGAAAAGGCCAAAGTGCAGCATCCGGGAGCGCAGGGAGAATGCCTGGCCTGCCACAATCCCCATGCCGGCAAATCTCCGGGGTTCCTGCAGCCGGATCCTGTCAACGCTTGTCTGGCCTGCCATAGCGATCAGGCCGAACAATTCAAGAAAGCGCACTTGCATCAGCCGGCATTCGGACAAGGTTGCGGCACCTGCCACGAACCACATGGTGGAGACAATGAGCACCTGCTTCGCGCAAGCAGTCCGAACAAGCTTTGTCTCGAGTGTCATGGTCCCGATGCCAAGCCGCAGAAGCTCGAGTCGGAACATCTGGTTGCCATTTTCGACGGCAAAGTGAAATTGCCGGAGGACTATTTCACGAAGGTAACGCTGCTGCCCATCAAATACGGCCGCGGCCACCCGGTGGACCAGCATCCGGTCAGCGACATCATGGACCCATCGGATCTAACCAAGGTCCTGAAGCCGATCAACTGCTTGACTTGTCATCAGCCCCACTCCTCGGCTCAGCCGGGTTTGCTGGTAAAGGACCAACCCAACAATATGGCCTTCTGCATAACGTGCCATACAAACCTGATTCAGGCAGGTGCAAAATGAGGATATTCAGTTCAAAGTGCGAAGTAATCCGCTTCGCAGCAATAGTCCTCGGGCTGCTGGTTTTCCTGGCTCTAATCGATCCCGCGGTGCTTTATGCCGACAAGAAGAAGAAGAAGGACGAAGCTCCCGCACCGGAACAGACCGCCCTTTACAACAAGTTGGACCTGTCAAAGATCGTGTGGCCGAACCCTCCGGCCATCACCCGAATCAAGTATCTGAATTACTTCTGCTGTCAGAAATATGTACCGAAAGCGCCCAGCAAGAAGAGTTCCTGGATGGACCGCATGGCGGGCGGCCAAACCGATGCACAACAACAGGCAGAACATCCTCTGTTCGCTCTGTGGACACCTTATGGGGTCGTGACCGACTCCAAAGGCAACCTGTATGTCGCCGACGGCAAGGTTGGCGCGGTTTTCATATTCGACACTGAAACCAAAGATCTGAGGATGATCAAACACGGGGTGCACGCGCGCTTCGGAGACATCATCGGCCTTGCCATTGACGATTCGGATCGCCTGTTTGTCTCCGACACTAAGATGCATCGAATCTTGGTCTTCGACAAAAACTATAAAGTTGAAGGCTCGATTGGGGATGGCATCACCGACCCGGGCGGCATGGTCGTCGATAACGAAAACCGCTTCCTCTATGTCGCCGACGGCGCGCTGGATCAAGTGGTCGTCTACGATGCCGACAAGCTCACTCTGATCCGCAGGATCGGCGTCGCAGGCAAAGGCCACACCTTGACTGAGCCGGGCACGTTTTCGTATCCGACCAACGTGGCCCTGGACGCCGACAACAATCTCTACGTCACCGACACCTATAACAACCGGGTGGAGGTTTTCGACGCTGACGGCAACTTCATCCGTCAATGGGGCAAAGCGGGCGACCGCCCGGGAACATTCGCGCGGCCCAAAGGGATCGCCATCGACGTTGACGGCCACGTCTGGGTGGCCGACGCCGTCCAGGACCGTGTGCAGTGCTTCACGCCCGACGGCCACTTGCTCATCTGGATGGGGGGACACGGCCAGTTGCCGGGCATGTTCCAAACTCTGGCCGGCCTCTGGATCGACAAGCAGAACCGAATTTTCACATCCGAGCAGTATCCAGGACGTGTCCAGATGTTCCGCTACGTCCCTGATGCCGATGCCAGGGCGGAGTGGGATAAGCGGCAGGCCGCGGAGAAGCTGAAATCCGCCGGAACTACGACAAGTACGGCCAGTACGTCTGCGAAGCCAGCGGCCCCGGCCCCAACCCCCGCAGCGTCTGCGCCTGCACCCGCCACGACGACTCCTGCGGTGCCGAAGCCGCAGTAGAGCACCTCGTGCTATCGATCACGGCGCTCAGACCAGGCCTCTCCCACACCTGGATACGGGCTTCCCTGCCATGAACACAACCCGGAAGGCAAGAATTTTGCAAATGCGTGGAAATACGCGGTCGCTCAGCCTATGTGCGGGAGAATCCTCACGACCAAGTCGTCATACTTTGTTGAATTTGGCAACACTCCTCCGTATTCCTCTGCAACACACCCGGTTTCAACTACATAGCGATAGCTGCAAAATTCATCTCGCCCGCAGTGGTACGGCTACCTTCGTGCATATTCCACGGTAGCAAAAGAAGTAACAGTAACCGCGGTTCAAAATCGATGGAGGCTATATTTATGAAGAAAGTGATGTTTGCAATGTTGGTAGTCATGTTCGCGGCCGCATTCGCCGTTGGACAGACCTACACCTCGGGCACCGGCCTGACGGGATACGACGTACTAGGCGCCCATAACAACGGCGGCCGTGGTTGCGCTGGCTGCCATGCTCCCCACAGCGGCGCGGCGGGCGGCGGCGGCAACGCAGCCACCAACGCGGCGGCTTTCAATGACCCTTCCTCTGGTAGCAATGCCCTGTTCGGACAGGACGTAACCCCTCTGTTCGGTCAGACGTTCTCGTTCAGCGGCTATGCTGAGTCCCTGCCCTCTCAGTCCGCTGCTTACACCACCAACACCGACGAACTGCGCGACATCATGATGTGCCTGGCTTGCCACGACGGTCAGATCGCCAAGGGGCAGATGATGACCGGCCAATCGTGGGAACAGGCGAACGGCCTTCTCCCCGCTGGCGTATATGGAACGCGTCCGATTCCAACGTTGCTCGGCAATGACAGCAGCAACGGCAACACCTCTGGTTACGCCAACGACCACCCGATCGGCCAAGCAGCCACCCTGGGCGCACTCCGCCTGGTCAGCACCAATGGCGGCAAAGCTAGCGATCCTCTGAAGGTCACGATCACCAACGGCGCCATCTCCGCCATCGTTCCGCAGTCGGCGGAATATGTTGCGTTCAACGCCAATTACGGCTTCCCGGCGATCGCCGGCAGCGCATGGGAGTATGGCGTTGCCCTACCCCCCGGCTCCACCGACGCTTCGACCGCTTACCTGACCTGCACCACCTGCCACAACCAGCACGTGATGTATATTTACCAGGCTCCGGCAGGCAAACAGACTGGCTCTAAGCTCATTGGTGGGACCTTCCCAACCTACTTCTTCATTAACGGCGCGTACAACCCGGGCGCTGGCAACAACAACCCGAAGCTGGCTGCTTCGACCACTCAATTCTGCCGTCAGTGCCACATCGGCGAATCGAACGAAGCGCTCGGCGTCAACAACGTTTCAACGCAGTTCTAAGTCAGTTCGTAGTCGTATCACCCGCGGGGAGAGAGATTCATCTCTCCCCGTTTTTTCGAAAGCTGTTTTTAAAAAACGGAAGTGGAGACAGTGATGAAATACCAGGTTCTGATCGGCGGCGCGGTGCTGGCTTCGGCGTTAGCTTGCAGTGCGCAGATGGTTGCTTCCCACGCGCCCACGCTAACCGCTTCCACGCCGGCCCGGGAGACTACCGGGCAGACGCTGGCAGCGCCGGCGCAGTTGCCACCCGGCAACCCGGTCGCCAGAGTCAATGGCTCGGTTCTTACCGACCGCGACCTGGCACGCGAAATTCAGGCCATCTTCCCCTACGCGCAGGTGCATAACGGCGTTCCCAAATCGATGGAGCCGGAGATGCGCAAGGGAGCGCTGGACATGATCATTTTCGAAGAACTGGTTTATCAGGAAGCCCTGCGCCGGAAGATGACGGTCCCTCCAGAGCGCATGAAGCGCGCGGAAGCGGACTTCCGCAAACAGTTCGCCAGCGAACAGGAATACAACGCCGTGGTGCAGGCCGAGGTACACGGTTCCCGCCCACTGTTGCGCGAGAAGATACGGCGTTCCCTGCTGATCGAACAACTCTTGAAAAGCGATGTGAACGACAGGGCGAATGTTTCTGAGCTGGAAGCGCGGGCCTACTACAAGGCGAATCCGAAAAAGTTCTACCATGCCGAGCTCTTCACGATCCAGACCATCTCCATCCTCCCCCCGGAAAATGGGAATCCGGATGTGGTGAAAGAAGCCCGCAACAAGGCCGAAGATGTGGCGAAACAGGCCAAGGCGACCAACAGCTATAAGGAGTTCGGCCTGCTGGCGGAAAAATACTCGGACGATGACTGGCACGTGAACATGGGCGATCGTAAGGCGGTCGAGGCCGATAAACTTCCGCCGCCGGTCGTGAAAGCAGCCCGGGCGATGAAGCCGGGACAGGTGAGCGACCTGATTCAACTGGGCCCGGACTACACCTTGTTCCGCTTGAATGCCCATGTCGCGGCCGGCACCACTCCGTTCGCCGAAGTGAAGGCGAAACTGATGGTGGATCTGAAAAAGGAAAAGACCGAGAAGCTGCGCGCCGATCTGGACAAGAAGCTGCGAAGGACAGCAAAGATCGAGGTTTTGTGAGTTCTCACTCCAATGCGGTGGGTTTGGCCCGACCACCGCAGGCGTGCTTGAGAGCAAAGATCTTGAAAGTCAAGGTCTTGAAAGTAAAGGTTTGGTGGGGTATGTGGCTCCGGGTGAAATGGCTACAAGAAGCGCTTTACCTGCTCCTGGGGATTCTTCTGTTAGCGCTGCCCTCTGCCGCGCAAGTGGAAGTGGGAGAGGCGAAGATGAACCTGAGCGGCGATATCGGGTTCACCTACAACGGCGACATCAATGACGGGGTTTCCTCGCACAGCTTCGGCTTGTCCGGTGATGCCAACCTGACGGGCAGCTACTACGATCCCAGGTTTCTGAACTTCGCCGTTCGCCCATACTACAACCACAGCCAATCGAATTCGGAGTTTGGCAGTCTTGCCAATACCAGCGGCGTGAATGCCAGCGCGAACTTGTTCAGCGGCAGCCACTTTCCGGGCTCCTTCTACTACGGGAAGGCCGACAACAGCACCAGTGCGTTTGGCGTTCCCGGGGGCGGCATTGGCCTGGCGACCAACGGTAACAGCGATGGCTTCGGGGTGACCTGGAGTGCCCTGCTGCCCAATTTGCCAACGCTCATGGCAAGTTACTCCATCGACAGCTCTTCTTCTTCTGTCTACGGCACCCCTCAAACCACCCAGCAGACCGATCACAATCTTACAATCCGCTCCGGTTATACGCTGGCTGGGTTTCGGATGATGGGCGCTTTTATCCACCGCACTGTCGATGGAACATTTTCGGAGTTGCTGGAAGGGGTTTCGACGCCAGTGAAATCGGACGACTCGAACAATAATTACCAGTTCAATGCGAGCCACTCCTTCCCGATGGGCGGATCATTCTCCATTTCGGCGAACCGCGACTCTTACGACTACAGCTCTCACGACGGGAGCACGAACACCGGTTCCGGCGCTTCTGACATGCTGACTGGGAATCTGAGCTTCCGTCCGACGATGAAACTCAGTGTGGGCGCCAGCGCGAGTTTCAGCGACAGCCTGTTAGGGAGCATCCCGGAGCAGGTCCTCAACAGCGGGACGGAGACGGAGACGTTAGTCAATCTCGGCAGCTTCAAATCTTATCAGATGGAGGGGGACTCCAATTACCAGCTGTTGAAGAATCTTACGTTGCGCGCCGCGGTGATCCACACGGGTGAGGATTATCTGGGCCAAAGCTACGGGTCAACGCAATTCGCCGGCAGTGCATATTACAATACGTCGCACAGCCTGATCGGACACCTGTCATGCAATTTCACGATGTTCGATACCGCGACCCAGTACGGCAATACCGGCCTCGGCTTCACCGGAAACTTGAACCTTAACCGCAGGCTGGCCGCTTGGGACGTGGACGCGAATTTCAGCTACTCCCAGGGCGTGCAGACCATCGACGTTCTGCAAACCAGTTCGACCTACAGCTGGGTTGCCAATGTGAGGCGCCGCATCGGCATGAATAATCATCTCTCTTTCGGATACAGTGGGTCGCATAGCGGCTTGACTGAACAAAAGGACTACTCGAGCAGCTTGGAGCGATTCTCGGGCACTTTTTCGTTTAAGAGGTATAGCGCGAATGGCTTTTGGTCAAAGTCCAATGGGACAGCGCTTTTCACGCCAGCCGGACTGGTGGCGCTTCCGCCGAACGTACCGCCTTCGTTGCTGCCCCCAGATTCGCTCATCCTGTACAACGCGAAAAGCTACGGCTTTAACTTAAGCGCTTCGCCGATAGGGCGCCTTAACGTGAGTGCGGGATATTCCAAATCAAACGGAGATACGCTTGACCCGGCAGCGGCGACGTACACGGAGACCGAACTGTACAACGGCATCCTCCAGTATAGACTAAGAAAGATCTGGGTTAACGGAGGATTTACCCGGCTGAATCAGAGTATAAACACAGTAAGCACGGGGCCGATTACGGTGACGTCGTTTTACGTTGGGATTTCCAGATGGTTCAACTTCTTCTGAGGTTCGCGAACAGGAGATTCCTGCAAACCGGAGTCAGGGTGGTCAGTATTGGTCTTGTTCTGGCACTGGCGACTCCGAGTTGGGCCTCGAAGATCCCCAAGGATCCAGTGAATGATCCATCTCCTCCGGACATTTTGTTGGAGGGCGGCCGCAGACTGCAGTACGAGCGCAGCTTCAATTCACAGCGCGACACGCAAGGGAAACGCAAATTATGGCTGAAGATTCTGGACGTCATGATTGGCGAACCCGATCATCCAGAGCTGGTGCGGCCGTATGGGATTGCCGTCGATTCGCACGGACGAGCCATCGTCACAGATCCAGGCGCGAACGGCATTCACATCTTTGACATGGCCCAGCACAAGTACAAATTCATTGAGCGGAGGGACAAGGATAAAGACCCGATGCTGTCGCCGCAGTGCGTAGCGCTCGATGCGCAAGACAATATTTATGTAAGCGACTCGCAATCCGGGAAGATTTTTGTTTTTGATGCCAATGGTAAATTTCGGCGGACGATCGGCAGCTTGAAGGGCGGAGAGGGCTACTTCAAGAGGCCCACGGGCATTGCTGTGGATTCAGCCGCGCAACGGATCTATATCACGGACACGCTCCGGGACCAGGTGTTCGTCCTGGATATGGACGGCAGTATTCTGCAGACAATCGGGCACAGAGGAACAGGGGAAGTCGAGTTCAATCTTCCGACGGAGTTGCTGGTACGCGATCAGCATCTGTTTGTGGTGGATGCGATGAACTTCCGAGTGCAGTTTCTGGATCGCTCGGGGGGATTCCAGACGTCGGTCGGGCGATTGGGGGACTCGGCGGGGACGATGTTTCGGCCCAAGGGAATCGGGCTCGATTCCGAAGGTCATCTTTACGTGGTGGATGGGTTGTGGGGGATGGTGCAGGTTTTCGATCAGGAGGGACGGCTGCTGTATTACTTCGGCAACGAGGGCACGAGAAAAGGAGAGTTTCAGTTGCCGTCGGGGTTGTTTATCGATCGGGATGATCGCATTTTTGTGGTCGACTCTTACAATCGGCGAATACAGGTATTCCGTTATTTTGGCTTGCCTAAGCAGGCGGTGGGGGAAAGGCGATGAAAACAATCCTTCTCGCCTCGATGTTGCTGATGCTTCGGGTGAGCACCGCCCAGGTGCAAATGAACGGCGATGTCTTGGGTAATCATAACCTGTCGATGAGTGGCACGTCACCGATCAAAGGAAATCTGGATCCGTGCCTTTTCTGTCATGCGCCACATTCAGGAGTTCAGAATTCGAATCCGGCGCTTTGGAGCCAAACACTGTCGGTGCAGACGTATGCTCCTTACACCAGCACTACTCTACACAATACCCAGCAACAACCGACTCTTGGTGCAGTGAGCACCCTTTGCCTGAGTTGTCATGATGGGACCGTCGCTGTAGGACAAGCACAACCTTACGGACCGGTGACCATGACGGGCGCCATGAACGCAGGGGATGTGTTTGGCACTAATCTCCAGGGGTCGCACCCTTTCAGCCTCAAGTTGCCGATGGTGGATGCCGCCGATCTGGTGCCGTCGTTGACCACGACCCACACCACGGCGGACCCGCTGAAACAGGTGAATCTGATCGCGAATAACGTGGAGTGCACGAGTTGTCATACGCCTCATGCGCAATCGATTGATACGATTTCCCAAAACTTCCTGGTGCGCGACAGTTCAAGCGGACAGCTATGCGAGGCCTGTCATGAAGTGAATGTCCGAACGGTAGGCACCCAGAGTAATCCTTTGGCGCAATGGACGGGAAACATACATGCAACAGCCGCGAATCGGATCACAACCACGGCCCTGGGAAGCTACCTTAACGTAGGGCAGAACGCTTGCCTTTCGTGTCATATGCCGCACGATTCCGTGGCCGGCGCGCGGTTGCTTCGAGGGCCGGTTCCGGCTGTGTCTGGCATGGATGTGTCCACTCAAAACTGCATCACTTGCCACAGTGGCAGTTCGAATATCTCGCCCGCGATCGTTAACGTCTATGCCGAGTTCGCCAAGATTTCGCATCCTTATCCGTCCGCGAACAATGCGCACGATGCCGGAGAGCCGCCGTTGCTGAACAACAATCGGCATGCGACCTGCGTAGACTGCCACGATTCGCACGCATCTTTGGCAGTGACTTCGTTTGCCTCGCCACTGCCCCCAGTCATACGCGGGTCGCAAAACGGTGTCATAGGTATCAGTGCGACGGATGGCATAACGACAATGAACCCTGCAGTGAACCAGTATGAGAACTGTCTGCGCTGCCACGGTACAAGCAGCGGCAAACAGATTCTGGCGGTCTTCGGGTACTTGCCCACGCGAGCCGTCGTAGCGGGTGACCCTCTGAATATCATTTCTCAACTGAGTGCCACCGCGACCTCGAGCCACCCCGTCTTGCACGACCGGAGCAGCGTTCTACCCCAGCCCAGTCTGCGCAGTTACATGTTGAATCTGGATGGGATTACGCAGGGACGGGCTATGGGCGTCCGGATTTATTGTACGGATTGCCACAACAGCGACGACAATCGGGAATTCGGAGGCACTGGTCCGAACGGTCCGCATGGATCGAAGTGGACCCACCTCTTGGAACGGCGCTACGAATTCAGCCAAGCCCCCGAACCGGGCCAACGGATTACTAATCTTTTCCCCACTCCTGATCTGAGCGTAAATGGGCCCTACAGCTTGTGCGCCAAGTGCCATGATTTATCGGGCCAGATCATCAGCAATACGAGTTGGAATCAGCACTCTAGCCACATCAACGCCGGCTTCACGTGCTCCACCTGTCACACCGCCCACGGCTTGGGAGGCATCGCTGGGAATATCAGCGGCGAGCGGCTGGTGGATTTTGACGCGAAGGTGGTGGCCCCGAATCGTGGCCTGCCCATTTCTTACAGCCGCGCTGCGAATTCTTGCAACTTGGTGTGCCACGGTGTTGCGCATAACTCCAACGGGACTGTTTCTTCTGTTGCCGTGGGGAATGGCCCTGTCGTAAAGAAGTGAAATTTGCGAAGGAACTGAACGTCACCAGACGTAGCTCGACGTTGGGGCGTTCTCGCACCGGTGAGCATCAGTTCATTGGCGGATATTTAATACACCGCCTGCATTAGTGCTAGAGCCCAGTTTCGCCATGTTGACGTGTTGATGGCGATGACCGCTGTCGACATCATCGTGCCGTGTCAGACGGGCAACATCTGATGGATCAACCCCGAACAAGACCACATGGTCGCCCGTGAATTGCCGCCTCATTGCGAACTTCCGAACATCACAATGACCGTTACTGCACGGTCAAGCTAGCGGTAGTAATGGTTATTGGATTCGGCTGTGCCTTTGTCGTTCCCTGAATCTGGATGGTGTATGTTTTCGAACTCGGACTGGACGGAGATGAACTGCCTCCACCGCAAGCAATCAGCGCCAACAGGAAGACGCCGAGCAACACCAGCCACAGACCCCTCCTACGCTGGCTATGTGATTTGCTGCCCAGAAGCAAAATTGCGGCCAGGGGAATGAAAGCAACATAAATCTGCGGCGCGAGCCACTGGCCAGCCGGCTTCTGCAGAGACGTGGTGCCGGTTGGCACCGTTACCGCGAGGGCAAACGACACCGAACTGCTGCTCGGAGTTATCGTTGGGGGAGTAAACGTGCACGATGCGCCCGGAGGCAAAGAGCTCTGCAAACAGGACAGCGTGATTGCCTGGTGGGGATTTCCAGTGTTTGCGTTCAACGAAAGTGAATAGTTGGCCGTTCCTCCGGGACCAGTAGTCTGGGCCGGAGGCTGCGCCGCAGACGGCGCCGTGACAATTGTGATGGGGTAGGAACCGGAGACCGATGAATCGGCCTGCGAGACTGCCGTGATAATCACCAGAGCGGGCGAGGGCACGGAGGCTGGCGCGGTAAAGTTGCCTGAAGTGTCGATGGTTCCAAATGTCGCACTGCCGCTCGCAACTCCATTCACTTGCCAAGTCACGGCGGTATTGGTTTCGCCGGTCGCATTGGCGCTGAAAGCTTGCACCGTGGACGTGTACACGACGGTCACTCCGGACGGATTCGTACTGACAGTGACCGCGGGGGTGCCGCTTGCTGCGACCGTTATCTGAGCGGATGCGGAGGTCGAGCCGTTGGCATCTGATACTGCTGCAACAGTGACTGTGGACGGCGACGGCTGAGTTGCCGGCGCTTGATAGAGGCCCGCCGACGAGATTGTGCCCACCGTCGCGTTGCCGCCGGTCGCCCCGTTCACCTGCCAAGTCACTGAGGTATTGCTGGCGCCGGTTACTGTTGCCAGGAATTGCTGCGTACCGCTGATCGGTACAATGGCGGAAGTCGGTGCCACCGCCACGGCGACCGTAGACGACAGTTGCCGGATGCGCGAATTCTCTGTGTCGGCAATAAAGATGTTTCCCGAGCCGCCCAAGGCCACACTCTCCGGACCGTTGAGTGTCTCGCTTGTAGCCGACCCTCCATCGCCGGAAAAGCCGGAAACACCTGTACCGGCGACGGTCTGGATGGTGTCCGCCGCAGCCACCACCACCCGGATTGCTGAATTATCTGTGTCGGCAATGAAAATATTCCCTAACGGGTCCAGGAGAACGCCGTAAGGAGTATCCAGAAGAGCGCTGGTGGGTAGGCCGTTATCGCCGGAGTAGCCGCTCCGACCGATGGTCCCGGCTACAGTCAGAATGTCGCCCGGCTGGATCACAGTTCCGGCAATCGTAACCGGCTGAGTCCCAGGATTGACCACGCGGATGGCGTGGTTGAGCGTATCCGCAATAAAGATGTCTTCGGACGAGTCGAGAGCGATGGAACCGGGAAAATTGAGATAAGGATAAGGTGCAGTTGTGACGCCGGTTGCTGGTCCGCCGTCGCCGCAACCTGAAGTGGGGTCTGGACAAGCAGTGGGAGGCGTGCCAGCCACGGTTTGAATCGTGCCCGGCTGGATCGTGGTTGGCCCGATAATGAGCGGCTGGCTGCCCGTGTTGACCACGCGAACGGCTGAGTTCCCCGTATCGGCGATGAAGATGTTGCCGGAGCTGTCGACGAGGACGGCGTTGGGATTGAAAAGCTCCGCACTGGTGGGCGACTCGCCATCGCCGGAATAGCCTGCGCTGCCGAGCGTACCAACCACGGTCTGAATGCTGTTCGCTGGGATTGAAATTCCGGCGATCATAATGGGCGAACTGCCGGTATTAACCACGCGAATGACAGAATTCTCCGCCAACGAGATCCCGGTGTCAGCGATGTAAATATTGTCGGAACCATCGACGAATACGCCGGCAGGCAAGTTTAGTTGCGCGCTCGTCGCCAGCCCGCCATCGCCACAGCCTCCCACTATGGGAGCAATGCAAGCGATGCCGTTACCAGCCACCGTTTGGATGTCGCCGGGCTGGATGGTGACGTTGTTAATCGTAACTGCCTGGGTCCCGGTGTTGACCACACGAATCACGGAGCTAACACTGTCGGCAATGTAGACGTTCCCCGAAGCGTCGACGAATGTGCTTCCTGGGAAGTTGAGTTCCGCGCCGGTGGCGGGGCCGCCGTCGCCGGAGTAGGCCACGAAACTGTTTCCGGCAAAGGCCTGAATCATTCCCCCCGTCACTTCGCGAACTGCAAAATCGCCAATGTCCGCGATGAAGAGGTCGCCCGTGGTGTCGGCGGTCACGCCGCTGGGATAGTTCAGATCCGCGCTGATCGCGGGTCCGCCATTGCCGCAGGCGGTCGCGGGGATGGAATAATTCGCGCACGCGACACCGAGGGTGCCGGCGACGGTGGAAATGGTGCCGCTGGGTACGACTTTGCGGATCGCAAAATTAAAATAATCGGCGATGAACAGGTCGCCCGACGGATCGACGAATACCCCAAAAGGCAGGCACAAGTAAGCGCTGGTGGCTGGACCGTCGTCGCCAGTAAATTGGCACGCACTACCTTGGTCGGCATTGTAGTTAATGCCAGCGAAGGTTTGAATATCGCCTGCCGGGAGCGTGGTCGTGCCAATTGTGACCGGCTGGGCATTGACCATGCGGATCACTGAGTTATAGGTATCCGCGATATAAATGTTTCCCTGGCCATCCAGAGTCACGCCCAAGGGTTCATCAAGTTGGGCGCTGGTGGCTGGGTTTCCATCGCCGTAATAGCCCGGGGAACCGGGCGTACCGGCGACGGTTTGAATCGTGCCGGGCTGAATCGTCACGGTTCCGATCGTAATTGCCGAGCTCTCGGTGTTGACCACGCGAATCACAGAGTTATCCGTGTCGGCAATGAAGATGTTTCCCTGGCTGTTTAGGAACACGCCGATAGGATTGTTGAGCTCGGCGCTGGTTGCTGGGTTGCCATCGCCGGAAAAGCCCGGGGAACCGGGCGTACCGGCGACGGTTTGAATCGTGCCGGGCTGAATCGTCACGGTTCCGATCGTAATTGCCGAGCTCCCGGTGTTGACCACGCGAATCACAGAGTTGCCGGTGTCGGCGATGTAGATGTTTCCGGAGCTGTCCACGAACACGCCCTCCGGTTGGTTGAGGGTGGCGCTGGTAGCAGGGCCCCCGTCGCCGGAATAACCGTAGGTGCCGTTGCCGGCTACCACCGTGACAGCGCCGGTTGTGGACACTTCTAAGATTTGACTCGAGTAGTAGGAATCCGCAATGTACGTATTGCCGGCGGAGTCTAGGGCGACACTCGTTGGCTCGCCAATGCTGGACTGAGGTGCGAGCAGATTTCTTGGGCCGCCGCCCGCGATGGTGCTGATCGAATACTGGCCGAGCGTGACTTGCGGCGCGCAGAGCGCCACTGCGAAGAGGATGCATATCGACGCAACCGGGTTCCGTAAGCGCATGGTCAGTCCACCTTCCTGTCGGAAACACGACCTAACCGGACGACCATCGTGGTCTGGTGGCCACTTGGCAACTCGATCTCCAAAACCATTCGGGGCCGCGTTCCGCGCCTCCACAATTCGTATTCCGAATGCGGGATGGTGAACTCTTGGGTAGTGTCTGAAGAAGCGCCGGCATGGACGACGATAGAGCACGCCTGCATTCCGCCCTTACCGGGATGAGACAAATCCCCGAGCGCGACCGTCCGAATATGGAGTTCGCGTTGCCAGTGGTTTATTAAGTGGACCTGTAACCGGACGTGAGTTTGAGGACCGAGGTCAGTCTTCTGGACTATCTGGTACGAACCTGAAAGCTGAGAAATATCGCTGGCTTGGGTCTGTCGTGTGGTGAACACAAACAACTGAGCGGCTACAAACAGGTAGTTGCAAACTCGAACAACCCTGCAATTCATATAGTTGACCAACCTTCCACATGGGTGCTCTGCAGAGGCTTAGCCTTTGCGTCTCGATAGCCCCGTCGCGTCGGCCAGATCCGAAGGAGTAGCGCTATATCCTCTATCATCCCTAAACTACGGATCGCACGCAAGCTGGGCAGCGTTATCGTCACCGATGATTGTGATGTCGATCACAAGAACGCCATCCAGGAAATTGCCTGGGGGCATTGTTGGTTATCATTTGAATCGCCACGACCACGCAACTCAGTTAATCCCGCCTTTTCTGTTCCGGATCTCTTCACGCAGACGCAAGGCGGTCTCATTCCCGGGATCAATGCTCAGCGCTTCCGCGATTGAACTCTGTGCGGCGTCATAATCACCCAATTGCAGCCATGCTTTGGCCGATTCGTTCAGACACAGGAGTTGCATCACTTTATGGGATGTGAACTCGAGAGCGAGTTGATATTCTCGGATTGCGTCACGAAACTGACCCCGACCTGACAGGATGTGTGCGATCTCGTAATGACAATATTGAATCCTGGGCTCAAGAGCGCAGGATTCCTGGTAGTGCTGCAACGCCTCATCGACCCGCCCCGAAGATAGCAGGGCATTTCCGTAAAGCTGCTCGAGCCACATGTGAGGTCGTCCGTATGCGACTCGCGCGTGCGCAAACAAAGTCACGCCATTTTGCCAGCATTTGAGGTACTGAGCGGTAGCAGCCGCGAACCCTGTCACTAGACACAGTGCGGCAACAAATAGCATATTGCGCGCGATTGGCATCTGCTCAACTAACCCGGCTAAGCCCCAGGTCAAGGCAATAAACAAACCGATGGAAGGTATGTAAGCGTACCGATCTGCCATCCCCTGGAAACCAACCTGAACAATGCCAATCACCGGAACCAGTGTGATTAGAAAGAAAAACCAGCCCATCGCAATATACGGCGAGCGATGAAAGTACAGCGCCAGCGCGCTCACGCCAAGCAGAAGAGTCGTTCCCGCGATGACGTCGCCCAAAGGCCGGGAAAATCCAAGCGGATAAAAGGTGGCGAGTTTAGCGGGCCACAGTATCTTCCCGATGTAGGTGACATACGAGATGACTGCATTCTCAATGCGTGCTGACAGCGGCAGCAGGGACAATTGCATTACAGAACCCCCGGAACGCTGCGCCATCTCCGTTAGTATGGAACTCGCGGCGCTCATGATAAATAGGGGAATTTTTTCGGCGGCCAATCGTGCCCACCTGCGTGAGAATGGAAGCTCCTCCAGGCGTTCTAAAGGCCAGTAATCGAAGAGCAAAAGCAGCAGAGGGAGGCTTACGGCCATCGGTTTCGACATCAGTGCCAGCGCAAATGCACATACGATCAGCAAATATCTCTTCGCCCCCCCTCGCCGGATGTACAAGCCATAGGCGGCAATCGTGAGCAGGGAGAAAAATGCGCTAAGCAGACTTTTTCTTTGCGCGACCCACGCGACAGTTTCGACATTCAAAGGATGAACCGCGAAAAGCGCCGCCACCAGGAAGCTGCGCCACACTGCATCCGTGGCCTGCTGCAATATCCAAAATAGGAGCAGAACGTTAGCCGCGTGCAGCAACACGTTGACGTAGTGGTGGGCGCTAGAATTCAGGCCAAATAGTTGGCAATCCAGCATGTGGGAAAGCCATGTCACTGGATGCCAGTTCGAGAGCTCGAAGCTCGTAAATGCCCACGCAACATTGGAAGGCTTTAAACCTGAGCTGACGTGGCTATTCCTAGTGACGTAGTCGTCATCGTCCCAACCGTTGATGAACTCGTGATGTACAACCGGAAGATAAAGCAGCAGAGTGACGACCACAAGCAGCGCGCCCAGCAATACTCGCGTCTGTCGTAGATCGTCAATACGCGGCAAGAACGTCATCTGAGGAATGCTCCTGATTCATCAAAAATGCTGCAGCCGAAGCCGGAGTGCGTTTTGGATTGAAGGAACAAGAATAACGGGCCTGCAGGCGGATCACAACGACGGTCGTCACAAGCGCACTCGATCGCATCGGCTACAATGGCGGGTTAGATTCCGCCATCCAATACGCTCTGATCATCATGCATAGGGAATTCATGCGATCCGTTTTTCGCCTTCTTCTGCTGACGTTGTTGTTTTCGGCTGCGGCAGTTTACGAAGCATTACACCTTTCCGCCATTTTCAGCGCCGACGTCTGGTGGCACCTGCGGACCGGTCTCTGGATACTGCAGAACCACGCCATTCCCCGCACCGGTCTGTTCTCGCAGTACTCCGATTTGCCGTGGATGGCCTCGAGCTGGGGCTTTGACGTGCTGCTCGCGGCCGCGTACAAGGCCTTCGGTTTGCGCGCAATTCCCATTCTGCTGATGGGACTCAAGGTGGCGCTGGCAGTCGTCACATTCTTATTGGCACGCGTTGCTCGTGCAGATGTCTGGACCGCTGTCTTTCTTTCCGCAGTTGCCCAGTACGTTATCCCGGATTTGCAGCCTGTTCCATCGGTGCTGTCGATTCTCTTCTTCGGCATCGAGTTGTGGTTGCTCCTACAGAGCCGCCGGTCAGGTGCGCTACGGAGTTTATTCTGGTTACCGCCAGTTTTTGCGCTATGGGCCAATCTGCACATTCAATTTGTAGCTGGATTGCTCTTGCTGGGTCTGTTCATAATCGCTCTATTCCTGGAACGCGCGTTACGCAGTTTGGGCGTGACCTGGCTGAGCAAGCGAATCGTGCAGCTTCCTCTGGCCAAGGTCAGCGCCATCGCCGGACTCTCCGTTCTTTGCACGTTTGTGACTCCCTATACTTTTCACCTTTTTCCGGATGTCATGAAGACTCTCTACAGTCCGGTGGCATTTACCTACGGTGTCGAGATGCGCTCGATGAGTTTCCGCCGGCCGCAAGAGTTCGCATTGATGTTGCTGGTGATGGCGGCATTTTTCGCCCTGGGGCGCAGGCGGTCCCTTGAAGTATTCGAACTGCTCGCGCTGGTTGCTGGTACAGCGATTGCCTTCCGCATCCAACGCGACGCATGGCTCGCGGTGCCGCCCGCGGTCGCCCTGCTTGCCGATGGATTTCATTGGGAGCAAGTCGAGAGGAAAGCTCGGAACTATGGCTTTCGGTGGGAGAAGCCTTTGTGCGCAATGCTGACGATTACGATCTTTGTAGCCGCGGCTCTTCACTTGCTCGATCGAAGTGGTCTGATGGGCAAGATCAGCCAAGACTTCCCAGTAAAGGCTTGCAACTTCATCCGCGACAACCACCTTCCTCAGCCGCTGTTTAATACCTATTCCTGGGGTGGTTTCCTCATCTGGTATCTGCCGGAGTACCCGGTAGCGGTGGACAGCCGAGTCGATCTCTATGGGGATGAAATCCTCTCACAATACTTTCAGGTAATAACCGGTAAGGATCGTCTGGATACCGATCCCAGCCTTGCCTCTGCTCGCACCCTGTTGCTGGAGCGGCAATCAGGAATGGCAGACGCTCTCGTTAGACTACCCGCCTTGAGCTCGCAATATCGAATGATGTACCGCGATGATCTTGCTGCCGTCTTTGTCAAACAATAAGGTCCGATCATAGGGCCTGACAAGCCTCAATTCCGAGCCAGAACCAAAGCAATATCATCGCGGTAAATCACTCTAAAGCGGCGATCTGTGGGCAGAAGCCGTGCCAGCGGAACTGAATTCTTGAGGATTACCAAGCCGGCTTCATTGAGATAGGGGTCTGTGGCATACGACGGGTCCGCGCCCTCGGTAGCGAGGAACTGCGCAACCAACTTATCGCCATAGAGGTCGCCACGCCCGTCGACTGATACCGGGTACTGCGGCATGTAGAAAATTAAGAAGCCTCCCCAGTCCCAACTATTGAACAAAGGCCCTGGGACTGGATGCTTGCGTAGGAAGTTCACCGCATCCACGGGGAATATGCTGCTGATCGTCCGATCCAGTCCGCGAGAATTGAAATCTGTATTGCGCGCCGCCAGAAATAACAACAGGGCAACCGCAACCGTAATGCCCACGAATTCTGGCAAGTTGATTGACCGGTCTCGTTCACCCTCGGGTGCAGGAAAATCGCCGATGATCGCCGCCGCCGTGATGCAGATAAACCATGCATCGCGCGTAGTACGGAATGCGCAAATGCTGGCCACTACCAGCAAAGCCAATTTAAATGGGTCCGCTTTCTTCTGACAACCGAGGGCAAAGTAAGCGCTGGCTGCGAGTAGCAATTCCAAAAAATGGCTGATGCCCAAAAAGCTCAAGGATTGCAACTCGGTGATCATGGTGTAAAAGGTCTTCGATGTCGAATATGCTATTAACACTTGATATAAGTGAAAGGAGTATGGTCCTACACACGAGGCCAGTCCGCAGCAAGCCAGAACGGCGAACAACTGGGGGAGCGGTAGTGTGGGCGTGACCAGGAAACCCGGGTAAGACCGCATCGATATCGCGAAGCGCTGAACCAGGTTGATTCCGGCGAAGAGAGCCAAGGCAAAGAGTCCGTAGATGAACTGGATGTGCAGGTTCGCCCAAAGGATGAAGATGAGCGGTAGCCAATACAACGATTGGACACGGCCGCTCCGTTGGGCCTTCAAGATCTGCGTCAGCGTTAGCGTGAAGAACATCATGGTGAAGAACACGGGGCGGGGCATGATGTTGAAGAGGAATGCAGAGTATACAAGGATAGAAAGGGTCCATGCCATCCAGAAGCGTCCCGAAAGTTGGTGCAACATCCAGAACAGCCCAATCGCAACCGCGATCGTAAGCGCCGTCCCGAACCAGGCCATCCCTAGGAAGCCGAGCCACGCATAAGAACGGGAGAGCAGTACCTCATAGCCCCAACTATAGGCCATCCATGGACTATCGACTGCGGTTCGCGAAAGGATGCCGGTGTGTGGAAAAGCTCCGTGTTGAACAATCCAATCCCCGACGCTGAGGTGCCACCAAACGTCCAGATCGAGGACGGAGAGCTTGGTGATGAAGCATTCTGTGCCAACGCCGACGATTAAAGCCGTCAGAGCGAACAACTGCACGACTCGGAATTTCAGAATCCCGATGAGTTGTTGCATGACGGTCATATGCGGGACTTTAAGGCCGGCTTGCGTGACAGACTGTGACATTTAGTAGGCCACTTAATAAAGAACAATCACGATCTGGAAACATTATCTGAAAATGACGGACGAGAGAATCAGCTTGAGCGATTCACGGGCGCGGTCTGCTCGCGCGGCTTCCAGGGATCTGGAGGAAGAGGGCTGTTGAGCGTTTAAGTCGCCTGCGAGCGAGATGGCAATGCGCAATTCGTAACAGCGTTCCTTTTGAAAAGTTAAGTACAAATCCGAATACTGCGCGTGGTCTGTCGTCATTCTCCTGGCAGAGGCGTAGCGGAACAGAACCCCGTTCATCCTAAACGGCGAGGGTTGAGACTCTTCGCCGTGCGGTCGCTCAAAGCGATCGGCGTACGCCAGGCAGTCCGGTTCGGCGGTTACACCCTGGACCGCGTCGATGGAAAAGCCGGCGGCTTCCAACCTGCTATTTTCCTGTCCTTCAATCGGATAAATTACACAAACCAGGGCCGTCGAAAAATCACAAACAGGAATTCCCGCGTGTCTACCCTGGGTCGCCTTCAGAATACGTTCGCCGACCAGCAGTTCATAATTCTCCGGATAAACAAATCGGAATGCGCCATCCGGGCTCGCGAAAGTTTCCAGAGCTGCCGGCCTTTGTCCCAGTGCGCCGAGCGAACTCAAAAGGACAACAACAACGAGACTGAATAGCTTGACCATAAAATCATCGCACTTTGCGTGTGCAATTCCGTGATGTTGAAGATTCTCCCAGAGTATGCGGTTCGCGGTTAAACCATTACCTTGATGGCTTGTCGGTTTTGGTGTTGGGCGGAAGGTTCAAGTGTTTCTTCGCTTGGGCAATCATCGTCTCAACTTCGGCTCGCTTTGGATTGTTCGGATCAGCTTTTAGGAACATTTCCCAAGCCGCGATTGCCCCCTTCGGGTCTGACTTCCCGCGCCACAGGTACACGCCGAGGTTGAAAAGCAATTTGGGATTTTTGGGCTCAATCTTTAGACCGCGGTTTGCCGTGTCGATACCTTTGTCCACGTCTCCCAACGAGCAATAGACGTATGACAGGTCATTGAGGGTTTCGGGCGTCGCCTTCACGGCCACCGACTGTTCATAGTATTGCCGTGCGTCTTGAAGCTGTTGCGCCGCGAGATAAGAATGGCCAATTTTTGCGAGTAGATCTGGGTCCTTGGGATTTTTCTGCAAGTCGGCGAGCAAAGGAGCGATCTGCTTATCCGCCATGCGCTTCATATCCGCGGCACTGGGCATCGGTCTGTTCATCTGTCCGCTCGGACCGCCAGGCATAGGGGGCGGAGCGATTGTCGATTGCGGAATACTAGCCCCCGCTGAGTCGGGTGAGTGTTGCAAGTAGCCAGCAGCCAGGCCGAGAATCAGGCAGAAAACAGCCATGGTATAGGTTTGGGTATTACTCCAAGACTTGGGATTTTGATCCTTCGATTCCATGAGTCTCCTTATGCCTTTAGAAAACGGAGAGAACTCCTTGCATTTGCCGATCCGCGAACACACTATTAGGTTGAAATCTGCAAAGGCCTGATTCACTGCCACGTGTTCCACAGCAAGTCTAATACCAAAATGACCCAATCGGACAACCAACAAGTTATTTCTTGTCAATAGCTTAAACAAGGGTCGCGAGGTGGCCAAACTGTTCTCTTGAATCGAAGAAGAATCCCGCATCGAATAGGGGTATAAGACTCACACCAGAATACAATGTTTGCGTGTCGCCTCTGGACTTAGCAACGAACGCAGGCGCAGGGCAGTCGCGCTGATAAGTGTGTGCTGAACGCACGGGTAAATGTGATCCCGGTCACACCCGCCGAGCACGTGGTCACGGGACAATTCTCACTCGAACTGCGATCGGCTGCCCATACCCCCATTTAGCGGTGGACTGATGCCTGTCGGGGAGCCTTGGATGTGCCTGCATGAATTCTGATCCTGAGACGACGGAAGCAGCGCCTGTCAGGCGTCCGCACTGGGTTTTTCTGATCGCAACTGCTCTTCTCGTTCCCCTGTTGGTTCTTGGAATCGTGGAGGCAGCCATGAGAATGGCTCACGTTGGATTTACGACTGATCTCTTGGTTCCATGCACAATCAAAGGTAGTCCGGCCTCCTGCTACAACTTATTTTTTGCGACTCCATTTTTCCCTGCGGGCATGGTTCAAACACCGCGTCTGTACGCAATCCCCGCCAAGAAACCGCCGGGAACGTTCCGGATCTTCGTGCTCGGCGAATCCGCGGCGATGGGAGATCCCGATCCAGCCTACGGATTCAGCCGATATTTGGAGGTAATGCTTCGGGAACGCTTTCCCGCGATGAAATTCGAGGTGGTTAACACCGGGAGCGTGGCAATCAATTCGCATGTGCTGTTGCTGATCGCTAAGGGATTGGCGGATCAGCGTCCGGATCTGTTCATCATCTATTCGGGAAATAATGAGGTGGTCGGGCCCTACGGTCCGGGGACTGTTCTCACATCTTCCGCAATGAGCATCCCGGTCGTCCGGAGCAGCATTTTCTTTCGTTCGACGCGAATCGGCCAGCTTGTCACAAGACTTGGCACCCAGAAACAGGAGTGGCGTGGGATGGAGATGTTTCTCGATAAACAGGTTCGAGCCAACTCTCCCCTCATGGAGCATGCCTATGCCAACTTCGAACGGAATCTGCGTGACACCATCGCGGTCGGTCGCGATGCAGGGGCCAGGGTAATCGTCGCGACGGTAGCGACGAATATCAAGGATTGTGCTCCGTTTGCATCTTTACACCGGGAGGGTCTGGGACAGGATGATTTACGTTCCTGGTCAACACTGGTTCAACAAGGGAGTGAACTGGAGGCGGTGAATTCCTACGCGGAAGCTTTAAAGCTCTACCTTTCCGCGGCCAAGATCGATGACGAATATGCCGAACTCGAGTTCCGGATTGCGCGCTGCCTGTTGAGCTTGGGAGATTACAAAGGCGCCAAGGAGCATTATGTCCGTGCCCGTGACCTTGACACGCTTCGCTTTCGCGCGGACAGTAAAATCAATGATATCAATCGAGCGGTGGCTTCTTCGTTTGCCGGTGTCGGACTGGTGGACGCAGACGCAATCCTGTCTAATGCCAGCCGAGACGGGATTATTGGCAGCGACATTGTCTATGAGCACGTGCACTTGACTCCAGTGGGCAATTACCTGTTGGCCCGCAACATGTTCCAGCAAATCGCAAAAAATCTTCCCTCCGAGGCTGGGCACCCGGACGAGTCTGATGTTCCCTCCGAGGCCGATTGCGAGCGACTGTTGGCCTTAACCCGCTATGATCGCTCGCGTATCGCGGCAGATATGCTCGGCCGCCTGCAAAAACCTCCCTTCACCAATCAACTGAATCACTCGGATCAAGTATTGCGCCTGGTGCCGGAGGCGCAACGTCCTGACGAAACGCCCAATGACACGGCTTTGCAGTATCAATGGGCGATCGCGCAATCGCCCGATGATCGGATGCTGCATTTGCGTTATGGCTTGTTCCTTTTCGGGTACAATCGCGCCGCTGCTGCGGAGCAGTTGGGGATGGCCCAGCCTTGGGATGGCTATCCCGTGTTCCTGCCCGACGGGACGCAAGTTCGATGATAGTAAGCATACCCTAAAACCAGAAATCGACCATGCCAGTTGCTCGCACGGTCAAAAGCCTTGAAGCCGGAATCCTAAAAGCCGCGATACATTAACTGCGCCGCGCTACCGCCCTGGCTGAATGTGATCATCAGAATCAAGAGTAGCGCCAAAGCGTAAAGTGGAGGGATCCAATACCAGCGCCAACGAGCGATGAACGCGATCATCCCCGATTGCAGTGGCGCCAAAGAGGCGTGTGGGCCTGTGGAGTAGCGGTCGAGCATCCCGCTAACCAGCAGCACGATCACGTATCCCGCCGCTAGAAATGCAACCAAAAGATACAGGCTCCAGCTCAGGTAGTGCGAAGAATAGCTGGCCGGCGACACGACTGCTGATAGCATCAGACGCGCTTCGGGCACTGAGTTGGCGCGGAATAATATCCATCCTAAACTTACAAGACTGATCGTCGTGATCCACGAGAGTGCGGTCCACGGGGCTTGGGGCGGCGTCCAGTCGTACCTACGCTCCGCTCCCTCAACCTGGCGATGCAACACGAGAAGCACTCCGTGATAAGCTCCCCACAAGAGGAAGAGCACAGTGGCTTTGTGCCACAGTCCGAATAGGATCATCGAAACCACGAAAGCCAGATTTCGCCACCAGACCTCGCGGCGCAACTGCATCAACGAGAAGAAAACGTAGTCACGAATCCAGAACGATAGCGACATGTGCCAACGTGTCCAGAACATCGAGGCACTTGTGGATTGGAATGGCCGGGCAAAATTCTCGGGTACGGTGATACCTAGCACCTGGGCGGCGCCGATTGCGATGTGCGAGTAACCGGCAAAATCGAAAAAGAGCTGTAGGCCATATCCAAAAGCCAAACACCAGACGTCCGAGCCACTCCATCGTGTGGCGCGATCGAACCCGGAGACGATGCCATCGCCAGCCAGAATTCCCTGCCCCAGCAGTTTGGCCAGCTGCATCATGAACACGCCGGTTGCGAGGCGCTGCAAACCGCGTCCAATGATGTCCCGGCGCTGGGCATTCTCGGAGCGGAATTGCGGAAGCATTTCGGACATGCGGCAGACTGGGCCGGAGATCGTAACCGGAAAGAAAACCATATAGAGCGCAAATTCAAAGAGCGACGGGTCGATCTCCTCGCCCTGGTAGAGGTCAAACAGGTAGCTCATCGCCTGGAAGGTCCAAAACGATATTCCCAGTGGCAAGGCAAGCTGCGAGAACCGTTGCAACGAGGAAAAAGGGAGCTTCACCGCGGCTTCCGGGAGGTACTTGAAAAAGCTTAAGAGGGCCAGATTCAGGAGAATGCCCGCCCACAGAATGAGGCCGGTGCGCTTTCGACGAAGCCATTCGCCTACGAAGAAGTTCACGAGGATGGAAGCGAGAAGCACGCCGAAGAACCATGGTCCCCAGCTCATGTAAAGTACGCAGCTGGCGATCAGAAGAACGGTTTGCCGTACCCTCTGTGAGCGAACTGTGGCGAAGGTCGCGACACAAATTAGAAACGCCAGAGCATACAGGATGTACCGTGACAACATTCCTCCCACATTTCGTTCACTGGTGCTGTTGAAACCGAACAGATTGCCAAACCCTGGCGAGTCGTCCTCGGATCAGCGAAGGACGCGTGAACAAGAATAATAGCCCAGCACGCCGGCTACATGAACGCTCCATGTTATTCACTACAATGTCATTCACCACATTGTCATCCACTACAATGGAGCGTGGTCCGATACCGCAATCTTATCGAAGCTCTGAATGCGGCGCCCGGCGACCGTCCCTTCGTTACTGCATGGGTGAATGAGGATGAGCGAGAAAGCGTGAGCTTTGCTGAGTTCCGGCGCCGCGCCCGGTTGCGAGCTGGAGTACTCCGGGCCCATGGTGCGAACGCGGGCGATCGGGTGATCGTCATCATGCCGCAGGGGATTCCCGCGATGACGGTCTTCGCAGGAGCGATGATGCTTGGCGCGGCGCCGGCGTTGATCGCGTACCCCAACGAAAAGGTTGAGCCTTCCAAATACCAATCCGGACTGGCCGGAGTGACAGCAAATCTAAAAACCAAACTGGTCGTGATCGACGAAGAATTTCCGGACGAAATGCTTGGCCACGTATCTTTGAGTGAGGAGACTAAACTGCTTCGCGCCAGCGATGGTCGAGGGGCCAGCGGAGAGGAGGGACTCCTCGATCCCAAGGTTCAGGCCGATCACGTGGCTTTCATCCAGCATTCGGCCGGCACAACGGGACTTCAGAAAGGTGTGGCCCTGACTCATGCCGCCGTGCTGCGCCAACTCGACCATCTAGTGCAAGCACTGAGGATTGACGCCGCGACGGACAGGATTTACAGCTGGCTACCCCTTTACCATGACATGGGGCTGATCGCCTGTTTCATGCTGCCCATGGCATACCACATCCCCGTCGTGATGCAATCGCCGCTCGACTGGGTAATGTATCCCGAAACGATGTTGCAGATCATCAGCGAGTACAAGAGCACGATGGCTTGGCTGCCAAACTTTGCCTTCCAGTTTGTGCCGCGACGCACACGGCCGAACCGGCGGGCGCAGTACGATCTCTCCTCGGTGCGCGCACTGATTAATTGTTCCGAGCCGGTCCGGGCCAGCAGCATGCAGGAGTTCCAAGATGCGTTCGCTGTATGTGGATTAAGAACCGGTGTGTTGCAGAGCTGTTACGCAATGGCGGAGAACGTTTTCGCAGTGACACAGTCGGACATCCATCGGCTGTCGGGTCCTGCGTGCGTCTGGGCGGACGGCCGGCAATTTCGGAGTTCGCATCGGATCGTCCCGGTTGCGGAAGGGACTCAGGGTTCGGTTTCGTTTATGTCTTCGGGTCGTTTGCTGCCCAACCACGAGATTCGTATCGTGGCGGATTCTGGGGCTATCCTTGCGAACGGCGATGTCGGCGAGATTCTCGTCAAAAGCGACTGCCTGTTTGAGGGCTACTACAATCGCCCCGACCTTACCGCCAAGGCGATCGTCGATGGTTGGTACCACACCGGAGATCTTGGCTTTACTCTAGAAGGAGAGCTCTATGTGGTCGGCAGGATAAAGGACCTGATTATTGTGGGCGGCGAAAATATTTACCCGCAGGACATTGAGGAAATCGCCGCGAGCCACCCGGCTATTCATGACGGCCGTGTAGTCGCGATGGGTGTTTATAACCCCGATCTTGGAACCGAAGAGATTGTCATGGTTGCGGAAGTGGAAAACCAGGAACTTCTCGCGAATGCTCTGGAGATCGAACGCGAGATTCGCGGTCGAGTCGCAGCCGGCCTGGGAGTGACGGCCGGAATGATCTTCTTGAAACCACCAAAGTGGATTGTGAAGAGCACCGCTGGAAAAGCAGCGCGTTCCACAACGCTCGAGAAATTGCAGAAAGAACATCCGGAGTTCAACTTCGAGTCTTAAGGAGAGCAAATCGGCATGACGGCAGAAGAAAAGCAAATGATTGAATACATTCTTCGGCGAATCCGAAAGCCGGCGCTGGCTATTGATGAGAACACGCCGCTGGTCTCCTCCGGGCTGGTTGACTCAATGGCACTTGGGGATTTGCTACTCACGCTCGAAGACCTAACGCACACCCGCATTCCACCGGGAATGGTGAAACCGAGAGACTTGGATACGGTGGCCAAGATGTTTGCTACCGCGGCTCGCGTGGGGAAACCCCAGAAGTAAGACTCTGGCTCCCAAGATGAGACAAGAAAGCCGCCGAGAAATTGGCGGATCTGACGTGCCGTATCCGTCATTGATAATCCGTTGGGTAGCGCGAGCCTCGGCTTCAAAACGTGAGCCGCATACGCGCCTTATTTTGTGATGCACCTCACACGTTTTTGTGACGCTCAATACACACCCCCGGCAACCTCAGCCATCAGGATACTTGCAACGAGGTACTCTAGACCCACGACCTGACCCGTCGTCAGTGCCTCAAGACGCCTATGAATCAGTTGATTCATCCCATCTCTCCCGAGGTCGCCGAACCGGCGATTGAGGTTTCAGTTGTTCTACCTTGCCTGAATGAACGCGAGACAGTTGGCATTTGCGTCTCGAAGGCAGTCGCTACTTTAGAGAAGGCGGGTCTTAACGGCGAGGTGATTGTCGCCGATAACGGATCGACCGATGGCTCCATCGAAATCGCGCAGTCTGCCGGGGCGAGAGTAGTGCATGTCGAGCAACGCGGCTATGGGAACGCTCTCAAGGGCGGGATCCAAGCTGCACGCGGCGTTTATGTGTTGATGGCCGACTCCGATGACAGCTATGATTTCCGTCACATCCCCCGATTTGTCGAGCAGTTGCGAACCGGCTCCGATTTGGTGATGGGCAATCGCTTTCGGGGCGGCATTCACGACGGAGCAATGCCGGTTCTGCATCGCTATCTTGGCAATCCGGTCCTGACGGCATTGGGCAGGCTGTTCTTCCGTTCTCCTTGCCGCGATTTCCATTGCGGATTACGCGCCTTCCGCAAAGACAGCTACCAGCGTATGGACATTCGTTCGACTGGCATGGAGTTCGCCAGCGAGATGGTGGTCAAAGCCAGCTTATTTCGGATGAACGTGAGCGAGGTACCCACCACTCTATCTCCTGACGGGCGCAGTCGCCCGCCCCATTTAAGAACCTGGCACGACGGCTGGCGCCACCTGCGATTCCTGCTGATGTACAGCCCCCGCTGGCTCTTCCTTTACCCCGGCGTAGCGTCGATCCTGCTCGGCCTGGCGGTTTGCTTCTGGCTTCTGCCAGGTCCCCGTCAAATCGGAGACATTGTATTTGACGTCCACACCCTAGCCTACGCTTTTGGCTCCATGCTGGTGGGGTTCCAGTTGTTGGCTTTTGCGGTCTTCACCAAGGTCTTTGCAATCACCGAAGGACTGTTGCCCGACGATCCTCGGCTGAATCGCTTGTTTAAATACATCACACTCGAAACCGGCTTGATTCTAGGTAGTTTTCTCGTGCTCGTCGGAATCGCCGGATCCATCTTCGCGTTGTCCACCTGGGCCCGAAGCAGTTTTGGTCCCATGAATTCCGAGAGCATGCTTCGCGTCGTCATGCCTTCGGTATTTGCTCTTACGCTCGGAGCGCAGGTTATCTTTAGTAGCTTTTTCCTGAGCATCCTCGGTCTGCGCCGGCGCAATCCATAAGGCGAGCTGACACTTGTTTCGACATCGGATCACTCTGGCAGGCTTCTCGAAGCCACCTTCGTCAAACGAGCCATGAAATGCAGCCGCGCTCCGAAAATCCAATTTGCCGGAGGCGGATACAGTCCCAAGCGCGTGACTAATTCTGCGGGCTCCAGGCCAATCCCCCGCCAAGCGCTCTGCCACTGGTTTTCCGTCCAGTAATTGTAGGGAAGGGCCACTCCGAACCTCGCATTGCCCACCCAATCCATGAACCGCAGGCGTTGATACGCCGCCCAACCTTCGCGGAAATGGTCTTTGATCAGCACACATCGGCGTGCCACCCGTCGGGCTTCGCGAAGCAGTACCGTCGGGTCGTTCGTGTGGTGCAATACATCCGAGAAAAGAACTGCATCGAAGGAATCGTCATCGAAAGGAATCCGAGCGCCGTCAAATATTTCGACGGGAATATGGCTGTGCTCCCTGGCCAGCACATCGATTCCTCTGAGCGTCAGGTCAGGACGCTTCGACCGCAACACCGCAGACAGGGAGCCGTCGCCGCAACCAACATCCAATAGGAGCGCGTCCTTCGGGGCAAGCCGCGCGAACCACGAGGCCAGCACCTCGACTCGGCGCGTCATTACCAGGGAATCGTGCAGGCTTCCAACCGCGCTCATGGGAGGGTTCTTGCAATCTCCAATCTCAATTTCACTGGTTCATCCCTAGTGGGGTTCGGTGACCGGATTATAGCGCAGCGACTTCAAGAGCGAATAAACGCGAGAATGTGTACCTCCGGAGGCGTCACAAACATCAGTGCGCTAGGTCACTGAGGATCACCAATACTTGTGAAGCCGTTCACACGTGTAGGTGCGATCGGTCACTGCACGATTTCACCCGGTGCACTAGGGTCGAGCCTGATCTTTAATCCCGTTCGGATGGAGGCACAAGAACTTTATGAAAAAGCTGATGCTAGCGATCTTCGTAGTTCTAATGGCAGCAACATTCGCGGCCGCACAGACCTACACCTCGGGCACGGGCCTGTCGGGATACGATGTCCTGGGTGCACATAACAACGGCGGCCGTGGTTGCGCTGGCTGCCATGCTCCCCACAGCGGCGCGGCGGGCGGCGGCGGCAACGCAGCCACCAACGCGGCGGCTTTCAATGACCCTTCCTCTGGTGCCAATGCCCTGTTCGGACAGGACGTAACCCCCCTGTTCGGTCAGACGTTCTCGTTCAGCGGCTATGCTGAGTCCCTACCCTCTCAGTCCGCTGCTTACACCACCAACACCGACGAACTGCGCGACATCATGATGTGCCTGGCTTGCCACGACGGTCAGATCGCCAAGGGGCAGATGATGACCGGCAAATCATGGGAGCAGGCAAACGGCCTTCTTCCCCTAGGCCTTTACGGTACCCGCCCGATTCCAACGTTGCTCGGCAATGACAGCAGCGACGGCAACTCCTCCGGTTACGCCAACGACCACCCGGTCGGCCAAGCAGCCACCCTGGGCGCACTCCGCCTGGTCAGCACCAATGGCGGCTCAGCTAGCGATCCTCTGAAGGTCACGATCACCAACAGCGCCATCTCCGCCATCGTTCCGCAGTCGGCGGAATATGTTGCGTTCAACGCCAATTACGGCTTCCCAGCAATCGCAGGTGACGCTTACGAGTATGGCGTTGTCCTTCCCCCCGGCACCTCCGACGCTTCGACCGCTTACCTGACCTGCAGAACCTGCCACAACCAGCACGTGATGTATGTCTACAAAGAACCGGGCAAGCAGACCGGTAGTGCCATCGCTGGCGGAACTTACCCGACCTACTTCTTCGTCAACGGTCCGTATAACCCGGGCGCCGGCAACAATGCCCCAAAAATGGCTGCTTCGACGACCCAGTTCTGCCGTCAGTGCCACATTGACGAGTCCAACGAGGCCTTCGGCATCAACAGCGTTAAAACCCTGTTCTAAGCCGTTTCCTTCAACGATTGCCCAGGGGAGAGAGAGGTCTCTCTCCCCCATCTGCAGCTTCAGGGATTTCGGCCGGCCTGTGATGCCTGTCACGTTGGCTCCGCTACGCGTTCGTTAACATACCTTGGTGCCTTTCCAGAACAAGCTTCGCTGGCTCGATCTCGGGGTGCTCTCCGGATACGTGGCGGCCGTGTTCGTTGGGGTTGCGCACCATGAACCGTGGGCGGACGAAGCTCAGGCCTGGCTCGTCGCGCGCGACCTCCCCTACTGGAAAATGATCTTCAGCCAGATGCGTTACGACAGCTCTCCAGGGCTTTGGCAGTCCTTGCTTTGGGTGGCGCAGCACGTGTTTCACGCGCCCTATTTCGCCATGAACTGGATCGGAGGCGTGCTGGCCGCGGCTGGCGCTGGCGTGCTGATTTTCTGCGCTCCATTTCCCCGGCCGGTTCGCTACCTGATGACTTCCTCGTACTACGTTGCTTATCAGTATGCGGTGATCGCCCGGCCTTACGTCATGCTGCTGCTTCTTGGCGGACTCGCCGCCATCTTCTACCGCCGGCGCGCTCCCATCCCCCTCGCGCTCGCCATCGCTCTGCTCTGCGGGAGTAGCGTCCACGGTGCCATCCTCGCCGCCGCTATCACATTGGGCGCGGCATGGCATGTCGTAGTGAAACGTGACTGGCCAGTTGGGCAGTCGCGCCCTCGCTACCTAACCGCAGCGGCAATTGCGCTGATCGCGGGAATCATGCTGGTCGTCATCGTGTTTCCCGCGGCCGATGCCGGAGGCGAGGTTTTATCTTTCTTCAAGATCGCAAACTTCGAAACGTTCACCAGGTTGCTGAGCGACACCATCGTTGAGCCGTGGACAATCGGCGCTGCCTTGCTTCTGGCCCTTTTCATTTTCGCTCTGCGGAGTGCGGAATCGATTGTCTTCGTCGCCGGCGTCGGAGGACTCTTCGCTTTTGAGTGGCTTCTGTATTCCTTGCCTCAGCACCGAGGCGCAATCGTCATCGCCCTCATTGTCTGCCTGTGGATCGCTTGGCCGCAGCAGAACCGCTTCCATCCGGAGCTTGCCATGGTGGCATTGGTCCTGGGCGCTATCTTTGCGATGCAGACGGTTTGGGCTGTCAGCGCCTGGCGCCACGACTACCTCGCGCCCTATTCGGGGTCCCGGGATGCCGCCGCCTATCTGAAACAGGTGGGTGCCGATCACCAGCGCATTTTTGGCTTCTGCTATCCGATGGTTGCCATCCAGGCTTACTTCGACCACAGCATTTTCGAGAACTGGCCCACCGCATACCTTCACGCCTCAAAAGTCTCCTACGATCATGCCTGCGTGCTGAAGGGCAACCCATCCTACGATTACTTGGTGACGCCCGTAGTCGATGGCGATGAAGACCCCACCGCAGCCGCAATACGCAGTCGCGGATATGTGCCGGTTCACGTTTCCCCGGGGCACGAATTTTTCCGACAGGGCATCTCGGAGACTGAGACCTTCGTCATCTACCGTCGCAATTTTTAAGTCGGCTCGCAGGCCTGTGACCGCAGTCACGCAGGCGACGCGCGAGTTTGGTTACCATACGCCTGTGCCCTTCCAAAGCAAACTGCGTTGGCTCGATCTCGGTGTGTTCTCCGCCTACCTCGCAGCCGTATTCATCGCCGTCGCTCACCACGAGCCTTGGGCGGACGAGGCGCAGTCCTGGCTAGTCGCGCGCGACATCCCCTACTGGAAGATGATCTTCAGCCAGATGCGCTACGAGAATTCTCCCGGCCTCTGGCAAACGCTGCTCTGGGTTGCGCAGCACGTATTCCACGCGCCCTATCCCGCCATGAACTACATCGGCGCCACCCTGGCCGCCGCCGGAGCCGGAGTCCTGATCTTCTGCGCTCCATTTCCCCGCCCCGTCCGCTACCTGATGAGTTCTTCTTACTATGTCGCCTATCAATACGCCGTCGTCGCCCGTCCCTACGTCATGCTCCTGCTCCTGGGAGGCCTCGCAGCCATCTTCTACCGTCGGCGCTCTCCCATCCTCTTTGCGATCATGATCGCTCTCCTCTGCGGAAGCAGCGTGCATGGTGGAATTCTAGCGGCCGCCATGTCTCTAGGGGCAGCATGGCATGTGGTGATCAAACGTGACTGGCCAATCGGGCAATCGCGCGTTCGCTACCTAGTCGCGGCGGCCATCGTGGTCACGTCGGGAATCATGTTGGCTGTCGTCGTACGCCCTCCGGCAGATGCGGGCGGTGAGCTGTTGGTCGCACATAAGTTTGCAAATTTCGAAACTCTCACCTCCCTGTTGAGCCACGTCATCACTGAGCCCTGGGCGGTCGGCGCTTGCCTGCTTCTGGCGTTTACCGTTTTCGCGGTACGAAGCGACGACCCAATTGTCTTCGTCGCCAGTGTCGGGGGCCTCTTCGCTTTCGAGTGGATCATAATTGCTACGCCTCAGCACGTAGGGGCAATTGTCGTAGCCCTGATCGTGAGCCTGTGGATTGCATGGCCGCAGGAGAAGCGCTGGCATCCGGAACTCGCCATCACTTCGTTGGCCCTCGGCGCGATGTTTGCCATCCAGACGGTCTGGGCGGTTAACGCCTGGCGTCACGACTACGTCGGGCCCTACTCGGGTTCCAAGGATGCCGCAATTTATCTCAAACAGGTGGGCGCTGATCACAAGCGCATTTTTGGTTTTTGCTACCCGATGGTTGCCATCCAGGCGTATTTCGACCACAGCATTTTCGTAAACTGGCCGACGGCATATCTTCACGCTACAAAGGCCGAGGAAGCAGGCGCTTGCTTGCTTGAGCCCCAGCCTACCTACGACTACCTCGTAACACCCGTGCAGGAAGAGGGCAGCGACCCTTATGAGGCTGCGCTACGGGCCCGTGGATATGTTCCGGTTCACGTTTCTCCGGGGATGATCTTCTTCAAACACGGCATGTCGAAAACGGAGACCTTCGTCATCTACCGCCGCAACTTCTAAGCCTGTGGCACGCGACTTTGCCTTTGGGGAACGGAGACCTTCATCACAAACGCACAGTGCGCACCATCACATACATCGAACCGCCGGTCGGCGACAATGGAGATCGACCTGTGGACCGGTTCGAGGTGTGCCTGTCCTGGTGTGTCAGCCCAAAGACACTCGAAACCTGCCCAGCCCAACCAGTCGGCGCTCTTTGACAACACGAACGAAACAGTCCGATTTTGAGGCCCTTTTGCCGAGAAACCTAAGCCGGAGCCCAGCGGCTAACTCCTTATTCCGGAATATCTTACAGAAACCCAAAAATGCTAAGTCCTTATTCCTTGATACTTTAGAGTTAAGTCCTTATCCTTGAATACTTTGCGGGAAAACAGGGGGGAGGGGGGGTACCCCCCAAAAAAGCGCATTCCCGCCCGGATTTTTCCTGCTGAGTTGCCCGGTGTTTTGATTCCAAGAGACGTCGTAGGAGGGTCGCGAGAAATCTTCCCAGAACCCAAAGTGATTGTCATCACAGATTGTCCGAATGAAAGCGCAGACAATCCTTTCAACCGTTGCAAGCGAAATTCGCAAATGTTTTATCTGCCCATTCTGACTGTGTTTTTTCTGATAGCGAACCTGGCATCCGCAACTCAATTTGCTTTTGTGGTCACAAAAAATACGGTCACGGTTGCCGCCGACAGCAGAGTGCTCGTCTTCCACTACGAAAATCATCTGCGGGTTGCAAGCGACAACTTCTGCAAACTTCGGAAAAACGGCGATGTGTTTTGGGCGGCCAGTGGACTCATGAATCTGATGTCCAAGCCCGAAGTCGGCGCTGCACTCGGAGCTTCGGGTGATATTAAAGACCGCGTCGAACGGGCCAATCTCGTTCTCAATAAGATCCTCACCCAGGAAATGCTCAACCTGAAGGATGAAAATCCCGCATACTTTGACACCATTGCCCTCAACCAGAGGCCTGTGAGTCAGTTCGCTGCCTTTGGCGTTCACGAGGGTCGCTCTTTTCTTTACGTACAGGAGTTCATGTGTTCCGAGGGCAAGGCCGGAATTTGCACCGTCGTCGGTCGTCCCCTCGTTACTTGTCCCGGAAAATGCCCAGACCAGGCCTTTTCTGTTGAAATACCGCGCAACGACGCCATCGAAACCTTCCTCGCCGCGAATCCCGATTACCGCCGCGTTGCTAAACCAGCGGAAGAAATTGCGCGCAAGCTCATAGAGGTTCAGCGGGACGCAACCCCCGAAGAAGTTGGAGGCGCCATCAACGTACTGACCGTAACCGACAAAGGGCACCACTGGATCAACGATGAAGCCGATTGTGAAAAGCAATGGGCACAACAACCGCAGTAGACACTTCCCAGAAGCACTGCCGACGCTTCACGACACCCGAGCCGGGACCTTGCGAAGTTCGGTTTCCAAGACGCTGAGCGCCTCGGCGCCACCTTCGCCTGCCTCATGATATTCGGCATCCTGGTTCACCGCCCAGACGTCATACTTGCGCTCGCCCGCGAGAATATTCCTGACGGTCAGCATGGCGGTCATCATGGCGTGGTCCTGATTGTTGTACTTGTGCATACCGTTGCGGCCAACCATGTGAAGGGTGGGATAGTTTGCCTCCAGGGCTCGCCGAATGGTATCGACGTGCTGCTGGTAAGCGTCGTCATAAACCGGATAAGCCTTGGGCTGGCGTATGACAAAGCCATCGACCACGTCCGCGCTGGCGGCAAGATTTACTTTTTGAATTTCGCGCTTCGCCAGTTCGATCAGTTCGCTGTCGTTCGTGGTCCAGAGTCCATCGCCCTCGAAGCAAAAATACTCAAGGCCATAAGAGCAATAGCTGGCATCGGGAACCATCTCTGGCGACCACGACTTGTAGTTCTGCACCCGTCCAACCTGTGCATTTGGATCGTGGATGTAAATCCAGTTGTCGCTGAACCGGCCACGGTCATGCACAATCAGTCCAACCGTCAGGAAATCGCGATAGCGCAAGGACCGTGCGGCTTGGAGCACGGCCTCAGGAAGCCGTGGCTCTATTTGAGCCACCAATTCCCGAATGGGCATGGATGAGACCAGGTGCTCGCCGCGAAATTCCTCTAAGTCACCGCCCGCGCTTCGCGTGGTCACAACCCACATACTGTTCGCGGAATCAAAGCGGCACCCCACCACTTTTCGGCCCATCATCACCGTTCCGCCCATCTGGCGGACTTTGTCCGCGCAGATTTCCCACATCATCCCCGGCCCCCGTCGCGGATAGCGAAACGTGTCGATCAGCGTTTTGACAACCTGCGTGCGGTCTTTGGGTTTACGCTTCGGCAAGAGCGCATGCTTGATGGCCGAACCGAGCGACAAACCCTTAATCCGTTGGGCAGCCCAATCTGCGGAGATCTCGCTACAGCTCATGCCCCAAACTTTCTCGGTGTAGGTCTTGAAGAAGATGCGGAACAAACGCCTGCCGAATTGGTTCGAAACCCAGTCTTCAAATGTCTTCGGGTTAGGGATCGGGCGAAGACGAGCTTTGGCGAACGACAACATGCAGCGCACGGACTCAATCAAGCCCAGCTTCGATAGGGCCTCAAACGGTTTCAAGGGATACGTATAGAACTTGCCGCGGTAGTAAATGCGCGAAGAGCGCGGGCGATTGAGCATGTCAGCGCCGGCGACCTCGGTCCAGAAGTCCTCGACCTCGCGCGACTTGGAGAAGAAACGATGGCCGCCGATATCGAAATGGAAGCCCTTATAGTTGACCGTGCGCGAGATGCCGCCCACGTATTCGGGATCGCTTTCGAGCACCACGACCGGCGCACCCTGCTTCGCTAGCTCGTAGGCAGCGGTCAGTCCCGCTGGGCCCGCGCCCACGATAACGGCTTTGAAGGTTGATGGCATCAGGGCTGGAAATGTCGGCTGGTCTTCAATCATTCTTCTCTCCAAATCATATCGGTTGTTACGGGCCGATGCCAAGCCTCAAGGGTGATCTTAGTGCGAGTTCTGGTCGAGTCGAGTCCTCGCTCGAAATGGTCGGTTTAGGCGATTTGACGGAGCATAGGATTGGGTGGTGATGCCTTGGCGCTGGGTCGTCTACTGTCAAGTTGAAGCTTTAGCGGCGATGCACTCTAGCGTGACATGGGGCGCACAGCGTAATCAAGTTCTCTTCTGAATCGGGTCCTGAATGGCTGCGGAATTCTCTGTGGTGCACTTCGAGATTCGACATCGCGCCACACGATTGACACCTCCAGCCGTCCCGACGGAAGATCTGCTGGCGCAAACTTCCGTACGACAAGGGGTCTAGCCGCGAGGGAGTGGCTTTGGGGCGCATCATTCTCAGGATGCCTTCTCCCGCAGGTTTTCGAGGAAAACTTGCTGCTGTTCGCCGGGCAAGAACTTGTAGTAGCGAGAGATCGAGTTGAGCAGGATCTCCGGGTCGCCATTGTCCAGGTGCGCTCCAGCCAGGAAGTCGGCGCAGATCATCTCCAGACAGTAACCGCGCGATTTGTCCGTGCCCAGCATCAGGGCTGCCGTCTCGATTGCCTGCTCGATCACTGGGATCTGGCTTTTGTAGACCTTGAAGTAGATCAGTTCTGACGGCTCTTCTTCCCTTCCCGTCAGTTCCTTCTCCACCGCCCGCCGGAAATCTTCCTTCGGCATCTCGCGGGCTTTGTGCACCCAGGGTGCACAATCGAAGTACTGCCCGTCCCGGCGCGCCAGCTTCGCCAGCTCCCTCCCTTTCGTCCAGCCGATTTCCTTGAGATCCTTCCGCACCTGCGGCGGCAGGTGCTCGTGGATCGACATCAGGTAGTACGCCTTCCGTCTCGATTCCGGGAACCGTCTCGACAGGAACTCGTCGAACGAACCCAGGTTCTCCAGCCGCCAGTACTGTCCCGCTCGCACCTCGCACAGATACCGGCCGAGTTCGACAAAGCGGGTATCCCGCTCCATCTCTTTCTGCTTTTCCCAAGCCAGGATCTCGTCGATCCTGGCGAGGACAAACAATGCGCGCTTGCGATTCAGCTTGGGCGGCATCGGCGGATACCTAGTACAGAAGTTCGTCAAACAGACCAAGGTCGACTCCCGGTTTGTGGATCAGGCTGGCCTCCACTAAATCGCGCTTGTCGAGGCATAACCCAACGAAGGGGCAGGTTGTGCAGGGATTCTGAGGGAAGCGAATGCCGCTATGCGGCAGAAACAGCCCGGACTCGATGCGTCGCACGGTGTCCTCGACCAGGCTAGCGAACTCTTGGCGCTGCTCGTCAGAAATCGTCGCCCGGAGGTACTGCACTTCCACTAAGCGCTTGCGCACGAAAACAACTTGGGCGACTTCGTCGATTCCGGTCATCCACGAATAGCAGACCAGTTGGGGGTCTAGCGCAGAGATGCCTGCAGGCTCTTCCGGATATCGAGCCGAGGTAGTCTTCCACTCGAGAACGCAGGGCGTGTCGTCCAGTTCTCCGATGGCGTCGACATAAGCGACAAAACTGTTGCCCGAGCCGAGCGTCCGATTGAACTGGACCTGTTGGGTTGATCGAGGGCGCGGAATACGAACGCGGCCGTCCTGGGCAAAGCGCTCGAGCAACTGGACGCCTTGCTGGAGCATGCGGTCCCAGGTGTCGTTGCCCGAGTAGGCTAGGCCCATGTTTTTGCACACGCCCCACTGCTCGAATAACACTGCCGCAGGGTCTTCGCGGCGGAAAAGGGCGGCCACAGCCTGCTCGAAGGCGCGGCCGAAGAGCATGGCAGCACGAGTGTCTTTTTCCTGCCAGCCATCAAGGTAGCGGTGCCGGTAACGGCGCGGGCAGCTGATGTACTGGCTGATCTGGGTGTAGGAATAGGTCATCGGGTGGCCTCCTCCGCAGCGTTGGAGCGCGAAGCGCTCGGTGCCGGAGCGGCGGACAGTTCTTCCCACTGGCTGGCGGGGGCGAAGCCGTCAAGGTTGATGAGGGAAATACCGTTGATGACGGTGTGGCTGATCTTAACCACGCCGCGGAGTCCGGGTAGGGCTTTCTCATCGACCTGTTCGTGGGCCAGGAGTTCCGGGTCATAGAGAAAATCCCGCAGGAACCAGCCCAGTTTCCACATCGCCTTCTGGGTACAGTAGAGACGCCCGACGATGGGCTGCCCAACGAACAGACTTGGTTCAAGGACGGAGAGTCGGAGGATGTAGAACGGCTTCTGCGCATGCCACCGGAACTGGGCCCCATCGACGCGGACGAGGAAGATGCCGTCGGGAATCTCCGGACGCGAGTCGCGGGCAGTTTCGGCGAGGCCGGGGACCTGGCGTTTCATGCGACCACCTCCTGCTTGGGGTGGGAGTAGCTGTTGAGCTGGCAGAGGAGGGCATTGCGGTCCTTCTCAGCCCAATCGGCCAGCGACTGGACGAAGTTCTCGACCTGCTCGCGGCTGGCATCTCGGAGCGTCTTCGTGCCGCAGAAGTCTACCGCGTAGGCTTTGACGAGCTCGGGATCGAGCTGGTGCTGGCGGATGATCTGGCAGAGGCGGTCTCGGACCTTCGGGCCGGTGCCGTTGCCATTCCCATTTGCGTTTCCATTTCCATGCACACTCTGGGGGGGAAGCTTCTCGGCCGGCGACGGAAGGGAGCCAATTTCCTCGACCGAGCAGATGCCGATGCCATACGCCTTGCGAAGCGCGCGATTGACCGCTCGCGTTTCGGCCACGCGCATTTCGGCGCCGTGGACGAGCGGAGAGACATTGGACGGGTCGGCGTCGCCATAACCGACAAACCCAGACGAACCCTTGGAGGGAAAAGCCGTTGCCTTGAGGACGAAACGACTTGCCGCCAAATCACAAAGTGAATCGACTGCTTCGACGTGGATGCCGCTGCATCTCTTGCGACGCGCCAGCCTCAGCAACCCTGTATGGGTCACGTACCAGTGACCATTGATCACCTGGAGGTCACCGTCCTTCACAGATAGTTGAAAGTCCCTGGTCAGCATCTTTAAGAATTGTGTACTCAGGCTCTCGCCCCAACCCCGTTTTGCGAAACGAACATTCTCTCGCCACAAATTTCTCCAGCGCACGGTGCAAAGCGTTCTGGGCTCAGGATTATTCATATAATCTCCTTGTGTGCGTCAACGTCATCCATAGGATGACATTTTACGATTTCATTGTCAAGAGGATGCTCAGTTCGGGTGGTAAAATTCCCTCGATATGACGTCCAAAGATACGAGGCTCACGTTCCGCGTTCGCTCCGATCTTAAGAAGAGATTGGAATCAGTTGCTGCCTCGGAAGGGCGAAGTGTGGCTCAGATATGCGAAGCGTTCTTATCTGCAGGTTTGATGAGGTATGACAAAGAAGGCACAAGATACGTTCAGAAATTTTTGGCCCGGGAGCAACAAGAGCCCTAAAGCGAATTAATGTGTCGCGTCCCACTCCGCCACGCGTGCCAAGTCCAGCGAAAAAGCCCAGCAGCAAAACCTGATCGCCGTGGAAATCTGGCCTCCGGAAAGCCGACCCGCAATTTTTGGCCGTGGATCTAGAACGCAAAGGGCATGCGGTGTACACCTTCTCCGCAGGTCGATTCGTACAGGGATCCGCAAACTAGGCTTGAAGCCTCCTCCAGTTCGGTCTAGAATCAAGATACACTTCGTAAGTGTACGACCTCGATTTAAGCGGACGATCTGTCAATCGCGTGAACGATCTTTATGTGAGTGGACAGCTGTCAGTTGCATGGACGTAATCTCAATACAACTCAAGTAATTGTGCCGGCGGGAGTCGACGTTTTCGCTTGCTCCTTCCCCCGCTGAGGCGGGGGAGTGCTTATGCGAGAGCGTGGGAATGGGCACAACAACGGCCGATCTGAGATGACCAGTCCGATCATTCAGATGCCCGACGGCCGTGCTGTCGTTGTCGAAAGCCCTCGAGCGAGAGGTAATGGGAAAATCGCGCAGGGCGCCTTTCCGTCGGTGTCATCCCGCGCCGTTCAGTTTGCGCGGCTTCAATCTGGAGACCTCGTGGACCTTGTTCTTGGACCCTCTGGAAGCCTTTCGCTGCTCATCTATCGGAACGGCAAGGCGACGGTCCGAGACTATCTCTCGGATGGCGGAGTGACGCTGGTACCGCCCAAGGTGGATCGCAGCCTCGCGGAAGCCGTGCGCTGGCCGACTTTTGCTGACACCAACGACACACCGCACCAGCTATTGGACGACATGAAGAGTAGACTTCGCCAGTACGTGGACCTTGACGATCGGGACTATGATCTGGTGGCTCACTTTTGTCTGCACAGTTGGTTTGGCGATGTGGGGAGCGTCGCTCCTTACTTGTGGGTGATCGGCCCGTACTCGGGCGGCAAGACAACGCTCCTCCGTCTGATGAGTGCGTTCTGCAGGCGCGCAGTCCGTGCTGCTGACATAACTTCCGCAGCTCTTTATTCCTTGTGCGAGGCACTTCGTCCGACTCTGCTGCTTGATGAGCTCGAACTCGACTCGACCGCCCGCGGTCGCGATCTGGCTCGCCTTCTCCGAAGCGGAAGCACCCAGGGGCAGAAGGTACTTCGCCATGGCAGAGCCTATGACTTGTTTGGACCGAAGGTCATTGTTTCCCGCCAAGAGCCACCGGATGCTGCGCTAGCCAGCCGGGCGTTGTTCGTGGCAATCCGCCCCTGCAATCGGGACCTTCCGCCCCTGGATGAGGCTTCCCTCAGCAAGCTTGCGGATCAATTCCAGCCCCGGTTGTTTGCTTTTCGTCTCCGCAACTATAGCCAAACACGGTCATCGGAACTAGCCGCGAATGGTCTTTCGCCACGGATGAAGGACATCGCGCGGGCTCTGGCAATTCCGTTATTAGCTGACGCTGAGCTTGAATCGGGGGTCATCGAAATGCTCCAACCCCAGGATGCGCAGGCGAAGGTCACGCGAGGAGGTGAACCCGAGTGGGTGGTAGCAACGGCGCTTTACAAACTCTGCCACCGGGCGGCGAACTACTGGACCGTGAAGGAAATCACGGACGAAGTCGACTATGTGCTTGAAGGCTATGGTGAAACCTACGAACTTGTGCCACGTAAGGTCGGGGACATTCTTCGGTCCCTCGGCTTCCGCACCGAAAAGCTGGGAAATCAGGGAAGGGGCCTGAGGGTGACCCAGGTATTGTGCCGCTCGATTCACGAAACCGCCAAAGCACTTGGACTCTGTCGCGCGGACATGTTGGACCCGCAAGCCGTAATGGGCGGCCGCGGTGGTTCTCAATGCGATCTTTGCGAAGAGCGCGGCCTAGTGGTTGACGATCGAGGGAATAGGTTGCGGACCATCCCACTTTCTCCGCCCATCAGGAGTGGTCTTTTTGGGAAAAATAGATGAGTCGTGCTGAATGGTGAACGTCGTGAACATCGTGAACATCGTGAATGGAAAACAGACGTCGATCTTCCAAGTCTACGGGATGCTCCCGCATTAGGGCATCGAGGCGTACAAGAAGGACCCAAGTTCATGCAGCGCATGGTTGCCAAGCAGAAGGCCAGGGTCAAGTATGCATGATTTGCACTCCGGGAACCGTTCCGACTTTAACCCTCGCTTCCTCGCCGACGCCAACCGGGAGTTGCGACGCGCAGTGGACTGGTACTTGTCTCTGGTCGCTAACAGCCTGTAAAGGAGGATCGGGAGCCCTTATCCGGGCTCCCGTTTCTTGACTAGACGAGGGAGTATCTGCGTATGCTCTCGATTCGGCTCATCTACTGCGCGCCGCATCATCCCCAAACCAATGGCAAGATCGAGCGCTTCCACGAGACCCTGCGGGCGCGGATGAATCTGCTGGTCTATACCAGCCCGGACATACTGCGACCGCACCATGCAGGACTTCATCGACTATTACAACCATCGCCGCTTATCACGAGGCCATCGGCAACGTGACCCCGGCTGACGTGTACTACGGACGACGGGAAGAAATCCTTCGCCTGCAGTGCACGGGGATTGGATTTTACTGGAGCTTCAATGCCGGCGCTGGTTTTCTCCTCTGGAATTTACTAACCTACGCTTCCGCGTGTCTCGATTTATGACTGGACAACAAATTATCCAGATAGCGTGATTTCATCTGCCGGCTCGCCATGACTTGTTTCAGCGGCGGCAGTTTCAGAATCACACCAAGGATAGCGGCCATCGCGCGATGGCTGGCCAGAGCCTGATTGTCGAAGATGAGGTCCTGGAGTTTTCCACGCTCAATGGCCATGACAACCGTACGATGAGCCGTATTTACAGGCGTGATCACACGCTCACCTCGCTGCTTCAGCCCAATGGCCTGCTTGTCGCAAACCCGAGCGCACACGCCGCAACCCAGGCAGATCTCTTTGTTGACCTTAGCTTTCTTGCGTTTGTGATGGCGCGGGTCTCCGGCAGAAACCATGCCCATGGCTTCTACCGGGCAGACATTGGCGCATTTCATGCAGCCAGAGCATTTGTCCTCGACGATTTCGGGCAGAAAGTTGGTGGTACTGATGGGATTGAGAACGGCGAAGCGTTTGGCTGCCAACATGGCTTCGCAGCAGCATCCACAGCAGTTGCATATGAAGGACACGCGCTCGCGTACGTTCTCTCCGAATTGCACCAGATTGCGGTCACGGGCTTGAGCGAGCAAATCGTGACATTCGGCCTTATCAACGCGGCGGGCGATGCCGTGTTTGAGCAGCGAACTTGCGGTGGAATTGAAGGTCATACAGATGTCCATCGGCGCTTCGCAATTGCGGTCCAGATGCGACGCCTTGTGACGGCAATAGCACGTGCCGATGCCGATGTGGGAAGACGTCTCAACGACTTGCGAGGCGCGTTCGTAGTCGAGCACGTGTAGGGCGTTTTCCGCGGTCAATACACGCTCGTTGACGAAAGTACGTCCTATCTGTGTTTCACCGGTCGCGAAGAGGGCTTTGACAAAGTCCTCCTCGACGTTGAGGTATTGGTAGAAAAGTCCGGCGAGCAGCTTCTGGTCATAATGGTCGCCGATGCGCATCATGGAGAATTCAAAGAAGCCGGCCATTGGCGGTGGCATTACGAACATTTGGCCGTGACGCGACTCGAGGTCGAGCATCATGCCGCGCGAGGCCAGCGCTTCGAGGATATTGCGGGATTCGGTTTCGGACTTCTTCCAAAGTAGCGCTGCTGTTTCGGCCGTGAAGGGCTTGATCGGAAGCAGCGCCACAAGTTCGGCCTCTGCCGGGGTGAAGAGGACCTCGAGGATTTGAAACAAAAGATCGGTCGGCGGCGCCCCTTGCGGGAAGCGGTTAATACGCTCCGACAGTTTGCGATAGCTCTCCCTGGCGGTGTGGTGCGACATGGAAACAGTCTAGGACGAATCGGCTTGGGCGCAAGCGCCGACATCACAACTGTTTGTTCTTTCTTATTTGTCCCGCGCGTTTCGTTGCGATCCTTCGAACAACTGTTCCTGTCTTGCCTCAACTGGAAATGGAGACCTAACCAGGCCCCCAACGTTGTCCGTCAGGGCTGGAGCCTTCCTACCACCAATCGCCGCACCTGCAGTGTGGGCGCGAAACGACAGTCCTTGCCTAACTAGACCGCTTTGCATCCGTGGCTAGCAGTGATAGCATTGACAGCATGGCGACACTAACGATCCGACAACTTGACGAGAAAACCAAGACCCGGTTGAGGGTCCGTGCTGCCCATCACGGACGCTCGATGGAGGAGGAGGCCCGGGAGATCTTGCGCTCAGCTCTAACCGCTTCCTCACCGGCAAAAGGGAACTTGGCGGACGCCATTCAAAAGCGATTCTTGGCGTTTGGCGGGCTCGAATTTGAGTTGCCGCGACGCGATGCTATGCGCCAAGCCCCGGGATTTGACGAATGATCATCCTCGACACGAATGTGTTGTCCGAGCTAATGCGGTCCAAGCCCTCTCCTCGGGTTGTGACATGGGTTGCGAAGCAACCAACAGCCGAACTCTTTACGACATCAATCACCGAGGCAGAAATCTTTTATGGAATTGAGCTGCTCACCAAGGGCAAGCGTCGCGCGGGGCTGCTGGCCGCGGCGGAAGCTGTGTTTGCCGAGGATCTGGCGGGCCGCATCTTCGGGTTCGACAGTGACGCAGCGCGAGTTTTTTCTAAGATTGCCGCTCACCGCCGTGCGCTCGGCAGACCTATCAGCCACGCGGATGCGCAGATAGCGGCCATTGCCCAAGTGCGAGGGGCCAAGCTCGCGACGCGCAATGTTGCAGACTTCAAGGACTGTGGTCTTAGTGTCGTTGACCCCTGGAATGGTTCGTGAACCTGTCTGAGACGGCCTCGTGGAGTGTCGTCCGCAGCGGGAATGAATCGTTGAAGAGCTCGCCCTCGGGGTCGACGAATCAAGGAAATAGGCTGCGGCCCACCTCACTTTCTCCGCCCAACAGGACTTTTCTTTTGCGTAAAACAGGTGAGTCGTCTCGAATTGTGAACGTTGTGAACGTCGTGAACGGAAAATGGTAGTGGATCCGCTGCGGCCGCACTGTGCGCACGGCCGAAGCCAAGGTAAAAGCCTCGAAGAAGGACACTCCGGACAAAGCATGATCTGCTGATATTCTCTCGAAATTGAGCAGAAAGAACGAAAGAACGCGGCGCGTTCCTACCCGAACCGGTCAATTGTGGAGATATGGATCGCGAAGGAACGAAGGGTGTAGTCCCCCAAGAAGCCAGATTTCCGTTCCAAGGTCCGAGTAAGGTATGGTAGCTAGTCACTCTTGTGGGGGTTGTGCTATCCGGAGCGACCAAGCTCCTGGACGAATCGTTCAACATCCAAAGCTTCAACCCCGCCAGCGATTGCCGCGGTCGGCAATTGCGAGCGGGACTTGCGGTGGACGACGAGCAACCGCCCGGACCTTTCGGGCGAGGCTCGACGTAAAGAGAGTAGCGGAGCAGACATGGACGGCCGGACCGTCTTTCCGGCTTTAGCTTCAACCAACCACAGGGTTGAGTTGGGTTGCGGCACCAGGAAGTCCACCTCCAGGCCCTGCTGATCGCGGAAGTAGTACAGCTCCTTCCGCAATCCTCGATTAGCTTGGCTCTTGAGTATCTCCGCCGCAACGAAGCCCTCGAACAGGGCGCCCAGGAAGGGGGAGCGTTCAAGCTCCGCCGAGGAAGTCACACCCAGCAGATAACATGCGAGCCCGGAGTCTCCCCAGTAGATCTTCGACGACTTGATGAGCCTCTTGCCGAAGTTTTCGAAGTAGGGAGGCACGAGAATGATTTGACCGGTCACTTCCAGAATGGAGAGCCATTCGCCGATCGTTGGAACCGAGACCCCGAGGGGTGCGGCAAGGTCGGTCTTATTGAGGACTTGGCCATGGCGGCTCGCCAGCAGAGCAAGAAACCGACGAAAGGTCACAAGATCCCGCACGTTTGTAATCGCTCGCACATCGCGCTCCAGATACGTTTGCAGGTAGGAGGCAAACCAGAGGCCGCGTGCCTGGGGACGTGCGAGCACCTCGGGGAAGCCTCCGTGCAGCAGATCCACTTTGGCCGTTTCTGCGAGGCTCAGAGGCAGGAGCTGAAGAATGGCGGCGCGGCCGGCCATCGATTCCGTGATGCCGTGCATAAGCGGGGCCTCCTGCGAGCCGGTGAACAGCCACTGACCCATGCGGCGAGGGTTGGTGTCGATCAGCGTACGGACGTAGGCAAGCAATTCGGGGGCATTTTGGATCTCGTCGAACACGACTGGGGGCTGCAGTTCCTCAAGAAAGGCACGCGGGTCGCTACGGATACGGGCCTGAATATCCGGGTCTTCGAGCAACACGTACCGGGCCCGCGGAAAGAACTTGCGCAGAAGGGTAGTTTTTCCCGCACGGCGCGGCCCCGTGATCACCACGGCCGGAAAGTTCTGCGATGCCTCCTGAAGCACGGGGGCTAGCTGTCTCGCGATGTATCGCATTTGATAAATATAAACTGTTAATTTACATTAATCAATAGCGTACATTGTCGCCACACGGTGCAAGTTCAGAAAACACTCTGCGGTACGAGATGCTTCTATACGAGGGGTGTCAAACCCTATAAGAAGGAAGGAAGGGCCCAAGTCCATGTAGCGCTTGGTTGCCAAGCGGAAGAACAGGGCCAAAATAGGCGTGGTCTCCGTGAATCCCAAGGATTCTCGCTCGCGCTTCTTCACGGGACCGGAAGGGACATGACAGATTAGGCCGCCACACTGCCTACGACGCGAAATCAAAATCACCCGTTCGCGGGCCCGCGGATACAGAGTGTCACCAACGATCCTTCCAGTTAAGGATGTCTCGTCGAGTCAGTAATTGCGGTTTACGGGACTTGGGCGGCCATTGGTGCCCGCATTGTGGACATCGCTTTTGCCCCCAAGGGAGTGTCTGCGGATTACCGGCGCCGCATTGCGGACAAACTTCGGATTGGCCCACCGGGGTGTTCGAGCCCACGTCCACCCAGTCTTGACCGGTCCACCGGATCTCGCGTCCGGTGGTCTTGTTTCGAGCGCGGATCTCTTCACGTTCGTCCCACTGCGTGAATTCGTAACTATCAGGCAATCGCAACTTTTGGGCCAGCCTTTCTTGTTGCCAATGGTCCAAGACTCCGTACTTGTGAGTTCCCTGCTTGAGCCAGTCGAGAGCCTGGGAAGTGGAGTCCGCCTGATCGTCATTCTTGGCAGCTGGAAACGTCGTTAGTTCGTGCACGTAGGCTGCGAGCCAATCCGCTTCGTTCGGCAGGTATACGAATCCGTTTTCGATGGTGCTGGTGATCGAGTGCATCCGCATTACTTTCTCCATGGCGGGCTCGTAGCGCGTGACATTATGGACACCCTCTTCGATCAGTTCCTGAATCAGTTGCGTTCGGGGCCAACCTGGGGGTCAAAGTCGAGGAATACGATGTCCCCCGCTTCGGGTACGTACGCGGTCACCATTCAACTCTTTCCTTTCCAACTTCCGGGCCCGTAGAAATCTCGGAGTATCGATTCTCCTGGGTAATCTGAGAAACCAGTTGAGCCAGGGTCGGTATCTTGGTGGCCCGGCGCAGCTCGATCTTCCCGTCGCCGGCTTCGATTTCCAGGAAATCACCTTCCTTGAGGCGGGCCTCTTCGATGATCGGCTTCGGGATGCGCACTGCCAGGCTATTGCCCCACTTGACCATCTGAGCCTTCATACCTTGCTCCTTGTCTATTGACTACGATACACAGTCGTATAGACATTGATCCTGTCACAGCTACACAGGCAGGTTCTTGATCGCGGTGGATGGCGCTGTTAGGTCTGCGACACTTTGGAAAACCTGCAAGTTCATGACATTCACTTTCTCCGCTCTGGATGCGGCTACCTGCCCGGGCAATAAAGCGAAGTAGTTGAGAACAAGCGCTGAATAAGGTAAGATCATCTTACCATGCGCACCAAAGTCTCCACCAAAGGGCAAGTCGTTCTTCCTGTCCCAGTTCGCCGCCGACTCGGTATTCAAACAGGAGACCCGCTGGAAGTTCATATCGATGCAGGGCGAATTGTGTTAACACCCCGCAAGAAACGTCCCCACCAGGGCAAGATTGTGAAAGACCCCATCACCGGCCTGCCCGCTTTCAGTGCGGGGGCAGACGCGCCACCATTGACGAGCAAGGAAGTGGCGGAAATTTTGGCAAGCTTCCCATGATTTATTTGCTGGATGTGAATGCTCTGGTCGCGCTCGGCTTCATCAATCATGAATTCCACTCTCGCGTCGCTTCTTGGGTGCGCTCTCAGAATTTACCCACTCTGGCAAGCTGCGCGATCACCGAGCTCGGGTTTGTGCGGGTGCTAGCTCAAGCCCCGGCTTACGGATTCACAGTAGCTCAAGCCCGCACGCTGCTGCTGCGCCTTAAGGAGGCCCGTGTCTCTCGGCTCATATTCATTCCGGATCAGCACGACATTTCGTATCTTCCGAGTTGGGTCAGGGCACCGAAACAAATTACCGACGGTCACCTGACTAAGCTTGCGAGCGCAAATGGAGGAGTGCTGGCGACCCTGGACGAGAACATCACTGGGTCTTATTTCATTCCGAAGTAGGCTCTTTTACGAAGGGAGATTCAACTCGTGGGCCCGTGGGCATGCCTATGACAGTCTGTGCAAAGCGTGGATCAGATTCGTTTCGTCGCCGTTCCTGGATAGGCATGTCGTGCGCAGCGTGATCAAGTTCTCCTCTGCATCAGCTCCTGAACGGCTGCGGAACTCACTGTGGTGCACTTCAAATGCACCCTGCACTGCTCCAGCGCGTGTAAAGATTGGAGAGTCTCCTCGATGGCGCTCTGCTCCTGCGGATGATCTCCCCCAGTCTGGAAAAGCTCACGGGCGCGCGCCACTAAAGCTTTTTTGGCTTCGGCAATCCGCTGCACCATGCGGCCTTCGTCTGTCTCAAAGAGTGCGGCCATATAGAGAGCTCGCCAGGTTGGTGATACTCCGAGATCCGGTTGACAGTCTCTATCCCGAATCACTCTTGTCTTCAGTGATCCACGGCTCCCGCTCAGAAGGAAGTGCTGAAATGATCGCATATAGAACCCGGAGCTGCTTTTCCGCCTTCCATAACGTCACCAAACAAACCTAAGGTCATCGTCGACACCCACTAGGGTTCTATGCCGCCGGATCTTTTTCTTGGCGCGGCCGCGGTGTTGGCAATTGGGGCAGCGCGACACCCAACCACTGACCCAACCTGCGAAAATGGCTGAGCCACACCTCATTCACGATGCCAGATCCGTTGCCCGCGACCTCCTGCGAAAGCTGGTAATACGTGTTCTGTGACTTCCAGAGATTCAGCTCGAACGGGCGGACCCGCGACAGCGCAATCACACTTTCTACCTCTTCCAGAGTGTCCCGATTGCCGGGGTTCCGCATCCAACTATCCATCAGCGCGTTCAATCGCTGTCGCAATCCAGATTCCAGGTTGGAGGGGTCGAGGCTGAACCCGCCTCGCTGGACCTCATCCAAAATCGATCGCACCGACTCCAGTTCTGTTTCTTGATCGGCCAAAGCGCGACGCACGGCCGTGTCCAGAACAAACTCGGTAGTGAGCCGCAAAATTGGCGGGAGAGGAAACTGTAGTTCCGATAAGAAGCACATCAGCGGTGCGTGGTCTTCGTAGACGCGGCGGTACAGCGCCGCGGCATCGCTCAGCGTCGAATCAACGATCTGGTTGACAATCCTTCTGCGTTCGTCTTGAAACAGCGATTTCAGCGAATAGGTTGAACCGCGAAAGTAGCGGTCAATCAGTCGCAGGCACGCCGGAAGATCGGCCCCGGAAAACGCCTTACATGACTCATCCACGAACTCGTCAACCCATAGCTCGTCGTCGAGCGGACGCACACCCGCGCTCAGATTGTGATCGCCAAAGTGAAGTACTCCGAATCCCACTCGCAACGAAGTGTCGGTTGTGTCCGATGTGATCAGAGCCACGCCTGCGGCAAACTTCGTTTTGCCGGATTGCAGAACATCGGATCTCTCCAGCGCGACCCGATAGCAGAACATGGAGTCCTGCCCGTGGTATCCGCCGAACATCGAGCTGATGGCGTAATGCGCGCCCACCCCGACCAGATCCAGCATGGTCGGTTTGATGAACCGATCATAGACGTGCCGGCCATTCCCGCAGCCAGGTATGTTACTCCAGGCCTCCTGTAAGCGCTGTAAGAAGGCCTCGTCCCGATCTTCGCTGCTAACCTGCCGGCTCAACTGCAGAGCACGGGCCGCATATTGGAGGATCTGCAACGTGGCCGGACCTGTCAGCTCTTCGAAAAACCAGCCGCAGCTGGTGTACATCAGCATGAGATGGCGCTGCATTTCCAGCAGGCGCCAAGCTTCCACCTGTTCCGCCGGCGAGAGCGGACGCATGGTGTGCTGTGCGATGAAGGCCTGTTTGTTTTGGGAAGAACGATCGAGCACCACCTGGATGTAGTCGTTACGCGCGGCCCAGGGATCGATGAACAATCTCGCGCCCCTCATCTCATACATCGCACTCAGCTCGTCGCGCAGCCAGTCCAGTGCATTCCGCAAATGGCGGCGCCATTGCTGGTTCCATATATCGCCCCCGCCTGCTCGGCACCCGCAATCGTCCATCCATCGCGCAACGCCGTGTACACAACTCCAAGAAGTCTTCTCGGCGATCTCCACTTCGTGTTCTGGCGGATGCAGTGCCAAGTATTCGCCATAGTTGGTGATCCGGGCCAGTTGGTTGCGTTCCAGGTACTCGAGGGTATACGCCAGGGCCATATCGCCATGCGGATAATGATGGCCATAGGTTTCGCCATCGGTGGCAATGTGCACAATCTGCGGCCAGTGGCGTTCCGCGTTGAATCCGCTCAGCAGCCGGTGCGCAAATCGTTCCCCATCCATCAGTAAGTTTTCGAATGCGACGGCATGCGAGATTGGTCCATCGTAGAAGAACAAGTTGATCACGCGCCCGGAAGGGAGGTGACACTGATACGCACGCGTGGGATCGATCCTGCCTCCTTCCATGCCTTGCCATTCTTCCCAGACCCGGTTGCGCATCCGGCGAGCCTGGTGAGGAGCAAGGATTGTGAACTTAATTCCCGCTTCGCTCATCAGTTCGAGGCTTTCCACATCGACGGCGGTCTCCGGCAGCCACATGCCCTCCGGATCGCGTCCAAAGCGGCGCTGGAAGTCGCGCACTCCCCAAATGATCTGAGTGCGCTTGTCGCGAGGGTTGGCCAGCGGCTGGATCATGTGGTTATACGCTTGGGCGAGCGCCGATCCGTGACCGGAAAACATTGCCTGGCTTTCCCGGTCTGCCGCGAGAATCCGCTCATAAGCCTGGGGCGCCTTCTGCTCGATCCACGAAAGCAGCGTCGGACCAAAGTTGAAGCTGATACGAGCGTAGTTGTTGACGATTTTCGCGACTCGGGACTGTCCGTCTAGAATCCGCGCGGCCCCGTTTGGCAGGTAGCACTCGGCCGTGACCCGTTCGTTCCAATCATGGTAAGGAGAGGCGGAATCTTGTATCTCGACTTCTTCGAGCCACGGATTTTCCCGCGGCGGTTGATAGAAGTGACAATGGATACAAATGTAACGCTGCATTTGTGCCCGTCTTCGCGATCGGCCCATGCAGCAACAAAATGTGAAACTTTGTCTGCGCGGCCGAGCTCGCGCAAGAAAAAAGGGGAAGGCGAACAAGCACCGCCATCTCCCCCACCTAAGCAACAGTAATGCTGCGTCGCATACAGCGGTAGAGACACTTCTGGTACCTCCCGTTGAGCCGGTGTAAGGCAAGAGTGAAGAGTGCAGCAATGGACTGTACAGCTCTTACATCCACCGCTGACCCTGAACCAGGCAGATTTCTTTTCCCTCGACTTCCGTGGATTCTAGGCGCGGAAGGTCGCCGACCCGGAGGCGGGCGAAACGTTCACGATGGCGCCGATGATCCCTTATAGCCTCAGGCGGGTACTCTCCGGTTTGAAAGCGGGTACCAAGAGATCTCGGGACGAGAATATATTCTGTGGAACCGATTTAACGAGGGTTCGTTAGGAGGGATCGCTGAGAAAAGGTAAAGGCTGTGACATTGGTTATGCTCTAGCCGCCAGCTCCTGCGAGGGAGCTAACAGCGTGGAGGCATGTACCGTCACAGCCCTTGATGCGATCACCGCTTTCGCGGTCCCAAACCCCAACTACTCCTCGCAGAGCCGTCGGTTTTTTCAGGTCTGGCTGCTCTTCGGGTCACCCCGCCGAGCTGATCACTCAGCCTACTTCGGACTGGCAAAAGTTTAATTAAGCCAACCCTTTCAGCCGTCGACGGAAGCAAACTTAGAGGTTTGCTCGAAAATTGTCAATGCCTGTTTTTGGTGCAATCGCCGTTTCGCCTCGCCTCAAAAACCAGAAACGCAACCCATTGAATCGTTACCGCTTAATGAACGGAAGATTAATTTCCTTCCACTTTTGCACAGAAACATGCACAGGCACTCGAAGGCGTGGGCAAGAAACTACGGGGCGAGACGAAGGAATCAGGTTACATCTTGACGCCGGAAGGTACGTCAGGCATGTTGGTACCAGCTCACCGTACAATGTCAGATCTCGTGGCCTACGTCGATGGCGGCTCTCTCGGGAATCCCGGCCCCTCCGGCATTGGAGTGGTCATCGACGGCTCGACAGACGGCACAATCAGAATCGCAAAATGGATCGGGCACCAAGACAATAATGTCGCCGAGTACGTGGCTTTGCTTGAGGCGCTGCAATGTGCCCTAGGGCTTAAGGCCAAGACGCTGCACGTGTTTTCCGATTCCGAAGTAATCGTCAAGCAGATGAGCGGCGAGTACAACTGCCACAGCCCGCGGCTCTATTCCCTGAATTGGGTCTGTCGGAAGTTGGCGAGCTCGCTTGATTTCTCGATCTCCCACGTCCGGCGAGAGAACAACACTGAGGCCAACAGTCTGGCAAGTTCGGCTGCCCGCAACGTGGGAAGGCGATACTAGCTTTCTTAGCAATTGCGGGTGGATGACAGGCTACTCTTCCCTAATCCGCTAAGGTAAGGTTCGCAGACAACTCGGGAATAAATGACGAAAGCCCGTTGCCCAGTGCTGATCACAGCAGAAGTTTGTCGTATTCTTACGTGAACGAAAGTAGGGGGCAGGTCACTAGTTGCATTAATGTGCGCTGCGCAACGCGCGCGGAACAACCACGTGATTACAGCGAATTAGGCCAAATCCGAAATGGAACCTATTCACCGTTTTTCAGAAGCGCAGATCGGAAAAGACATGGTTTGTTCCGTTCGCGACGACATTGTTCCGTATGTTAACGGAAGGCTATCGACGGCCATATACGGCCTAGCGTTGGCTGCTTCGATATCGGTCTGGTTCTTGGCCATCCGGGCCCCTTTGTGGCTCGATGAAACATCGTCGTTCTGGCAGATTAGTGGCGGTTTTTCACGGATCATGTCTCGAACAGGGGA
>Ga0326727_10001685_pt1 | contig 79982 bp, 55 predicted proteins | sample MB2enrmetagenome_FD_207643 | JGI IMG/M metagenome (GOLD analysis project Ga0326727, IMG submission 207643) | Lab enriched peat soil microbial communities from McLean, Ithaca, NY, United States - MB29MY | ecosystem: Environmental > Terrestrial > Soil > Wetlands > Peat | place: USA: New York... | reverse complement strand
TTCCCTCGCCGCGACTCGTCGCGGCCAGTCACCAGCCGCTGACGAGTCAGCGGTAGAAAAAGCGGGAGCGAGCTCCCGCACTCCGAAATTGGCCTCCGTGCCCACGGACAGAAAGGCACTGTCCGTGGCTACCAACTCAATCCCCTAACGCTAGAACAACAACTTCAGTCCGAACTGAATCTGCCGCGAGGTGGTGGCGGTATTGGTGATCACGCCCGCGGTGGTTGCCGGCGTGGAAGACGCTGACGAGAACACCACGGCGTTGGGACTGCCGAAATTGGCGCGGTTCAGCAGATTGAAGAATTCCGCCCGGAATTGCAGGTGGAATTTCTCGGAAAAGGCCGTGGTTTTCAGTACGGAGAAATCCAGTCCCGCCAGCCCCGGGCCGGTCAGCACATTTCTCCCCACATTTCCGTACGTGCCGGTGGGGGGCAGAACGAAAGCGTTGGGATTGAAGTACTGATGGGGAGTGCCCAGAATGACGTTTCCGCTAAATGCCGGGTTCCAGGAAGGCCGGATGGGGTCCCGGCTGTCGCCGTTGTTGGATGGGTTGAATCCCAACTGCGGCGTGAAGGGAAATCCGGATTGCAAGGATTCGATGGCGCTGATTCGCCACCCTTCGGTCAACTTCCCTTTCGCGCCAATGGCCCCCGACAAGAATTTCTTTCCCTGCCCCCATGGCAGTTCATAGCTGCCGTTGATGACCGCCAGGTGGCGCACGTCAGTGGTGCCCGGGCCCCAATCGAGCTTCGGGTCCAGCGGGAACATCACAAATCCGGGAGCGTTGGCGCCCACACTGCTATTCCAAGCGGTGCCGTCGTCCAGATTTTTGGAGTACGTGTAAACCCCGCGCAGTTGCAACCCGTGGCTGAACCGCCGATTGACGTCCAACACGAGCGCGTTGTACGAACTTTCGCCGTTCGACATCCAGGTAGTGGTGTTGGTGAGGGCCGGATTCGAAAGCGGCGCGCCCGTGGGATAGTAAATGGTTCCCGCCGCCAGGCTCGTGGGGCAAGGGGAGGCGGGGCAAACGGTGGGAACCGGCTCGTTGGCATCCAGAGATAGCATCTCGTGATATCCCCGCGAGCCGATATACCCCAGGCTCAAAGTGGTGTTCGGAGCGATCTGCTGCTCCACGGTGAAAGTGTAAGAGAGTACCGTGGGAGTGTAGGCATTGGGTTGGATCCCGCTGGGGGAGATTTTGCTACCCGCCGGCAGGGATTCGCCGGGATTGATTGGGAGGGTGGACAGCGCCACGTTTTTTATGGATTGCGTGGCATTGAAGGGAGCGGTCTGATCGAGGCGGTAATCGATACTATCGAGCAGCGAGCGATAGATCCCGAAACCGGCGCGGAGCACCGTGCGGCTCTTGCCCAAGGGATCCCACGCCAGTCCCAGGCGGGGCTCAGGAAGGAACTTCGCCCGGTTATCCGTGAAGACGGAATTGCCAACCATGGGCTGGGTCTGGATGATGCCTTGGCTGAAAACATAATTGGACGCACGATCGTGCGACTCATTCCAGCCGTTGGTTGATTCGCCACGGACTCCGATGCGCAGGTTGAGGTTGGAACGCAATTTCACCTGGTCCTGAACGAACCAGGCGCCCTCCAAAGACCGCCAGCCCAGCGGCGTGGGTGAGGGGACGACGGTAAAGGTGCTGACCTTACCCTGAAGAAAACTCGTCAAGCTTCCGAACGATGCTTGACCGTACTGGTCCTGCGCCAGGTTGTCATTGGCCTGAATACGCTCGACCCACGCGCCAGCTTCAAATGGGTGACGGCCGTGGCTGTAAAAGACGTGGTCGTCAACTGTGATCAAGTTCCGCGCGGTCGCCAAATTGCTTCCCGCGTTGGTCCCCGCCAAGGTGATTTGAGAAGCGCCGTTCAACGCCGTACCGCCCCCGATGACCACGGCCCCGATGGGATCACCCTCGACCCACCCCGGCAGGTTGACCGGTGTCTCGCCGGTGAAATAGTAACTTGCCCGCGAAAATCCCACTCTTGCGGTGTTCAGAAGAGCGGAGGTGATAACGCGCTGCTCTTGCAGGCTGACCACCTGCTCACGAAGGTATTCCACGACTGAGCTCAGGGGATTCGCCGAGGGCGTGTTGTCTCCACTGTCGTCCACGGTATAAACCCCGAACAGCGTGTCCTTTGCCGAAAGGTTGCCGTCGATGCGCGCGGTGCCAAAGTCCTCCCGAACCCTTTGGAGAGGATGGCTGAAGGCTTCGGCGATGCCGTCCCCCAGGTCCGGACCGTTGCCGACCGGCCAGAGCGCGAGGAGAGGAGCGGCGCTGGAGGCAACCCCTACGTTGGTCAACACTCCACTGGAGTTCGGCACGAATCCCTGGCGCGCCTGATTGTCAGGCACCAGCGTCACATCGCTCAACCCGAGGTTCTGCCGGTACCCTTCGTAGTTGCCGAAAAAAAGCAGCTTATCATTCTTGATCGGCCCGCCCAGCGCGGCGCCGAACTCATTGCGCTCGAAGGACGGAATGGAGCCCTGATCGAAGAAATTGCGAGCGTCCAGGTCGCTGTTGCGCAGGAACTCGTAAGCGGTCCCATGCAGTTGATTGGTGCCGGAAGCGGTTACAATGCTCACCTGCCCGCCGGTACGCTTGCCGTATTCGGCCCCGTACGTGTCAGTGACCACGTTAAATTCGCGAACGGCGTCCACGCCCAGCAGTTGCCCGCTCGCCCCGCCCGGCGTGACGTTGATCAATGATGCTCCCGTGTATTCAATTCCATTCAGCAGAAAGAGATTGTCCTGCGGACGGTGCCCCGAAATCGCGAACATATTTCCGACCGAAGAGTTGGAAGTGCCCACGCCCCCGGAGCGCTCCGAGGTGTAATTCACAATGGCCGGGTTGAGCGTGACCAGTTCATCATAACTGCGGCCATTCAGCGGGAGGTCCTTCACTTGCCGCTGATTGACCAGTCCCGAGGTTTGTTGCAAAGACAGGCTGAGCGGGGAAGGAGACACCTCCACGGTCACAGACTGACGCAAGGCCCCGACGCTCAGATCGAAATTCACCTCGACGCTTTGCCCCACGACAATTTCAACGCCGGTCTTCGCCTGGGACTGAAAGCCTTCCTTCGAAACCGTAATCTTGTACCTGCCCACGGGAACCGAAGGGGCTGCATACGCGCCCGAGCCCTCGGTGACCAGGGTCCGCACAAACCCGGTCTCCACGTTCTGAATGGAAATGCTTGCTCCCGGCAACACGGCGCCGGTTTGGTCCCGGACCGTGCCGGAAACCGCTCCTCCTACAACTTGGCTGAAGGCGGGAGCCGCCAGGAACATCGCCAGGCCGAGAAACGTGATGAATAGCGCGTCTCGATGCCAAGCGCCGGCGCTACGCCGTCCTTGCGTAGGACCCACAAAAGGAATCTTCAACTCAAAATGCTGCTGTCTCATTGTCATCTCCTGTGAAGGTGCAGGGACATCCGGTTGACCTGTACGTCCCCGGAATTTTGTTTTTTGTGAGCCCCGATTGTTTGCCTTCTAATGACGAGACGGCAAACTCCTCAAAGCGGGGTAAGTCCAGACAGTTGCGTCCAGCAGGTGCTCCACAGTCAGCCTGCACGGGCCGGCCTACGAGACGAGAGAAGGAACGGGGGAAACCCTCGCGAGGAGATTTCGGAAAGTTCCTGCTCAACGTTCGCCGGGCCGGCTAGATACAGCGCGACCGGCAACACCCTGGGCAGTGCCCAGTGCGACAACAACATTGAGCAGGAATTGTAAGCATATTGGTTTAAGATCATACCCAAATGACGTGGCGCGGTCAAGGGTGCTGTCCTAATTGCGCGCCGGCTTCCAGCCGGCATTGAGCCGCCAAGATGGCGGCGCTACGCCCGTAATTAGGGCAGCACCCGGTCAAGCATTTCTGCACTGCGGCAACGTCACGATATGACGAAATAAATTGCTGACTTTGAAAATCGCAAATCACCATTCGCAAATCACCCATCAGCCAATTTCCGGATCATCCGACCATCAATCGCTCAATGATTCTTCGAGTCTCGCGCCGCAGGCTCCATGCACGGTACTTCCCGCGGCGAGCTCCTCGGGGATGGGGCAGAAGACAGGCTTCAGCGCCGGATCGGCTTCCCTTAGTGGCGGATCGTCGTTGCGCTGGTGTCGCGACCTGGGCTTGTCGGCGAGCAGCCAGACGCTGCCCAGGGCCGCCGGCACAAGGATGGCGAAAACGAACCAGAGCAGTGTGACATCCACGGCGGCGCTGACCGGCACGGAGTAAGGCGACAGCAGCATGGCGGCGGCACCTTCGCGCACCCCCACGCCGCTGAAGGTGAGCGGCAAGTCGCCGGCCAGGATGATGTAAGGGAAGGTGGCGACGGCGGTCGAGAACTCCGTCGGAAAGAAAGCGCGGAGGAGAAAGAAGAACGACGCCAACTCCGTGCCCGCGGCGCCCACCGCCAGGACCGCATAAAAAGGGGTCTCGACGGCATGGATCTCCTTGGCCGCTTCCGTAACATGATCGTGGTAGTGCCACGACCTCCGTACCATCTTGGCGAGGTGGGCGACGAGGCGGGGAAAGCTCATCACCACGGGAAGCGATGCCAGCCACACCGCGACTCCGAAGATCGCGGCGGGGTGTGAGGCGATGAGGAAAAGGCTGGCTCCCACCATCGTAAATAGCGCCCAGACGTCCAGCAAGCGGTCAAGGAGGGTCAGCAGAGCTACCTGGGCGCGCTCTTCCTCCCGAACGAAGATGCAACGCCCCAGCTCGCCCAGCCGCCCGGGCGTTATCAACCCCAGGGCGAATCCTCCAAAGAGCGAGCGGAGGGATTTTCGAATATGCCCCTTGCGCACGGCTCCCATCAGGCGATGCCACTTGTACGTGCGGAGGAAGAGTAAGACTATGAAACCGAAGACGGCGAGCAGGAGGCTGTGATACTCCAGATTGCGGAAGGCTGCCCGAAGGTTCGCGAACGGAACCCGCCAGACAATCACCGCGGCGACTCCTACCGAGAGTGCAACCTGGCTCCAGAGCGAGCGGGGCACACCGGGCCTCCGGGCAGGATTGAGCACGCGAATCTCCTCGTAGCTTTCATCGGCCAGGAGGGAATTAAGTTAAATTAAATTCGTCCCATCAACCTATCCTTAGCTCCAGTGAGCGGAGAGGATTCATCTTGACGCCCAAGAAAGCTCGGTGCTAGGTTGCCTGTTCCGGGTCCAGCAAGCGTCGGGGGTTGGACTAACGAGGGGTCCGAACTGGTGGGGGGCAGCGCCGAAACGGAGAAAAGCCAGGAAGGCGGGTTGGGTCGCGTGCGGAGGGAGCCAATTTTGGGCGGAAAAGTGTTAGCAACGCTTGCCATGGGGCTTTGGCTTGCTGGTGCGTGCACGCCCACGGCTTTTGCCCAAGTGATCACGCGCTTGCTGCTCGAAAGTGGCGACGCAGTCCCCGGGCATGGGGGATTCGCCTTCGGTCCCTTCGCCGGCTTATCAATGAATGGGAATCAGGACATCATCTTCCTTTCCAGCCTGCGCAGCCCACGGACCGAATTGCGCGCCGTGGTGCGCTCGACCGGCGTGAGCTTCACCGTACTGGCCTTCCAAGGGCTGGTGGCGCCGAACGCCAGGACGACATACGACGCCTTCAGCGCGCCGAGCATGAACGACGCCGGGGTCGTCGCCTTCACCGCCACGCTGATATCCGATCAGAGCGACATGCCGAAGGTGATGGTGGTGCGCCAGGAGGGTGCGAAGGCCCGGGGGATCGCCAGCAATCTGGATGCGCCGCCGGGCCAGGCAGGGGCGACGTTTGAGGAGTTCTCCGCGCCGCTGGTAACCTCTGACGGCGATGTGTTATTCGGCGCGCGCTGGTCAGGGAAGAGCCCGGGCAGCGGCCTCTTTCTGTGGAGCCCGCGGGGCTTGCAGGCGCTCCAGTTGCCCGAGGGCATGACCCTCTCCGCCAAGGATTTGCTCGAGCCATTCTTCTTCAGCAAAGACGAGGCGGCCTTCCTGCCCCACGGCGCTTCGCCCCACGACGCCTTAGAGCAGTTTTTCCGCGCCATCGCCATCCGCACACTCCAGGATCTAAAGCCTCCTCCCGAGGATACGGCGACCACAGAAATTCTGGCCGCCCGCCCCGGCATCGCGCCCGTGCAAATGCTGTTCGTGCTTTTGGAGGGCGCCAATATCCAAACCGCTCCGCTGCTCGGCGATCCTTCCAAACCCGTGCTGGCCAAGAAATCGCCCGGCCTCTTGCCGACCAAGCCGGTCTCGGGAATCGAGAGCCTGACGATTGGGCCGCGCGGTGATCTGCTGTTTGCGGCGGCGCCGGACGACGCGCCCAACGACCTGGGTCTCTTCTGTTACTGCGATTGCACGTTGAACCGGCTGACCACTCCTGAAGATTTCCAGTCCATCACCCAAGCGGCGCCCGGCAAGCCCATCCTTTCCCTCACCAGCGACACCCAGCAGAATGTGGCGTTCATCGCCCCCACGGCGAGTGGCGAGGCGACCGCGATCTACGTGGCGGGGATACCTTGAGAACCGTTGCGGGTTGGAAGTCAAAGAATCATGTAGAATGGGCGGCGCAAGAAGTTCTCAGGTTATGTTCCTGAGAGGTCATTCATGAAACTGCTCTTCATAACTTTAATCGCCCTCGTCGTGGTTACGGCCTTGGCCGCTGCCCCCCAGGAAGTCGCGAAGCCTCTGAACAAAGACCAAGTGATGGATCTGGTCATGGCCGGTATGGACAGCGCCACGCTGGCGGCAAAAGTCCAGGAGCGCGGCATCGACTTCGATCCGACCGAAGATTATTTGAAGTCGCTGCGCAGCGCCGGGGCAAAAGACGTGCTCATCAAAGCCCTGGTGGCAGCGCACCCCAAGCCCCTCAGCCGCCGGCAGGTGTTGGAACTGGTGGTGGGAAACGTTCCCAGCCAGCGGGCGGCAGCGTTGGTGGCGCAGCATGGAATTGATTTTGTCCCTGACGATACCTATTTCGAAACCCTGCGCCTGGCGGGGGCTGAAGATGTCTTGATTGCCGCGGTGCGCCGCGCCGGCGGGGTCCAACCGGTCGCGCCGGGATCGACGAGGCAAAACCCCCAAGACGGACTCAAATACATTTGGATTCCGCCCGGCAGTTTTCTGATGGGTTGCTCGCCGGGCGACAGCGAATGCTCGGATAATGAAAAGCCCGCCCACCAGGTCGCCATCAGCAAAGGCCTCTGGGTCGGTCAGACGGAGGTGACCGTCGCGGCCTACAAACGCTTCGCCAGCCAGACGGGGAAAGCGCTGCCCTCGGAGCCGGCTTTCAATAGCGGCTGGGCCCAAGACAACCTGCCGATCGTGAATGTATCGTGGGACGATGCGCAAGCCTATTGCCACTGGGCGGGAGGACGATTGCCCACGGAAGCGGAGTGGGAGTACGCCGCGCGGGGCGGAAGCACGGAGGTCCGCTACGCGCCCCTCGATGACGTGTCCTGGTACAATTCCACCAGCGACAGCCATCCCCACGATGTGGCACAAAAGCGCGCAAACGCCTACGGATTGTATGACACCTTGGGGAACGTTTGGGAGTGGGTCAGTGATTGGTACGACGAGAAATACTATGCCCAGAGCCCCGGGGCGGATCCTTCCGGACCGGCCACGGGGGATGTGCGGGGGCTGCGCGGCGGGTCGTGGAAAGATGGTGCGGCCAGCCAGCGGGTCTCCGACCGCGGCCGGTTTGCGCCCGACAAAGGAGACGTCGACAGCGGGCTGCGCTGCGTGCGGGAGGCCGCGCCTTAGGAGTAAATTTAAACGGAAGTATCTATTTTACGCAAAGCGACAGGGTGAGAGCTATTTCCTCGAACCCCGTTAAGGGGGAGTCTGCATGACTGCTGATGGGAAGGGCTGTTACCAATAGGATGGGTAAACACTAAACGCCGGGCGAGCAACGTCGGTGATGTCAAGTCGGAAGAGGTTTAGTTTCCTGGTGGTAGGCATACAGGAGGCGCGAGACGGGGGGAGGTCCCGCGGGAAGGTGGAAGGAGTTGGCGCGTTCCCAGATTTGGCGGTCGGCCACCGTGGCGCGGTCCTGCTGCCGAAGATATTCGCCCCAGGACTCGATGATGAAGGTCTCCAGGTAACGACCCTCCTCGGCGACATCCTCGAAAAGCCCCCAATCCACAGCTCCGTCGCGCCGGCGAAAGCGCCTGAGTTCTTGCATGGCGGCGGTGAACTCCGCGGTCCTCTGCGGGTCGATTCGGTATTCCACCGTCACCAGCACCGGCCCCCGCTCCGCCTCCGGCTCATTCACTAAGACCGGCAGGGGTCGAAAGGAGGGATCGAGGTTAAGCCCTTCGGCGAAACTGACCGGGTAGCGGGCTGCCAGGAGGAGGCCCAGCGCCAGAGCCAAGGTCGCAGCGAGGAGCGCTTGCGGGATGCCCACATGTTCGGCCACGGCCCCCCACAGGACACTCCCTGCGCCCAGCGCGGCGGCAAAGGTGAGCTGATAGAAAGCCAAAGCGCGGCCACGCACCCAGGCCGCGGTATTGAGTTGAACGCTGGTGTTGAAGGTGGAAAAGGCGGCGGTCCAGGCGAACCCGGAGGCGAAAGCGGCCACGCACGCCACCGGGTAATGGCGCCACACCGCCATCAGGCCGAGTCCAACGGCATTGAGGAGGGTGGTGTTGCGCAGCAAACGCATGATGCCCAATTGCCGTTGCAGGCGCGGCAGAATGGACCCGCTGAGCACCGCCCCTGCTCCGAAGAATCCCAGCAAGACACCATAGCCGGCTGCGTCGCGTCCCAGCTCCTGGCGTGCATACAAGGGCACCAGACTCCAAAAGGCGCTCGCCCCCACCGAGAACAGGGAAACGCAGATCAGCGTGGAACGGATCGACGGAACGTGTTTCACGTATCGCCATCCGGCCCTCATGGCTCCCACCACGCGTTCCGCCGGCAGCACGCTCTTGCGGGGCTCGCGCCGCCAGCGGTAGAACACCACGATGACGCCCAGGAACGATGCGGCATTGAGCAGAAAGACGGCCCCGGAACCGATGGCGGCGACCACCACTCCGCCCAGCGCCGGACCTACGGCGCGCGCCACATTGTAACTTACCGAGTTGATCGAGACGGCTGCCCCCACCTCGGCGCGGGGAACGAGCTCCGGCACGATCGCGGACCAAGCCGGTCCGTTCAAGGCGTTGCCTACACCGAGGAGGAAGGTGAAGGTCAGCAGGATCAGTGGCGAGGTCAGGTGAAAGACGGTCAGAATTCCCAGCCCGGCCGCCGCCCCCAGCATCCAGCTTTGGCTGAAAATCAGCAGCCGGCGGCGGTCCAGGATGTCGGCCAGGGCCCCGGTTGTGAACGACATCAGGAACATCGGCAAAGAGCCTGCCGTCTGAATCAGCGAGACCATTATCGGCGTGGGCGCAAGTTGGGTCATCAGCCAGCTCGCGCCAACATCTTGCATCAAGGTGCCGATATTGGAAGCGATGGAAGCAATCCAGAGGACGCGAAAAACCTCATGCTGAAGAGTGATCCAGGCAGAAGAGATGGCCTTGTGCTGCTTCGCACGATCCTGAATCTTCAGGATCACTCGCGCGGCGGTTTTCTCTGCTCCAGGGTTCGAGTCAGCCATCGTGGTTCGTTTCAGAATACAACAAGCCGATTCGGCTTCGCGAACCAAATGGGAAAAGAACCTCGCCGGCCATCAAGGTGGGGGGAACCAGCGACCACGTTCATGCGCTCTTTCGCCTCTTGAAGGATAGCTCCCTGGCGGGGGTTATGGAGGAGATCAAGACGAGCTCCTCCAAATGGATCGAATGGGACTGAAGCGGAGTGCGTAATTCGCCCTTACAGGGCTCAGGGACAGGATTGGCGTTTTTCGACCCAGGCCGTTGGCCTGGGCTGTGATAGATCGCCCCTTTGGGGCTAAACCATTCTTGCCAGTCGATCTTGCGCGCATACCGCTCCCACTGCTTAACTGAACAGCATCGCGTCCAGGCCCTAACCCCTGGCCCGGATTTCTCACCACGGGCAAGCGAACCGAAGTTTGGAGTGCGGCGACTCGTCGCCGCTTTGCATCGCCGCGACTCGTCGCGGCCAGTCACCCGGCGCTGACGAGTCAGCGGTAGAAAAAGCGGGAGCGAGCTCCCGCACTCCGAAATTGGCCTCCGTGCCCCCAGACAAGCTGTTCGATCGTTGCGGGCGCGGAAACCATCAGAAAGGCTTTAACGACGGGTAAAGCCCCGCCCTTCCAAACCCGTGGTGAGAAATGCGGGCTAGCCCCTAGCCCGGATTTCTCACCACGGGCAAGCGAACCGAAGTTTGGAGTGCGGCGACTCGTCGCCGCTTTGCATCGCCGCGACTCGTCGCGGCGAGTCACCCAGCGCTGACGAGTCAGCGGTAGAAAAAGCGGGAGCGAGCTCCCGCACTCCGAAATTGGCCTCCGTGCGCCCGGACAAGCCGCTCGATCGTTGCGGGCGCGGAAACCATCAGAAAGGCCCTTTAAGGACGGGGCCTCAGCCCCGCCCTTCCAAAACCGTGATGAGAAATCCGGGCTAGCCCCGAGCCCCCAGCTTCACTCCTGCATGGGGTGTTTGTGCTTCTTGGGGCGCTTGTTGTATTCGAGGATCTTCTTGCGCAGGCGGATGGATTTGGGGGTGACCTCGACGAACTCGTCTTCGGCGATGAACTCAATGGCTTCTTCGAGCGTCAGGGGGCGGAAGGGGATAAGGCGAATGGCTTCATCGGCCACGGAGGCGCGCATGTTGGTTTGTTTCTTTTCCTTGACCACGTTCACATCCATGTCGTCCCAGCGCGCGTTCTGCCCGATCACCATCCCTTCATAAACCTCCACACCGGGCTGCACGAACAGGTCGCCGCGCTCCTGGAGATTCCACAGCGCGTAGGCGGTGGTGCGGCCGGCGCGATCGGCAATGAGCGAGCCGGTCAGGCGCCCCGGCATGTCGCCTTGCCAATCGACGTAGCCATCGAACAGGGTATTCATGACGGCGGTGCCGCGTGTGGCTCTGAGGATTTCGCCGCGCAGCCCGATCAGTCCGCGCGAAGGAATGGTGAATTCCAGGCGCACGCGGCCGCTCATGGCGTGTCCGGAGCCATGGCTCACGATTTTGTGGTTGATGCCCTTGCGCATGCCGATTTCCTGCATCAGCACGCCCACAAACTCCTGGGGCAAATCGACGATGAGTTGCTCGGAGGGCTCCTGGAGCTTGCCGTCCACGGTACGCGTGATGATTTCGGGCTTGCCCACCGCGAGTTCGTAGCCCTCGCGCCGCATCATTTCGATCAGGATGGCCAATTGCAGCTCGCCCCTTCCCAGCACCTTGAAAGAGTCGGGGCTTTCCATCTCTTCCACGCGGATCGACACGTTGGTGAGCAGTTCCTGGTCGAGACGCTCACGCAAGTGCCGCGAAGTCACGTAGGTCCCCTCCCGCCCCGAAAAGGGCGAGGTATTGACAGTAAAGACCATGGAGATGGTGGGTTCATCAATGGGGATGTGCGGCAGCGGGGCAGGGGATTCGGCGCTGGTCACGGTCTCGCCGATGGTGATGCCCTCGACCCCGGCGATGGCTACGATGTCCCCGGCCGCGGCGGATTCGAGGTCCGTGCGCTCCAGTCCTTCGAAGCCGTAGAGTTTGGTAATGCGGGTCTTCTGGAGGGTCCCGTCCAGTTTGGCGATGGCCACTTCGTCACCGCGGCGTAAAGTTCCCGAGAAGATGCGGCCCAGCGCCAGGCGCCCGTGGTACTCGCTGTAGTCCAGGTTGGCGACGAGGAGTTGCAGCGGCGCGCCGGGTTCACCGGCGGGCGCAGGAATCGCCTTGAGGATCGTCTCGAAGAGCGGCTGGAGGTTTTCCGAAGCGCCGTCGAGCGACTCCCGGGCCACGCCGTTCTTGGAGATGCAGTAAAGCACGGGAAAGTCGAGCTGGTCCTCCGTGGCATCCAGATCGATGAACAGATCATAGATCTCGTTCAGCACTTCCTGGGGCCGCGCATCACTGCGGTCGATCTTGTTGATCACCACGATGGGAGGCAGCTTCGACTCCAGCGCCTTGCGCAAGACATAGCGCGTCTGGGGCAAGGGACCTTCGCTCGCGTCGACGAGCAGCAGCACGCCGTCGACCAGCTTCAGGGCGCGTTCCACCTCGCCGCCGAAGTCGCTGTGGCCGGGCGTATCGACGATGTTGATGCGTGTACCGTGGTAGGTGATGGCGGTGTTCTTGGAGAGGATGGTGATGCCGCGCTCACGCTCGAGTTCGTTGGAATCCATCACCCGCTCCACGACGGGTTGGCCCTGCCGGAAGATGCCGCTCTGCCGGAGCATGGCGTCCACCAGCGTGGTCTTGCCATGGTCCACATGCGCGATGATGGCAACGTTGCGAATGGATGAGTTCAAACAACCCCCTCAGGGACATCGGAAACCACACGAACAGCGGCGAGTGACCTAAGAAAGTCCCCATCGGGAATTCAAAGTCAAGAGGCGGAAAGACAGCAAGCGCCCAATTACCAGAATAGCAGTGATTGACGACGGGTGACTATCATGAACCGAAGTTTTCAGTGCTCGGAAGGGCGGGGCTTTGGCCCCGCCGCGGACCACCCCGGCGCAGAGAAACTAAAAGGAGTAACCACCCCGGCGCTCGGCGCGCCACCCCTCCTGAATCAGGAGGGGAGTTGGCCAAAGAACTCCCCTCCTCAGATGAGGAGGGGTGGCGCGCCGAGCGCCGGGGTGGTGCTGATAAGGGGATGAAGGGCGGGTGTTGAGAGCGATAGTGCCAATGGGTTTCTCCGCAGCCTGTAAAGCCTCGCCCTCCCCCCCGACATACTAAGATCGCTAACTTCCACAACTAAGCACGAGCCCCTTTTGCACCGTTAAGTGCAATGCCTTGGTGCAGGGAAGATGGAGATCCGTATTAACTCTGGAATTGCAGGACCTCCCCCGGAAGCCTCTCCAATCGCGGTCTGGGCACGGATTCAGTGCGATCGCTGCCCCTTATGGCGCTCGACCGGTGGCGTGGGGAAATGGGTGCCCCTTCTGAAGCGCCGTCCGTCTTTTCCCAGGTATCGCCGCCTTCTCGCATCCTCTCCATTCGGACCCCCAGCGTGCGCTCCAACTGCAATAAGTCGGAGTGCTGGTCTCTCGCGAAGAGCGTCGAGGCAACGCCGCGTTCCCCCACCCGTCCGGTGCGTCCGGCGCGATGGATAAAGCTCTCGGCATCGGCGGGCATATCGTAGTTAATGACGTGGGCGATGTCTTGCACGTGGATGCCGCGGGAAGCCAGGTCGGTGGCGACCAGGACGCGGACGCTTCCGCGCTGGAATCCGGCGAGCGCCGCCGTCCGTTGCGATTGCGTGCGATCACCATGAATCATGGCCGCGGCAAATCCCTGGCGAATCAGATTCCTCGCCAGGCGCTCCGTTCCTCGCTTGGTGCGCGCGAAGACCAGGCAACGTCCTGTCTCGCGGGCGAGCAAGCGCTGTAGGACTTCCTGTTTACGGTCGTGGTCAACTTCGAAGGCCTGGACGCGCACGTTCTCTGAGGGCTTGATCGTTGACCCGAAGGCCAGCCGCACGGGGTTGCGCAGGTAATCGTTGACGAGATGCGCCACCGCGGCTGCCAACGTTGCGGAAAAACACAACGTCTGGCGATCCTTGGGCAGGACGGCCACGATGCGGCGAAGGGGGGGAAGAAATCCCATGTCGAGCATGCGATCCACCTCATCGAGGACAAGTATTCGCAGGGCGCGAAAATTAATGAGCTGGCGGCCGAGATAATCCTCCAATCGGCCGGGAGTGGCGACCACCAGGCGTGCACCCTTGCGGAGGGCGGTGAGCTGTTGCGCTTCCGGCAAGCCACCTACCACCAGCGCCGCGGGTCCGAGGCGCTTCCCGCAGAGCGCGTTGAACTGCTCCGCCACTTGCATGGCCAGTTCGCGGGTGGGGACGAGCACGAGGGCGGCGATTCCGGCCGCATCATTGTGCAGCAGGTCCTCGATGATCGGAATCAGGAAGGCCAGCGTCTTGCCGGTGCCGGTTTGAGCGGTGGCGAGTACGTCCTTGCCGGCGAGCGCCTGCGGGATGGCCGCGTCTTGCACCGGGGTCGGGACCGTAAATCGCGCGGAGGTCAGCCGCTCCTTTAGGTAGGGTGAAATCGTGAGTTCTGAAAAACTTTGCATTGATCTTTTCTTCTTTTCTCTGGCGAAAGGCGCCGTTGCGCGCGTACAAACAGGTACCTGCGCACAGCAAGCTGTGTGGCCAGACTTGTTTTAGATTGCGCTGAAGACGTACGGAGGGAAACGGAAGGCGGAAAATATCAGCTCAAGTACTCGACCCAAGCAACCGCGCTACACAACCGAGGTAATAAGCGCTAAGAGAATATAGCACACTTGCAGAATTTGCGCAATGAGTTGCTGAGACCGGCAGCGGTGCCGCTTGGCTTACTGTAGCGGCGAGTTTACCTCGCCAAATGGCGGCATAAAGCCGCCGCTACTTTGAGGCTACCCCGAGTTGCTTTCCCAACTCCTCATAAGCATTTTCGACCAGCGAGGCATCGAGGCCATCGCGGGCGTTGGCGTGAGAGGACGCGGTTTGTAGAATCTCCGTTTCGTTTCGCAGTCCCTGGGCATAGGGCACGGTGCGGCGGTAAAACTGCCTTGCCTGCTCGAGGTTCTGTTGTTTTCGAGCCATCAGCGCTTGCGCCAGGTAGTAATACAGGTTGACGGTGTTCTCTGCGTAGCGCAGGTTCCTATCGTCTTCGGCGAGGCGCAGCTTCACTTCGCCGGGCAAGTCCTCGGCGCGCAGGCGATCCATGATGGTCCGGCACTCCTGTAAGGCGCGGACGCTCTCTCCGAGACTGACGCCGGCATTTTTGGCGGGATGGTACTCCTCCAGCTTCAAGTGCTCCGTCCCGAACAGAACGTCGGCGTTCCGATTAATCTGATCGACCAGGCATTCACCTTCGCGCTCCCCGCCAAAGTGCTTCCACTGCTGGATGCTCGACATGGCGAATTCCAGACGATCGTAAAAGCACCTGGCATCCCCGGCGCCGGCGCCATAGAAATCATTGAGGTATTCGGTGAACAGTTGCTCGACGTTCGCGCCCGGGTTCCACAGGAGCTGGGCCATAAGATAATTGTTAAGGCGTTTGGGCCCCTGAAGCCGGGTGTACACATGCATATAGTGGAAGTGCCGGGCCCCCTGGGCATAATACAACGGCAAATCGTGCGCCATGATGCGCTTGTAAATCACCGGCAGGCTTTTCATGGTGGAGACGTTGTAGTACTCCCCGACCTCCAACTGGCCGGGATACTTGTCGCGCTGCTTCCATGTCTCCAGGATCTGCCAGTAATCGGTATTGTATTCGGTGCAGTCGGGATCGTCCAAGGTGTGGACGTAACACCGGCCGATGGGAAAGAAGGTGCCGATCAGGTCGCGGTAGTCGGCGGGAGTCCACTGGGGATTCGCCGGCAGCGCCAGCGTCTCGTGGTAGATCGGAAAGACCAGTTTGATGGGGTGGTGGATGAGCCCCTGGTGCCGCGCCTCCTCGAGGGCATCGCGGACGTGCATCACCAGCGTCAGCAGGCGGTCCGTGGGAGTCCCCAGGCGCCGGCAGTTGTCGCACTCGCACCACTTGCCGACATCCAGCGGCCACAACTCCAGCAGGTCTGTGTCGCGCCAGTCGCCGGTGGAGAGGTCCTTCACCAGATTCCGGGTGAACTCTTGAACGGCCTCCGCATTGGACGTGCAGAAGTTGACGCCAAACTCATGCTTAAACCCCTGACGCTTGCCATCGACCAGCCCGAACCACTCCGGGTGGGCTTGCATGTACTTATCCGGGTTGAGATAGCGCTCCGATATCCAATGCAGGCCCGCATCCAACTGCAATCCCAATTGCTTTTCGGAAGCCCGGTCGGTATCGGCAATGGTCCAGAGGTTCAGGCGATTGCGCGCCATCCATAGATAAAATTCGCGGTTACCCCGGTTCTCCCAGGCCAGAAAGCCGCGGGTCACAAACTTGGGTTCCTCGATGATCGTCTGCGCGGGAAGCGGCAAGCCGGCGGACGCGTGGATCACTTCCCCCATGTCCCCGGGGCCATACCACCGCACGCCCAACATTTCAAGGAGAGAATAGACTCCATAGAGCACGCCGACGCGATCGGAACCGATGATGAGTAAGTTGTCGCCGTCGGGGACCAGGGCAAAGCTTTCCCGGGAGCTCAGCCGATGGGCAAGGTTTTCGCGCCGCACCGCCTCCGACACCGCGGGGTTTGGTGACCGGTCGGACAAATCCCCCAGGATGATCGATTTCTCGTTCCGCGAGCGGTTCATCGCAACAATCGGGAACACTTTGGGGTCTTGGTCGTTGGCTTTCGAGAGCCGGCAAAGATAATGGCGCAGTTCCAGGGCGGCAAAGCCTTCCGTGGATGCCCTCATCCGCGCCGGGTCGCTCCCGTCCCAATTGATGGCTTCGGCGCCGTTCGCGGCATCAGATGCTGTGGCATAAGGGGCCAGGGAGACGGCGATTTGATAGGAAGGATCGATGGAATTTCCGGTAGGTTCGCCGGCAGTCAACGGACCAGCCAAGGAGATCATTAGAAGGAAGACGGCAAGGATATTTTTCGAAGCGAGCGTCTTTCGCATTCTCCCCCCTTAGGTAATTGTGAATGAGAATACGTATCAGGCTTTTTCGGCTTTCCATTCCCGTGGGTTTCACCTGCGGCACGACGGGGGTCAACCACCCCGGCGCTCGGCGCGCCACCCCTCCTCATCTGAGGAGGGGAGTTTTTTTAAGAACTCCCCTCCTGATTCAGGAGGGGTGGCGCCTGGGGCGCCGGGGTGGTTATGGGGCGGTTCGCGAACCGCCCCTACAAGTTTTCACCGTTGACTTTCCGCGCGCTTAAACGACCAGTTTCCAGGGCGCGCGGTACTCGCGGCCGATCAGCTTTTGCGCCGCGGGGCCGCCCTTGGTGAGCCTCTGGTTCGCGACGTCCCATTCCAGGCGCTCCTGTGAGCGCAGGGCGACGTTGCCCAGCAGGCAGGCGCTGCTGCTGCGATGTCCCTGTTCGATATCGGTCTGGGGGAGTTTGCGCGTGCGCATGCAATCCAGCATGTTGCCGACGTGCTCGAGCAAGCCGTCGTCGATCTGCTCCATCTTCATAATGGCGGTCTTACCCAATTCGCGCGCCTGTTTCCCCTCGGCCGCGTGCAATTCGCGGTAGTCGCGCTCCGCCGTCGGCTCCGGGAAGACCTCAAAGCCACTGCGGTCGAGGAACATGGTGCCGTCGGTCCCGTGGAATTCGATCCCGTATTCGTGCCCGGTCATGGAATTGGCATTGCATTCCCGGTTCTCATAAGTGGCGACGAACGTGGGGTATTGCCAGGTGATCTGTAAGGTATCGGGAATGTCGGTGTTATCTTTGATGAAAAATTTCGAGCCCAAGGTGGTGATGGTGGTCGGCCCTTCGACCTGCATGGCCCATTGCACGATGTCCATCAGGTGAACGGCCCAATCACCCGGCCAGCCGTTGGCGTAATCGTAGAAGTAGCGGAAGGTGGACCAGCGATGTGGCGCCACGCCAAAGCGGTTGAAATTGTATTGCACCTTAGGCGCGGGGCCGAGCCAGAAGTCCCAATCCAGCCCCTCGGGCGGGTCGGAGTCAGGAGGATTGCCGAACCCTTTGGGAAAGCTATTGGAATAATTCCAGGTGCGCACAAAGCTGACCTTGCCGAGCAGGCCGCCTTGCACCAATTCCACAGCCTTTTGAAAATGTTGGTTCGAGCGCTGCCAGAGGCCCACTTGCACCACGCGTTTGTATTGGCGCGCGGCCTCAACCATTTTCTTGCCTTCCTCCACCGCCACGCAGATGGGCTTCTCCACATAGACGTCTTTGCCGGCCTTGCAGGCTTCCACCATGCAGAGCGGGTGCCAGTGATCGGGCGTGCCGACAATCACCACGTCAATGTCCTTTTCGTCGAGCAACTGGCGAAAATCCTTGAAGGCCTTGGCGTTGCCTCCCGCCGCGGCCAGCCCGTTGTCGAGGTTGGGTTGATATACGTCGCAGACGGCGGCCACCTCCACGCCGTGCTTCATGAAGTTTTGCATGTCGTCGGTGCCTTGGCGGCCGGTGCCGATCACACCCAGGCGAATGCGGTCGTTCGCCCCCAAAACGTTGTTCGTGCTGAACCCGTACATCGATAGGCTCACGCCTGCCGAGGTCAGGGCGGCGCGCTTAAGAAAATCTCGTCGATTGATGTCATCCCTCATGATGGCTTCCTCTCCGTTCCCATTCTCTAGATTGCGCAAAGCCGCAGCTTCGCGTTTGTAAGGGTTATAACCAGAAGCGGGAGGAAACTCAAGCGTCTTTCGTGGGAGCAGGGATTAGGGGATGGGGACAAACCCCTGACGGTTGCCCTTTAGGGTTTCCCAGTGTACACTTCCGGCCATCCCTTTCAAGGAGGACCCATATGCCCCACGATCCCGTTTCCCGTCGACAGTTTCTGCATGAGGTTGCCGCCGGCTCGACCGGCGCGGCGCTGGGCGCTACCCTGGCTGGAGCTCCTGCGGCCGCCGCAACTACCGCTGCTCCCCCCGACCCCCCCTTTCCGCGCACGATGGAGTCGTACCCCCTCGTTGAGCCGACCAAGGGAATGGCGGTGGGCCGGCTCAAGATTGTGACCATGGACACGCTGCCCGACCCTTTTCCGGAGCGCATCCACGCCCTGTCCTCAGGAATCGAGTTGAAAACAGGCCTTTCCAAAGATGCTTTTCGGAGTGAGCTGGCGGATGCACACGCCATATTCGGTGATTTCACCCGCGAAGACTTCGCCGCCGCCAAAAACCTGCGGTGGATTCAGTGGGGAGCGGCGGGCGTGGAAGAGATCATGTGGCCGGAGCTTAAGGAAAGCCCGGTCGTGCTCACCAACATGCAGCGCATCTTCGCGCCGGTGATTTCCGAGACGGCGATTGCTTTGATGTTGTCACTTGCCCGCGGCATCCCGCGCTACGCCATTCAGACGCAACACCACGAGTGGCGGCAGCTCCAGGACCTTTACGAAATCAGCGGGATGACCCTGGGTATGGTGGGCCTGGGCGGCATCGGCACGGCGACCGCCCGCCGCGCCCACTTCGGTTTCGATATGAAGATTTTGGCGGTGGACCCCAAGCCGCTCCCCAAGCCGGACTTTGTGGCCGAGCTGCACTCGACCGACTGGCTCCTGGAGATGGCTTCGCGCGCGGACATCCTGATGTGCGCCTCGCCCCTTACGCCCATCTCCGAAGGCATGCTGAATCAGTCCGTGTTCCGGGCCATGAAGAAGTCGGCGTACTTCATTAATATGTCCCGCGGCAAGGTTGTGCACACGCCGGACCTGGTACGGGCGCTTAAGGAGGGGTGGATCGCAGGCGCCGGCTTGGATGTAGCTTACAAGGAACCCCTGCCGCCCGACGACGAGTTGTGGACGGCTCCCAACCTGATCATCACCTGCCATACTTCGGGTTGGTCGCCCAAGGTCGAAGGACGAACCGTGGGCCTCTTCGCTGAAAATGTCCGCCGGTACGTGAACGGTCTGCCCATGCTCAACGTCGTGGATAAGCAGCGTGGTTATTGAGGGTCCGATGAAAGCCCGCACAGCGGGCCACATGATGCCGCCATTCCGTGGCTGAATGCCAAGCTCCAGCGTCACTGACCGCTCGATGAGTTTGCTAATGTGGACAAGTCTTGTCTCTGACCGCCGGCTTTTAATTCAATAGATTCCGGCGGGCAGAGACCGCCGCTACAGCAATCGGACACGCTACTGCCTACCGCCTACGGCCTTCTCCTCTGAAGCCCCGCCCTTCGCCGCATTGGTGAGGAATCCTGACAAAATGACCCTGATGCGCAGGCGCTAGCTATAGCAATCCAGCCCCCGCGTGGACTTCGAAATGCCACAAGGCCGAAACGGATGACTGGGGCATTCATCGCACAGACGGCAGAGACCTCAGTCAAAATGTCCGTTTGCATAGTCCTACCACGTCATTGTGTCCCCCCCCTTCTCCGCAACCCATTTAGTTTCTTAATACCGCTGGTGATCTTGTAATCAATATTTGGCTCAAGGCTTGCAGAACTAAGACCGAAGAGGATAAAGGCTCGGGACACGAGATCCGGCCAAATTTGGACTCTGTGCCCCGGAACCCGAGCCCTGATCAAAGAGGTGGGCCCATGCAGACCATCATTTCACAACCGCTTACCGAGGTGGACCAGGAATTTCTCGATCGTCTGATCGCCGGGCAGCGTGGCCGGCCCGGGTCATTGCTGGGTGTGCTCGAAAAGGCTCAAGAGCACAATCCCCGCAAGTTCCTGCCGCGCGAGACCCTGGAGTACATTGCGGCCAAGACCGACACGCCCCTGGCACGGATTTACAGTGTGGTCACCTTCTACGCGCTCTTCAATCTCGAGCCACAGGGGCAAAATACGGTGTGCATCTGCCGTGGTACGGCCTGCCACACACGGGGTTCTCGCGGTCTGTTGGAAAGTCTGATGTTCAAGCTGGGGTTCCACGACACGGATGAGGAGCCGGTGGATCGGATCTCCATGAGCACGGCGGACGGCCGATTCACCATCCGCACGGTGGCTTGCTTTGGCCAGTGCGCTCTGGCCCCGGTCGTCGAGGTCAATCACGCGGTGTATGGCCACATGAACGAGCAAACCCTGCAGCGGGAGCTCGATCACCTGGGAAGGGAGACTGCCAAGAAATGACTCGCATCCGGGATTTGAGCACGTTCAGCACAGTCCGTGGCACGGGGATGGCCAAGCTTCTGCCCTTGCGGCCCCGCATCGCCGTGGGCATGGGAACCTGCGGCACGGGCAACGGGGCGGAAGGCGTCTTCCATGCCTTCGCGGATTCCGTCGACAAGCGCGGGCTGGATATTCAGATCGCTCGCGTCGGTTGCTTCGGCTTTTGCGCCCGGGAACCTCTGGTCAACATCTGGATTCCCGGCCGGCCCCTGGTCATTCTCAAACAGGTGCAGACCAACCACGTTGACGAAATTCTCGACGACGTCATGATGGGGAATATTCCCACGGAACTAGCCCTCTGCAAGATCGAGGAGTGGGACCACATCACCGCGCAAATCAAATACGGCAATGGTTACGCCACCATCCCCTCCTGGCGCGACGTTCCCTTCTTCAAAGGCCAAAAAAAGATTGTCATGCGTAATTGCGGCCTGATTAACCCTGACGATGTAGAAGAGTTCATGGCCGTGGGCGGTTACCTGTCACTCTACAATGTCCTCATCGATAACCGGCCGGACGTCGTCATCGAGCAGATCAAGGCCGCCAAGCTGCGCGGACGCGGTGGGGCGGGTTTTTCCACCGGACAGAAGTGGGACTATCTCCGCAAGGCCGTGGCGGCCAAGAAATACATCATTTGCAATGCCGATGAGGGCGATCCGGGCGCCTACATGAACCGGAACGAAATCGAGAGCGACCCGCACGGCTTGCTGGAAGGCATGCTCGTAGGCGGCTTCCTGACCGGCGCGACCATGGGCATCATCTACGTGCGGGCGGAATACCCGCTGGCCGTGCACCGTCTGGAGCGCGCTATCGAGCAGGCGAAGGAATACGGTCTGCTGGGCGAAGACATTCTCGGCCGCGGTTTCAATTTCCAGATCGAACTTGTGGAAGGGGCCGGCGCCTTCGTTTGCGGCGAAGAGACGGCGCTGATCAGCTCACTGGAGGGCTACTCCGGCCGCCCCCGGCCACGCCCGCCTTTTCCCGCGCAAAAAGGCCTGTGGGGATACCCCACCAACATCAATAACGTCGAGACCTGGTATAACATCGCTCCCATCATCACCAAGGGTGCGGCTTGGTTCACGGAAACGGGCAGCGCCAAGAGCCCCGGCACCAAGGTGTTTTCTCTGGTCGGCAAAGTGAGAAACACGGGACTGGTGGAAATGCCCCTGGGCACGCCGCTCAAGACTTTTGTCTATGACGTGGGCGAGGGCGCAGCCAGCGGGCATACCGTTAAGGCCGTGCAAACGGGCGGACCTTCCGGCGGGTGCATCCCGCAGGAGATGTTCGATACGCCGGTGGACTATGAAACCCTGGCGAAACTCGGCTCCATCATGGGCTCCGGCGGCATGGTGGTGATGGACGACGACAACTGCATGGTGGACGTCGCTCGCTACTTCATCGAGTTCACCCACTCCGAGTCTTGTGGCAAATGCGTGCCCTGCCGCGTGGGGCTCGATAAGGCGCTGCGCATCCTGAACCAGTTCACCCAGGGGAAGGGAACGGAAGAGGATTTGATCGACCTGGATGAGCTGGGGCGCATGATCCGCGACACCTCACTGTGCGGGCTGGGACAAACGGCCCCCAATCCCGTGCTTACCACCATGCGGCACTTCCGCCACGAATTTGAAGATCACCTGCGCGCCCATCGTTGCCGCGCCGGCGTGTGTCCTGATCTCGCCCTGTCTCCCTGTGAGAACAGTTGTCCTCTGCACATGAACATCCCGCGCTTCCTCGAGCTCTACAAAGAAGGGCGGTTGGACGAAGCCTTCGAATCGGTGATTCTGGATAACCCGCTGCCGGCGTCCACGGGGCGCGTCTGCCAGCATCCCTGCGATAACCGTTGCCGCCGGCACACCATCGATGCTGCGGTGAACACGCGCGAAGTGCACCGGGTGATCGCCGACACCATCCTCATGTCGGAGCGTTTTGGCGAGATGGCGGACCGCATCGCGACGCGCAAGATGGCGTCCACGGGCAAGAGAATTGGGGTGGTCGGGGCGGGGCCCGCGGGCCTTACCGCGGCGTTCTACCTGGCCCTGTTTGGCCACGAAGTCACGGTTTATGAGTCCCAGGCCGAGGCGGGCGGAATGTTGCGGTTTGCGCTGCCCGAATATCGCCTGCCAAAGGCAGTGCTTTCCCAGGAAATCGAATTGATTCGCCGCCTCGGCGTCAAGTTCGTCTTCAACCAAAGCGTAGGGAAAGACATCTTGTGGGACGACCTGGGCAGGGATTTCGACGCGGTCTTCCTCTCCATCGGAACGTGGAAGGAAGCCCCGGTTCGCCTGCCCGGAACTGAACTTAAGGGTGTGATGCCGGCGCTCCTGTTCCTGGAAGGTATCGCCAACAATCAAGCCGTGCCGCTCGGGCAGCGGGTAGCGATCATCGGGGGTGGCAATGCCGCCATCGATTCTGCCCGCACGGCGTTGCGCAAAGGCGCGACGGTCACCGTGATTTACCGCCGTGAGCGCAAGGACATGCCGGCGATTCAGGAAGAGGTGGAAGCCGCCGAGCAGGAAGGCGCCCATTTCGCATTCCTGGCGGCCCCCCACCGCATTGTGGGCGAGAACGGCGCGGTCAAGGCTATCGAGGTCGTAAAGACCCGCCTGGGTGAGTTCGATACCTCAGGGCGCCGCCGCCCCATCTCCACCGAGGAAATCCAGAGATTCAAATGCGACACGGTGATTCTGGCTGTGGGCGAGGCGGTGGACCGTGATTTTTGCAAGGCGGCGGGACTTGACATTACCGAACACGGCACGCTCGAATTCGACCGGTACACTATGGAAACCAGCCGCAAAAAGTTTTATGCCGGCGGCGACCTGATTTCCGGCCCCTCCAACGTTTCGAACGCCATGGGCTATGGAAAGAAGGCGGCGCGCCTTATCGACCAGCAGTTGATGGAAGAGGTTCGAGCCCAGGAGTTTATACCGCATTTCGAGTACGACCAGAGGCCGCCCGAGCACGTCAGCGAGGGCGGGCGTCATAACCCGCATCCGCTGCCCGCCCAGCAGCGGGCGAAGAACTTCCAGGAAGCGGTGTTGCCGCTGACCGCCGAGGAAGCTCTGGAAGAGGCGTGCCGCTGCCTGAGATGTGACATCCGCGAAAACGGCCACGTGCCGGGCCGCGGGTAGGGATCGGGTAATCGGGTGATCGGGAGATCGGGTGATCGGGAAGATCGGAAAATCGGATGAGCGGGAACTGGGGATCAGATGATCGGTAAATGGCGCCAATATGGAACAAAGCCACCGGAAGTGGTTTTTTCTTCACCCGATCACCCGATCACCCGATCTCCCGATTAGAGGTTAGGGAATGCTCGATAGGCATTTTGCTCTTCGAGACCGAACGAAACGGTTTGCGTTGCGCGTCCTCAAGCTTTGCGATTCGCTGCCCGGGACGGATGCTGCGCGCACGATTAGTCGCCAACTCCTGCGCTCGGGGACATCGGTCGCAGCGAACTATCGGGCTGTTGGCCGCGCGCGCTCCCAGGCGGAGTTCGTCGCCAAAATGGGGGTGGTCATCGAAGAGGCGGATGAGTCCTTATTCTGGTTGGAGCTTCTGGTGGAAAGCGGGATTATTCCCAAACCCCGATTGGACGAACTCACCGTCGAGGCGAATGAATTAGTCGCCATTTTTGTCACGTCGCAACAAACCGCCAGGCGAACATCAACGAAGAGATCGCGCAAGGTTGTTTGCTCCCCCGATCTCCCGATCCCCCGATCGCCCGATAAGGAGAAGTGACATGCCTCAAGAAATTTCCGTCCGTATCGACGGCGAGCTTTGCCGGGCCAGTGAGGGCCAGACGATTCTGGACGTCGCACGCGCCAACAAGAAGTACATCCCCACGCTCTGCTTTCTCGAGGGGCTGAGCCCGGCGGGCGCCTGCCGCCTGTGTCTGGTGGAGGTGGCGGGGGTGGGGCGCCTGCTTCCCGCTTGCACCACTCCCATCCAGAACGGCATGTCGGTGAATACCAATTCCGAAAAGCTCTTGCAGTATCGCCAGATGGCGCTGGAATTTCTGCTTCTCGAACGCAACCACTACTGCGCCATTTGCGTTTCGAACAATCACTGCGAATTGCAAGCGATGGCCCAGCGTTTGGGAGTGACGCACGTCCGCTTCCCTTACAACTATCCCCGCCTGCCGGTGGATGTTTCGCATGAGCGCTATGTCCTGGATCACAACCGCTGCATTCTCTGCACGCGCTGCGTGCGGGCGTGCGCGGAGGTGGAGGGGGCGAATGTGTGGGAAATCAGCGCCCGTGGCATTCATTCCCGGCTGGTCTCGGATCTCGACCGGCCGTGGGGGGAATCGAAGTCCTGCACCAATTGCGGCAAGTGCGTGCAGGTCTGCCCCACGGGGGCGCTGGCGGAAAAGGGTCTTTCCGTGGAAGAAATGACCAAGCGCAATGAGAACATCAAGTGGCTGGCTACCAAACGGGGAGTGCACGCGTGAAGCACGTCCGGGGTCCGGAGTCTGGAGTCGGAAAATCGAAACTGGAAACTGGAAACTGGAAATTGGAAACTAGAAACTGGAAACTGGAAACTGGAAACTAGAAACTGGAAACTGGAAACTGGAAATTGGAAACTGGAAATTGGAGACTAGAAACTGGAAATTGGAGACTAGAAATTGGAAACTGGAAACTCGGAATTCGAAGCTCGGCCGGGGAGAAGCGGTTTTGGAGCTTCCAATTACCAGTTTCCAGTTTCTAGTTTCCAGTTTCGACTGTCGAGATTGGACTCCGGACCTCGGACTTCGGACTTGAGAGGGACACATGAAGAAAGCGAAACTGGCTACGCTGTGGCTGGATGGCTGCTCCGGCTGCCACATGTCGATTCTGGACCTGGACGAGGCCCTTGCCGTTGTGGCGCAAAAGGCCGAACTGGTCTACGGCCCCCTGGTCGATGCCCAGGAGTTTCCCGAGGACGTGGATGTGACCATCGTCGAGGGAGCGGTCTCGAACCAGGACGATCTCGAAAAGATCAAGCATGTCCGCGAATGTACCCGCCTGCTGGTGGCACTGGGCGATTGCGCCATCACCAGCAATGTTCCGGCGATGCGCAATTCCATTCCGGTCAAGAAACTCCTGGAACGAATCTACATCCAGGGCGCCGATGAACGGCCGCGCATTCCCACGGACGGCGTCCCCTCACTGTTGAAGCGTGCCGTGCCCTTGCAGGAGGTGGTCAAGGTCGATCTGTTTGTGCCGGGCTGCCCGCCTTCCGCGTCGGCCATTGGCTACGTGCTGGGTGAGTTGCTGGAAGGGCGGGTGCCCGACTTGAGCTCGAAGGTGAAATTTGGATAAGGAAATCGGGTCATCGGTTCATCGGATCATTGAGTCATTATGCGAGGGGGCCATTGAAAAGTTTATCCGGATAATGGTTTTAAGCTTTTCAATGACCCGATGACTCAATGATCCGATGACCCGATTCGTAACGAGGAGTTCCTGATGAAAAGGATCACGATAGATCCGGTTACCCGGATTGAGGGTCATGCCAAGATCAGCATCCAATTGGATGATGACGGGCGTGTGGCGAACACGCAGTTTCATGTGACCCAGGTGCGGGGGTTTGAGAAATTCACGGAGGGCCGGCCGTACTATGAAATGCCCTCGATTACGGCGCGGATTTGCGGGATCTGCCCCATCAGCCACCTGCTGGCTTCCTCCAAAGCCTGCGACGCGATTATGAGCGTGCGCATTCCCGAAACCGCCGCCTTGCTGCGCGAGGTGCTGCATTGCGGCCAATTCGTGCAGTCGCACGCCCTCAGCTTTTTCTATCTCTCCGCGCCCGACCTCCTGCTGGGAATGGACTCCGACCCCGCGAGCCGCAACGTTTTGGGATTACTCGCGAAGCACCCGGACATTGCCCGCGACGGCATCGCCCTGCGCAAATTCGGGCAACAAGTGATTGAAGGCCTCGCCAAGGAGCGCATTCATCCCTCCTGGACGGTGCCCGGAGGGGTGAACGCGCCGCTCACCTCCGCCACGCGCGACAAGATTCTGGCCGGTTTACCGGATGCGAAGGCTATTGTTCGCCGCACGCTGAAATTTTTTAAGGGCGTGCTCGACCAGTTCAAGGAGGAAATCGAGCATTTTGGAAATGCCCCCAGCATGTACGCCGGTCTCGTCGACCCAGCCGGGAAGCTCCAGCTTTATGACGGTGACATGCGCTTCAAAGACCCGGAGGGAAAAATCGTTGCCGACCACGTCCCGGCTCGGGACTATGCCAAATTTATCGGTGAAGCGTCGCTGTCCAATTCTTACCTTAAGGCGCCTTATTTCAAGCCCCTGGGATACCCGGCCGGGGTCTATCGGGTCGGCCCCTTGGCGCGGCTGAACGTCGCGAAGAGTTGCGGCACGCCTGAGGCGGATGCGGAGTTCAATGAATTCCACCAGCGGCTGGGAAAGATCGTGCCGAGTTCTTTCCATTTCCATTATGCGCGCTTGATTGAAGCGCTCTACGGGCTGGAGCGGATGGAGATTCTGCTTAACCATCCCGCCATTCTGGGGAAGCAGGTGCGCGCTCACGCCGGTGTGAATTCGCTGGAAGGTGTGGGCATGGCGGAGGCGCCGCGCGGCATCCTGATCCATCACTACAAGGTGAACGAGGAAGGCGCCATTACCTGGGCGAACCTCATCATCGCCACGGGACATAACAATCTTGCCATCAATCGCAGCATTGACCAGGTGGCTCGTCACTTCATCGATGGCAAGCACCTGCAAGAGGGAATGTTGAACCGGGTTTCCGCCGTGGTGCGCGCCTACGACCCCTGCTTGAGCTGCTCGACCCACGCGGCGGGCCAGATTCCTTTGCACATCGAGTTGCTGGAGCCCGATGGGACCGTGGTGGATGAATTGAGGAGCGAATGAAGGCAGTGGATAGTGGACAGTGGATAGTGAATAGCAAACGAGCCGCGCAAGGCGCGGCCCCACTATCCACTATCCACTATCCACTATCCACTGCTCTTATCATCGGCTACGGGAATTCCTTGCGGAGCGACGACGGGTTTGGCTGGCACGCTGGCCGCTTGCTTGCTCAAGCACTCGCTGGCTATGACGCCCAGGTTATCACCTGCCATCAACTCACCCCGGAGCTTGCCGAGGCGCTTAGCCAGTCGAGGCGCGCCGTGTTTATCGACGCCGACGTTCGGGGCAGGCCGGGGGATATCCATCGCCGACCCGTCCGCCCCCAGGCCCCCGTCTCATCAGCGTTTACCCATAGTTGCACGCCATCTGGCCTGCTCCGAAGCGCCGAACGATTGTATGGCCACCGGCCGCAGGCAGTCGCCATCACCGTTTCCGCACAGTCCTTGGCTTTTGGAGAATCGCTTTCGCCGGTCGTTTCCGCAGCCCTCCCGAAGGTGGTGCACCAGGTCTGTCAATGGGTGGGGGCTGCGAGCGCCAAAGATCCTTCGCGCCGCAGAGACGCGGAGGCGCAGAACAAATGAGATATTAAGTTTCAGGTGCTAGCTGCCAGTAAACCCCTAACCCCTAACCCCTAACCCCTGATACCTGACACCTATTGCGCGTCTCAGCGCCTCCGCAGTAAAGCATGAATCGTGTGATTTAACCCAAAGAAATCCAGGCAAATCTCGTTCTGGGGGTAAAGTTTGCCTATCATCTGGCCAATTTGAACCTACCGAGGTGTTGATAGACCCGATGCGAAATGCAACGTAGTCTAATCAATACCCCACGCGAGCCTATAAGCCAAATCCGACTGCGTGGAGTAATTCAACAGTGGGCAGCGCTTTTGTCCGGCTCTGCATACGCATAACTCTGTATCTCCTTAAATTGCTCATATGGGACAACTTGACGGGGCGGATACTTCTCCTTGGCCCGCCCCGTGCATGAAAGCCCCTCCTAGTTCTGTCTTGATGGGGGTGTCGAATTCTGAGGATTGCCACCACGCCCGAATGCTGTCAGTCAGACCGCACACCCCCCACTATCCCCCTCACCAAGAATTTTCAAGGCCGTCGTCAAGCTTTACGCGCAAATCAGCGGAGGAAATCCTCATGGCGGTAAAGAGTCTGATCAAGTACGAGGTTGAACGAGACCCGGATTTTGCGCGGTGGGTTAGCGGCGTCGTGGGCGGAGAACGCATCCGCAACTGCATTCAATGCGGGTTGTGCAGCGCCAGTTGTCCGCTTTCGCCCTACATGGACTTCACTCCCCGGCGCTTGATTCACATGGCGCGCGAAGGATTCAAACGGGACGTCCTGGAAAGTTTCACCATCTGGCTCTGCACGAGTTGTTACTCGTGTACGGTGGAATGCCCGCGGCGCATCCGGGTGACCGACGTAATGTATGCGCTAAAAAGGCGGGCGATCGAAGACGGCGTCTATCCCCGGCGTTTCCCTATCCCTGTCCTGGCGAACGAGTTCGGAAGAATGATCCGGAGGAATGGCCGGGTAACGGAGTCCTGGTTGGTCCTGAGAGTTTTCTTGAAGACCGCGGTCCTGAGGTTGCTGGGGATGACCAAGTTGGGGACCAAACTCTTCCTCGCCGGACGCATGGGGATGCTCCCGGAAACCATTCGCGGTCGCAAGCAACTTCGAACCCTGCTGGACACCGTGGAAGCACACAAGAAGGAGGTGGCAGCGTGAAGCGATACCTCTACTACCCCGGGTGCTCGCTGCGAGGGACAGGCAAGGCGTATGAAGAATCGTTGCTGGCGGTCTTCAGGGCGCTGCATATTGAATTGGAAGAACTTGAGGACTGGAATTGTTGCGGCGCTACGGCGTACATGTCCATTGATGAGGTAAGTTCCTTCGCTCTGGCGGGGCGGAACCTGGCCATTGCGGAGAAGAAGAATCTCGACCTCCTGGCGCCGTGTAGTGCCTGTTTTCTGGTTCTCAACAAAGCCCAACGTTACATCAAGGAATACCCCAAGGTTCGGCAGACGTTGGAGCACGGCTTCAAGGCTGCCGGCCTCACCTATCACGGCACCACCAAGGTCCGGCATCCCCTCGACGTTCTCATCAACGATATAGGAATGGATCAGATCAAGGCATGCGTTAAGAAGCCGCTCACCGGTCTCAAGGTGGCGCCGTATTACGGCTGTCAGATCGTCCGTCCTTACGCTACTTTCGACCTGATGTACTACCCCGTCACCATGGATAAATTATTGCGTGCCGTGGGCGCAGAGGTGGTTGACTATCCCCTGAAGACGCGCTGCTGCGGGGGAAGCCAAAAGGGGACGCTGCCGGAAGTCGGCCTGTCGCTCATTCACATCCTTTTGAAGGAGGCGCACCGTCGCGAGGCGCACGTTATTTCCACCATCTGCCCGCTTTGCCAATTCAATTTGGATGCCTTTCAGGTGGAAGCCAGCAAGAAGTATGGCGACTTCACCATGCCGGTCGTGTATTTCACCCAACTGCTCGGCCTGGCCTTCGGCTTCTCCGCCAAGGAACTAGGGCTCGAACGCAACATCGTGGGCGCCAAACAAATGTTGGCAAAATTCGCGCCGGCGGCGGCCTGAAACGAGGTGAAACTAATGGAAGTCGGGAATGGAGAATTGAGGATTGGCGTCTATGTCTGCCATTGCGGGACGAACATTGCGGCTACGGTGGATGTGAAGGCGGTGGCCGATCACGCGGCCACCCTGCCGGGGGTGGTGGTGGCGCGTGACTACAAGTACATGTGCTCCGACCCCGGGCAGGAATTGATTCGGCAGGACATTGAAGAGCACAAGCTGAACCGCGTGGTGGTGGCATCCTGTTCGCCCCTGCTGCACGAAGAGACTTTCCGCGGCGCGGTGGCCAAGGGCGGCCTCAATCCCTTTTGCTTCCAGATGGTCAACATTCGCGAGCACGACTCCTGGGTGCATCAAGACCGCCAGAAGGCGACGGAGAAAGCCCTGGCCCTCCTGCGGGCGGCGGTCCGGCGCGTGGCGTTGCACAAACCCCTGGTGAAGAAGCGGGTGCCCATCCACCCCGACGTGCTGGTTGTGGGCGGCGGTATTGCGGGAATCCATGCCGCCTTGACGCTGGCGAACGCCGGCAAGCACGTTTACCTGGTCGAGCGCGAACCCACTATCGGCGGGCACATGGCGAAATTCGACAAAACCTTCCCCACGCTCGATTGCGCCGCATGCATCCTTACGCCCAAGATGACTTCGGTCAAAAAGCACCCCAACATTACCCTTTGGACACTTTCCGACGTTACCCAAGTGCAGGGATATGTGGGGAACTTTGAGGTATCCATCACGCGCCACCCTCGCTACATCCGTGAGGACCTTTGCGTCGGCTGCCTGGAATGCATCGAGGGGTGCGTCTACAAGCAGGCGAAGGTGCCCGATGAATTCAACCTGGGTTTGGGCAAACGCAAGCCTATATACATTTCCTTCCCGCAGGCTGTGCCGCAAATACCCGTCATCGACCCCGCAACTTGCATCGACTTCAAGAGCGGACGCTGCAAGAAGACGTGCATTGAGGCCTGCGGAGACCGCCACGCAGTTGACCTGAAGCAGCAGGCCAAACTGGAAACGATCAAGGTGGGGGCCATCATTTTGGCGACGGGATACCAACCCTTTGATGCCCGCAAGGTTCCTGATTACGGTTACGGTGTGTACCCCAACGTATACACGGCTCCAGAGGTGGAACGTTTGATCAACGCCTCGGGCCCGACCGGCGGGGAAGTGATTCTGCGCGACGGCCGCAAGCCGGAGGCCATTGGCATCATCCATTGTGTGGGCTCCCGTGACGAAAACACCAACAAGTGGTGTTCCCGCGTGTGCTGCATGTATAGCTTGAAGCTGGCGCACCTGCTCAAGGAGCGCACCGGGGCGGAGGTCTACAACTTTTACATTGATATGCGGGCTCCGGGCAAAGCCTACGAGGAGTTCTACCACCAACTCTTGCAAGAAGGCGTTCACATGATCCGCGGCCGCGTGGCCGAGGTCATCGACTGGGCAACCACTAAGGAAGAGGAAGGCAAGTTGGTGATGCGCGCCGAGGATACGCTCATTTCGTTTGTGCGGCGTGTGCCGGTGGATATGGTGGTGCTGTCGGTGGGGCTTGTGCCCCAGGCAGACGCCCAGGACGTACGGCGCCTGTTCAATATCAGTTGTTCCACGGAAGGCTGGTTCCTGGAGCGCCACCCCAAGCTCGCTCCTGTCAACACCTTCACGGATGGGATTTTTATTGCCGGCGCTTGCCAGGCTCCCAAAGACATCCCCGATGCGGTGGGGCAGGCAGGCTCTGCGGCCGCCGAGGCGATGGTCCTGATTGACACCGGCTATGTCGAAATGGAGCCCAACACGGCGCACATCACGGAGGAGGAATGCTCCGGCTGCAAGACGTGCGTTCCACTCTGTCCGTACTCGGCCATATCTTTCCTCGGCGATAAGAAAGTGGCGCAAATCAACGAGGTTCTGTGCAAGGGCTGCGGAACCTGTGTGGCCGCGTGCCCCTCGGGCTCGATCAAGCAGAACCTCTTTGAAGACGAAGAGATTTTCGAAGAGATCCAGGGGGTGCTGGCGTGAAAGCAGGGGTTAGGGGTTAGGGATTAGGGACGACGGACGGGGAGCCGCGCTTATCCCTGGTCCCTAACCCCTAACCCCTGACCCTCGATCCCTAACCCCGAGCCTATAGGGGGTGCAGGTTAATGGCTGAGTCGAAAGCGGAATTGGTTCAGGTGACGACAAATGGTTTTGAACCCAAGATTGTGGCGTTTTTCTGCAATTGGTGCACCTACCTGGCGGCGGACCTGGCGGGAACCTCGCGTGTCAAGTACGCGCCTAACATTCGCGTCATCCGCACCATGTGTTCGGGCCGCGTCGACCCGCAGTTTGTGCTGGATGCTTTCGCCCGCGGCGCGGATGGCGTGCTGATCGGTGGCTGCCACCCCGGCGACTGCCACTATCAGGAAGGTAATTACAAAGCCCTGCGCCGCGTGCGCATGCTCCGGCGCGTCTTGCACGAGATGGGGATCGAAGATGAGCGGTTTCGCCTGGAGTGGATTTCCGCCTCGGAGGCCGAGCGCCTGAAAGCGGTCGTGAACGATATGGTGGAAAAGATTCGGGCCCTGGGACCGCTGCGGCTGGAGGTAAAACACGAGGACTTACCGGAGGAGGTGGTGGTCTAATGACAGACCCTGCACCAATCCCCAAGCATGAAAAACCCAAGGTCGCCTTCTATTGGTGTGCCTCCTGCGGCGGATGCGAGGAAACGGTTCTGGATCTCGATGAGAGAGTTTTGGATGTCGTCGCGGCTGTGGACATCGTCTTCTGGCCTGTTGCCTTGGACTTCAAGCGGCACGATGTGGAAGCCATGCCCGACGGGTCCATCCTGGCGGTCTTCGTGAACGGCGCCGTCCGTACCAGCGAGCAACGGGAGATGGCCCAACTGCTTCGCAAGAAGGCCAAGGTGCTGGTGGCACTTGGTTCGTGCGCGCAACTCGGCGGAATCCCCGGTTTGGCCAACCTTTCCTCGCGCCAGGGTGTTCTGGCCTCGGCTTACTGTGAGTCGCCCTCGACGGTGAATCCGGAAAAGCTGTTCCCGAAAACCTTATACAAGGAAAATGGATTCTCCGTAAGTTTGCCGGAGCTCTTTGAGACCGTCCGTTCCTTGGACCAGGTAGTGGATGTCGATTACTACCTGCCCGGATGCCCACCCACGCCGAAGATTTTGTGGGAGGCCGTCCCCGTCCTGCTGAGTGGGATCCTTCCGCCCAAAGGCACGGTGCTTGCTCCCGACCGCGCCCTCTGCGACGAATGTCCGCGCAAGGACACACGCCCGGAGAAGCTCATGTTGAAAGAATTTAAGAGGCCCCAGGATGTGATGATCGATGAGCAGACGTGCTTGTTGGTGCAAGGGGTGGTGTGCCTGGGCCCTGCGACCCGCAGTGGCTGCGAGGCTCTTTGCCCGCAAGGCAACATGCCGTGCACGGGCTGTTTCGGCCCCACCAGCCGCGTTCGTGACTATGGGGCCAAGGCATTGTCCTCGATCGCTTCCATCATCGACAGCAATGACGAAGCGGAAATCGAAAAGATCGTGCAGACGGTTCCCGACCCGGTGGGGACATTCTATCGATACAGTCTACCGTCGTCGATGTTGAGGCGGAGGAAGATGGAGGAATCAGTGACAAGTGACGAGTGACGAGATTGCCGGGTTTCGATCGTCGATTTTATCCAATCGTCTATCGTCAATCGAAAATCGGCAATCCTTCAGTACTTGTCACTGCACTTACGAGGTGAAAATCGATGCCTGAGGGCGAAACCAAGAAGGTGGAACGGCGGATCACGATTGATCCCATCACGCGATTGGAAGGCCACGGGAAGATAGAGATATTCCTTAATGAGCGGGGAAACGTCGATCGCGCGTTCTTTCAGGTCCCGGAGTTGCGCGGGTTCGAGAAGTTTGCGCAAGGGCGCCCCGCTGAGGATATGCCGCAAATTACTTCGCGGATTTGCGGGGTATGTCCCACCGCGCATCATATGGCGTCCACCAAAGCGCTGGATGCCCTTTACCGGGTCGAGCCGCCGCCCGCCGCTAAGAAGATTCGCGAGCTGTTTTACTCGTGCTTTGTAGCTGAGGACCATGCGCTGCATGTGTACTTCCTGGGAGGCCCCGATTTCATTGTCGGACCCAAGGCCCCAGCGGCAGAACGCAACGTGCTCGGCGTCATCGCCAAGGTGGGTGTCGAGGTCGGCAAGAAAGTGATCGGAATGCGCCGCAAGCTGCGTGAAATCATGGCGGCGATTGGCGGCAAACCCGTTCATCCGGTGCTGGGATTGCCCGGAGGTGTGGCCAAGCGCATCAGTGCTGCCGAGCAGGAAAAGATCAAGCAGATCGCCAAAGAAGCTGTCGACTTTGGCAAGTTTACGCTCGAAACCTTTCAGAAGCTTGTCCTGGAGAATGGCGAGTACGTTGACATGATCCGCTCCGACGCCTTCACCCATCGAACCTATTATATGGGGATGGTGGATCAGGCCAACAAAGTGAATTTCTACGATGGCTCCGTCCGCGTAGTCACGCCCGCCGGCGAGGAGTGGGGTAAGTTTGCGCCGGCGAAGTACCTCGACTACATCGCCGAACACGTGGAGCCCTGGAGCTACATGAAGTTTGCCTATCTTAAACCACTGGGCTGGAACGGCTTCACCGAAGGGGAGAAGAGCGGAGTGTATTGCGTCGCCCCACTCGCCCGGCTGAATGCAGCGGAGGGAATGGCGTCCCCCCTCGCGCAGGAAGCGTATCAGCAATACGTGGCCCGGCTGGGCGGCAAACCCGTTCATCACACCCTGGCAAACCATTGGGCTCGCGTGATTGAACTCCTCTACGCGGCTGAACGCCTGGAGGAGCTTTCCCGGGACCCGGAGATCACGAGTCCGGAAATCCGCACCCTGCCCACGGAGTCACCGCACGAGGGCATCGGCGTGGTCGAAGCTCCCCGTGGAACCTTGATTCACCATTATCAGACTGATGATAAAGGCCTCATCCAGAAGGCCAACTTGATTGTGGCCACCCAAAACAACGCCGCGCGTATGGCGATGAGCGTTGAAAAGGCCGCCAAGGGGCTCATCTCGGACGGAAACGTATCGGAAGGCATCTTGAACATGGTGGAAATGGCTTTTCGAGCGTATGATCCCTGTCACGGGTGTGCCACTCATGCGCTGCCCGGAAGTATGCCTTTGCTCGTCCGCATTCACGATAGCAGCGGAAATGTCCAATCGGCCCTACAGCGCGATTGGGATGGGAAGATCCGGCGGAGTTAGGTGTCTATGCCCTCCCCGATTCGCATTCTCTGCTTGGGTAATGAGTTGCTCGCAGACGACGCCTTTGGTTTAGTCGCGGCAGAGGAGCTTCGGCGGCGTTTCCCCCAGATGGACGTGGTTTTCACCACCGATTCCGGCTTCCATCTCCTTGACAACCTATTAGAAGCTAAATTTATCTGTGTTATAGACTGTATCCAGACTGACCGCGTTCCCCCTGGAACCCTTTACGTGCTACGAAGTTCGGACATGAAGTCCACTTACGGGCCCTCGCCCCATTACGTCGGACTGCTTGAGACCCTGTACTTGGCCAGGGAATTGCTACTTAATGTCCCGAAAGATGTCATAATCCTGGCGGTAGAGGCGGCGGACTGTTTGACCTTAGGTGGTGAGATGCACCATGAAGTGAAATCGACCGTGGCGCTGGTTGTCGATCTGGTAGCGGAAATAGTGCACAACTCGAAGCCGACCGACGCCCACGATGACGATTTCGCGGAGGGTTTAAGGCAGGCTATTGCCACCGTGTCGGCCCGTTGGGGCTCGGAACGGCTCGTGGTCGTCTAGGGTCCCCCGAATTTTTCCAGCCTTCCATCCTTCTACCCAGAAATGAGCGGCGATGTGTCTGGCGATTCCGGGAAAGGTTATCCATAAGGAAGACCGCGATGGAGCACTGATCGGCCGCGTGGATTTCGGCGGCATCACGCGCGAGGTTCAATTGGACTTTGTCCCGGAGGCCGAGGTGGGCGATTATGTGATCGTCCACGTGGGTTTTGCCCTGAGCCGGCTTGACGCGGAGGAGGCCGCTCGCACCCTCGAGTTGCTCAAAGAGATGGGCGCGCTGGCGGAGGAAGGGTTGGAAGGGCAAGCGACAAGTGACGAGTGACATGCAAGATTGCCGATTTTCGATTGCCGATTGACGATTGGACAAAATCGAAAATCGGCAATCGGCAATTTCGCCACTCGTCGCTACCTTTTCGACCATGGGCTTCGGGCTCCGAGCCTGGGAAAGGTGTGAAACCCCCGATGAGTAACGACAAGCCTTCGCTGGAACAACTCACCTGCCCGGTTCCTTTGCCCGCGCAGGACACGATTCTGCTCGGCCATGGCAGCGGCGGCCGCCTGAGCGCGGAATTACTGCAAAAAGTCTTCCTGCCCGCTTTCCAGAATCCGGCCCTGAACAGCCTGAACGACCAGGCCGTGGTGCATGTGGATGGAGCGCGTTTGGCCTTCACCACTGATTCGTTTGTGGTCAAGCCTCTGTTCTTTCCGGGAGGTGATATCGGTTCACTTGCGGTGAATGGCACGATCAACGACCTGGCCATGGGCGGGGCCGAGCCTCTTTACCTCAGCGCGGCGTTCATTCTTGAAGAGGGTCTGCCGATCGCAACGCTCCAGCAGGTGGTGGCATCGCTCAGCCGGGCGGCGCGGGAAGCGGCAGTCGAGGTGGTCACCGGCGACACCAAAGTGGTGGAAAAAGGCAAGGGCGACGGCCTATTCATTAATACCTCGGGAATTGGCCGCGTCCCCACTGGAATCAATCTGTCGGCCGACCAGGCTCGAGCCGGCGATTGCATCATCCTCAGCGGGTCGATTGGCGAGCACGGCATCACCATTCTTTCCCAGCGCGAAGGGTTGGAGTTCGAGAGCCCGTTGGTAAGTGACTGCGCGCCGCTCCACACGCTGGTGGCGGCTATGCTGGAAGCGAGCCCGACCATTCGTTGCATGCGCGATCCGACGCGCGGGGGCCTTTCCAGCGCGTTGAATGAAATTGCCGCACAGTCGCGCGTGGGCATGGAGCTGGAAGAATCCACCATTCCCATTCAGGAAGCCGTGCGGGGCGCGTGCGAGTTGCTGGGGCTCGATCCCCTCTACGTGGCGAACGAAGGGAAACTCGTAGCCATTGTGGACCCGGGCCACGCGGAGCGAATCGTGGCCGCGATGCACGCGCACCCCTTGGGGCAGCAGGCGCGAATCATCGGGCGAGTGACCCAGGCGAATCCGGGCCTGGTGGTCATGCGGACATCACTCGGCACCACGCGCATCGTCGATATGCTCGCCGGCGATCAACTGCCGAGGATTTGTTAATGCAGTGAAAAGTGAAGAGTGATGTGTGATGAGTAACGAGCCAGGAAGGGCCGAAACTCGAAAATCGCGACGAGCTTCGAATTTCGAGTTTCGATTTTCGTCTTTCGGTTGCACGTCACTCGTCACTTGTCACTCGTCACTGTTTTTTACGCCATGCATGAATTGAGCATCGCCAGTGCCATCCTCGACGCCGTGCGCAAAGAAGCGGAAAAACGTCCTGGCGCCCGCGTGACTAAGGTGGGCGTGCGCATCGGAGCATTGTCCGGGGTGGAACCGGAGGCGCTGAGCTTTGGCTTCACCGCCCTGGTGCAGGGGACGGACCTTGATCCCCTGGCGCTCGAGATCGAGCCTGTTCCCCGCCGCCAGCGATGTCCTGCCTGCGACTTCACCTTCGAGGTCACCGAGGACAGCCTGGCGTGCCCCCGCTGCGCGCGCATTGAAACGCTATTCGCCGGAGGTGATGAATTGGATATGGCGTATTTGGAGGTCGAAGAACAGTGAAGAGCGAGAGAATTGCCGATTGATGATTGTGGATTTTCATTTTGCTCAATCGTCCATCGTCAATCGAAAATCGGCAATCTTGCTTGTCACTCGTCACCTGTCACTCTTCACTGTACTTGGGAGGCTTGATGGATCGGATTCCGTTGGAGAAAAAGGTTCTGAGTGAGAATGATCGCTTGGCCGCCCGGCTGCGAGAAAGTTTCCGTTCGCATGGAATCCTCTGCGTGAACCTGATCAGTTCGCCGGGGTCGGGTAAGACTTCGCTGCTGGAGCGAACGCTGGAGCGTTTCCCCAAGGGGGCGCGCGTCGCGGTGCTGACGGGAGATATTCAGACCGACAACGACGCACGGCGCCTGGCGCGTTTTGGTTTTCCCGCCAAGCAGATCACCACCGGAGGCACCTGCCATTTGGATGCTCTCCGGGTAGAACGCGCGCTCGCGGATTGGCCGCTCGAGAGTCTTGGCCTGCTCATTATCGAAAACGTGGGGAACCTGGTTTGCCCCTCCAGTTACGACCTCGGTGAGGCGGCTAAGATTGTGATGCTGAGCGTGGCGGAAGGCGAAGACAAGCCCTTGAAGTACCCTTCCATCTTCGCGAAGTCGGAACTGCTCGTCTTGAACAAGATCGATCTGCTTCCCTACGTCTCCTTTGACATCGCGCGGGCGCGCGAGTATGCGCGGAGCATTCATCCTGGGATGGAGATTCTGGAAGTATCCTGTACGACGGGCGCGGGCTTGGACGAGTGGATGAAGTGGCTTGAAAAACGCCGGGAGGCGGTGACAAGTGCGAGAATTGCCGATTGACGATTGCCGATTGTCGATTGGAAGCCATCACTTTTCAGGCATCTACGGTCAGTCAGGGTCTTCACTTAAGATCGAGCAATGAGTACTGAGAACTTCACCCAGGCCAATCGTCCATCGTCAATCGACAATCGGCAATCTTGCCTGTCACTCGTCACTGTTCTTTGATGATTGTGCGCAAGGCCATCGAAATCGCGGGAATTGTGCAGGGCGTGGGATTCCGGCCTTACATCTATCGGCTGGCGGCCGAAACCAACCTCACGGGCTTCATTACCAACACCGAAGCAGGTGTTTCCATCGAAGTGGAAGGCGCTCAGGAGGCCGTTGAAACCTTTCTTGCGCGGCTGCCGAAAGAGGTTCCTCCGCTCGCGCGTATTACCAACATGGTGGTGGCCGATCGGCCCTCCAACCCTGAGGCAACATTTCGAATCCTGCCGAGCCGCGCCGGCGAAGAGCGCCGGGTTTTGATCGCCCCCGACGTGGCCATTTGCGCCGATTGCCTGCGTGAGCTGCTCGATCCTGCCGACCGGCGATTCCGCTACCCCTTCATCAATTGCACGAACTGCGGCCCGCGTTACACGATTGTGCGCGACATCCCCTACGACCGCGCGAAAACCTCCATGGCGGTTTTCCCCATGTGCCCGGAGTGCCAGCGTGAATATGATAATCCGCTCGACCGCCGCTTCCACGCTCAACCCAACGCCTGCTGGAACTGCGGCCCGCATGTTGAGTTGTGGGACAGCACTGGGCAACGAATCGAAGTCGCCGATCCGATTCTGAAAGCCGTTGAGCTGCTGGCCGCGGGTGAGATCGTCGCCGTCAAGGGCTTGGGAGGATTTCACCTGGCCGTGGACGCCATGAAAGAGGCTTCTGTCGCACGCTTGCGTGAACGAAAGCGCCGGGTGGAGAAGCCTTTCGCGATCATGGCGGCAAACCTCCGATGCGTTGAGGAGCATTGCCGGCTGGACGCTATCGCGCGCACCCTGCTCCAGAGCCCCGCACATCCCATCGTGCTCCTGCTGAAAAAGCCGCCCCAACTCCTCGCCGAGTCCGTCGCGCCGTTCAATCGCGACCTGGGAGTTTTCCTGCCCTATACGCCCTTGCATCATTTGCTTTTTGCCGACAAGCGCTTTTTGGCCCTGGTGATGACTAGCGGAAATATTTCGGAAGAACCCATCGCCATCGATAATGCGGAAGCCGTCGACCGCCTGCGCGGCATCGCGGATTATTTTCTCGTGCACAATCGCGAGATTCTTCTGCGTTGCGATGATTCCGTGCTGCGCGTCGAGGGCCAACGGCCACGGCAGGTTCGCCGCTCCCGCGGCTACGTGCCCGCGCCGGTTTTCTTAAAGCAAGAGTTACCCCCGGTGCTGGCGGTGGGGGGGGAAATGAAAAACACCATCTGCCTCACGCGCGGCAGCGAGGCATTCCTGAGCCAGCACATCGGTGATCTTGAAAACCTGGAAAGCTACAAGTTTTTTGAATCGACGGTCGCGGGCCTCGAGCGCATCCTGGAGGTCGAGCCGCGAATCCTTGCCTATGATCTCCATCCCGATTATTTTTGCACGCGCTGGGCGCTGGCGCAGGAGGGGATGGAGCGTGTCGGGGTGCAGCATCACCACGCCCACATCGCAAGCTGCATGGCGGAGAATCATCTGGAGGGAACGGTCATCGGTGTTGCCCTTGACGGCACGGGCTACGGACTGGACGGAAAAATATGGGGCGGGGAAGTTCTGGTCGCGGATTATCACCGGTTCGAGCGCCTTGCCCACTTGGATTACGTCCCCATGCCGGGCGGGGCCGCTGCCATCCGGGAGCCCTGGCGGATGGCGCTCAGCTACTTGTTCCACTATTTTGGCAGGGATTTCTGGGAGTTTGATATTCCCTTCACCCGCCGCCTGGACCGCCGACGAACGGAAACGCTCCTGCGCCTCGTGGAGCGCGAAATCAATTCCCCGATGACCTCCAGCACCGGGAGGCTATTTGACGCGGTCGCAGCCTTGGCGGGAGTTCGTGAGCAAGTCAACTATGAAGCCCAAGCCGCTATTGAGCTGGAAGCTGCCATGGAAGAGGAGAGCAAGGACGTAAGCTATCCCTTCGAGATTCGAGGGGACAGCGGCGGTTGGATTATCGATCCTCACCCCCTCTTGGTGGCCCTGGTGCGGGATCTCCGGGACAGAGTTCCCCGCGGCGTCATCAGTCGTCGATTTCACTGGGGCTTTGTGGATGCCCTGGTGCGCACGGTGGAGATGGTTCACGGGCGCAGCGGGTTCAATCAAGTTTGCTTGAGCGGCGGGTCCTTTCAAAATAGCTTTCTGGTGAAGTATACACGCCAGCGCCTCGAAGCGAGTGGCTTTCAGGTGTTCACCCACACCGAAGTCCCCTGCGGCGACGGCGGCCTCAGTTTGGGTCAAGCGTTCGTCGCCGCCTATCGTAGGGGATAAGGCAAGGTTATGGCGCGGCAGATATAATATAGGACCCGGACGGTTCTGCTGTGGCGCCGTTTTGCAAAAAGGCATGAAGTTGAGAATCTGCCTCATGAACGAAAATGCGGTGCCGCCTCCGCCTCCCACGCACGTAGCCGTGAGCTTCACGAACCATGGCGAGCAGACCATCGTCCGGGTTAGCCACACCGGCTGGCTACAGGGCGAAAGGTGGGCTGAGGCGCGTGCATGGCACGTTCGCGCCTGGAGAGCGGTGTTCAAGAATCTAGCTGCATTTGTGGAAGGGCGAAGATTGCCGGTCGATTGGTTGGAGCGAGCAGCGCAAGGATGAACTTTGGCTTTTGTGAGGGCTGATGAATTCAAAAACTGTTTTGATTCTGCTGGTGGTTTGGGCGGGAATGAGCACCCTTTGGGCGCAGAGCACCCCCTCGCCCGCACTCCTGGTACTTGCGAAGAGGGACCGTTCCCTGGCGATTGTTGATCCGGCAACCTTGAAAATTGTGGGCCGAGTGCCTGCCGGGCCGGACCCGCACGAAGTCATCGCCTCCCCCGATGGGAAGACCGCCTACATGTCCAATTACGGCGGGGGGGCTTACAACACGATTTCGGTGGCCGATCTGGTGGCGCAGAAATCGCTTCCGACCATTGACCTCGGCGCACTGTATGGACCCCATGGTCTGTGGTTTGCCGGTGGCAAGCTGTACTTCACCGCGGAGGCCAATAAAGTGATCGGCAGATACGATCCGTCCACGGGGAAGATTGATTGGATCCTGGGCACAGGACAGGACCGGACGCACATGATCTTCGTCTCAAGGGATCTCGATCAAATTTTCACTTCCAATGTCAGCTCGGCCACCATCAGCATGATCGATAAGGTGACCCATCCCTTTAATCCTCACGGGCCCCCGCCGGGCTCGAGACCACCCGATTGGGAGCAAACCGTCATCCCGGTGGGCAGAGGGTCGGAGGGCTTCGACGTTACTCCGGATGGCAAAGAACTATGGGTGGCGAACGCTCAGGATGGCACGATTTCCATCATCGATGTTGCCGGCAAAAAGGTGACCGAGACTTTGGACGCCAACGTCAGAGGGGCCAATCGTCTGAAGTTCACTCTCGACGGCAAACGGGCATTCGTCTCCTCTCTGGGCGGCGCCGATCTGGCGGTGTTCGACGTTACCACCCGCAAAGATGTCAAACGGATTAAGCTTGGACGTGGCGCGGCCGGTATCCTGATGCAGCCCGACGGTGCGCGCGTCTACGTCGCCTGCAGCCCGGATAATTATGTTGCGGTCATCGATTTGACGACTTTGGAAGTCATCGGTCGCATTGAGGCCGGCCAGGAACCCGACGGGCTCGCCTGGGCGACGCGGCAATAAGCATGGCGGGACTCATCTTGTTCTTCGCCTTGCGGTGAGCCCAAGGACGATCCAGGCCGCCAAGGCCACGTATTCGACTCGGGTGAAGTGGCCGGGGATGGAGGGAAGAAACTTCATCAGGATCAGGGCCGCACACACCGCGAGGCCCAGGAAAGCGATCGACCGGCTCCTCCGACTTTCTTCCAGACGCCCATACGAGGCACAGGTTGCCAGCCACCCAACCGTGCAGGCGAGCGAACCGACCTCGCTAATGGGAACGAGAATGGCTTCGCCGAGAAGCCCTCCCACCACGCCGAAAGCTCCCACGCAGAACACCGCATTCACAGGGGTGAGTTTAATGGGATGAACTCGCCCGATTCGTGGGTTCACATATCCCTCGCGCCCCAACGCGAAAAGGAGACGGCTGGCGGCAAGGAAGTTGCCATTACAAGCCTTCAGAAGGGAAGCCAAAGCGGCGGCGAAAAGTATGCTCGTGAGCAGGCGGGAATGGAAGGCGCGTTCGAACGCCACGGCGGTTGCGAACGACTCGTGGACGAGGGACTGCCAGGGTTCGACGAAGGCGACCATGGCGATGACCGCGATGTAAAACACCGCGCCCGTCGCGAGGGAGAGGAGGATGGCGCGGAAGTATCCCCGGGTGCGAAACCCCGGGCTCGCTTCCTCGGCGCATTTGGGGACGGCCTCAAATCCATTCATGAAGTAAGGAACAACCTGCAATACGAGCAAAACTGAAACCAGACTGCCCTGACTGAAAAGGGGAAGGAAGTTGCGCGCCGAGCCTCGTTGAACACAGAACGCGCCGCAGAGAACAAACAATCCCAATAAGGTGAAAGTCATCCAGTTTTGAAAGTTCGCGCTCAAACGGATGCCCTGATAGTTGAGCCAGGTGACCAGGCCGACGAGCGCCAGCCCCAGGATGAGACGCGGCAGGTAAACGGGCTGGCCGGCGACGTGGTACAGCGGGAAGGCATTGAGACCGGGAAAGAGGTAGGCGGCGATCTTGCCAATGGCGACGGCTTCCCACGGGCAGACGATCAGATAGACCAGGGTCATCATCCAGCCCGTCAGAAAGCTGACCATGGGCGGAAAAGTGTTTCGTGTGTATGCAATTTCGCTTGCCGCGTCGGGCATGGCCATAACGAGCCGGCCGTAAATGTATCCGATGGGGGTGAGGGCCAGACTTCCAATCGCGAAGGCCAGCATGGCTCCCAGCGGCCCGCCGCGCCCGAGCCAGTCGTCCATAACGACCAGCCACCCCACTCCCACGATCGTGCCAAAGGCAAGAGTGAAGTAATCAACGGTGCGAAGTTTTCGGGCCAGCGAGGTCATACACGGCTCGGCGGGTCAGGCTTTCAGATAGGGGGCGAGCTCCTTCCACCACTCTTCCAATTCACGCCGATCGAGGTCGTCCAGCCCCCCGCCGGCGACGCCGCGCAGCTTGGCCGTTGTGAACACGCCACGGCGGACCAGCACCTCTTTCATAAAGGGGAGACCGTAAATTTCCTCCAGGTTGATCATGGGCAAAAGCTTTTCGAAGATCCTGCGGGCTTCCGCGATGTTGCCTTGGGTCGCGAGGTTGTAGATCTGCACGGAGACGTCAGTGAACTGGCAAGCCGGCATGGTGCCGGCGGCCCCATGGGATAGTTCATCCAGAAGGTTGCGGCCCGCGCTGCCCGAAAAGATGCCCTTCATCACGCCCGAGCGCGCATACTCGCTCATGCGGCGGGCGACGGGCGCGACCTCCTCTTTGATGTAGGCAAACTGCGGATACTGCCTGGCCATCTGGATGACAAACTCCGTGGGCAGGGCCGGCCCCCAGGGTGCGCCGGAGTTCTGAATGAAGATGGGGAGCTTCACGCCCTCGGCCAAGGTGCGATAGTAACCGGCAGCGCTTTCCAGGCCTACGGATCCCAGGAACGGGGGCAGGGCGATCACGGCGTCCGCGCCATGGGCTTCGGCGTGCTGGGCGAACTTGAGTGCCAAACTGCTGCTGGGCGCCTGAACGCCGATCACCACATTCGTCCGTTTGGCGGCGGTGCCCAGGATGACTTCCGCTCCGCGCGTGCGTTCCTCCTCAGTGAGCAAGTAGAACTCACCGGCAAGCTGGGGCCACACCAATCCATGATCGCCCGCCCGCACGCAGAAATTCACCTCCCGCGCCAAGTCGTCCCAATCCACCTGATCGTCCTGGTTGAAGGGGGTTTGAAGGATGGCGAAAATCCCGTGGAAGGTGCCGGCGGGCGCGGCGAGCGCTGAACCGGTCCGCCCATGGGCGAGCAGCCCGCAGCCGGCGCCCGCTCCGGCGGAGGTTTGCAGTAGAAAATCACGACGCGAGATCGTATGTTTCATGGCGGACTCCCTTGCTTAGACGTAAGCGATGCACTCGATTTCAACCGGAGATTCACCGGGCAGATCCTTGGCGGCGATGGTTGTCCGGGCCGGCGGGTTGGAGGGAAAGTAGGAGTGGTACGCCTCGTTCATGGCTTGGAAATTGGTGATATCGGTGAGGAACACCGTGCACTTCAGCACCTTGTCGAAGGAGGAGCCGGCGGCTTCCAGAACCGTCTTCAGGTTTTCCAGGCACTGTTTCACTTGATTCCCGATCGGTCCCGGAACCACCTTGTGGGTTTGAGGGTCCTGTGCGCCCGAGCCGGAAAGGAATAGCAAATTTCCCAGTTGGGTCGCGGGGCTAAAAAGAGACTCTGCCGTCAGCGGTTGGCCCGGCCGGGTAATGATTTTCTTCTGGGCCGTTGACTTGCCCGGTGCGGCTGAGGCAGGCAAGGCCAGCGTGGCGGCCCCGATCGTCGCGGAGCCGGTGAGTGAGCCCTTTAGGAATGAACGCCGAGTGGAGTTATTGGTGCGCATGGAGGACCTCCGGTGGAAAAGTTCAAACGCCCCGTCGCGGGCCGGAAAGCGCATCGGTCCTCGTCCCAGGGCGGGTTAGAAGCTATCACAATCGCGTCCGTTCTCAAAAGGCGAAGCGGGGCAAGGGGTTCAGTTTGGTTATTGCAGCGGCGCTCTTTGAGGGCCGGCGCCGATTGGGACGGATTATGGCCTCTGGTTTCAACGACCAGGGCGGCCATTTCCGAATCAGGTGGCTTGGGATGGTATTGTCCAATATGTTGGTCGGTATTGATAGCGGCTGTTAAGGTTTTTCGATAAATTTATCGACGGCGACTTTCACGGCATCCATAAGTTGCTTTTGTTGTTCTGGATTTTTCTCGCCGCTTTGGAGGTAAGCCTGTAGCTCGGCCTCGACTTGCAGCATTTTTTCTATTGCAAGTTCCGTCTTGGTCGGAAGACGCATAAAGATTCCTCCGGAAACCTTTGGGATAGGATGTCGAGTACGCAAAGACCCCCCCTGAGATTGGGGCCTCTCAGAACTTTTTGGGCAGACTCTAAGGATAGCACAGGACTGTCCCCATTGCAAGAAGGAGGGAGCATCGACGGTTGTAGGATTGCAGAGGCACGCGTAGTCGGCGTTACCCTGCTGGCCGACAACTGGTCATGGAAGGCGCGGAAGTAACCCCTCATCCGGCCCGCGACGGCTGATGAGTACGCCGGTCGCGGTCCACCTTCTCCCCTCGGAGAAGGTAATAATCATCGCGGAGCGCGCAGGCGCACGCTAAAACAACATCCCTCCCCCGGGGGAGAGGGTGGCTCGCAACCGGCGCTATCATCAGCCGGGGCGAGTAGGGGGCCCCACGTTCTGCTTGTCGTGGGGGTGAGGGGTAGCTTTATTCCAACTCGCCTCGGCCTTGGCGCGGTGCCGGGGGTTTAGTGGCGGTAGCGAAGAACGCCGGTGACCACGCACGGGTGTGAGGCTTCCACGGGGAAAGGCGAAACCCGAGCGAGATCAGGCCACTTCCCAGCCTCACTGAGGCGTGCGTGAGAAACCAGAGCCAACGCGGCCAGGTGCGAAAAGCCGACCATCGGGGGTCATACCCGACAAGAAGGTTAAAGGACCCGAGATAACCGCTGCGGATTTCTTCGAGGCCCAAGCGGGAGAGCGTTTCGACCAGTTCGGTGGGACTGAAGACGCGGTGCACCTGCCACAAGGGGGGAGCCAGCCGGGCGAAAATTCGCCCTTGCACCCCTTCAAGATTAGGTACGACCAGAACCAGCTTTCCGCCGGGCTTCATCAGGCGCAGATGCTCAATAATCACCGGCGCCGAATCGTCAAAATGCTCAATGAGTCCCTGCGAGTAGACCAAGTCAAAGGATTCTGGCGCCAGTGAAGACTGAAAGAGGTCTTCACACACTACTCCTCCCTCAATCCTTTGCAGGCCCAGGTTCGCCTTGAGCAACAAGCACCCTCGCCAGGAGAAGTCGCTGCCGAAAACTCGAAAACCGAACTTGCGGCCGAGGTAGGGCAGGATGCGTGACCCACCCCCGCCCAGTTCGAGAGTCCGGCACGCCTTCGATCCGCCCGCCCGGGCGAGCAGGCGCACCATCTCAAAATCCAAGTCGCGATAAAGCCGCAACCGCTCAGGACGTTTGCGCTGCCACCATCCTTCTTCCCAAAAGGATGCCTCAGTAAGCCGCCTCATGCGTTTTCTTCGCGCCGCCTGAGAATGGGGTGGTCCGGCTAGCCCGCTTTTCTCACCACGGCCTTGGAAGGGCGGGGTTTAAGCCCCGTCGTTAAAGGGCCTTTCTGATGGTTTCCGCGGCCGCAGCGATCGAATAGCTTGTCCGGGCGCACGGAGGCCAATTTCGGAGTGCGGGAGCTCGCTCCCGCTTTTTCTACCGCTGATGAGTCAGCGCTGGGGGACTGGCCGCGACGAGTCGCGGCGATGGAAAGCGGCGACGAGTCGCCGCACTCCAAACTTCGGTTCGTTTGCCCGTGGTGAGAAATGCGCGCTAGCTCTCTGCCCGGAGGCGCCCCGGACGGGAGGTCCGGGGCGGAGCGCCGGGCACGAGTGCTTCTGCGCTTTACGGTGACGCCGTCACTTCCAGGCTGATCGTTGTATATCGTATAACCGCGGTATCTGAAACCAGGGTGCCATTGACTTGAATGGTGTAGCCCCCGGTGGTCGTCCCGGAAATTGCCAGGGTCGGTGCGCGGCAAGCAACCAGTGCTAAATTGAGTGCCAGGATTAGACTGAGCGTTGCCAGGCGTACCCCCAGCCAGCCCGACGCCAGCCATCCGCGGTGGGCTCGGCGTCGATTACCGAGCGCCAGGGAGGCAAGCGCAAAGAGGCTGAGAACACCCATAATCACCGGTGGAAGCTTCCCAGGAGGGGAGCGAGGCGGCGCGTGGGTGGTCGGGGGCACATACTTCACCGTATTGATGGTAAGAGTGACACTCAACGGACTGGTGCCATTGGGAGTTGGGGTGGAATTGGAAAAGTTACAGGTAGCATCCGGCGGGAACGTCGTGCTGGTTTGGAGGCAACTTAGACTTATCTGCTGGCTGAACCCAAAAAGGGGATTGATAATGATCTGGTAGGTGGCTTTTGTTCCCGCCGCAATCGTGTCAATCGATGGGGTGGCGGAAAGCATGTAGTCCTGGAACCCAAGACTCATTTGCGCCGTATAGGTTTGTGACCCGCTGGTCCCCGTCACCTGGAACAGAAAAGGGTTGGGCAGCGAAGTCGTAAGGTTGCTCATGGTCATGACGCTGTTGTTACCGACAAAGATAGGGTTAGGATTGAAGGTACAAGTCACGTTGGTCGTGCCTGTGGCGCACGCCAGAGTGATCGCCCCGGTGAAAGTGGTCGGCCCTTGCGCCTGGATGTTAAAGGTCGTCGAGGTGGCGCCAATCAGCGCGGGGTTTTGGTTGCGAGTGGTGGCGGGCGGTGAGGTGAGCGAGAAAGAGGCCGTCCCTATTCCCGTAAGGGCGACGGTCTGGGGGCTGCCGGTGGCGGTGTCCGCAATTTTTAAGCTCCCGCTGCGTGTCCCCGTGGCGGTGGGCGAGAAAACCACGCTGATCACGCAACTCTGCCCGGGGCTCAGAATGTCATTCGTGGCTAAGCAAGTGTTGGTCTCGCTGAAGTCGGTGGTAGTGGTGGTGATGCTGGTGATATTCAGCGTGGAGATGCCCGTGTTGGTGATGGTAACGGGTTGGGGCGGGCTGGTGGTTCCCACGCCCTGATTGGTGTACGAAAGGCTGGTGGGCGAAACCGTGACCGCCGTGGCCGCCGTCACCCCGGCCCCGCTCACGTTAATGATTTGCTGGGTGCCCGAGGATCCTCCGGCATTGTCGGTGATGGTGATTTGATCGGTGAAATTACCGGTATAGGCCGGCGTAAAGCCCACGTTCATCGTGCAGTAGCCGCCGCCCGCGGGGAGAGTGCCCACGCAGTTGTCCGTTTCCGTAAATATGGTCGTGTAGGTGTTTATCGGTGCGATAGAAATGGACGCAATCGTCAGGGGCGTAGTGCTCGGGTTGACGATGTAGATCTCCTGCAAGGGGCTGGTGACGCTGATCGTTTCGTCGCCGAAGGTCAAACTGCCAGGCACGATGGAGATATTGGGCTCGGTATTGGAGGAATCGATTTTCGCCACAAACGCATTACCGGCCGAGCCGGTCAATGTGGACTTATAGGGGGCTACATAAAGGGTGGATGTGGTTCCCGCAATGGCCTCGGAAGTGGCCGGGAAGTTGGTGGAAGAGGTACTGCCGGTGATATAGGGGTCGCCGGTACTATCCAGCGCGATGGATTGGCCGAAGTCGGGGCCATTGCCACCCAGGTAAGTGGAGTAGGCCAAGGCGTTTCCGGCGGCATTGAACTGGGTGATGAAAGCGTCGGCGCAGGGATTGGGTCCGCAAAAGGTGTTGTTACTGATTCCCATAACGGCTTGAATCGGGTCTTCGAGGGGAAAATTACTGGATTGCGTGAAGCCCGTCACGAAGGCAATTCCGTGGGGGGTTACGGCGATGGCGTTCGCTTGATCGATCCCGCTGCCCCCCAGATACGTCGAATAGACCAGGGAGGAGCCGGCGGTGTTCAATTTACTGACGAAGGCATTGGAAGAGCCATTAAGCGCGGTTTGGAAGGCGCCGGTGGTGGTGGGAAAATCCGGCGAAACCGTCGCGCCCGCGACGTAAACGTTCTGGGAGCTGTCCACCGCAACCCCATAGGCGCGATCGTCGCCCGAGCCGCCCAGGAAAGTCGAGAAAGTCAGGCTTGAGCCCGAGCCGGTAACGGCGGCGAGCTTGGCCACAAAGGCATCCGCTCCTCCCTTGATCGTGTTTTGTATGGGGCCCACCAGAGGAAAGTTCGCCGAGAAGGTGTAGCCGGTCACATACATATTTTTGGAACTATCAAGCTGGATGCTTTGGGCGACATCCGCTTCGGAGCCGCCCAGAAAGGTGGAATAAAGAAGCTGCTCGCCCGTGAAATTCACCTCGGTGATAAAAGCATCCCCCGAGCCGCCATACGGCTGCAGGGGATTGAGAGTGGGAAAGTCGTTGGACTGCGTCGACCCGGTAACGTAGGCATCGCCGCTGGAGTCGACGGCGATCCCCTGGCCAAAGTCCGCGCCGGAGCCGCCGAGATAGGTAGAGTAGACAAGGCTCGATCCGGTGGCACTGAGTTGGAAGACGAAGGCATCGGTCGCCCCTCCGTAGGTCAGTTGGAAGGCGCGCGCGGTCGGTGTGTTGGGGGCGACGGGGAAGTCTGTGGACGTGGTACTGCCTGTGACATAGGCATCGCCGGCGCTTACGGCAATGGCCGTCGCGGTGTCTGTGCCCGACCCACCGACATAGGTGGAATAGAGCAGGTGGGTCCCCGCAGCATTCATTTTGAACACGAAGCAATCGCCACTGCCTTCGTAAGTCGTTTGACGTACACCCGAGGTGGTGGGGAAATTCGAAGAGTTCGTAATGCCCGCCACGTAAGCGTCGAAGTTGGCATCAACGGCGATGCCGTAGCCGATGTCGCCCCCGGTGCCCCCGACGTAGGATGCGTAAACCAGAACCGGGTCGATGACCAGGGGCTTCGTGTGGTCATAGGCGCCCAGGGCGAAGCGGATCTGGTTCGCGGCGGTCACAAGGTAATGACCCTCGACGGGTGTGCGTGGTCCATCGTTCGTAGTCTTTTGCAGATGGCCGGAGGCCGGCTGATAAATGGATGGTTTGCGTAAACTAATCTCGCCACCCGCCAGGTGAACCCGCAGATCGCCATTTTCGGATATCCGTACGGAGTCTTGGCCGTGCGTCCCGACTTCCAGGGCGATACTCTTCGGGTCAGCGCCCGGCGCTACCACAAAGTCATACTCGAGCTCTCCCCCTTGGTTGCCGTAATAAACCAGATCGACGCCGGGATAAACGTTTTGGTACTTCACCTTGGCGTAGGCGGGAACATTCCTGTGCCACTTGCTGGGGTCGTTACCGATGAAGTAGTTGGCTTTGCCAGGTAATTCGTCGGCCCCTGCCACCGTGGCGCGGGGGTTTGCGCCAAGCAAACGCAAGCGCAGAACGGAGTCCGGAGCCGGTGGGAGTTGAGGATTGACGGACGGCTTCTCTCGTCCTGCTTCGGAGGGCTGATTCCGGAGGGTGAGCACGGCCTCCTGGCCGGTGAGGAACAATGTGGAGCCTCGCCCCCGTGAAAGGAACTTCACCTGGCGGTCCGACTGCCCCCGGTTCGCTTCAAAAGATAGTGGAAGCGCCGCGTAAAGGTGGGCCCATTGGGCGTTAGAACGTCGTGGGGTGGGGGGGATAAAAGCCCCTCGATCCTTTTGAAGAAATGCCGCGCCCAGCAAGATTGCCAATAACAGCAACCCACGGGAGATGCGTGCGCGTATTTTATTCGTGCCCTGTTTTGCGCCCAGGGCACAGCAGGCAGAAGGGCTACTTCCTGTCACGACGGGCCTCCTAGAAGATCATCAATTTCGGGTAGTGTTTTTCTTTTTCGCACTCGCGTGGCGCTTATCACTGCCGCGGCGAGCATAGGCAATAAGCGGCGGCCGCTCACGGTGCAACCTCCAGGTTGATCGTTGTCCCGCGCGTCACGGTGGGGTTATTTCCCAGGGTTCCGACGATGTTGATGGTGAAGTTCCCCGATGGGGTGCCGGTCAGCACGGGAGTGATGTTGATGGGGTTGTAATAATTCTCACACGCCGCCCCGAAGGCTACCAGGGTGACCGCCATCAACAGCACCGCCAGCCGAAAATGTGGCTGGAATCTTGGTCCCAGCCTGCTGAATCTTGCCGCCCCCCCCGTGATCAGCGCCAGGGCCGCCACCATCAGCGCCCACCATGCAAAACCGGGGGGTATACCCCCCCGAGGAGGGGGTGGGCGCATAACTTTCGATTGCGCGGTGGTGGTTATCTGCAAGGTGCTCTGAGTATACGTGGTACCGTTCAAGGCAAAACCGGCGGGCGTGAAGTAGCAAATCGTACCTTGCGGGGGATTTGCACAACTCAGGAAGATGCCTTGATTAAAATCATTCGTGGGTGTGGCGGTGATCGTGTAAGTGGCGGTATTACCGGCCGTGACCGTTACCCCCACGGGCGTAGCGGCAAGTGAGAAATCGGCAAGAAAGATGGTGAGGGCAATGGAGGAGGTTTGATTGGTATAGGTCCCCGTGACCGTGATATTCAGAGGACTCGCCGTGCTTGCCGAAAGACCATTGACCGTGACGGTGCTCGACTGCCCAGCCTGGATCGAAGTCGGATTAAAGGCGCAACTGGTTGACGAGGCACCCGTCGCACTGCAAGCGAGCGAGATGCTCCCGACGAACGAAGTGGGCGCCGATGCGCCAACTGTAAATGTTGTGGACTTCGTGCCGACGGTCAGAACAGTCGACCGCTCGCTGGCCGAAAGGGTGAATTGCGGAATGCCGGTTCCGGAGAGTGCCACCGATTTCGCACCGCTCGCCGCGTCGGAGGTGATGGCCAGACTGCCCGTGAAGCTTCCGCTCCCCTGGGGTGTAAAGGTTACAGTAACCGTGCAGGAAGCGCCCACGTTCAGGACTAGGGGAACCAGGGGCACAGTCCCACAGGTATTCGTTTGCTCGAAGAAACCTGATGCCTGGATGTTGGAAATGGTGACGGCCAGCGTCCCATTATTAACGATCTGTATCGTCTGTGGAGTGCTGGTGACGTAGACGGGTTGCGCCGGGAAACTCAGACTGGTCGGTAAAACACTCAACGACCCGGACGCCAGAACTCCAATGCCCGAGACGGTAATGGAGTGGGGGCTTCCCGGCGAGTTGTCGGTAATCGAGATTTCATCGGTTTGGAGACCGGCCACGGCGGGCGTAAAGGAAATCTGGACTTGGCACGTGCTTCCTCCCCCGGCAAGGGAATCCCCACAGTTGTTGGTTTGGGTGAACCCTTGGCCTGCCGTGATGTTCTGGATCGCCAACGCCGCACTACCCTCATTCCCGAGCGTAGCGGTGATAGGCGTAGTGCTGGGGGTGTTAAGCGCCTGATTCCCGAAGTTGATCTGTTGAGGGCTCAAGGTCAAGGAGGGGGCGTCCTGGGGAGCGATCTTGGTCACGAAAGCGTTGCTAAACGTATCGCTCCCCAAGAAGGCCCACTGGTAGGTACCGGGAGTGACCGGGAAGTTGGGTGATTCCGTACTGCCGGTTACATATACCGAGCCGGAGGAGTCCACCACAATCGCCTGGCCGGAGTCCGTGCTGTTTCCGCCCAAAAAGCTGGAATAGATAGGAATCCCCGAGCGGTCAAACTTGGCGGCAAAGGCGTCGGCACAGACCACCGGGATGCCCACATTGGTTGTGGAGGTTGATCCGCAGGAGCCCGCGCCGGCGATGCCCAGAATCTGCTGAAAAGCATCGACCAGGGGAAAGTCCGTGGAATTGGTGAAACCGGTGACGTAGATATTGCCCGCGGCGTCGAGCGCCATGGCATTCAGGTTGTTCGTACTACTCCCCCCGAGATATGTCGAGAAAACCAGAGTTGCGAAGCCGGGCGCAACCTTGGTGATAAAAGTGCCGTCCGGCGCGCCTTTGTTCAACGACTGAAAAGCGTTGGGAGTCACCGGAAAATTGGGGGATTGCGTGTTGCCCGCCAGGTACATGTCCCCCTGCGAATCTAACGCGAAAGCGGTGAGCGTGTCGTTCGATGATCCCCCCAGATAGGTGGAAAACAGTAAAGTCGCGGAGGCCGGATTCAGTTCCGTGACGAAGATGTCTGACCCGCCGGCGTTGGTGCTTTGATAAGGGATTTGAGTGGGGAAGTTCGTCGAGAAGGTGTACCCGGCGACGTAAATATCCCCCGTGCTGTCGACGGCGATGCCGGTGCCGTAATCATTATTCGTGCCGCCGAGATAGGTGGAATAAACCAGCGACGTACCGCCGGCGTTGATTTCCGCCACGAAGGCGTCGGCCAAGCCATCATTGCCAAGCTGAATGGGGTTGGCGGTGGGAAAGTCGATGGATAGCGTATAGCCCGTGATATATGCATTCCCCGCGGCGTCGAGCGTCAGGGCCATGCCGTAATCCGCCCCGCTGCCTCCCAGATACGTAGAGTAAATCAGGGAAGCGCCGTCAGCTTTAAGCTCCACCAAGAAGGCATCACTGATGCCGCCGCCGAAGGCCGGCTGGGGAGAGGTGGCGGTGGTCGGGAAATTCACCGACGAGGTGGATCCCACGATATGGATATTTCCCGAGGAGTCCAGCAGGAGACCGCTCGGGGTGTTGATTCCGGTTCCGCCCAAGTAAGTGGAAAAGAGCACCCCGGTACCGGCGGGATTGAACTTGGTCACAAAAACGTCGCCGTCACCCGTGTAGGTCGTCTGATAAGCTCCGGAGGTGGTGGGAAAGTTGACGGAGCCCGTGATGCCCGTCACGTAGGCGTCGCCCAAAGAGTCGACAGCAATGCCGTAACCGATATCGCCACCGTTGCCGCCCAACAGAGTCGAGTAAGTCAGGACCGGGTCAATGACCAATTTCTGCTGCCGATCGTATTTCCCCAGCGCGAAACCGACCTTCCGGCCATGCACCCGGTAGCGGACGGGGATTTGCCGCTCTTGTTCACCGTCCAGTTGATAGGCGCGCGGCCGCTGGAGACGCACTTCACTTCCGCCCATGGTCAGGACCAAGTCCCCGTTCGAGTCGACGCGGATTCCCTCCGCCCCTTCCAGCCGCCAGGAAATCACCTTGGGATTGGTTCCGGCGGTAATCTCGAAATCATTTTCCAGCCGCCCTTGCCGGCCGTAATAGATCAAATCCACGCCAGGGTACACTTGCTGGTAGCGGACTCGGGCGAAAGTCGGGATATGGGTTCGCCAGCGCGCCGGATCGTTCCCCACAAAATAATTGCTCTGGCCGGGAAGCGGTTCTTCCCCGGTAATGGCGGGTGCGGCGGCGGCGCCATGCAGGGCAAGGCGTAGCCATTCGGTGGGCTTTCCGGCGCCCTCACTGCGCAGGCCGAGTACGGCCGCGCCGGGAGTCAGGAACAGCGTGTAACCCTGTCCCCGGGCCAGGTATTTGACCTGCTCATCCACCTGCCCCTGGTTGGCCTCGAAACTCAGCGGCAGGGGGGAGGAACGAATTGAGGATGGCGCCAAAGTTTTTTCGGGGGGGAGCGCAGGGTTGCCAGCCCACCCGGGGGTGGAATGCACCAGGCAAACTCCAACCAGGAAAGAAAGGAGGAATGATTTAAACGGGCTCACAATTTTCAAAGGTCCTCTTGTCGTTACGCCGGGGTCGCTCGGTTGGTTGGATTGCGGTTTTGCACCGGGCGACCGCCGGAATCAGTTTTTTGATTCGATGCGTCTTTAGGCTAAGGGTTGGCTACTCACCGGTCGTCAAGCTCCGCAAAATGCCCGTCAGGTTATAGCGCAACATGATGAAAGCGGCGCCATACTCGTAATGGACGCTATGCGTATAAGCCAACTCAATGGTGAGGCGCCTGTAGCGGCTGATGTCAAGCCATCCGCTATACCCGTTGTCACGGGCGATTCTTGATGGCCCCGCGCCATACGTGTTAACCAGCTCGCCGCCGGTTTCAAAGTATTCATCCCAATAACGGTTGTGATGCCCATCGCCAGCGATGAGCGAATCCGGCGCCACGAGCCGGCTATAGACCTTCTGCGGTCCCACCGGGGCGAGGGCGTAAGCGGACCCTCCCAGCTTGTAAAGTTTATGGATCGTGAATTCTCCTCCGACTTCGCCGTTTCCGATGTAGCCCAGGGTTTCATAAGGGCGGGCGAGTTCGTACGGCCGGGGCATGACCTGCCGGTCTACGGTGCCGGTGCCCGCGCCGAGATTCAGAAAGGGCATGAACCTGGCGTCATAGTTCATTACCTGATAATTGCGATCAAAGTGGTTGAACCAGTCCACCGCCATCCGGCCGTCGGAATAGGTCTTCACCATATTGAAGCCCATCGACCCCGTCAAGATGGAGGTGATGTTCGTGTCGCCGTGCTTGGTGTCGTAACGCACGTCGATGTACGGCGCCCCAATGATCGTCGTATCCCGCCAGTCCCTTGTGGAAATGAGGGAGAACGGGGTGCGCGTGCTGTAAAGCGGCAGGCCGAAATCGGCCGAGACATGCGGATTGAACTTGTATCCGATGTCGACGTCGTAGGTGAGGACGGTGCCCATGTTGAAGTGGTCCCCCTCGACCTGCACAAAGGCAGTGGGCCCGGCAGTATTGGGATTGTCACTGGAACTGGTCGGTTTGGCCGGCGCGGCGGGGGGGGGCGTTTGTGCGCCTCCGGGGAGTGCCATCAAGAGCGTGACGAGCAGGAGCGTGTAGATTGGCTTCACTTCGCTTTTCCCTTTCCTAAACAAGTTTCTTGTTGAAGAGAAGTCACCGACCTGAGGTAGGCGGGTTTACTTGCCACAAACCCTTGCGCACTCTTTACCTCTCCAACTCCCAATCCCGGTCGGATGGCTTGACGGACGATCGGTTGTACTCTTAAAACTTCAAACTCAAGATGGTCCGGTTCGTGACCACCGGATGCTCAGATGCGTCTCGGTCCCGCTGGGGTTTGCAGCAGCATGTGAAATTTTTTAAAATTCTTTACACTTCCCTGCGGCGCCAATCTGTGTCACTTTGACCAGAAAGCCTGAACTTCAAATTGGCATGGTACTCTTGTCGAGTCTTGCGCCGAGAACGATACCGCAGGGATTATACCAATACAACAAGAGTTTGTGAACCTGCTGCACTCATTTTGCTGCACTCATTTTGACGCGAACAGCCTCGACCCGCGCGGACAGCGAGTTCGCGACCGGCGAGCCGAGCTAGCGTCATGGGTAGCGGCATTTTGGATTTACTGCCCTCACCTCCTTGTGAGACCGCGGTCGGCGGTGCTCTAATCTGCGGGGAGGGGCGGGGAACGGTGGTCTATCCACCAGACCTGTTCTATGTTTATAGATACAAACGACTTAACTTGAATCGTTCTTAAGCCACTTCCACCCGTGAGAAATCCCTTGGCGAGTTTTGCCTATCGATTGCCGCTTTCTGCGGTCGACTCTTCATCGGGCTGGCGCGAGGCCGCGAGTCCGTGTAGCATTGCAACCGGTACATTCGTCTAATACATCTATGGGTTTCAAGCTCAAACAAACCCTCGGGTCTGTGGCCCTGATTGTCGTGCTCAGCACGCTGCTGATCGTACTCGCGGTATGGCAATTTCGATGGACCAATGAACTCAGCAACGCTGACTGGCAACGGCAGCAGGCCGCGCTCCAGACGGGCATGAACGCGTTTCGTGAGAACCTGCGAACCGACCTGGCCGGGGTATGCGGAGGTTTCGCGAACTGGGAAATCGGCAAGGCGGATACCGTCGAGACGCTCTACGCCCGCCGTTGTCTTGATTGGCAACGGTCCTCCGAGCATCGAGACTTGGTCGCGAACTTCTATCTTTGGGAGAAGGCCCCTGAGGGCAAATACTCCTTCCTGGAATTCAACCCTCAGACCAGCAGCTTTCAGAGGGAAGCTTGTCCCCCGCGGCTTGGCGATCTTTGTGACCCTTCGGATTTGACGGGCGGTTTCCCGTGGCGGGGCCTGGAATTTGGATGGCGCCTGCACGGGCAGACGTTGGCGATGCTCCATCCCCTTCTCGAACCGGCTTCGCCGCAGGGCGTTTGCCCCCCCCACTGCACTTCTGCGGGTCTGGCGATCGTGGAATTAAACCGGGACTACTTTTTGAAAACCTATTTTCCGGAACTCGCGCAGCGTTATTTTGGCGGCGCGCAGGGTCTCTTCTACCAAGTCGCCATCGCCGACACAGCGACGCCTCCAAACTTTCTCTACTCGTCGGAGTCCAAGCCCTCGCCCCAGATGGTGACCTCGGCGGACGGAACGATTCGCTTATTCAGCGCGCGCCGCCGTTCGGCTCTCGAGCCCCGGCCGGAGGAGCCTCGTGAGGGCAACGCTCCCTTGAGACGCGGATGGTTCGGGCCTCCCCGCGGAGCTTTCAACCGGCCGCCGCGGGAATCGGGCGGGCCGCCGCGCGAGCCCGGCGGGTTGGCGCGCGGCTTTTTCCCTGTCCCCATCTTCGCGGACTCCGCCGCCGCGCGCTGGCAACTGGTGGTCCGGCACCGCAATGGTTCATTGCGCGAAGCCGTGGCCATCACCTGGCGGCGCAATCTTCTGATGGGTCTGGGGGCTTTGCTGATCCTTGGCGCCAGCATGGCGTTGGTTCTGGTTTGGAGCCGGCGAATTCAAAAGCTCGCCAAGCTCCAGATGGATTTTGTAACCGGCGTGTCGCACGAACTGCGCACTCCCGTCACTGTGATTTGCTCGGCGGCGGAAAACCTTGCGGACGGGGTGGTGGATTCCGAATCGCAAGTCAAACAATACGGCGCCTTGATTGGCAAGGAGGGCAAGCGCCTGGCCGCCATGATCGAGCAGGTTCTGCTCTTTGCCGCCACTCGCAACGAACGCGGGCATTACCAACGGCAGCCCGTCGCGGTCGAGCCCACCATTGATTCCGCCGTGGCTGACCTGGCCCACCTGACCCGCGCCAACGGTTTCACCGTCGAGAAGGAAATTTCGCCCAACCTTCCGCCGGTTATGGCTGATCCCCGAGCGCTCGGCCGATGCCTGCAAAACCTGATGACCAACGCCTTGAAGTATGGGGCCGACGGCCAATGGATGGCCATTCGCGCCCGTCCGGGCTCAGGAAGCGAGGCGGGAGAGGTTTTGATCACGGTCGAAGACCGGGGACGGGGGATTGAGCCGGAGGACCTGCCCCACATCTTTGAACCCTTCTACCGGGGCAGTGCCGCGCGCGCTTCGCAGGAACATGGCACGGGGCTGGGTTTGAGCCTTGCCAAGGAAGCCGCGGAGGCGATGGGAGGGAAACTGACCGTGACCAGCAGTCGCGGGGAGGGAAGTGCTTTCACTTTGCATTTCCCTGTCGCCACGTGAGCCTGGGCTGTCACCGACGATGAAATTGCGCGAAGCGCCTTGGACTGCGGTAGCAGCAGCTACCGCCTTTGGTCCTGCGCCCTATATTCATTTGCCTATGGACCGAAGGCGCAAGGCGGTAGCTGCTGCTACCGCAGTCCAAGGTACCTTCGGCACAGCTAGTTCATGACAGCAAGCGGCGAAACCGCAGACCGCTCCTCGGTGATCGGACGGTAGTTTGGACCCGCGGCCGGAGCGAGGAGGTTGCGATATGAATCCACAAATTCTGTTAGTCGAAGATGAACCCGGGCTGGTGCTCACCTTAAGCGACCGCCTGCGCAAGGAAGGCTACGTCATGGCCGCCTCCGGCGACGGCAGGGAAGCGGTGGAGCAAGCTACGCGCAGCCGTTTCGATCTCGTCATCCTGGATCTCATGCTGCCGGGCATGGAGGGTTTTGAGGTGTGCCGCGAATTGCGAAGGCGGGGTATTTCGACACCCATCCTGATGCTCACCGCGCGCACCCAGATGGCCGACAAGGTTAAGGGGCTTAAGATCGGGGCAGACGACTACCTGACTAAACCCTTTGAGATGGTGGAGTTGCTGGCCCGCGTCGAAGCCTTGCTGCGGCGGGGAACCCGAATTACTAGCGGCGGGTTGGATTTCTACGACGTTGGCACCCTGCGCGTGGATTTGCGGCACACGGAAGTTCTGCGCGACGGCAAACCGGCCGAGCTTTCTACCAAGGAGTTTCAGCTTCTCCGCTACCTCATCGAGCATCGGGGCAGAACGCTCAGCCGCGACGAACTGTTGCGGGAAGTCTGGGGCTATAGCTCCGCTCCTTCGACCCGAACCGTGGACGTGCACGTCGCATGGCTGCGGCAGAAGCTCGAGCTTAACCCCAAACAGCCCAAATTCATTGTGACCGTCCACGGTGAAGGCTACAAGTTCGCGGCTTGAAGGCCATACTCCTTAAGATAAGAGGTTTGCTAGTCTATCATCCCAGGTTTTACGGCCTTTAAAATCAAGATTTCAAGCGCGGGGTGCCCGCCTTCAGAGAGGCCATTAGGCGTTAAAGTGATCCGGTTGCACCCCCCGGCGATTTCCCAGAACCCCATTTCCGGATAGTTTCCGAGTGGCCGACATACGCCCGGAACCGCTGGGCGACATATCCGCGTGTAGGGCGTTAACTGCCATGTGCACTGGCGGGCCGAGTGCGAGAGCATACGCGAACCCACCTTGATATTCGCTTTATATTCGCCTATGATTAAAACGGCGGGCTGGAAGGGGGAGATATCTTTCGTTAAGTAATCAGGCACCGCCGCGGAGTTTATGTTATAAGCGGTCGCCACGAAAGCATGTCTGAACCGGAACAACTCGGAAGCGACGGACTGCCAGTGAGAGATAGCGGGGTGTGGGCAAGGGAGAAGCTTTACTACCTTGAGCGCTATCTGGATATCGTCTCCGTGGGGATGAAAAAGAACTGGGCCGGAAAGCTGTATTACCTGGACCTGTTTGCGGGGCCGGGGAAATGCCTGATTCGCGAGACGCGCGAAGAGATCGATGGCTCTCCCCTGATCGCTCTTAAGTTCAACTTCGCCAAGTACTTCTTCGTCGAGTCCGACGAGAAGTGCTATCGAGCTTTGGCGGCCAGAGTTAAGGTTCGCGCGCCGGAGAAGGACAAGGACGTTGACATCATTCCGGGGGATTGCAACGATCTGATCGAGAAAATCAAGTTACCGCCTGCGAGCCTGGGGCTTGCTTTCATCGATCCCACCGGCGTTTCCCCGCTGGCTTTCGAGACGATTCGCAAGCTTGCTGAGAATCGGAAGGTGGATCTGATCATCAATTTCCACGAGGGCATGGGGATCAGGATGAATCTCCGGCAATACACCCGATCTGAGGCCAACGCACTCGACCGTTTCATGGGCACCTCGATGTGGAAGGAGCGCTACGGAAAGTCCCCGAAGTCGTTCAACCAGGTATGTTCTGAAATCGCGAAGGAGTATCTGGGGAATTTGAGGGCTTTAGGGTACATCGCGGTGGATAGTGATTGGATTCCAGTAAAGACGCACCAGAACACCTTGCTCTATTATCTTGTGTTCGCGAGCAAACATCCCAGGGGTAACGACCTTTGGCGGAAGATCAAGCAAATCGACCCTCACGGTCAACGAGGGCTTTTCTCGTAAACTGTGGCGACGGATATCGTAAACCTTATTGAAAGTCACGAAGATCAGTTTGGATAGATCATGGGTGCAAATTCCGCAATTGAATGGACGGAATCCACGTGGAACCCGCTGACGGGCTGCACCAAGATCAGTCCGGGGTGCAAGCATTGCTACGCCGAGCGGATGGCCCTGCGCCTGAAAGCCATGGGCCAGCCGAACTACGCCGACGGATTCGAACTGGCGCTCCACGAGAACGCCCTGGAATTGCCGCTGAAATGGAAGAAGCCGCAGAGCATCTTCGTGAACTCCATGAGCGATGTCTTCCACAAAGACGTGCCGGTGGAATTCATCGCCAGGACCTTCGAAGTGATGCGCCGCGCCGAGTGGCACGTCTTCCAAATTCTCACCAAAAGATCGGACCGCCTGCTGGAGCTTTCGCCGATGCTCCCTTGGCGTCCGCACATCTGGATGGGCGTCAGCGTAGAGACCCTAAAATACACTCCGCGCATCGATGACCTTCGCAGGACCGGCGCAAACGTCAAATTTCTGTCCCTCGAACCGCTCCTGGGGCCGCTACCCGGCCTGAATCTTGAAGGAATCGATTGGGTCATCGTGGGCGGCGAATCCGGCCCCGGCGCCCGCCCCATGGACCCGTCCTGGGTCACGGAAATCCGCGACCAGTGCCTGGACGCCCGCGTGCCCTTCTTCTTCAAACAGTGGGGCGGGACAAGAAAGAAGAAAGCCGGACGAGAACTCGAAGGCCGAACTTGGGATGAGATGCCGACGGCGGCTCCGGTTTTGGCCTAATACCAGCAGCCAAGCAGCACAGGATCCGTGCCACCTGCTGGATGTGGTCCAGCCTGCGGGAATTCGCAGGGGCGAGTGGGGAAGGACAGGAACGCCGCGGCGGACTGCGCATCGATCGCCCGCGGCTTCCTTTCGATATCTCTGCGCGGAGATGATACGGAAAGGCATGACGCCGGATCAAAAACCGGAACCTCTGCAAGTTTCGTGGCTTGGCTCGTTCTAACAGCGGAGGGTTTTGATACATGAGAAGGTTACGCATACTCGGCCTTGCTCTCAGCGCGCAACTGGTCTTGCTCACATGCTGGGCCGCGCAACACCCGATTGAGCCGCCGCAACCACCAGTGGCCATTGCAGCTACAGCGACTCCGCCCGCCGCAGAACAGATTCGAAAAACAGTAGCTTTTTTGATGGTGGCTTACCGGAACGGCGGCGTCCAAGGCGGCGTTATCGGAACCTGTTTCTTCGTAGGGGTCCCTGACGAGAGGCTTGGCAAGGACAACAGCTTCATCTACTTAGTCACAAACCGTCATGTCGCGCAACCGGGCATCGACCTCGGTAGTCCGTACCAAGTCCAAGCCACGGTCATACGCATGAACCTTGTCACTCCGATAGGAGGATCGCAATCCGTACAGGAACAAATCCCACTCAAGGACCGACTGCACTGGTTCTTCCCGTCAGATGAAAGTGTGGACCTCGCAATTCTCCCCATTGCGCCAGATCAGAAGAAATATGCCTACTTGTTTATCCCGGTGAGCATGCTCGTGAGCTCAGAGCAACTCAAAAGAGGCGAGGTTGGAGTAGGAGACCCAGTGAGCTTTGCCGGATACTTCTCCAACTTCCCCGGCCAAGTCCGCATGGAACCGATTGTCCGAGAAGGTGTCATTGCAATGTTACCCGAGGAGAGGCTCGACACCACGCTGCACAGAGAGGGACGGCTTTTCCTAGCAGACCTCCATGCATTCCATGGCAATAGCGGATCGCCCGTATTCGTTAACATAGGAGGTATCCATGGAAACACCGTTGCCGGCGACAGGTACCTACTGTTAGGGATCATTAGCGGGTACTACCCCGAGTCTGCGGGCTTCACTGTACCCGCGGCCACGATTCTAACAGGCGAAGTTCGGGATAACAGCGGGATCGCAACCATCGTCCCGGGTGACGAATTGACCAAACTTCTATACTCGCCTGCGGTACAAGCGAACCGGGACAACCAAGTAGCGAATCCAACCAAAAGGCCGTAGGGAGGTAGCGCGTTGGTAGCCACGGACAGTGCTTTTCTGTCCGTGGGCTTTTCTAATCCCCGGTCAATTGCGGCTGGCACGACGGCGCTCACCCAGGATTCTTGAAGGTATATGCAGTGGTAATCTGCGGGCGTGTCAAACGTCCACCGCCTACGGAGGAAAGCACACTGCCAACGGGGATACGAGGCATGAGAAAAGCCATGGACAGGAAAGCGTAGCGCAGACCTCCGTTTTTGTGGTCTGCGGTTCTTCCTTAGATGCACGCTCCCGAATCCGACGGCATCCCCCTGTCGTTGAGATTTTTGGTTCTTCGGCGAGTAGAGCCGCAGACCAAAAACGGAGGTCTGCGCTACTTGCTCTGGGGGCACTTCGCATAGAGGCGAGAAGTGCGACCGCAGATTCGTCCTCAAAGCGTGGGTCACCAGTATTACAGCGTTTTGAGAAATGCAACCAATGCACGCCTATCTTCGGCGGAGAGATCGAGACCGAACGGGTGTCCCTTCACGGCGTACGTTTTCGCGCCGTAGGGCTTGAAACCGGTGGGAACATAGTCGCCGCGCGTGCGGCCCGGGTCAAACCAGTCTTCGAGTGTCGCGCACCAACCGCTGTGCCCGAACATGCTGCGATACCACACGCCTTTGAGCGACGGAACCTTGTAATAGCCCGTGCCGCGCCGAGTCTTGGTGGCGAGACCCGGATCCGTGCCGACGGAAACTGGGAGGATATCGTACTTCTGCTCGGCCCCTGGGGGCGGGGCGAAGCCTTCGGCAAGCGTCAGCTTGTTATTGGTAAAGAGCGGCGGAGTATGGCAGGCCGCGCAGCCTTCCCGCTCGAATACTTTCTGTCCGCGCGAGGCGAGGCCCTCGAACTTATTCGGATTGGGCGGCGGCTTGAGCGAATAGACGTAGAGCGCCAAAGCGTAGAGTTGCTCGTCGCTGTAACGGTCGCCTGCTTGGTCAGGCGGGGGCAGCTTTTTGAAATCGGGCAAACCGATAGGTATGAAACCATCGTAGCTCGCGAGGTAATCGGCGCCCTGATTCAGCGCTGCGTAACGCATTAGATCGACTATCGAGCGTTGCTGTTGCAGACCGGTGGCATCGAGATAACGCCGATCTTTCACGCCGATCAGGTCCGGAACATGAGGCGGATACAAGGGATTTGAGTTGTGCCTGGACAAGACCCCGGGGGGAACGGTCTCGTGGGTAGCGGCGATTGCCTCGAGCGACATCGCCGAGAAGTGAATTGGAAGGGTGGGTTCCAACCAAGGGGCAGCGTAAAGGAACTGCTCGCCGAGTCGTGCTTCATCCAGGTTGTTTACGGATTGATGTTCGTACACTATGGCGCGATCAAACGGGAAATTTCCCTGGGCGCCCTTGATGACCCTGCCCTCCGGCATAATACGGGTGTGGCACGTCGCGCAGGCGAGAACACCAATCTCAACCTTCCCCTTCTGTCGAATCACATAGCTGTAGAAGGGCATAACACCATCGGGCCGGACGGGAGAACCGGTGCGCTTGTACCAATCAGGATCACGCACGTAAAGAGATTTGGGTTCTTCGTCGTAGCCGGTAAAGCCATAGGCAATGGGTGAGTCGAACGCGATTTCGCCCGCCCGAATCCAGTCTGCCTCGGTCTTGAGCGGCGGAGCGTGCCCTTGCTCATCCCAGACGATCTGCGATTCCTGCTGCTTCAGCCAGTCCAGGTAGCCAGGCGGCTCGTGGCCGGGTGCGTAGACGGGATATTGTTTGTAGATGGTCCGAACGGGAATCTTGTAGTAGTAATCCTCGGACGCCTGCTTCGGCGAAGCGGGGGGATATGCGAGCGGCACTTCGAGTGTCGCCATAGCCGCATCATCCCAGGTCTTGGGAATCGCCGGCGAAGGGCCCTGCGAGTTGGGATTCTGGACTGAGATGCGCTGTCGCGGCACAGTGGCACCAACCGCAAACACCACGCAACCAGCCAACAGCACTCTTCGCTTGCGGTTCATCGAAGCCTCCCTCGGCCGCAATCACTCTACACGATGAGCGTAGCCGTTCCGTCTTTTTGTTGGGTTTTGCCCGCTGGCAATTATACTCTACGGTGCGAACGCGTATCAAATGGGGCTTAGGTTCCCAAAGCAAGCGTAGCGCCGACCTCAAAAACGGAGGTCGCGCTACTTGCTTCAAGCGCGGGGCGCCCGCCTTCCGAGAGACCATTACGCGTTCGAGTGATCGGGTTGCACCCCCCGGCGATTTCCCAGAACCCCATTTCCGGATAGTTTCCGAGTGGCCGGCAATAAGGGACGTAGGCGGTTCGTAAACGCTACGCCGTCAGGGAGGTTCTATCCGGCATTGCTGTCAAGGTCATGATGGGATACATTTCCTTTTGAACTGATGCGGTCGAGGGGCCCGCAGCCCGCTCGGCTGTCCGCGGGAAGCCCCTTCCACCGAGAACGGCGGGATTATGCGGACTGACAGGCGGGCCTAAACCTGGGAGGGAAGTTATTGGATACGCAAGAAGTCGTTGCAAGCTAGGTCGTGGCCGCCGGGGATGGCCACGAGCGGTTTCAGCCGAGGCTGCCGAGGACCGGATTTATCCAGGTCAGCCTAAACAAGACTTAGCCCACCCTGTGCTCAGATATGCCCTATGAAAATACTGATCATTATTCCAACGCAGCGCGAACTCGATTGCTTTCTGGAGGCCTGTCTTGAGCAAGGCTATCAAGCGGAAACGGCTCTCACGGGAAAGCTTTTGATAACACACTTCCCCGCTTTGGAAATCGCAGTGGCATTCGGGGGTCTTGGGAAGACTCAGTTTGCTGTTCAGACACAGCACTTGATCGACATGGCGCATTGGGATTGGGTGATATGTGCGGGGGCCGCGGGGGCACTGGTGGATAGCCTTTCCATCGGGGATGTGGTGATCGCCACGGAGACAGTGGAGCATGATATTCACAACAGATTTGGTAAGCCTTTGTTGCCTCGCTTTGGTGGCTCAGAGACCCTTCTGGAGCATTGCTATCAAGCCATTCCGGCCACCGGTACATTCAAAGTTCATTTTGGTTCTGTTGCGAGCGGTGATGAAGATGTGGTAGAGACGGATAGACGGAAGGCCGTCCATCTGCAGACCGGGGCTGTGGTGGTGGCATGGGAAGGCGCCGGCGGAGCGCGGGCCTGTCAATTCAGCGACGTGCCCTACATAGAAGTTCGCGGTGTGTCGGACAGCGCAGATAGAAAGGCCGCACTGGATTTTGAAAAGAATCTCCCTCTCGTGATGAGAAATGTGGCAACGGTGATTTTGTCTTGGGCCAGGGAGCACGTGGGAGATTAGAAGGCTGGCTAACAACCGCTTCTAACCGACACGCGTCCCAGGTTGACCGAGACTTCCATCAGGCCGTTCTGGTTTTTGAGCGGGGTAGCGCGGAGGCGGGCGCATTTCAGCCCTCCTCCGCGGCTCTTAACACGATGGGCATTTACAGATTTATTAATGCGAAACAACAAAAAGTGGTAGAGGATCGCAAAGTACGCGTGCCTCTGATGTGCTACCAGCTCGAGCTTAATCCCAAACAGCCCGAATTCATTGTGACCGTCCACGGTGAAGGCTACAAGTTCGCGGCGTGAAGGCCATTCTCAGAATGCAGTCGTCCCACTCTCCGCGTAAGGCGTTCGTTCCCAATCCAGCTCAGGTAGTGGGTTGGGCAGTTTTTGACATCGATTGGCCTTGGCGACTACACGCAGGTAAGCTGTAGCGTTGAGTCCGGACTGGAATCGCTTCCGGATAGCCAACGTTCCTGACCCAACCAGGCACATCGCCGGCATCGGACTTGGCCGAGCCTCTGTTTACTGCGATAAGGCTTAAAGCTCGATAATCTCGCTGAAACTTAACCGCACTCGGTCTTATTCTGCCTTCGTTTTCACGAACACCAGCCAATGTCGATCAGCGGAGAGGGACGGCTGGCCGCAATTGACACCATCGCACTGGCTCACATCCGCCGACGGCTCACTGTCCGCCTGAAGAAAAACGTCGCTCCACTCTACCGTGCCCGAAAGCGCTTGTTTGCTTCGCCTCCGCACAAAGATGTGCTGATCGCCATAAGTCCGCGACCATCCTCCCAGGTCTTCCACCGTCTGCAGGTCTTGGCTGGAAGCAGGGTCGTAAGGCACAGGCCTGACCGCTCCTGTGCTAACCGTCAGCAGCCCCACGCGAGGATGTCCGTCAGCTTGGCCCCGCAAGAGGATCAAGACCGTTGCGGCATCCTCCGAGCTGGCTCCCACCAGCTTCTGGATGCTGTCAACCGAATAGAGCTTCTTGCCCTCGCCCCCCGCACTTGCGACCCGCACCACCTCCGTACCGCGCAGCGCGAGTACGTCCTTGTTTCCCGCCAGAAAAATCGGAGAGCGGTAGCCACCGCTGGAGGTCAATGCGCGCGTGGTCCTGGCCTGCAAGTCGGCCAGCCAGAGGTCTCCACTGGCAACTTCGTCGCCCGGCCCTTTGAGCGTGCCCGGACTGTCGGAGATGCCGAGGAACTTGAGCAGCCTCTCGGCAAGACTCGTGGGCGGCTTCTGTTGGCTGGCCGGAGCATTGTTCTGGGCCCGTGCTGAGGAGGCGCTTAAGAGGGACGTCAAAAGTACGCAGGCAATGAGGCGATGCATCGTTTTTCTACCTGGGACAGGGGCGGGACTCGGTGTGGTTCCCGCCGAACAGCACACAGAATATGTCGTCGTAACCGACGACCCTCACCGCGGCGTCCTTTCTGGGCACGGTGACGATCGTGCGCTGGTCCTGACCATCGCGAAGGAAGTAGGTGAACGTGTCTTTGCTGTCCCACACCAACCAGCCGCGTTGGCCTTCGGGGGGCTTCTGAACCGAGCTGAGCTCCGCTACCCGCGGAAGCTGCTGGGTGGAGATCAGGACACCATAGTTGACCGGCAACAACAGAAACTCTACCCCAAAGAGGAAAACTAGAACGTCTTTCCAGAAGCGGGATGCGGTGGTGGTGGCCGTTCCGCGGTATTGTACATAGAGAAGGATGCCGCCGGTGAGCAGCGTGCCTGCAACCAGGCCGCTGAAGTAGAGCGCAAGTTTGCCATCACTGGCCAGGAGCACGGAACTGGGCCATTCATCCGGCAGTTGCTTGCGCAGCAGCAGATTGCCAAAGGCGAAGCACTTACGCAGCACGAACTGGATCAACGCCACGGCCAGCACCACGCCCAGCAGAGGTAAGTGGAGAGGGCCCGAGCACCACGACGCAACCCAGCGTTTCATGCGGTCCTTGAGAGACAGCGGCACAAGTCTGTACGGAAAATACCCGAGGGCCGCCAACACCAGAACGATGATGAGGATGTTAGGCACGGCCGATACCAGGTACACCACAAAGCGGCAGCCAGCGAACAGGTACTTTTCATCGAAAATGTCGAGGTTGGCGGCCACGCCGTAGGTGCTGAGCTGGAAACGCAAGGTAAGGTACCCGAACAGGTAGAGCAGAAAGGAGCCCACGGCGGCGTATGCCGTCCATTTTCCTGCCAGACTTCCCAGCTTGTCCGTGAAATCGTTCCAGAGCTCGGGCATGCTATTTTCCCGTCATCACAAACGGCGCCCAGAAGAAGGGATGACTGTATTCGGGGCGCGCCTTGACCGCCATCAGGGCCTGCCGTGCCGCCTCCGCTGGCGGGCTGTTTTGCCCCTGCTGGTAAAAGGTCTCCATCCACAAGCGGGTGGACCCGGCATTCACCTCCCACTCGGAAAGGACCAGTCTGCCTGCCCCAGCGTAGAGCAGCGAGCGCACCATGCCCAGGATTTCGTTGGCGTGCGTTGCCTCGACGCGGCCGGTTTCGCAGGCGCTTAGCACCACAAAACTGTTCTTCCGCAGCGGCAGGCCAAACATTTCCGCCGCCGTCAACCGTCCGTTGTCAGGTTCCGCTTCCTTGAGCTGCAGATATGACAGCAGCGGATCACTGCGATTGAACTTCCCATGCACCGAAAGGTGCACCACATCGTAGTCACTCACCCAGCTCTTCACGTCTGCTTTGCTGGCGGCTTCTTGCGCCACTACTCTGCTGCGTCCCGGATAGAGCTTGCCGATGGCGTTGACTTCATCGCTGGCCTCGTGGATGGACGGATCGGCCACCGCCAGCAGGCGCCCGCGCTTCAGTGGCGAAAGGCTCTCCAGACTCGCCAGGACTGTGGCGCTAGGCGCATAGGAGATCGCAAAAGTCTCACCCAGATACTTTCCCGTTGCCGGGTCTTGCAGCACCTGGAAGGGAATCGAGTTCAGCTCTTCATGGGGTATTAGGATGAGATGGCGGCTCTTGAGGGAAGCGAGCATCGGCTGGATGAGGTAGAGAAACAACTGGCGCGAAGTGTCCTCGTCGAACTGAGCGTCCGGTGCGTCGCGGCGGGCCACCAAGCTGTCGTGCAGGGCCGCGGCCTTTTTTATAAGCTGAACATGCGGCAGGAAAACGTTCTTGACCTGGACCCCGGCGCCGTCAATATGCCAAAGGATTACGGCGTGTTCCAGAACCACATAATAGAGAACATCACAATTCCCCTCCTCCGCGGATTGCTGCACGCTGTCCAGCGTCGCGGGTTTGGCGGCCGTCAGTTCGTTCAGTTTGGGGGCTTCTTTCGCGATGCGGCTTTCGAGTTGCTCGAACTGCTGCTGCTGGGCGGCGATCTTGCCCTGCAGCTCCACAATTTGCTGGATGTTCTTGTCTCGGTCCTGGCTGCCGGTGAGGTTGAATAGCTTCTCCTGCTGCGCGGCAATGTTGGCCTTGAGTACTTGCAGTTGTGAGAACAGCTCCCGTTCCTTGGCGCTGCTCAAGGCCAGCGGGCGGCTGGCCAGAAGGTCAGCCATAGCGCGGGAACGCGACTTCTCGAAAATGGCGAAGGCTTCCGGATACCGCCGGCGGTCGAGCATAATGAGCGCCGGATCGTAATAGCAGGATAGCTTGTCCTCTATGAACGCGCCCCTTGCCTGTTCGTCATTCAGGTTCCGGCGATCCTTTTCCAGCAGGTCATCAGCTTGCTGAAAGGCCGCCAAGGCAGCATCATTGTCGCCTTTCATCTCGGCAAGTTGGCCTTCCAGGCAAGCGTCTGAGGGATTGAGGTCCTGCACGGTCAATCCCTGCTGCCGCTGGCGAGCCTGCCAATCCCGCAATTCCTTAACCACGCTTTCAACCGGCGCTAGCCTGGCAGCATCCCAGGCACCGGACGTGAAATGCTCCGTGACCAGCACATCCTTCGGTTGCTGTGGGCTGAAGAGCTTCGTGCTGGTAATCGTCTGATCGCTATGCTGCATCGACTGAATTATCGCCCTGCGGCCCTCCAGCCCTTTCAGGAACTGCTGAAAAAATTGCGCGAAGTAGGTGTAGCCCAGCTCCTGGGTAATCGCCAGTCCCTTCTCGTAATCGGCCCGGGCGAGTTCGAGCGACTGGTAGCAGACGTCGAAGTTGCGCTGATAGTCGCACTTGGTGGCAACTTGCTCGTAGATCCCGCCACGATCCATGTAGGCGACGTATAGCCGCCTCTTGTCAGCGATCTGTCCACTCGTGGCCAGAGCACGGTCCAGGTAGTCGCCCGCCGCCACCAGGTCGTTCCGCTTGGCCTCGACCTCACCGGCCATATCGAGCGCCTCGAAATAAAACTCCTTGTTGCCGCAATCGGCACCGAGGCGCACGGCCTCACGGGCGTGCTCCTCGGCTGCGTCAGTCTCGCCGAGTTGCAACTCGGACAATGAAAGGTTCGACAGTGCCGTGGTCTGATAATCCGTACGACCGGCGAGCTTGGCGAGCTGTAATGCCGTCTGGTAGATCGGCACAGCCTGGCGCCATTGGTTCAACAGCCTCTGGATGTTCGCCAGTTTGGTCGCGCTCAGCGAGGCGCGGGCATAATCTTTCTGCTGCATGAAAAAATCAAAGCTGGCTTTCAGCTCGGCCTGCGCTGCCGCCAGTTCAGAGACTGTGCTCTTGGCGTCCCCGGTACGGCGCACATAGTCGGTCCACTCGTCGATCTTTGCTATCCCGCTGTTTTGCAGGGACTGCGGATCGCCGCCCATTTGGATGAAGGTCGGCGGCAATGCTGCCGCCAGCGCCAAGCAGCACAGCATCCGGCGAGTACGCTGTTTGGTTGGCTCCTGAGTTTTCATCGTGCTCCCTTTTGGCCAGTATCAGCCACCAGAGCCCGCGCTGTCGTCGTCCGCTAGCCAACACTCAAGCACCCATAGTCCCGTTTAAGGGAGGGGCCGCGTTTCATTGCTGCAAGCACATCCCCAACCGGTCCGCTTCCGCTCCTCTTCGGCGTGTTCTCCTGCGGGTCTCTCCCTGTAGCCGGATTATACAACGAATCGTGGACGGCGGGGAAGTTCGACCTGGATTGCGCTTGCACTCGCGGAAACACTGAGGACGGCCGCTGAAAACCCCACGGAAGGCGGGCCGCAGAGGCTGCCCTATGGCTGCTGGAGTTTCGGAACGCCCAACTGTCGCAGATCGAAGCTAATTCTGTCGCCCATCAGCGGGGTAGCGCAGAGGTGGGCGCATTTCAGCCCTCCTCCGCGGCTCTTAACACGATGGGCGTTTACAGATTTATTAACAGGACTTCAAGCGCGGGGAGCTCGCCTTCAGAGAGGCCATTACGCGTTCGAGTGATCCGGTTGCACCCCCCCTCCTCGGCGATTTCCCAGAACCCCGTTTCAGGGGACCTGGACGTGACCTACAGGCGGTTTTGGCGTTTTGCGCACAGGGCGAAACTAGTTGTTGGTAGAACCGAAGGCGGCTGCCGATAGAAAAAATGCAACTTACAGGATCAAAAATGGCGGTTCCGGTGTATACTCCCTTTCGCTGAGGAGTCCAAAATGGAAGTCCCGGATGAAGGAGAACACTATGAGCAATCCTGCTGACATGAAACTCCCCGATTTGGAACAGCGCTACGTGCGCGGTTTCTATTTCCCAAGGGAGTATACGATTGACCCGGCAGTTCTCAAAGTGGCCGACGAAGCCATTCTCCCGCAAATAGTCGCGATCCAATTAGACACTCTATCCAAAATCGCGGCTGTCGAGGCCGAAGGCCTCAAGGCAATGGCCGACGTCCTCCGAAAATCCGCTGGGCGGTGACGCAGCCTCGCGCACCTCTAGATTCCGGTTGCGGCTGCAATCGGACTTGATCGACCCCAGGCAACTCTTGCCCGGTCCCGAGGGGAGGAGTTTCGTGCAAAGAGATCATGTCCTTTTTGTCGGTTTCTCCGAGCAGGACAACCTTGGAATAGGCTACATCGCCTCCGTGTTGCTCGCTGCCGGCATGCAGCCCGTTATCGTCGATTTCCGCCTGGGCCCCGAGGCCATCCGGAATGAAATCCTCGCCTACCAGCCGCGACTGGTCGGCTTCTCCATCATCTTCCAGTACCACATCCACAAGTTCCGCGACCTCATCGGGTACCTTCGCGAGTCCGGCATTCACTGCCATTTCACCGCCGGCGGCCACTATCCCAGCTTGCGCTACCAGGAACTCCTCGGCCTCATCCCCGAACTGGATTCCGTCGTGCTCTTCGAAGGCGAATACACCTGCCTCGAGTTAGTCAAAGCCATCGCCGCCGGTCAGGACTGGCACCAGATCCAGGGAATCGCTTATCGCGATGACGGTCAGATCATCGCCACCCCCTTGCGTCCCCTCGAACCCGATCTCGATACTTTCCCTCCGCCCGTCCGCCCGCCCTTGCGCGAGTACGTGCTCGGCAAGAAACACGCCACTATCCTCGCTGGCCGGGGTTGTCTGTATAACTGCTCTTTCTGTAGCATCCGCCAGTTTTACTCCACCCCGCCCGGGCCTTTGAAACGCCTGCGCCGCCCCGAAATGGTCGTTCGCGAGATGGAGTTACTCCACCGTCAGCACGACTGCGCCGTGTTCATGTTCCAGGACGACGACTTTCCGCTGGCCGCCAACACCGGTAAGCAGTGGACCATGACCTTCTGCGATCTCCTGGAGCGCAGCGGCCTCGCCCGCAATATCCTCTGGAAGGTCAACTGCCGCCCCGACGAGATCGATCGCGAAATCTTCGCCCGCATGCAGTCTTGCGGCCTCTATCTGGTCTATCTCGGAATCGAGTGCGGCACCGACGAAGGTCTCACGCTCATGAACAAACGCCTGACCGCCGCCACCAACTCCCGCGGGGTCGAAATCCTGAAGGACCTCGGCATCCAGTACGATTACGGTTTCATGTTATTCGATCCCGGGAGCACTTACCCATCCGTCCTCGCGAACATCGACTTTCTCGAACGGATCTGCGGCGACGGATCCTCGCCTATCACGTTCTGTAAGATGCTCCCCTATGCCGAGACGCAGATCGAACAGCGCCTGCTGGCGGAGGGCCGATTGAAAGGTCGCACCGGTTTCCGCGACTACGGATTCCTCGAACGTTCCCTCGATTACTTCTACACGTTTCTCGCCGACTCCTTCAACGGCTGGGTGGGCAGCCGCGATGGCATCACCAACTTGGCGCGATGGACGCGCTACTACCTTGCCGTCGCCCGCAAATATTATCCGGACGTCCCTGGCCTCGATGCCTGGGAGTCGAAGGTCACGGACCTGATCCGCCAGACCAACCACTATTTCTTCCACGCCGTCCGTTCCATGGCCCCCGCCTTCGCCGACGGCGTCGCCACCGATCGCTATTGCGAGGAGACGGCCCAGGGAATCGGCACCGCCTGCTCCCGATACAAGCGGGACTTCAACGCCGTGATCCATGAGATGGAGGTTGCCGTCACATCGTCTCCGGCGAAATAGCGGGTAGCCACGGACAGGGCTTTTCTGTCCGTGGGCTTTTCCTTGATGCATAATCCCCGGTCAATTGTGGCTGGCACGACGGCGCTCACCCGGGGTTCTTGAAGGCATATGCAGTGGTAATCTGCGGGCGTGTCAAATGTCCACCGCCTACGCCACACCGACCGAATCTTCTTTCTCAGTGTGAACCTTCGTCCGCGATTGATTACGTGCGATTGCCGCCGGGATATCAGGCATGAGGAAGGCACACTGCCAACGGGGATATGAGGCATGAGAAAAGCCCACGGACAGAAAACCACTGTCCGTGGCTACCAACTCGGAAACAATCCACTTGGCCGCGAGAGTGTGGGCAGCCCTGTGGCTCCACGCGGACGTCACCGGTCACGGGCGACTGGTCTTGGCTTCTTTTGTCCCCAGAAAGGCGTACTTCGCCTTCTTGCCGGAGGCTTGCCACAGTTTAACGATCTCGAAAACAATCACCGTGGCGTAGGAAACCGCGACCCACAGGCCGACCGCCTCGATGGGCAAGCCGTACCAGGCTCCGATTGCGAGGCCGACCATCTGCTGGTTCTGGTAACCCCACCATCCGTAAGGGAGGGCCAACGTCGCCTCCCAGATGAGGCTGATCAGGACGACGATAAAAAGCGTCAGGCTGAAGGCCCGCCAGTTGATGAACGCCCGAACCGACGGGAAGAAAGCCGCCGCCGGAACCAAAGCCGCAGCGACGAGGAAGGTAAAGTATCCGGGAAAACCTTCCGGGGCCGGTGAAAGCGCCTTCTTATAGACGATGGCCGCCCCAATCAGGGTGAGCCCCAGAACCACGGAAGCTCCATGGAACTGCAAGAGGCGCGGGATTTTTCTCGATTCGCCAGGGTAATCAGCAGGGTTGTAGGCCGCGAACCAAAACTCGTCCGCCCAAATATAGATCAGGAGCACCGTGATGAAGCCCGTCAAGTAGAAGACATACTCTTCGATAGGAACCGGCTTGCCCAAGGCGGGCGCCGCGATCCCCAGCGTCGCGCCCGGATTAGGGAAATTGAAAAACCAGTGGGCGAAGAAAAAATCCAGCGCCGCCCCGCACGGGACCAGAATCGCCATGGTGCGCCAGAAAGCCTTGCGCGGGATGTCCACGCCTTCGTGCGGCAGGAACCAGCCTGCAATCACCGCGATCGGCATCATGAACAGCAACAGGCTCCAGGTATAACCGAAGGGAGTAGGGTTGGAACTGAAATCGTGGGGCACCTGGGGTACGCGCACGGCGTGCAGTGTGATGGCCGCAGGAATTACCACCATGAGCAGCATCAGGAGAACGATGTGATCGCTCTCGCGTGAAGTGCCCCTCCTCCGGGATACGATTTCGGACATGGGAAACAACCTCCCATCACGGGGTCAGCCGGCGGTCCGGAGTAATCTGGTTCCTATCCACACACAGCTCCAGCAACGCCGGCCGCCGGGCTCGAAGCGCACGCTCGAAAGCTGCGGCAAACTCCTCAGTCGACTCTATCTTTTCGGCATAGGCGCCAAAAGATTTCGCGAAAGCCACAAAATCCGGGGTTCCGAGGTCGGTGCCGGAAACACGGCCAGGGAATCGCCGTTCCTGGTGCAGGCGGATGGTACCGTACATGCCATTGTTGACGACCAGCACGATGATAGCCGCACCGTATTGGACTGCCGTGGCGAGCTCTTGCGGATACATGAGAAAACAGCCGTCACCGGCAAAGCAGACTGATATGCGCTCCGGATAACGTAGCTTTGCGGCAATGGCAGCAGGTAAACCAAATCCCATCGCCCCACTCGTGGGCGCGAGCTCCGTTCCGAATTGCTTATACCTGAAAAAGCGATGGACCCAGACGGTGTAGTTTCCTGCGCCGTTCGCAATCATCGCATATCGAGGCAAGCGCTCGGCCAGTTGCGAAACCACCACCGCCAGATTCACGCCGCTCGGAGTGCCCCCCGCAGGAATCGTAGTGAATCGATCGAATTCCCGGCGCGCCTCTTCCCTCCAGGAACGCCATGGCGGATCGTTAATGGGGGTTAGAGCGCCCAGTGCCTCCGCGAAGAGGGATGGCCCGGCGTTGATCGGCAGGTCCGCCTCATAAACACGATTGAGTTCATTCGGGTCAGCATGCACGTGGACCAGCCGCTGAGGAATGCGCGGTGGCACGAGCACCGAATAGCCGCCTGTGGTTATGTCACCCAGACGTGTGCCAACGGCGATGAGAACATCCGCGGAGCGAACTCGATTCGATAAATGCTGGGGAAGCCCGAGGCTAAGATGACCGGCGTAACACCGATGCCGGTTGTCAATCAGATCCTGGCGTCGGAACGAGGTTATGACCGGCAACTCATTGGCTGAGACAAATTTCTCGACCGCGGCACATCCTTCCGCTGACCACCCAGACCCGCCCAGGATTAGAAGTGGACGCTGGGCTTGAGTTAGTTCTCGACGGACTGCGTCGAGGTCGCTCGAGGTCGGAGATGCCTGCACCGGGCGAAAACGGCCGGTGTCTCGGACTGCGCAGGTTTCCATCAGCATGTCCTCGGGGAGCGATAAGACCACCGGACCGGGGCGGCCCGAGGTTGCGCATTGAAACGCCCGCAGCATGTATTCTGGAATCCGCGCGGGGTCTTCGATCTCCGCCACCCACTTCGCAAGCGGGGCAAACATCCGGCGGAATTCAACTTCCTGGAATGCTTCGCGTCCGCGCACGCCGCGCTCGACCTGACCGATGAAAAGGATCATCGGAGTCGAGTCTTGGAACGCGGTGTGCACGCCAATGCTTGCGTGCGTAGCGCCGGGACCGCGCGTCACAAGGCAGATGCCTGGATAACCCGTCAACTTGCCATCCGCTACCGCCATGTTAGCCGCAGCGCCCTCATGCTTGGCGACCACGATCTGGATCTCCGGCATGTCATGCAACGCATCGAGGATATCGAGATAACTCTCCCCGGGTACGCAGAACACGCGATCGACTCCGTGCACCCGCAAGGCATCGGCCAGAATGCGCCCCCCACTACGCGGCTGCATCTCTGTTAGCTCACTCCTCCTTCTTGCCATTGGAATCGTAGACCTCAACTGTGCCGTACTTCGCCAGCACCTCGCGGATGGACTGCTTCTGAGCGTTACCGGGCTGCTTGGGGTCGCCGACGCACACGATTTGCAGATGGTCAAGGTCGACGTACTTGCGGGCCGCCGCCTGAACGGCGTCAGCAGTGGTGTGGGCGACTTCCACCGGGTAGCGGTCCCAGTAGTCCATGGGCAGTCCGTAGTCCTGGACGAGCATCCAGCGATTCAGCAATTGCTGTTGCTGCTCGAGGGACAGGGCGAAGCTTGCCACAATCGAGTGGCGCGCTTCGTCGAGTTCCGTCTCCCCAACCCGCTCGTCGCGGATGCGTTTAAACTCCGCCATCAACTGCTCGAGCGAGCCGTCGGTCACGGCATTGCGCACCTCGGTCGAGGCCGCCCACGCTTCACGGTACTTGTCGTCGCCCACGCGGCTGTAAGCTCCGTAGGTGTACCCGTGGACCTCACGCAGGTTCAGAAACAGTCGCGCCTGCGGGCCGCCGCCCAGCACCCGGTTCATCACATAAAGCGCGATGTAGTCCGGATCGATGCGGCGCGCGCCGTAGTCGCCGGCGACGATGTTCGTCTGCACGGAGTCTGGCCGGTCCACGAGGTAAATCCTGGCCGGAGCCGCGGGCGGCAGGTGGCTCCAATCCTCCTTGGCAAAGGGCCGGCTTCTCCAATTTCCGAAGCTCTTCCGGATGAGGGCTATGATCTCGTCCGGTTTGACGTCGCCGACCACACCCAGAATGGCATTGCCCGGGACGTAATAACGGTCATGGAATTCCTTCAAGCGTTCCGGCGTGGTGGCCTTGATGGACTCCGGCGTCGGCAGAGTGACCGCGGCCGGGAAGTCCTGATAAAGCGCCTGACGGAATCTCTCTTCCGCGAGCTCCGGTGGACGGGACCGCACCTGCTCGAGCTCCGAGAGCTGCCGCTGCTTGTACTTCTCGAGCTCGTCGGCGGGGAAGGTGGGATTCAGCACGACGTCGCTCATCAAATCTAAAATCCGGTCGGCGCTGGGTGCCAGACCCGAAGCTGACACGGAGGAATTCGTGGAGCCGAAGTCGGAGGAGGCATCGAGCGAGGCGCCCAGCGAGTCGATCTCTGCCGACAGTTGCGCGCTCGTCCGCTGCGTGGTGCCTTCCCGCAGCATCTCGGCCGTGAAGCTGGCCAGACCGGGCATGTCCTTGGGATCGGACATGTCGCCGGTTCCGATCCAGAGTTCGAAGTTGACCGTCGGCAGCTTGTGGCGCTCGATCACCAGAACGGTAACCCCGTTTGGGAGCTTGGTCACCACCGGCCGGGGCAGATGCACCTGGAGGGTTTCATTGCTCACCGGGGCGCGGTTGAGGCGAACCACCTTGGAGAGCTCGGCCGCATGTTGCTCCTGAGGGAAAGCGGACACGGCCGCCGCCAGCGCGGTGGTGAGTGCCGCGAGGATGAGTATCAGATGTCTGCTTTTCAGAATTGTCATGGTTATTTTCCCTCCATGTGAGCCTTCGCCGCTTTGCCCTGGGGCGCGGCCGGCAGATCCGTGACCACCGCAAGCTGCTCCGGGACCAGGTATTTTTGGGCGGCTTCCTTTACCTGATCCGCGGTTACGGCATTAAACTTGTCCACGATGGTGTTGATCAGATCCGGATCATTGAAGTAAACCGCATATTGCCCAATCTGCATCGCCGTGCCGAGATCCGTCTGCCGGCTCTGAATCTGTTGGCGGAGGAACTGCGTGCGGGCTTTTTCGAGCTCCGGGGCGGTAATGCCGTCCTTCTGCACGGAGGCGATCTGATCCCGGATGGCCTTTTGGCAATCCTCCGGGTTTACCCCCGGCCGCAGAAAGGCGTAAGCGTATAACAGGCTCGGACCGCGCCGGGGATCTGCCCGCACGTAGATCTGCGTGGCGAATTGCTTCTCCTTCACCAGATACTGATAGAGCCGCGAGCTCTCTCCTTGGGCCAGCACGCTTGCCAGCACGCGCATGGCGTAGCTTTCCGGCGTGTTGCCGGGCGGAATGTGATACGCCATGATCACCAGCGGGGTACGGGCCAGCGGGTCCAGGATGGTCTCGCTCCGCTCGCCGTAGTGCGGGGGTTCCGTCATGTCCACGGGCGGGGGCGCAGGCTGCGAAGGAATATTGCCGAAATACTTTTTCACCCTCTCCAGCGTCTCTGCCGGATCCAGATCGCCCACCAGCGTCAGCACCGCATTGTTGGGCGCGTAGTAGATGCGGAAAAAGTTTTTGACATCGTCCACGGAAGCTGCGTTCAGGTCGCTCATCTCGCCAATCGTGGAATGCTTGTAGGCGAAGTTATCGTAAGCGAGATTGTCGATGTCCAAAAAGGCGTGGCCGTAAGGCTGGTTGTCTTCACCCAGGCGGCGCTCTTCCTGCACCGCGTTGCGCTGGTTATCAAGATTGGATTGGTTGACGGCGAGGGAGCGCATGCGGTCACTTTCCAGAAACAGCGCCAGGTCCAACTGGTTCTTGGGCAGCGACTCGAAGTAGTTGGTGCGATCCTCGTTGGTGGTGCCGTTCATGTTGCCGCCATTGTTGAAGATGAGGATGAAGTGCTCGCCCTTGCCCACGTTCTCCGAGCCTTGAAACATCATGTGCTCGAAGAGATGGGCAAAACCCGTGCGGCCCGGCCGCTCGTTGCGCGATCCCACGTTGTAAGTCACCGAAATGCCAAAGACCGGCGCCGTGCGATCCACCGCAATGATCACGCGCAGGCCATTTTCCAGTTTCTGATCGGTGAATTCCACGCGCGGAAGCTGCGGCTGGTCTGCGCGTGCAAGTTGCGCCGTCATCAGCAACCCGCCAAGCAGCAGCCCACTCCATCGATACCTTTTCATCGTAGGCTCCTTAGGATGATATTGAACCCGCTATTGTGTTCCAAAAGGGTCCGCGGCTCAAGCTCTATGGGACGCGTCGTGATAATCTTAATCCCCTTGTCAGCACCACCCCGGCGCTCGGCGCGCCACCCCTCCTCATCTGAGGAGGGGAGTTCGTTAATAACTCCCCTCCTGATTCAG
>Ga0326727_10001682_pt1 | contig 80046 bp, 62 predicted proteins | sample MB2enrmetagenome_FD_207643 | JGI IMG/M metagenome (GOLD analysis project Ga0326727, IMG submission 207643) | Lab enriched peat soil microbial communities from McLean, Ithaca, NY, United States - MB29MY | ecosystem: Environmental > Terrestrial > Soil > Wetlands > Peat | place: USA: New York... | reverse complement strand
CCTTCGCGTTTTGTGTCTCAATCTCGATGATCCACAGGACGCGGGAGCAGTGCGTACCTTCGCCGCGAAAGAAAGTATCTCTCTGCCGATTCTTTTGGCCACCCAAGAAGTGGCCGGCGTCTACAACCTTCTCTACCGACAGTTGTTTGACCGGCATCGCGACATGAGTGTTCCTATTTCGTTTCTCATCGACCCAGCAGGAAACATCGTCAAGCTTTATCAGGGACCGGCTTTACAGGAACACTTCGAGACTGATTTCCGAAGCATCCCGCAGAACGATGCGGAGCGTTTGACCAAGGCGCTTCCTTTTGCTGGAGTAAGCGAGTCCTACAACTACGGGCGAAATTACCTCTCCTTCGGTTTCGTTTTCTTTGAACGCGGTTATTTCGAACAGGCGGAGGTATTTTTCCGCCAGGCTGTCAAGGACGATCCGAATAGCGCCGAAGCTCTCTATGGGCTTGGCAGCGCCTGCCTGCAGCAGCAAAAGACGAATGAGGCCCGCGAATGTTTTCAGCGCGCTCTGCAACTTCGTGCCAGCTATCCAGGCACAGTGCCCAACTCCTGGAATAACCTGGGCATTTTGGCGGCGCGCGAGGGGAACTTCGATCTTGCCATCCAATATTTTCGACGCGCCCTTCAGATCGACCCCGATCACTCCATCGCCCTGAGAAATCTCGGCAGTGCTTACCGCCAGAAGAAGGACTGGACTCAGGCCGAGAGCGCGCTCGAGCGCGCCATCGCCTTGAATCCCGATGACCCTGAGGCAAATTACAGTCTCGGCATGGTTTATGCACAACAGAATGACACCGAGCGTGCCTACGATTATTTGCAGAAGGCGCTAGCTTCCCGGCCTGCGTATCCGGAAGCGCTCAACAACCTCGGGATTCTTTACCTGCGTACAGGGCGCCCTGAGGAAGGGAAACGCAGTTTTGAAGAGTCGATTCGCGTAGCGCCCACCTACGACCAAGCCTATCTGAATCTGGCGCGCGTCTATGCCATCGAAGGCGACCGGGAGAAGGCAAAGGCTGTTCTTCTGGAGCTTCTCAAACAACATCCCGATCATGCACAGGCTAAAGAAGAATTGAAGCAACTGGAGCAGTAGTTCGGGCAAAAAAACGGCCGCCCCACCGGTGCTCTGGCGGGGCGGCAAATGTAAAGTTCAGCTTGATCAGTTGCGAGCCAGCCCTAGAAAGTGAGCTTCAGCCCGAACTGGACGAGACGCGGGTTGTTCACGGTAGACGATATCCGGCCGAATGATGTCGGAGCATTGATGTCGTTGGCAGGGAGGCCAAATTGCGCATGGTTGAACAGATTGAACATTTCCACCCGGAAATCAAGTCCCATATTCTCCCGGGGCAGCGCAAACCGCTTGATGACCGAGAAGTCGGTATTCACGAAGTCTGGCCCGGAGAGTGGGGCTCGGGGTATGTCCCCCAGTTCACCTGCCAGGGGGACCGCGAAAGCACAGGGATTAAACCAGTACCCAGAGGCACTTAACTTGCTTGGCCCTGTGCAGCCTGATATCGTGCCCGCTTGGAACGGGTTGCCGACTTCATTGGGGCGACCATAGGGGATTGCGTTTCCAATGTTGACTAAGCTAGCTCCAGAATTGGGAGCGCTGTCAACGAGGAATACCGGGAAACCCGAGGTGATTTTCTCAATGAGCGTCACCTGCCAGTTCCCCAGGAGTGCATTGGTTGCGTTGTTCCAATCCCTGCCAAACTTCTTGCCCTTGCCAAAGGGCAAATCATAAATCACGCTGGCAGTAAAACTGTTGTTCAGGTTGATCTGCGACAGCGACCAGTCCAGCTTCTGCCATCCGGGTAGCGGGAAGTCGGGTGATCCAATAGGGGTACTCAAACCATCGGAATATCCCGAGTCGTACGTTCGGGAATAAGAGTAGCCGATCAAAGCGTAGATGCCGTACCTGGCGCTCTTGGTCTCCGCTTTAATCTGTAGCGAATTGTAGTGGGCGCTCCCGAGGTCGTTAATGCTGTAAATGTCTGAGTAGGGAAAATCTGAGTAGGTCACGGGGAGATACGCTCCACCAGGCCCGCAGCCCAAGGTGTACCCAGGCACGGAAGCGGCCCCGTTGCCAGCACAGGCATTCGGCGTGCTCGTATTGATGTTATTCCCAAAATTGAGAATATGGGAACCGCGAGAACCCGCGTATCCAGCCGTCAGCACGATTTGCCCGGGCAATTGACGCTCGATGTTTACGTTGAACTGTTGGACCATGCCCTGCTTGAGGTTAGTAGGTTCCGTATAGAAAGCCCCCTGGAATAATGGACTTGTAGGAGAAACCGGTGCCGCGTATAGGGGGAACCCATCCGAAACTCCTACCATCTGAGAGCTGGCACTTCCAGGCCCGATGTTTGGCGTCTGGCCGTAAGTGGCGGCACATGCGGCAGCCGCAGTGGTGCAGCTGCTAACCGAGTAACCCACGGATTCCACGGCGAATGGCGGATTCTGCCATAGCCCCTGAGCGCCCATGCTCCACGCGGAGTCGTGGTATATCGCGTAACCACCGCGAACCACCGTCTTGTCACTGCCGAGCACCTTCCAAGCTGCGCCGACGCGCGGCTCAAGAGCGGTCCAATCCATTTTGACCCCGGCACCTGAACTCGCACTCGTACATGGTTGAAATGCGGACGTGCACCCAGATCCAGGAATCAGCCACTGATAGCTGGTGGCCGAAGGAATGAAATCCGCCATGCGACCATCAGCTTCGGAAGTTGGCGTTGCCATGGCCCAAGCCAGGCCAAGATTCAGGGTCAAATCTTTGGTTGCTCGCCAATCGTCCTGAACAAATGGGCGGAAGAGCTTCCAGCGCCGACCAGTGATATCCCCGTTGAAGTTCTGGTCGTGAATCCGAAGGCTCGAGAGACCGAGCAGCATGTCCGCCGACGCGTCGCCCGCCACCGTCACCGAACCAGGAGGAGCGCCAGAGTTGCTAGTATAACCGCCGCTCATGACCCAATACCCGTCCTGGAAGCCTACGGCTCGCACATTCATTTCATTGATGCGGATCCCACCTCCGACCTTAATGTCGTGCTTGCCGCGGATCATGTCGAAGGAGTCATTGATTGTGAAAACGTTGGTCCCGCCCTGAAAGGGGGAATAGCCGCGATCTCCCAGCGACCAGTAGCCGACAACAGCGATGGAGGTCAACCCGCAACTGCTCCCCACGCAGGTCGTACCCGATGACCCGCCGCAATTCAGATTGGCGCCGGGAATCTTGAGTATATTCGACTCGCAACTGTCGGTTCCTTGGGAGGAGATGTAGTCGAAAATGCGGTTATAGCCGAAGGTAAATTGATTCACACTTTTGGGGGAAAAAACGTGCGTTTCCCCGATCGAAACGTTGCGCGCATGGTTGATAATTCCCTGATTGCTGGCGAAGGCACCTGCCTCGGCAAAATATCCGGTGGCGCCTCCAGGCACGTAGGAGGTGGCCTGGTCATAACTGAAGCGCGCGAACACCGAATCCGCGCTGGAGAAGTTGCGGTCCAGCCGGGCGTCGAACTTCGTTTCGTTGAGCGAGCGCACGGGCTCGCTCAGGTAGTTGTTTCCGTTCACATCGTAGCCCGGGGTCGGCTCCGGATACAAATTCATCAAGGACGATCCAATGGAGTTAATCAGTTGCGGTGGAATTTTGTTGCAAGGGGTTCCTGCCGCCTGGACTCCGGTGGTTGGATCTGCCGGCAGCGCCACTCCCGTCGATGGATCGCATTGGAAATAGATAGAAGGTGCGGAGGCACCGCTCATATACGGGTTGGTGATTACCATCTCGCCAGCGGGAAGTGGATTGCCAAAGGCATCGCTGCTGTAGTCACCGCCGCGCATTGCCTCGGTGGGGACCAATCCAGCAAAGGTAATGCCGTGGCGTTGATATTTTTGCTCGCCATCGACAAAGAAGAAGGTCTTATTCTTTTGGATTGGTCCGCCTAGACCCCCGCCAAACTGATTCAGATTGAACTTTTCCGTGGAGGTTGCGAAAAAGCTTTTGGCGTCCAAATCGGTGTTGCGCAAGAACTCGAAAAGCGAGCCGTGGAAATCGTTGGTTCCCGACTTGCTAGTCACTAAAACAGTTGGTCCCGCGCGCGTGCCATACTCCGCAGAGTAGTTATAGGTAAGGACCTTGAACTCCTGAATGGCGTCGATCGAAGACAAAATGCCGATCCCGCCGGCGGTCAACTCATTGTTGTCGGTGCCGTCCAGCAGCCAGTCCGTGCTGTTCGCGCGGGAACCGCCCACGGATAGAGAAAAGGAACCGCGCGCAGCCACTTCGCTGGACGCGCCGCTAGTAAAAAAGCTGTTGGGGTTCGTTTCCTGAGTAGTGCCCGGGGTGAGCGTGGCGAGCTGCACGAAATCGCGCCCGTTCAGGGGGAGTTGCGCGACTTCCTGAGCGGTAATGACTTGGCCAAGCGAGGGATTCACGGTCTCCACCGCCACTGCGTTGGCCACAACTTCCACCGAGGAACTCACGGTGGAAAGGGCCAGTGTAAAATCCAATTCGCGCTGCTCATCCACCTGCAGCTTGACATCCTTGGTCTCCGTGGTCTGGAAGCCCTTGAATTCAACCCGGATGCTATAGATGGATACCGGCAGCAAATTGACGATGTAGTGTCCCGCATCATCGGTCTTCGTGTCGCGAGTTGCGCCAGTGCCTTGCGAGGTGACCGTGACCGTAGCTCCGGAAATTGGTGAACCGGACTTATCTGCTACCGTCCCCAAAAAACTGCCCGTTGCTTGGCCATACGTTAGCTGTCCACAACAAGCTGCAATTATAAACACGACGACCGCTATAACAATCGTCCTACTCATTTGCCACGCCCCTCTCCGCAACCCCAACAAACAATTATTCCGAATTCAAAGCCACAAAAGAGAACGAATTACTGTCCGCCCAAGCGCCGGCAGGCACGGCCATCCAGAAACCAGAGGTAATGCACAAGATGGCACCCCTGAGGCTCTCCGCCCAGCAAGTTCCAACGGCAGCAGCTTTGACTCCACGAAAAGCAACGGGGAAATTACTTCGCTATGGCGCTTGTGTCAAGCGGGTGTTGAGGAAACCCTGTGCAAGACTTTGAATCATTTGAATTTGTTTTTCAGAAAACTTCGCCACTTTGCGACCTCTTAGCCGGTGGAACGTGAACCGGGGGAGAGGTCTCCCGGCCCAGCCTATCTTTGAAATCAGTCTATATCTATCTCACACGACGGGCATCGATTCACAGAGCTAGGGCAACCGTTCCTTTCGGTTATTGCTTCAGGGAAGCTTGCACCTTCGCCCCATATTCCTTCGCTTTGGCCATGGCCTTGGCTTCGTCCACGGTGAGCAATTTCCCGTCCTTCAACAGCGTTTGCCCGCCCACTACAACGGTTTCCACCTCACTGGCCTTCAGCGCGTAGACCACTTGCGAGTAAACGTCGTACATGGGCACGGCATTGGGCACATCCAGGTTAAGCACCACTAGATCCGCCTTCTTGCCCGCTTCGAGCGAGCCAATTTGCTTCTCCATGTGCAGCGCGCGCGCTCCTTCAATTGTGGCCATTTCCAAAGCGCCCATTGCTCCGAGCGCGCGGGGATCCACACGCGCCGTTTTTTGCAGCTTGGCGGCCAAGTCCATCTCTTCCATCATGTCCAGGTCGTTGTTGCTGCCTGCCGGGCCGTCTGTGCCAAGGCCGACGCGCATGCCGGCGGCGCGTTCGTCCACCACCGGAGCCACGCCACTGGCCAGCATCATGTTGCTCGAGGGATTGTGGACGCAGCCGACCTGATGATCGGCCAAAATTTTCATATCCGTGTAGTCCACCCAGATGCAATGCGCCGCCACAACGTCCGGTCCCAGGAAGCTGATGCGCTCCAGGTACTGCACGGGCGTAGCGCCGTGGTTCGCCAGGCTGTCCACCAATTCCTTTCTCATTTCCGCCACGTGAATCAGGATCGGAGCATGGTATTTCCGGGCCAGCGCCGCGGCATCCCGCAGCGTCTTTTCAGAGCAGGTGTAAATCGAGTGGGGCGCAACGGCGGCATGAATGAGGGGATCACCCTGCCACTTCTTGATGAATCTTTCGCTGTACGCCGCCATTTCCGCCTCGCTTTTGTTGTCCGGGGCCGGGAAATCGATCCAGGTTTCGCCAAGGAATCCGCGGAGCCCGGCTGCTTTTGTTTCTTCGGCGACAGCATCTTCAAAGTAATACATGTCCGCAAACGTGGTGGTGCCGCCGCGAATCATCTCCGCCATAGCCAGACGCGTGCCCCAGCGCACGTAGTCTTCCGTGACGTTGCGCGCTTCCGCTGGGAAAATGTACTTGCGCAGCCAGTCATCCAGAGTGACATCGTCAATCAGGCCGCGCATCAGCACCATCGGCACATGCGTGTGCCCATTGATGAATCCCGGCAGAATCAGTTTTCCCTTCGCGTCTATGGTTTGTTTGGCGATGAGCCCTTTTGGATAGGCCATTGCTGAACTGGGGCCGATGGAGACGATGGTGTCGCCATTCACCGCCAGGAAGCCATCCTCGATGACCCGGCGATCCGCATCCATGGTGACAATCGTACCTCCCGTGATCAGCAAGTCCACCGTCACCGCCTGTTTTGCCGGTGTTTGCGCCACGAGGGAAGGCTTCGCACTGAGAATGAACAACAGAATCAAGAAGCAGCGAAGGCTGGAGGAACGAAAGCATTGTGAGGTACGCGTGTCCATGAGCTATTCCTTCCGAGCGCCGGCACTAGAGATTGGATGAGTCGAATGGCTTTGGAAACAATGTGTGCATGGGAATGGTTTCTGTTTTGCCCTTCAAATTGGAGAGGACTACGGGCACATCCCCGCAGAATTCCCAGATCAGTTGGCGGCAGGCGCCGCAGGGTGGCGTCAGCGTATCCGTGTCCGTCACGACGGCGATGGCGTCGAAGCGCCGCTCCCCTTCGCTGATGGCCTTGAAAATGGCCACGCGTTCGGCGCAGATGGTCAATCCATAGGTGGCATTTTCCACGTTACATCCGCCGAATATTTTTCCAGAGGGGGTATGGAGCGCCGCCCCAACCTTGAAATTGGAAAATTGGGCGTGAGCGTTCTCGCGCGCTTGTTTTGCAACAGAGATCAAAGCGTCGTAGTCGGGCACGGTTCCCTCCAGAATCACTTGCTGTCAGCCAGAATCATAGCGCGGAGGCGACGTCCGGAATCACGGCGCGCAGCAGCGCGATGAACTGGCCCTTCACGCGTTCCGCCGTTTGCAGAACCTCGTTGTGGTCGAGCGGTTGGTCCAGAATTCCCGCCGCCGCATTCGTTACGCAGGAAATGCCCAGCACGCGTATGCCAGAATGGCGCGCCGCGATGACCTCCGGGACCGTGGACATTCCCACAAGATCGGCTCCGATTGTTTTCAGATAGCGAATTTCCGCCGGGGTCTCGTAACTGGGCCCCGCCAGCGCAGCGTACACGCCCTCGCCCAGCTCGACACCGAGCCGGCGGCCCTCGGCCAGCGTCAGTTCACGGAATTGCTTGTCATAGGCCGCGCTCATGTCTGGAAAGCGTGGGCCGAAATTCTCGTCGTTGGGGCCGCAGAGCGGATTTACGCCCTGCAGATTGATGTGATCGGAAAGGAGCACGAGCCGCCCTTGCGTAAAATCCCTTTTGATTCCACCGGCGGCATTGGTCAGGATCACGGCTTTTACGCCCATCACGGCGAAAACGCGGATGGGGAAAGCGACATCCTTCACGGAGTAGCCTTCATAAAGGTGCACGCGACCCTGCATTGCGGCAACCTCGATGCCGTCCACTTTGCCAATCACCAACTGACCCGCATGGCCGACGGCCGTCGAGCGCGGGAAATTGGGAATTTTCGCGTAAGGAATGCGCGTTGCGTTGGCGAACTCGTCCGCAAACGCGCCTAATCCAGAGCCCAGCACCAGGGCGATCTTCGGCCGGAGCTTTGTTTGCTTGAGCAGGAATCGTGCCGCCGCTTGCGCGCGAATAAATTCTCCTCCGGGCTTGGCGCGTTTCTCTTTTTTCAGAAGGCTCATGTGAGGATTCCCACGATGCACGCAGACATGAGGTTGGCCATCGTTCCGGCAAGCATGGCGCGAATCCCGAATTTCGCCAACTGCCCGCGCTGTTCCGGCGCAAGCGCGCCAATTCCCCCGATCTGAATGCCAATGGAGCTGAAGTTGGCAAAGCCGCAAAGCGCAAAGGTCGCAATGGTAAAGGAGCGTGGATCGAGAGAGCCTTTCATTTGGCCGAGCTTTGTGAAGGCCACAACTTCATTGATCACCATGCGGGTTCCCAGGAGATTGCCAATCTGCGGCGCGTCTTTCCAAGGCACGCCTATGAGCCATGCGACTGGCGCGAAAATCCACCCGAAGAACTGCTCCAGGCTGGAAGGGAACCATTGAAAATGACGCACTGCCAGCCAGCCGTGCGCGCCTCCGATCAGGAAATCCACCAGCGCCAGCAACGCAATGAACGAGATCAGCATGGCGCCAACGTTGATCGCCAACTGCAAGCCATCCGACGTGCCTCGCGAAATTGCGCCCAGAGAATTGGCTTCCTTCTCCATTTCAGGCATCTGCACGCGCCCGCCGGTGAGCGGCTGCTCCGTCTCCGGCACCAGCATTTTTGCTATCAAGAGCGTGCCCGGCGCGGTCATGATCACGGCGGTCAGCAAATGCTTGGCCTCCACGCCGGAAGCGATGTACGCCGCCATGATTCCGCCGGACACATGCGCCATACCACAGGTCATCACGCACATCAGCTCGGATTTCGTCAGCCGGTTCAGGAAAGGGCGTATGGTCAGCGGCGCCTCCGTCTGTCCCATAAAGATACTAGCGGCGATATCCAGCGATTCCGCGCCGCTGGCCCCCATAACCCGGGTCATCACCCAGGCAAAGGCGCGAATGAAGACCTGCATCACGCCGATGTGATAAAGAAACGCAAAAACGGCCGCAATGAAGATAATCGCGGGCAGCACCTGGAACGCGAAGATGAAACCGAATGAAGAGTTTTTCATGCCCAGGCCGCCAAAAACGAACGTGGATCCGGCGAAGGCGAAACTCAGCAGTTTGTTTACGGCGTCACCTAAATACTGAAAGATGGCGCGGCCCACTTCAAATTTCAGCACGAAAACGCCAAACGCCCACTGCAGTCCGAGCCCCCACAAAACTGTCTTCAACTGGATGGCCTTGCGCGCCGTGCTGAAAAGATAGGCCAGGCCAAGCAGGAACAGCATGCCAAGCACTCCCGCGAATCTTTCCATTCTGTCTCCTTATGCGCTGAATTCCAAAAATCCAGACCGCAAACTCACGATCCGCCGAGAATCCTGCGGATCAGCGGGCGGGGAGCCGGAGCGGTCTCCCCAATCTCGAAGCTGGAGGCAATCATTTCCGCGGCTTCCGCGAGTTTCGTCTGCGAATTGTAATGGATTGTGACCAGTTTTTCTCCGGCCGCCACGCGATCGCCGATGCGCTTGTGGAATTCCAGCCCCACGCCATGGTCAATGGTATCCTCCTTCTTTTCGCGGCCGCCACCCAGCATGGCCAGGGCGATCCCGAATTGCAGGCAATCCGTGTCGCGGATGTATCCGGGCTTCGGGCTCGATATTTCCGCGCGATTGCGCGCCAGGGGAAGCAGGGAAGAGTCATCAATAACGCGAGCATCGCCGCCTTGCAGTTTGATGCCCTGGCGGAATTTCTCCAGGGCTTGCCCGGTGGCGATCATCTTTTCTGCAAGAGCCCGCCCGTCGTCGACGGAGGCCGTGCGTTCGCCGAGGTAGAACATCCAGGCAGAGAGCTCCAGGCTGAGCTCGCGCAAATCGCCCGGGCCATTTCCCCTCAATATCTCAATCGATTCGATCACTTCGTGAGAATGGCCCGCCATGCGCCCCAGCGGTTGCTCCATGTCAGTGATCAGCGCCACCGCCTTCTTGCCCATGCGTTGCGCGGTTTCCACCATCACTTCGGCGAGGTGCACCGCGTCTTCTTCCCTGGGCATAAAGGCGCCCGAGCCGGTCTTCACGTCCAGAACGAGGGCGTCAATGCCTTCGGCGAGTTTCTTGCTCATGATGGAAGCGCAGATGAGGCCGACGTTTTCGACCGTGGAAGTGACGTCGCGGAGGGCATAAATTTTCTTGTCGGCTGGAGCAATTTCCGCCGTTTGGCCGATAAGCGCCATGCCGCACTCGCGCAACACGCGCCGAAATTCGGCTAAACTAAGCGCCGTGTTGAATCCCGGGATCGCTTCCAGTTTGTCCAGCGTCCCGCCGGAGTGGCCGAGCCCGCGGCCGCTGATCATCGGGACGGTGAGGCCGCCAGCCGCCACAATCGGCGCCAGGATCAAGGAGGTTTTGTCACCCACGCCGCCGGTGGAATGCTTGTCCACCTTCTTGCCGGGGATGTCCGGGTGACTCACCACTTCACCGGAATACAGCATCGCTTCCGTGAGGGCGGCGATCTCCGCCCGGTTCAGGTCGCGAATCCATGCGGCCATCAACCACGCGGCCATCTGATAGTCAGGGATGTCGCCCTTGGTATAGCCGGAAATGAGGAACTGGATTTCCTCGGGGGAATGCTCCCCGGAATCGCGTTTTTTTCGAATGAGATCGACGGCACGCATGCTCTTGTAAAGGAAGTGCGAGCCTAACATTCGCGGAAATGGCCGTCAACGCGCTTGCCAATAAGTGCCAACAACGCCGGTGCCGCCAATTTGCGCATCATCGCATGTGGCAGCGCACTTGCTCATTTCCGGCCGCTGGTATATTTTTCGGCGTGTCGCCGCAGCAGGAGAACGAATGTCGCGAAAGCCGCGGATTGCCGTCGTCGGCAGTGCCAATGTTGATCTGACCACCTTCAGTGACACGTTTCCGCGTCCCGGCGAAACCGTGTTCGGGAAGAGTTTCCATCTGGGCTTTGGCGGCAAGGGCGCGAACCAAGCGGTTGCTGCGCGCCTGTGCGGCGCGGACGTGGTGATGGTCGCCAACGTGGGCAACGACCTGTTTGGCCAGGCCACGGTGGACAATTTCACGAAGCTCGGCATCGATGCTTCTCGCGTGCGTATCGTCGACGGAGTCTCCAGCGGCGTTGCGCCCATTTTTGTCGAACCCAATGGCCAGAACCGCATCATTGTCGTGAAAGGCGCGAACGACACGCTGCGACCGGCCGACGTGGAAGCCGCCGCGGCCGCCCTGCGCGGCGTGGACACGATTGTGCTGCAATTTGAAATCCCGCTCGACACCGTCGCGTACACCGTGCAATTTGCGCGCAAGCAAGGCATCCGCTGCATCGTCAATCCCGCCCCCGCCCAACCCATCCGGACGGACAGTTTCTGTGGGGCAGACTACTTCGTGCCCAATGAAAGCGAAGCCGAGCTAATCACCGGTCTGCCGGTACACTCCATTGATGATGCGAAAAAATGCGCCGCCGCGCTTCTTCAACTGGGCTTCCGCCGCGTTATTCTCACGCTGGGCGCACGCGGGTCGCTCCTGGCCACCGCGGAGGCCAGCGAACTTCTGCCGCCCTTTCCCGTGACTCCGACGGACACAACCGGAGCGGGCGACGCCTTCATCGGCAGCTTTGCTGTCTTTCTCGCCGAAGATTTGCCGGAAAAAGACGCACTGACAAGGGCCAGTCTCTATGCCGCTCTTTCCACGACGCGCGTGGGCACGCAGACATCCTTTCACACTCGCGCGGAGTTCGAAACAGAGTGGGCGCGTCGCAACGGGAAACCGTAGTGGTTTGTGAATATCACGCACGCCGGGTATCGTTTCGGCGTGAACTCAGCAACGCCCTTCGAGTGTGCACTTCCATGAGAGGACGTTGTGGGCCCGCTGGATTCAAGACTTCCCCGAAACTTGGAGGGGGGATAACTCGATGTTCTTATATCGCTCATTGTTCCGCTGGATCGTTAGCTTGCTCTTTCTGTTCTCCGTTTCGGCGCTCTCGACATCCGCGCAGACACGCCGCAAGGTCATCATCGATGAGGACGCCGCCGGCCCAGGCGGCACGGATATGCAGGCAATTCTCTCCCTGATCAACTCGCCCGAGACCGATGTGTTGGGAATCACCGTGCTCACCGGGGACGCCTGGCGCGATGAAGAAGTGCTCCACACCTTGCGCCTGATGGAGATCATTGGCCGCACGGACATCCCGGTGGTGCCCGGCGCCGTTTTCCCCCTGGTGAACAGAAGGGAATATATCGCCAGGTGGGAAACGCTGCACGGGAAGATCGTGTACCAGGGGGCCTGGAATTTCGCCAAAGGTTATCCAGTGCATGACGCATATGATCTTCCGGCGATGATGGAAGGAAAGCCCGCGATTCAGGCGGCCAGGGAAGACGCCGCTCATTTCCTGGTGCGCATGATAAAGCAGTATCCGCACGAGGTGACGATCTACGCGGCGGGTCCCATGACCGATCTGGCCACGGCGATTGCGCTCGAGCCGAAATTCCCCGAGTTGAGCAAAGAGCTGATTCTGATGGCTGGCAGCATCAATCCGCAAACCGACGATCCGGAGTTTTCAGTGACGCCAACCCGCGAGTTCAATTTCTGGATGGACCCGGAAGCTTCGCACGCCGTGTTGCACGCGCATTGGCCGCGCATCGTGCTCACCACAGTGGACATTTCCGTGAAGACGCGCATGGAAAAAGAGCTGATCGAGCAGATACGCAAGAGCGCCACGCCCGCCGCGCAATACGTGGCCAAATACGCCGAAGCCAATTATTTATGGGATGAATTGGCGGCGGTTGCCTGGCTCGACCCATCCATCATCACGAAGTGGAAGAAACTCTACATGGATGTGGACGTGGATCGTGGCGCAGGTTACGGAAACACGCTGGCATGGGCGCCGGGACTGCAGCCGGGACTGGGCGAAGCCCTCGTGGACGTGCAGGACGACTTGGACAAACCGAAATTTTACAAGGAATATGTCGAGCTGTTGTCGCGGCCCACGCCCGGCGCGAAAAATCCCGTAGGGAATAATCCGTGAGTAGGTGGCTGCGAAATGCAGGCCTGTGGCGGCGGTAGGCTAGGTGAATCGAGGCGGGCGCAGTGATATGCTCAGCCTCTGTTGGACAGAGGCACGCCTCGCGATTCGGAGAAAGAGTATGAGCGCCGAAGACCGGCCGCGGCTTGAAATTATGGACAGGCAAGGTCAGCGCATCCTCCCCGCGCACGGGAGAAGCTCAACCGTGATCGCGGTGTTGTACGGACGGCCGCTTGCGCCGAACCGCGGGACTTCGTTGAATCTGGATTGGCTGGGGCAGGTCCGCGTGAATACCAGCGCGGTCGAGCGCCGCGCGGCCACCCTGGTGACTCGGCGGACCGTGAAAAAAGAATGGCAAATCGCCTGGATGCTCCGCGCCATCACCTGCATGGACCTTACGACCTTGAGTGGCGATGACACCGAGGAACGCGTCCGGCGTCTTTGCGCGAAGGCAAGGCAACCGATCCAGCGGGAAATCGTGGAGAAGCTGGGGATCGCATCCCTGAACATTCATGTCGGCGCCGTCTGCGTGTATCACCATTTTGTGGAGACGGCGAAGCGCGCGCTGCAAGGATCGAAAGTTCCCGTGGCTGCAGTTTCCGCGGGATTTCCAGCAGGGCTTTCCCCGCTGGAGGAGAGGGTCAACGAAATTCGCCGCTCGGTCGAGTCCGGAGCCGATGAGATTGATGTGGTAATAACGCGCGCGCATGTTTTCGGCGGTGCGTGGCAGAAGCTGTACGACGAAATTGTCGCGTTCAAGGATGCGTGCGGGCCGGCGCATCTCAAGGTGATTCTCGGAACCGGTGATCTGTTGACTTTGCGCAATGTCGCGCGCGCCAGCCTGGTGGCGATGATGGCGGGTGCGGACTTCATCAAGACCTCAACAGGCAAGGAAAGCGTGAATGCCACGCTGCCCGTCGGATTAGTGATGACTCGGGCGATCCGTGAATACGCCGAAGAAACGGGCATGGCGGTGGGATTCAAGCCCGCCGGCGGAATTCGCACGGCAAAACAGTCCGTGGAGTGGCTCTCACTGATGAAAGAGGAGTTGGGCAATTCCTGGCTGGAATCGCACCTTTTCCGGATTGGCGCCAGCGGGATGCTGGGCGATATCGAACGTCAGTTGGAGTTTCATGCGACCGGGAGATATTCGGCGGAGTATCGCCACCCGATGGCGTGACAAGGAAAGAGACCAGAACGAACGCAAGTTCCTGGAAAATGGAGGAGCGATGCCAAACAAACCTAGTGCTAGAGATGCGCAAGTGATACTGCAGCTTTATGACCTGCGGCGCGAGCCCGAAATGCGAAAGGCGCGCCACTGGTGGGTGGCGGATTTCTGGCCTTCCAGTGCGGACGATTTCATGAAAGTGGCCCAAGCCATGGGCACCCAAGAAAACAATTGGCTGCGCCAAGTGGGAGGTTACTGGGGAATTGCTGCTTCGTTGGTGCTGCAAGGGGCGGTGAGTGAAGATTTGTTCCTGCGGCCCGCGTTCAGCGGGGAGATGTTCGTGATGTTTGGGAAGGTGCACCCGTTCCTGAAGGAACTGCGGGAAAAGGTTGGCGATCCGGAAGCGTTCTTGGATATCGAGAAGGTGATTATGAATACAAAGTGGGGCCGGGAGCGGCTGAAATTCATACTGAAGCGGCTGGAAACAATGCGCCAGAAGATGGCGAACAAGGCCTGAGCCGCGCCAGCACACCCGTATAAAAACTCAACCACAGAGGGCACAGAGAAGAAATGAGCGTGATTGAAAAATTCAAGACGATGGAATACGGGCCGGCGCCCGAAGATCCCAAAGAATCCCTGCAGTGGCTTGAGCGGCATCATCGGCGCTTCGGCCATTTCATCGGCGGAGTTTGGAAAGTTCCCCCCGAAGGAGGCTATTTCGCGACCAGCGACCCTTCCACGGAGGAAAAGATCGCCGATGTGGCTCAGGGTAGCGCTGCGGATATCGATGCGGCAGTGAAAGCCGCGCGCAAGGCTTTGCCGGGCTGGCAAAAGCTCTCCGGTCACGAGCGGGCGCGCTATCTCTACGCGATGGCGCGTCATGTGCAAGAACACGCGCGGCGCCTGGCAGTGCTGGAAACCATCGACAACGGCAAACCCATCCGCGAGAGCCGCGACATCGATATTCCCTTGGTGGCGCGCCATTTCTATTACCACGCCGGCTGGGCGCAGCTTTGGGAACGGGAATTCCCGGGCTACACACCCTGTGGCGTGATCGGCCAGATTATCCCCTGGAATTTCCCGCTGCTGATGCTGGCATGGAAAATTGCGCCCGCGCTGGCTACGGGAAACACCGTGGTATTGAAGCCGGCCGAGTACACTCCGCTAACTGCGCTGGCCTTCGCGGAGATCTGCACGGAAACCGGCCTGCCTCCCGGAGTGGTGAATATCGTGACCGGAGATGGCCGGACGGGCGAAGCGTTAGTGAATCATCCCGACGTAAACAAGATTGCCTTCACGGGATCGACAGAAGTAGGCCGGGCGATCCGCAGTGCGACGGCCAATTCGCACAAACGCGTGTCGTTGGAGCTGGGAGGGAAGTCACCCTTCATCATTTTTGAAGACGCCGATCTGGACAGCGCCGTGGAAGGCCTGGTGGACGGCATCTGGTTCAATCAAGGGCAGGTCTGCTGCGCGGGTTCGCGGCTGCTGGTGCAGGAGAGCATCGCGGAAAAGCTTACGCGAAAAGTGCAAGCGCGGATGAGTACGCTGCGCGTGGGAGCGCCCCTGGACAAGGCGATTGACATTGGCGCAATCGTGGCGCGAGTGCAATGGGAGCGCATCGATCGCCTGGTGCAGCAAGGGGTGGCGGAAGGCGCCACGTGCTGGCAGCCCGAAGTGGTTTTGCCTTCGCGCGGCCTCTATTACAAACCGACACTCCTCAGCAACGTTCATCCCACATCCATCGTGGCGCAACAGGAGATCTTCGGGCCGGTGCTGGCGGCGATGACGTTTCGCACGCCGCGGGAAGCCGTGGAATTGGCCAACAATACAGTGTATGGACTTGCCGCGAGTGTGTGGAGTGAAAGCGTCAACGTAGCCCTGCACGTCGCCGCGCAACTCAAGGCCGGCGTGGTGTGGGTGAATAGCACGAATTTGTTCGACGCGGCTTGCGGGTTCGGCGGCTACCGGGAAAGCGGCTATGGCCGGGAGGGTGGCCGGGAAGGGCTGCTGGAGTACATCGAGCCGGAGTGGTTTCGCAAGGCGCCGCCGATTCGCGCGCGCGCGGCGGCAAAGGGCGGCAAAACCGAGGTGGCCAATCCAGCGATCGACCGTACGGTAAAACTGTTTATTGGCGGCAAGCAGGTGCGGCCGGATTCGGGCTACGTGGTGGAGGTTCGCGGCAAGAGCGGCGAATTGCTGGGGGAATCGCCGCTGGGCAATCGCAAGGACATTCGCAACGCCGTGGAGGCTGCGCGCAAAGCAGAAGCTTGGGCAAAAACGACGGCACACAACCGCGCGCAGGTGCTCTACTACCTGGCCGAAAATCTCTCGCAACGCGGGAAAGAAATAACTGGCCGGCTTGCCGCGGTTGTGGGCAAACAGCAGGCCGCGGATGAAGTGCGCATCAGCATCGAGCGGCTGTTCGCCTACGCGGCGTGGACGGACAAGTACGAGGGCGCGGTGCACAACCCTCCGTTTCGCAACGTGGCCATCGCCATGAATGAGCCGCTGGGCACCGTGGGCGTGGTCTGTCCTGCCCAGGCGCCTTTGCTGGGATTTTTCTCGCTGGTGCTGCCGCTGCTCAGCGCGGGAAACACGGTGGTGGCCGTGCCCTCGGAGTCCTACCCGCTGATTGCGGGAGATTTGTACCAGGTTTTTGAAACTAGCGATCTTCCCGCGGGGGCCGTGAATCTGGTGACCGGACGCACCACGGAGTTGCTAAAGGTTATGGCGGAGCACGATGACTTGGATGCAATTTGGTGTTATGGCGACGCGGAGATGTGTGCGGCCGCGAAGACACTCTCCGTCGGAAACCTGAAGCAGGTCTGGACCAACGAAGGCCGCGAGCTGAACTTCTTCAGCCGCGGGCAAGGAGAAGGCCGCTGGTACCTTGAGCATGCCTATCAAGTGAAGAATATCTGGGTCCCCTACGGCGAGTGACGGGATGCCACTCTATTCCTGTGGGGAATCGAGTTGATTTCGCATTTTCACAATGAATTCCGCATGAGTGGCAATTCCGTGTAGCGGCCGCCTTCTGAGGGGGACGTTCTTTCGCTGACGAAACTCCGGGATGGGTCCCTCCATGCTTTGCCGAACGCAACCACCAGACGCTTACCTTAAGGGTCTTCCCGGGGAATTTACCGAGTTGATGTGTAATATCCATAGCCATTTGCGCTCATAGAGAAGGACTGCGGCAGCCACCAAACCTTCCGCCATTTGCGCGAGCGAGACATTCGATAGCCAAGCCAATTGATGCCTGTTGCCAATGCAAAGCCGCAGGCGTAATAGGCTGGCGCCGGCAATTTCACGAAGGGCCTCGCGATTGGATCCGCTTCGGGATTCCCCAAATAAAACGCCGGGTAACTCTTTTTAAGCTGCACGGCGTCGGCGGTCGCGTGCATGTCGAGCGCGGCCGCAGTGTAGGTGAGCGCGCTCAAGGACAACCACAATCTTTTCGGGATCTGCAACCTGACTTCTTTGTTTACCGGCTTGGGGTCTTGCAGCAATTTCTGGGCTTGTGCCCCAATGCCTGTGCTTATCGCCAAAAACGATAGTAGAGCAATCTTGCGCCGGACCCTCATTACACACTCCGAGGATGGATTCTTTTGAAGCCGTCAGAGGGAAGGTCTGATTGCCGAACGTCGCGAGAGGAAGGAAGTCTTTTCGCCCGAGGGGCGCGACTGCATAGCTACGTGCAGCTTGAATGCCATTCGCGGAATTAACGAGAGTTCATTTGACGGCTGTTGGGATTTCCCGGCACGCTGGAATCGAGGACACTACGGCATTACTACAGGAGCCCCAAGGTAAAGCCATTTCCACGCTATCAATCGGCAACTTCTCTGTTGGAAATGGCTTGAAACCGATGCGAGGGCGAGCCGTAGGAGAGCAGACGAAACGATCCAGTAGCATATGGAATTCGATTGGACTGGGGAAAGCAGACTTCTGAAAAGTGATTCGCCGGAATGTTGCGGAAGAAACGGATTTTGTCGCTCCTACGTGCACCAAAAGGGAAACGGCTTCCCATCTTGGTGAGGAGTCATCCGATGGGCCTGGAATGGCCTTTTCAGCTTCCTGTTTGGATGTGCCGGGCCTCCGCGAAGGACGCCCGGCAGGGAATTACTGCACGCTGTTGATGACGCCCACGCCGGTCGTTCCACTGGCACCGGTTTCTGTCGTGAACGGCGAGCCGTTCACAGGAGTCAGGGTTACGGCGTCACCAGAAACTGCCACGGTGTAAACCGCAACGCCGCTAGGAGGCGTCGAGTTCGCCGCGCCGACCAAGGCTATGAAAAGATACTTGCCCGTTGGATCGATGGTCACTTGGCCTGCGGCGGACGGCAGGGTCACAGGCGTGCCAGCAGTGAGCGTCGGCGCCAAGGGGTCATAGGTGAAAATGAACGATGTAATCGTCTCCGCCGTGGCGTCGATCACCACCACGAAGCGGTCGAGCGGATCGAATGCCATCGCGACCGGCAGCATCGCCCCGGGGATGCTGGTGCCCGAACCAATTTCCGTCAACGTCCCGTCGGGGGGATTAGGTCCACCGCCGCTCCCCGCCACAATGATTGAGTACATATGGATTTTATTGGCAACAGAATCCACCGCCAGCAAGAACTGGCCAGAAGCGTCCACCGCACCCATGGTCCAGTTTGTTTTTGTTCCAGGAAATGTGTTAAGTGTGCCTGGGGAGAAGAGCGTGCCGTTATTCGACAGCTCAATCGCCGTGATGGAACCGTTGGAGGACAGCGCGAAAACGAAGTTGGCCTGCGGATCACTGACCAGCGCCTGAAGCCCCGTGAGTCCAGTGCTCGGGGTGCCCGCCGCCAGGCTATTCGTCGTGGAATTGTAGCTGTAGACATCCACCTGTGCATTCGTCGTGTCAGCCACATATGCAAACAGGTTAGAAGGATCGGCAATCACAGTGCCCGCAGCGCCCGCGGGCGTCAAGCTGTATGGCGAACCCGCCAAGGCCGCTATAGCCGGCGTGTTTGCTGCGTTAAAACCGGCGAGTTGCTTGCCGGAGGCACTTCCCGTGAAGAAGAGGCTGCCGGTCACGCTGGATCCGATCTGGGAGTTGCCGGCGACGCCTGTGTACGGAGCTTTCGGGTCAGCCGTGAGCACGCCGCTGGCAGCCGTGAATGCGGAGATGTCCCCCGTCGTCTTGTTGGCAGTTACGACAACGGCCGGCGCCACTTGCGCGGCCGCGGTGCCGATATCGAAGGCCAGGAAAAGTGGTGCTGCGCCAGTGCTGGCGGGAACGAGTGGTGTCAACGCACCGGTCGAGCCAATGCTGAAGAGGGAAATCGTGTCGGAAAACTGGTTGTCAACGGCCAGCAGAGCCGAGGTCGGGTCGATGGCCATGCCGAAGGATGTATTGCCCGCCGTAACTGCACTTCCTATCGCCGAGCCAAGCGCGCCACCAGTGCCGACCTGGAAGGCATAGATGTTGCTCGGAGTGACGCTGTTATCCACGACATATGCGTATTTATCGCTGGGATTAATAACAATATTGGTTAGAGAGCTTGTGGCACCCCCAACCGGGGAGACGGTGCCGGGGGTGGATAGCTGTCCGTTACTGGTGATTTGGAAACTCGAAACGTTGTTATCACCCGTGGGCACGTAGAGGTACGCGTTCGCCGGATCGATGGTGCCGTAGGTCGGCCCCGGAGCAAGGCTACCAGGCGTGTAGGGTGGCGTTGCCGCATTGTTGGCCACCAGAACGCCGGTTAATGGGGTGATCGTGAATCCACTGATGTCCGCGCCTGCCGAATTGATGACATAAAGGTATGTACCGGTATGGTCGACCAGAACATCCGTTGGGCTCGCGCCCACGGAGAAGCTGGCTGGAACGGTGGCCGTGAGGGATCCATCAGTCTGGCTGATAGTGAAGCCATAAACTGCATTGTCATAGATGTTCACGATGTAGAGGAAGCTGCCGGTCGGATCGATCACGCCCTTATCCGTCTCGTTGCTGGTACCCGCCTGGGCGGTAACGCCGGTTTCTTGCAATGCTCCTGTGACCGGATTGATGTCATAAACATGCACGCCATTGGAACCATCGATGACGTAAAGATAATTGCCAGATGGATGAACGATAGCCTGTTGAGGCCCGGCCTGCGTCGAGTATCTGGCCAGGAATGTCAACGCGCCACCCGCTGCATTCGCCGCATAAGCAGAAATCGTGCCACCCGTATCATTCACGATATAGGCGAACCGTGCCACCGCAGCCGTAATGTTGAGCGTAGATGGCAGTGAGGTCAGATTGTTGGGAGCGGTTTCTTTCGCGGTCACGGCGCAACTTGCGCCTGCTCCAGAGGCTAGCGCCACCGCAAGACCCGTGGTGGCGCCGATCGTTGCCGTGTTTGCCGGTGTGCAGGAAATCGACCAACCCACCGGGCCCGATGGGGGCTGCGTCGAACCATTACTCAAGACTTCGGTCGCCGCGAACTGGATGGTCTGGCCTGCTGCAATCGTCGCCGTCAAGGGCGCCACGGTCAACTGCACCACCGTTGGTGGAGGGGTACCCACGGTCAAATAGGCGATGTTCGAGGTGACGCCTTCATAGGAGGCGGTAATCTGTGTGAGGCCGGGGGCCACGGCAGTTGCTGTGCCATTGGTGGCGTCCTGGGTGCTGTCGATCGTCGCGACCCCCGTATTGGATGACGCCCAGGTCGCTGTGAGGGTGATATCCTGCGGCGCGCTCAAGCTGCCATCAGGATTGATGATGATCGCCATGGCCGTAAAAGCCTGGGTTCCCGGGACAGTGATCGTGGGGAACGCCGGCGTCACGGCAATGGACTTGATCCCGCTTACCGAGAGCACTGCCGGCGACGACGTAATGCCTCCCAGTGACGCGGTAATGTTGGTCATACCCGCAGCCACAGCCGTCGCGGCGCCGCCCGAAGTGATCGTGGCGACGCTGGTACTCGATGACCCCCAGGTGACGCCGGCGCCGGTAGTCAAATCTTTCGACTTTCCATTACTGTAGGTGCCGGTCACCTTGAATGCCTGCTGTTGCCCCACGTTGATTGAGGCGGTACTCGGCGCGACGACTAGTTCCTTCAACTTCGGCGCGTGAGTGCAGGCCGCCAATAGCAAAATGCACAGGAGCGATACCACTCCTAATGCGGAATCACTAAGCTTTCTCATCATGACGCCTCCTCAGCGCAGGAAAACCTGAAAAACTCTCGCCAAAGGCATATCTTGCTCATCGGGCACGCAATATTGGGCGGCGGAGTTGGATAAGTGGGCGAGGATCCTACTCCGAACACGGTCGTCCGGGTCTCAGGTGCCTCTGTTCCAGAGCAAGATACTTGAATCCCAATCTGAAACAAAGTGCCTCCCTGACCATCCGTTATGTATGAATAAACAGGGCGGGGCCGAAACAGACTGCGGCAGACCGTCCAAGCCCCATTCTTTGCTGAATTATTAAGGCATTATAACAAGGCGGGCAGGCTGGACTTACGCCTTCGTTGTGACGATAATCTGTGGCCTGACGGGGGGAGGGTCTTGATTGAACCGACAACCCCCGCCGCCCGCCTCCTCACGGAAGTGCAGTTCGGCAGGGAAGTGTACGGTGAACTGGATGCTGCGGAAGCCCGCGAGTGGTTGGTCACCAGCGGCTTGGGCGGATTCGCTTCGCGAACGGTTGCGGGCACGGCAACCCGCCGATACCACGGCCTCTTGATCGCGGCGCCGCAACCGCCCATGGGACGCACACTGCTGCTTGCCGGAATTGACGAGAGCGTGCGCTCCCTCGAACGCAACTTTCCCCTTGCGACCAATCGCGGAAGCAGTGGATTTGTTTCCCCGAGTGGTTATCTCCAGATCAAGAGTTTTTCCCGATACGCCCCGTAAGATGACAGTGTGCTGCGCCGTTTGAATAGCATCAAGATTATATCCAGCGAGAAAGACCGATTAATCCATCCGCGGGGCCGGTTCGTAAAGCTCGATCAAAACCTTGCTAGCGCCGGGAGCGCTCACAAGGAAGAAATTGACACGCGTGCCATCGGCTCCCGTTCGCGTTGCCGGATAGACAGGCGCAATGCCGAATTTATCGCCCAGAATTTGCGTGGCGCGATCCACGTTCGCGCAGCGATATTCGATCTGCTGAATGCCCTCGCCGAATTTCCGCAGGTACTTGGCAATTGCGCCGTTGCCCGCGGCGTCGCGGGAAGTCAATATGTCCATCGAGAGTCCGCCCGGCAGGTGTATTTCAAACTCCTGGGCATCCTGATCCGGGGGCAGTTCCGCGAGCCGCGGCGAGCCGCTGGCTTCACGAATTTTCTCAAAGCGGCCGGGTTGCACCGCCAGGCCCACGGTCACGTGGGGATTGTTTCCTTCCAGCAACCTATACAGCTCTTCGTCGGCCCACCAGGGATACGCGGCGTGGTCGGCCATCGCGCGCCCCGTGCGATAAATCTCCGTGGCGGACACAACCCGCACCTCGGATTCCGCCGAGGTCATTCCTGCAATGGCCCGCAAAAACGCTTCGTTCGTCATTCTCGTATTTTACCTCAGCCGGACCTGCAACCCCGCTCAAGGTTGCAATGGCATGCCCTGTTTTTTGGGACCTGCCAGAAGCGAAACCAGCATCGCTGCCAGCAGAGCCCCCGCCACCACGGCAAGCGAGAACTTCACGGAAATGTGCCACCAGGGGTCCAGCACCATCTTCACGCCAATGAACAGCAGAACCAACGCCAGCCCAATGCCCAGATAGCGGAAATAGTCCAGAATGTCCGCCAGCAGGAAATACAACGCGCGCAGCCCCAAAATCGCAAACACATTCGACGAATAAACAATGAAGGCGTCGCGCGTGATGCCGAAGATGGCGGGGATGGAGTCCGCCGCGAAAGTGACGTCGGCGAGCTCCACGATCAGGAGCACCAGAATCAGCGGCGTGGCGAAAAGCTTTCCGCCTTCGCGCACGAAAAAAATATCGCCGCGATAGTCTTTCGTGAGGCGCAGGTGCGCGCTGGCAAACCGAAAAATAGGGTTACGCTCATAATGCACGGTTTTGTCCCGCTTCGCCAGCATGCGCAGCCCGGTATAGACGAGAAAAACGCCGAAGAGCTGCAAGATCCAACTGAACCGCGACACCAGCGCCGCTCCCGTGGCGATCATGATCCCGCGCATCGCCAGCGCGCCGAGGATGCCCCACTCCAGCACGCGGTGTTGCACACGCTCATCCACTTGGAACGCGCGGAAAATCACCAGGAACACGAACAGGTTATCCACGCTCAGCGCTTTTTCGATTACATAGCCGGTGAAATATTCCAGGCCGCGCTGGGCGCCGTGCCAGTGCCACACAAAATAGCCAAAACCCACCGCCAGCCCGACCCACACGACGCTCCAGAGGGCCGCTTCGGAGATTCCGACTTTATGCGCTTTGCGGTGGAAGACTCCCAGATCGAGGGTGATGGCGATGAGGACGAAGAGATTGAACGCAAACCACAGGAGCGGCGTGCCCATGCAAGCAGGATAGCGTAATTCCGCTTTGTGCCCTATCAGGGCTGGGAACTAAACGCATCGATGCCGTTGACGTTGGTCAGATCGACCCGCGTGGCCTGCGCTGCTTGCACCTTCGCGGGCACGTCCCAGTTCAGGCGGCGGTCCCCAGAGGCGGCGTCCATGTTGAGCGAGCTTACCCAGTACGATCCCGGGGCCAGCCCGGAGATCGTGGCGCGCCCGTCCATGTCCGTATCTACTTTGGCCGCGAGATATTTTGTCTGCGCGATATCCGGGGCAAGCTGCGCGATTCTTTTCTTGTGGTCGGAATGGAGCTTGTCCCATTGCAGTTTGGGATTTACGCCGGCCAGCTCCAGTTCCATGCCCGTAACCGTCGAGGGATGCGTCTCAACGAACCTCTTCAACGCCTTGATGTACTCCTCCCTCTCCTTCTCGTACCTCTCTGGATGGGCTTCGCGGTCCGCCTCCCTGAACCTCGGGATAGGCATCCCTTTGGTGACGCCGCCGCTGTTGGATCTTTGATACGCTGCCAGGAACTCCGGCACCTCCATGATCTCAACGGGGGTGACCAGTTTGTCGAAGTCGGGCATGGTCAGGTCCAGCTCGTCGTGCGCCTTGAGCCATTTCTTGAGCTGCGGCGTGCATTTCAGATTGTCGATGAATTCCTCGCGCGTCGGCAGGACATCTCCTGCTTCGACTTCCTTGACGATGTCGGCGTAGCTTTTCGTCAAGATATACAAGGTAAATTGACGCACGGGCTCGGGCCGCGCTCCCGTGGGCGTAATGTGCACGGTGATGTCGAGTGTTCCGGTAGCAGTCTGCCCGTTGCCAATTCGCGCAAAGACGAGTAATGAGCAAAACAGCAGCAGAGGACGCATTTTCGTTCGCATGGGCCTCATGCTAACAGAAGGAGTTATCCAGGGAACGGCAAACTCATCCGGCATTACCTAAGTGCTACCTTTGGGGGCAACATGGAGGAAACACACAATGGAGAGAGAAAAGTGGGCCTCTTCATCACCGATAATCTGTTGTCAATGTTCTAGCAGGTTGCTGAAAAACGCCGGACACGCTGTCATCAGGGGCTAAAGCCCGTTGGTAATACTGCCATCGCGCCGGGGCTGAAGCCCCGGCCTCCTAAAGAAAAGGACTTTTTTGGCAGCCTGCTAGTACAGCCGGAAGTTGACTTCAAACGAGACTAGCGTCGGCACCAGCTTCCCATTCGGCCCGGTCGCCGCTTTGCATCGCCAGGTACGCATGGTCTGTACCGTGGAGTCATCCAAGCCCAAACCAGGGCTGCGAATTACCCTTGGATGCGTCACCTGTCCTTCAACGGTGATTATCGCCTCCACGAGCACCACACCGGAATACTTCGCCTTGCGCGCCTCTTCCGAGTAGGGCGGATTGGGCATGTAAAAGCAGGTAGGTGAACCAACGCCATTCACACCGGCGCGGAATACGCCGCCTCCGGTACCGCCGCCTTCGCCAGGACCAAGACCTCCACCACTGCCGCTACCTATGCCGCCGCCTTCTCCCGTGCCTATACCACCACCGCCACCCGGTCCATTCGACATGGTGACCGAAGCAGCCAGCGGGTCGCCAAAATTGGCAAGAGCGGGATTCTGGATTTTCAATTCCGGCGGACCCAAGAGCGTGGGTTCCATCGGGAGCTTGGGATTCGGATTCTTGATCACCGCCGTGGGCGGGGTGAACTGCGTCATGGTGAATCGCGGAGCTCTGCCCTTGGTTGGCGGCTCCGGCGAACGATCACCGCCGCCTCCTCCGCCACCCGCTTTGTTATTGCCTGCAGGCAGCTTGGCTACATAAGGCGAAATATCGAGTGCGGTCACATCAACCGCAGGCTTGTTCTTGGCCTCAATCTTTTTGCTGAAGAAATTCCAGCCCCACGGAACGATCAGAAGCACCACTATACCGATGTGCAACGCAAACGCGGTAGCCTGGGTCCAACTCCAGTTCTCATCCTTGGACCAAATGTCCTTCACCTTGATCGGCTTGCTGGTTACCCGCAACGGGGGCAATTTCGTGGGGAAGAAGAGTTCCTTTACACGATCCTTGAAGCTGCCGAAGCTCCCGCCCCAGTCCACTTCCAGGCGTTTATTGACGATCCTCTTGGGCGCAGCGGGTGCAGACACGAAGAACTTCAGATTTTCGGCGAGTCCGGAACCAAACGTGGTCTGCGTGAAAGGCACGTCCTTGCGCTCAATCACCTTCACGGGGGGTTCGAAGAGAAACTGTTTGAGGTTGGACCAGAAATTGTCCGGCATCAGACGGGCGGGCGTGTCAAATTCCGGCAGCGCGGCGCGGGGCACAGGGATGATTTCTTCCGGCCCGGTGCGCTTTGGCTTGCTTAGCTCATCTGGTAGGAGGTTGATAAAACCTGGCACCTTTTATTCCCTCAACTTGGGCAGACGTAAGCCTACCGTAAATTGTTCATCCAGCCGTTATGATTCGCGCGGGCCAGGAAAGGTTGCGCGACCCCCACGGCTGACACCTGCTCGCTTTCATTGTAACATACGTTGTTACACTGCTTTCCGCAGTTTCCCGCCGTGCAACGAGGGTTTTTGACCGATTCAGGTCACCCGCAAACGGGCGGCGTAGAAGGGACACCGGCACACCGCATCCATGGCTGAACCATTGGAACTCAAGAAGACCCTCAACCTGCCCAAGACGGATTTCCCCATGAAGGCAAGCCTTCCCCAGAACGAGCCCAAGCAGCTCGCCTCCTGGGAAGAGTCCCACCTCTACGAGCGCATTTTGGAAGCCCGCCGGGGCAAGCCTCTGTTTGTGCTCCACGATGGCCCGCCTTATCCCACGGGGACCATTCATCTCGGCACCGGACTGAATAAAACGCTGAAAGACTTAGTCGTCAAATCCAAGAGCATGGCCGGCCACTACGCGCCCTATGTACCGGGCTGGGATTGCCATGGTCTGCCCATTGAAACGCAAGTGGAGAAGGAACTTGGCGGAAAGGGGAAGGTTTCCCCGGCAGAGTTCCGCCAGCGCTGCCGCGATTATGCCACCCGGTACGTTGAGCAGCACAAGCGCGATTTCAAACGCCTCGGTGTCTTCGGCCGCTGGAACGATCCCTATCTCACCATGAGCCATTCGTACGAAGCCACCATTGCCGGTGCTTTCCTGGATTTTATGGAAAAGGGCTACGTCTACCGCGGACGCAAGCCGGTCTACTGGTGCATTCACGACAACACGGCGCTGGCGGAAGCGGAAGTGGAGTACGAAGATCACACCAGTCCCTCGATCTGGGTACGTTATCCGGTAATTCAGAATCCGCTTCCCGGCCCCGATGTAAAAGGCGGCTTTTACGCGATCGTCTGGACTACGACGCCGTGGACTCTGCCAGCCAGTATGGCCCTGGCATTCAACCCAAAGTTCAGATACGCGCTGGCCTTCGATGACAAGGGAGATGTCTACATTGTCGCAGCAGATTTGATCAAAACTGTTGGGCAGGCCACTGGCCTAAGGTTCACCAGTGTTGCCGAAGACGTTTCAGGCACGGTCTTCGCGAACGCGAAGTTCCACCATCCATTTCTGGATAGGGATTTGCCCGGCGTGCTCGCTGAGCACGTCACACTCGATCAGGGAAGCGGCATTGTTCATACTGCTCCGGGGCACGGCGCCGAGGACTTCACTGTGGGACAAGAATACGGACTGGATACCTATGCCCCAATCGATGATAGGGGCGTTTTCACCGAAGGATTACCAGAGTACCTGGGCAAGAATGTTTTTCAAGCAAACCCCGTAATAATTGAGCTGCTAAAAAAGCGCGAGAGACTCCTCGCGGAAGAAAAGATTCGTCACAGCTACCCGCACTGCTGGCGTTGCCACAATCCGGTGATTTTCCGGGCGACCGAGCAGTGGTTCGTCAAGTTGGATCAGGTCGCGCACGGCGCACAGAAATCGTTGCGCCAGGAAGCGCTGGAGGGGATTCACAACGTCAAGTGGATTCCCGCCTGGGGCGAGGACCGCATCTACGAAATGATCGAGAGCCGCCCGGACTGGTGCATCTCCCGCCAGCGTTTCTGGGGCGTTCCGATCATCGTCTTCTTCTGCGATGCTTGCGGAAGGCAGCTCAAAGATTTCGGCGCGTTGCGCAATGTTGTGAAGTGGTTTGAGAAGGAAGGCGCGGACGCGTGGTACACGCATTCTCCCGAAGAGCTGTTGCCGCCCGGCACAGAATGCTCGTGCGGCGCTTCCAAATGGCGCAAGGAGAGCGACATTCTGGACGTGTGGTTCGATTCCGGCTCGTCGCACCTCGCCGTTCTCCATGGTAAGGAGTGGCCCGCCGATGTCTATCTGGAAGGTCCAGACCAGTATCGCGGGTGGTTCCACAGTTCGCTGCTGATCGCGGTCGGTATCCGGGACAAGGCGCCTTATCGCTGCGTCGTAACTCACGGCTGGACACTGGATGAGCAGGGCCGGCCGATGTCCAAATCGTTGGGCAACGTCGTGCTCCCAACCCAGATTTGCGACAAGTGGGGCGCGGATCTGCTGCGCTTGTGGGTCGCTTCGCAGGAATATCAGGCGGACGTTAAGATGAGTGAGCGGGTGATGACGCAGCTCAGCGAGGCGTATCGCAAAATCCGCAATACTTTCCGCTTTGCCCTCGGCAATCTAAGCGATTTCGATCCCTCGCGCGATGCTCTTGCCAATGAGCAGCTTGACGAGATGGACCGCTGGATGCTGGAGCGCACCGCCGACCTCGTCAAGCGCTGCCGGGAATGGTACGCCGCCTATGAATTTCACCGCGTGTATCACGCCATACACGATTATTGCGTCGTGGATCTCAGCGCCTTTTATTACGACGTGTTGAAAGATCGGCTCTACACCAAGTCGCACAACAGCAGGTCACGCCGCTCCGCGCAAACGGCGGTGTGGAAGATCACCAGCGCGCTCGTGCGCCTTGCGGCCCCCATCCTCGTTTTCACCGCAGAGGAACTCTGGAAGTATTTGCCAAAAGCTGCCGGCGAGCCCGAGAGCGTGCACATCGCGCTCTTTCCGCAGGAAGCGGATCTGCACAGCGGCATTTCCGCCGACAAGGCCAGCGCGTGGGAACTGCTTGGGAAAGTCCGCGGAGAAGTACTGAAGGCGTTGGAATCCGCGCGCAACGAAAAGAAACTCATCAACTCGGGGCTTGAAGCGAAAGTTCTTCTCAACGCCGATCTTGAGCTCAAGGCTAAGCTCAAACACTATTTGCCGGTGCTGCCCACCCTCTTCATTGTTTCTCAGGTGGATTTCATCAACGCAGGGACGGGAGAATTCCGCTCGGAAGCCGTGCCCGGCCTCGAAGTGACCGTGCAGCGCGCTGACGGCAAGAAGTGCGAACGCTGCTGGAACTATTCCACGCACGTAGGAGAAAACACTCGCTATCCCACCATCTGCGAGCGTTGCAGCGAAGCCATCGCGGAAATTGAGGCAGGCAGATGAATGGAGGTAAAGGAGGTGAAGGAAGTAAAGGAGGCAGAGGAAAACAATCGCCTGATCATGCTTTTCGCTCCTTTATTTCCTGTACTTCCTCTACCTCATTTACCTCATCTATCTCATTTACCTCCATTTTCTCGCCAACCTCTGGGACCAAGACTTCATGATCATTCCCCGCCGCCTCCGCTGGTTGTGGCTGACGCTGGGCATCGTCTTCCTGGACCGCGCCAGCAAAGCGTGGATCGAATCGCGCCCGCAAGATTACTTTCCGCATCCGATCATCACGAATTACGTAAACTTGGTGTACTCACGGAATGCCGGCATCGCCTTCAGCTTTTTTGCGGGGCAGTCCTCCTCGGTGGTCCGCGTTGTGCTGATTGCCGGCGCCCTGATCATCATCGGTTTTGCCGCGTGGTTGCTGGTGACCAGCCGCAGCGCCGGCGCGCTGCAAGCGGCGGGGCTCGCGCTGCTCCTCGGCGGCGCCACCGGCAACGTCACGGACCGCATTCTCCATGGCGCGGTCACCGATTTCCTGGAAGTGTGGCTGCGATTCATGCCCTGGCGCATCTTTCATCCCTGGCCGGCGTTCAATGTGGCCGATTCGGCCGTCACCATAGGCGTAATGTTGATCGTGCTTGAGGTACTTTTCGGCCACCAGCACACCCGCCCATCCAGAGAGCGGAGGTAGAGGAAGTAAAGGAGGTAAAGGAAGTGAAGGAAGTAAAGGAAAGAAAAGCATGGCCGCGCGGTTCTTATCCTCTACCTCCTTTATTTCCTATACCTCCTTTACCTCTCTTCATTTGCGGGCTTCAGTTTTAAGAATGGCTGCGCTGCAGCGGTCGCAGAAAGTAACTGGGCAAAGGCCCGCCCGGACGGGTGTTCCGGTGGCATCCTGCGATAGACTCTCCTTGTGAGCGAACCTCAGCATCTGGAAATCACGGTGGCGGATACGGACGCCGGCCTGCGTCTGGATCGCATCGTGGCCAAACACTGCCCGCAGCTTTCACGCACGCGCGTGCAGGAACTCATCGCAAGCGGGCTGATCCGCCTGAACGGAAAAACGGCGAAAGATTCGCACAAGGTCCACGCAGGCGACACCATCGAGGTTGTTCCGCAGCCGCGCCCGGCGTTGCGCGCGGAAGCCGAAACGATTCCACTGGATGTTCTTTACGAGGACGAGGACGTCATCGCCATCAACAAACCTGCGGGCATGACCGTGCACGCCGGGGCAGGGAACTCTCACGGAACGCTTGTCAACGCGCTGCTGGGCCGCGGGCAATCCCTTTCTCAGTCCGGCGATACACTGCGGCCTGGCATCGTGCACCGCCTGGACAAGGAAACCTCGGGCGTTCTCCTTGTGGCGAAAAATGATTTTGCGCACGCCAGGCTCGCGGAGGCTTTCCGCGAGCGCTCCATCCAGAAAATCTACGTCGCGCTGGTGCAGGGCGCCTTGAAAGAGGAGCGTGGCCGCATCGAACTGGCCATTGCGCGCGATCCGAATCGCCGCACGCGCATGACCGCGAAGCGCGCCGCTCTCCTGCACAATGCGCGCGAGGCGCGCACCGATTGGCAAGTGCTTACCCGCATCGATTCCACGACGCTCCTCGAAGTCCAATTGCACACGGGGCGCACGCACCAGATCCGCGTGCACTTTTCCGCGCTGCGCCATCCCATCGTGGGAGATACGCTTTACGGCGCCGCAGGCCAGTTGCATGTCGGCCGCACCACGCTGCCTTCCCTTGGCCGCAATTTCCTGCACGCTGCAAAAATCGCGTTCGCCCAGCCGCGCACTGGCCAGCCTATCCACCTCACGGCGCCGCTTCCGCCCGAGCTGCGCGCTTTCTTGCAGAAATTGTCCGAGGCCGCCGGCGAGCCTCCGGAACGAATTGACGCTGCGCTGAAAGGCTTCCTATAATCAGTTCAAATGCGATACCTATCCGTTGGACTGCTTCTCGTTGCCGTGCTATTGGGCAGCGTCCTGGTCTTTGCGCAGCAGCAGAACCCCGCTGCTCCGCCTGCCACTCCGCCTGCCGCCGCGCAAAGGCAGGAGAAGCCGCAGCAGAGCGGCGCCACCTTTGTCACACACGTCAACCTCGTTGACGTTCTCTTCACCGTACTGGATCGCCGCAACAAGCTCGTGCCCACGCTCGAAAAACAGGATTTTAGAGTCCTTGACGACAACATCCCCCAGGAAATCCGCTACTTCAGCAAACAGAGCGATCTGCCGCTGCGCATCGGCATGCTGCTGGACACCTCCAACAGCATTCGCGATCGCCTGAAATTCGAGCAGGACGCCGCCAACAACTTCCTGTTCAGTGTGCTGCGCCCCAAAAAAGACCAAGCCTTCGTGATGACCTTCGATGACGAGCCGGAAGTTATCCAGGAATTCACGAATGACACCGGAGCGCTCCGCGACCATATTGTGCGCACCCGGGCCGGCGGCGGCACCGCGGTTTACGACGCCATTTACGATGCTTGCCAAAACCAGCTAAGCCATCCCCCGCGGCCCCCCGGCGACCAGCCGGACATCGTTCGCCGCGTCATGATTCTCATCAGCGACGGCGAGGACAATCTTTCCACGCACACGCGCTCCGAAGCCATTGAGATGGCGCAACGCACCAGCGTGGTCATTTATTCCATCAGCACCAGCACGCAATGGGTCACGCTCGACGATCCCAACAAGGAACAGTCCGGCAACCGCAAATACCATCTGACCGATGGCGACCAGATCCTCAAGAGCCTGGCCGAGGAGACCGGCGGCCGTGCCTTCTTTCCGTATCACGTGGACGATCTCGATCAGTCGTTCCAAGATATCAGCGAGGAACTGCGCAACCAGTACTCCCTTGCGTACAACCCGATGAATCATGCCTTCGACGGCCGCTACCACAAAATCCTCGTCGAAACGCCCGAGCACAAGGGTTTCCAGGTGCGCGCACGCCGCGGGTATTACGCCCGGGCCAACCAGGATACGGCCGTACAGCCTGCGGGCACCGTAAAGTAACGCGGGCGAACCTAAGGGCGGCCCGCCTCCTTCCTGCGCCGGGCCGCCGGTAGAAGGTGGTTCCTAACACAAGCGGGGGAAACCTAAGAAAAGGCCTCAGGCCTGAAGGCCTGAACTACAGGGGCAGACCCAAGAGAAGGGCTGCGGGGACTCTCGCCTGAAGGCCAGGCAGAATTGTCGGCGCGCCGACAGTATTAGAACTAAATATAACCGACTAGTATTCAAATAAGAGGGATTTTGTTCCAGAGTGGGAATGGCTTTAGGAATCAGTGAGTTGCCGAGGGCAACTGCGAATGAAATGGTGCAAATCCGCGGGAGCGGTTTGGCGGCTTTCGAAATTAGGGCGCGCTATCGTGCAGCAGCACCGCGTCGGATTCCACTTCGCCGCATTGCATGGCGATCTTCGAGCCATCCGGAGAAAACACGAACCGGAAGGTCTTGTCCTTCTTGAAATGTGTGAGCTGGCGGTGGGGCGCGCCATCGAGCGGCTGCAACCACAGGTTGTCCACGCCTTTCTCCCGCACAAGGTATACGACCCCTTTTCCATCCGGGGCGTAGGCAAGGTCATCCGGCAAGGCGCGCTGATCGATATCGCTGTAGGCCATCTGGTGGGTCTCAACATTGTCGACCCGCAACATCAACTTGTGGTCCAGCTCGCGCACCTCGAAGGACACGATTTCTTTTCCATCCGGCGAAAGGCCGTAAGATCCCACGGCGTACTTCACCACGGTTTCCGGTGAACCGCCTTCCACGGACACGCGCTTCACGTAGCGGTTGTCCGCGTTGTCCACGTAATATACCCAATCCCCTGTTTTCGCGCAGGTTGGCTCCTGCTCATTGCGGCCGCTGGTCAGTTGTTTCTGATTCGTGCCGTTCAGGTCCATGCGCCACAAATTGGCCGCGGTTCCGTTGCTGCCGCCCACTTGGCGGTACACGACGTAGCGCCCGTCGCCGCACACGGCCGCCTGATCCGGAATATGCTTGGGGTCGGAGTATAACGTTGTTTCCTCTCCGTTGGCCGCGACGGCCTTCAAGCTGCCAGACTGGGGCAGAATCAGCCGGCCATCCGGCATCCAATTCCAGCGCCACACGGGCAATTGCGTCGTCAAGGGTACCGCGTGCAACTGGTCCGGATCGTTCGCCGGCGCAATGGATAACGAGAAACGTAATTTGCTCTGGATGGCCACCAGGGTCTTGCCGTCGTTAGCAATCCCCAAATTTCCATAGTTATTCGTGTCCGTGGTCACCGCGCGATATTGGCCGTCGGGATAGCTCACGTAGCCGATTTGCTCCTGCATACGTCCCGCATCCACGCTCGATGCGCTGGTGATCAGCGCGCTTCCGTCGGGCATCCACGCAGGGCCATAGTAAATGCGGTCGGGCGACACGCCAACGAGGTGATCCTGGCCTGTGGCCACATCGACCGCCAGGAAACCGCCAATGGCGTCCTGCGTGGGTTGCACGATGGGAATCACGATGGTTTTTCCATCCGGCGACCAGGCCGGCACGTGGCTATCGCTCGGCAGAGGACGACCGCTGAAGACGGGCTTCTCGATGGTTCCATCACTCCTGGCCAGCAGCAAATCCCAAGTTGGGGCATTGTGCAGCTCGCGCAGAAACACGAAGTACCGGCCATCGGGCGAAAACGAGATCGGACTGTCCACATCATTAATTACGACGTGCGGTTCACCGCCCAGGACGGTGGCACTGTAGAGCAGCGATTCCGCTTCGTTCTCTTCATTGCGCCGAACGAAATAGATATAGTTGCCGTCCGGCGAAAACGTCAGGCCTTCATAACGGGTGCGCGCCGGCGCAACCACTTCCTTGTTGGTCGAAGTCGGGATGTGCCGCAGCCATAGAGACTGCGAGCCGCCTTCGTCCAGCGCTTGCAGCAGATATTTGCCGTCCGCGGAAATCGCGGCTTGCGTGACATGGCCGTTGTTGGAGACGTTCTCGATGGTGAATTTCTCAAACGGAGCCAGTTTCGGCTTTTGCGCGCTTTGCTCTTCTTGCCCGTTTTGCCCCTTGTGCACCAGCGTGTACAACCCATAGCCCGCCGCACCAACCACTGCCAGCAGCCCCACCAGGATGACGCCTGCGCCGATTTTGTGCTGCCGCGACGGCTCCGACAGTATCGCGCCACTTGTCGCGCGCGCCGTCCCTCCCGATGCCGCAGCAGAAGCAGGGCCGCTACCAATTGCGCGTACCGTGCCGCTCGAGGCCCGGCTGGCGGCCGCGGTTGGAGCGGAACTCACACGTCCGGGATCCATCTCCCGTTGCAGCCGCTTCAGGTCGGCGCGCACTTCGGCCGCCACCTGGCACCGCAGATCACGATCCTTTTCTAGAAGCTTATTGATGATGCGTTCCAGTTCCTGAGGGACGGCACTGTTCAGCGTGACCGGGGAAACCGGGGCACTGTGCAGGATATTTCCGAAAATTACGGCAGTCGTCGCACCTGGGAATGGCAGGGCGCCCGTCACCATTTGGTATAGTACGGAACCCAAAGAGAACAGATCGCTACGCGCGTCCAGCACTTCGCCGCGCGCCTGCTCGGGCGACATATAGGCGATGGTGCCGACGGTGGTTCCCGGGCTGGTGAGAAAGGCGTCCTTGGATGGGGCGACGGTTTCACCCTCCATCCCCTCTTCCGTTTCCATCAGTTTTGCCAGGCCGAAATCCAGGAGCTTGGCGGCACCCCGTTCGGTCAAGAAAATGTTGGCCGGCTTGATATCCCTGTGGACAATGCCCTTTTTGTGCGCGGCATCGAGCGCGTCGGCAACCTGGATGCCAATTTCCACGGTCTTCGCAATCGGCAGCAGGCCGCGTGTTAGAACTCTGTCCAGCGATTCTCCTTCCAGCAATTCCATGGCGATGTAGGTCTGCCCGTCATGCTCTTCGATGGCGTAGATGGTGCAAATCCCGGGATGATTGAGCGCGGAGGCCGAGCGAGCTTCGCGCAAAAAACGCCCCATGGCCGCGGGGTCGGGCTTGCCCGTGTCCTGAAGAAACTTCAGCGCCACCCGGCGGCCCAGCCTGGTGTCTTCCGCTTCACAAACCACACCCATCCCGCCGCTTCCCAACTGCCGCAGGATGCGATAGTGTCCGATAGTTTCGTTGATCATCGGAGTTGTTCGGGAGTCCTGCTCCATCGCCTTGCGATACTAGTCCCGTTCCAACCTGTTCCAGCAAATCCCTTCGAGAAGACTCTCTCCGTGTTCGCGTCAGATGCTTGGACCGTCATTCGCCCAAATAGTTGGAACGGCACTAGCCAAGGCCTACACTGCGGTCAATGCGTCTCCGCGCTGATGAGTTATCTTATCTTCAGCAAGAGTGCGTGCGGTATGAATCTTTTCGAGGCTCGGGAGAATTGGTAAACCCGCTTCAGCTTCTAGGCGCGTAATAGCCTTTGCGCGCCAGCACCTTCAGATCGCTGTTGTTCAGCTCAACCTTTATTCTGCGGAATTTTCCGTCCTTCGTGTTGTTCGTGGGGTAGTAGCCCAAGGTGTATTGGCTGCGCAACTCTTCGGAAATCTGGTCAAACGCTTCCTCCAGGTTTTTTTCGGAACGCACTGAAATCATCCGTCCGCCGGTTTCATCCGCCAGCTTGTGCGCCACGCTGGGATTTCCACCGAAGCGTGGGTCCACGACCAATAAAATGTGAATCACAGTGTCCGTGCGTTGGGCGGCTTCAATAGCTTCTTCCAACTTGACCTTGCTTCCTTCGTCCTCTGCATCCGTCACGATGATGACCGCCTTGCGTCCCGCTTCACCGTTCAGTTTTTCTCCGCACGCCAGGTAGATCGCATCATAAAGCGCGGTGCCGGTAATCTGCTGGTTGCCGACGGGTCCCGGGTTTCCGGCGATCATCCCCATGTCGGGTATATTGATTCGCGCCTTGGAGATGGCGCGGTCCAGGATGTTGCGGTCATCCGTAAAATCGGCGAGCAAGTTCACGTCGGAATCGAAGGAGAGAACCATGGCCTCGTCGCCTTTGCGCAGGACACGGCGCAGGAAGCGGCTTCCGGCGTCCTGGATCGCTCCCAAATTGTTCTGTTCGCTTCCCGAAGTATCCAGCATCAACCCCAGGGTAATGGGCAGGGCCATCTCCTTCGAGAAAAACGCAATTTTCTCCTCGTGGTTGTCCTCGAAGATCTTGAAGTCGTCCTGCTTCAGGTCCGTCATGACGTGCTTGTTCTTATCGCGCACGGTGGCGAACAGGTTGACGAGCGTCACCTCCGTCTTGATGACCGGCGTCTGTCCCTGGCCTTGCGTTTGAGCCTGCGGCAGCGCGGGCAAGGCCAGCGCCAAGGCCGCGCAAACCGCCAGACATTGCGTCCCTGTTTTCTTCCACAATGACATCTTCTTTATCTCGCTTTTCAAGATTTCCCTGTATCCTTGATCGTGTTTTCGTCCGGCATGACGGCGCGGCCCCGTCCGGGCATTGCCTGCATTGCCGAGAAGCATCATTACTATGGTTCGATGCAACCAGGCCACCCCTGGGATGCGTCGTACAATGCCAGTAGGGTGCTAGGCGCTATAATAGCCCAAGAAAGTTTGGCCTGATGACTATGAATTGTCCACGAAAAACGCGGCTCCTCGTACTTGCACAATCCCTGTTGTTGCTGACGCCCATGGCCCTCGCTCAGGAACCCGCAGCCACCCCGCCGGCCAAGCCTCCGGCCTCCGCGGCGCAGGCCCCGAAAGCCGCTGCCGAGAGCCAGACTCCAACCAAGATTAGGATCATCACCAGGACGGTGGTCGTCCCGGTCACAGTAAAAGACCGCAGCGGCAATCTGGTACCCGACCTGCGCAAGGACGAATTCCGCATCTTCGATGACAATGTCGAGCAAAAGATCACCTCTTTTGCTGCCGAAGCCTACCCTATCTCCATGGTCGTCCTGATCGACAACGACCTGAAACGCAAGGACGCTGACGAGGTCGAGCCCAGCCTGCGCGCCATTGTCGGGGGGATGAGTACTAGCGACGAAGCTTTTGTCTGCACCTTTGACCAGTATTTTCATGAAGGTCATGGCTTCACCCGGGATCAGGACAAGCTCATCACCGAATTGCGCCGCAAGGACGTCTCCTCCAAGTCCGCCCCTTCTATTGGACCCCCGGGAGGCCCGTTTGACGGCCCTACCATCAACGGCGAACCGGCTCCCGGCACCCAGATGAACGATCCCTCCCTGATTGCCATCAAGGGGCAGCCCACCAAGGCTCTGGACGACGCTGTTTACGCCGCGGCCATGCTGCTTCAGGACCGCCCTTGGCAGCAGCGCCGCAAGATTATTCTTCTTATTTCGGACGGGCAGAATGGCGCCAAGTTCAATACCCACAAATATGACGAAACGCGCGACGAACTGCTACGCCAGGGGATCACGGTCTACGGTGTGGCCGTGGGCAGCGCTTACTTTGAGCGGAAACTCAACCGCCTGGAGGAATATGCCCACGATACTGGCGGCGAGGTGTTTTATGGCACGTCGAGCGAGGCTTTAGAGGATTTCTATTCCCGCATCGCCGAGCAGGCCCGCAACCAATACACTTTGTCCTTCGAGCCCCGTGGCGAGCGCAAGGCCGACTACCACACACTGGAAGTCCGTGTGCGCCGCGAAGGCATGACCATCCTCACCCGCAAGGGCTACTACGACGGAACGTTCGCCATCGAACCCCCCAAATAACCGGCGCCGCTCTTTTTAGGTTCTACGCCGCGGCTCGACTACCCGCCGGATCCGGTGAGCGCCTCTTCGTGTGCCGGGCAAATCGGTTTGTAGGCGCAGGTCCGGCAAGCGAAGCCGGGCTTGGCGGGAAATTCTCCGGCGCGAATGTCGGCTGCGGTTTCCTGGATGACCTTTTCGGCCTCGTCGAGCTGTTTCGCGTCACGGGTGGTCACTTGCACCTGGTTGTTCTGGAGGTAGTGGAACGCCAGCCGCACGGGGTTCCACTCGAAAATCTCCTTGGCCGCCAGGGCGTAGATGCTCAGTTGCAGGTCTTTTCGTGCATCCGCCTCTTTTTTGGGTTTCCCCGTTTTGTAGTCCACGATCTCCACGTCCTTGCGCCCCAGGGTGTTTACTTGATCCATGCGCCCGGTCAGGATCACATCGTTGGCCAGCGGCAGCTCAAATCCTTTTTCCTGCTCCAGAATCTGCGGCGGCGCCTGCAGCATCGCCGCATGAAAAGCTCTCAGTTGTTCCAGCCCATCTTTCTTGTACTCGGCTTCCTGATATTCATCCTCATAGCCGGCGTTGCTCCATTCCGTTTCATAGATGCGCTGGACTTCCTCGAAGGGAAGCTTCGCGCCCTTCTTCAACTGCTCCAGGAAGCGCTTGATAGTCGTGTGCATCACGCTGCCGAAACTCAACGTTGCCCGCGGCCCCTCCTTCAGCGACCAAAGATAGCTGAAGGCATACTGCTGGGGGCATTTCCGGTAGTTTTCCACCGCGGAGCTGCTGAGCTTCATGGGCTCCGGCGCCGGCGGATGAAATTCCTCCGCCCACATGGCGATGCGCGAGAAGATTTTGGGCGGCCCTTCCTTTGTCCCGAACAATTCGCCCGCGCGGGTTTCCGCCTGTTCGATTGTGGCGGCCGCGTCTTTGGTCTTTTTTTTCGGGGCCAGTTGCAGGACGTCGCGCCGCTTGATGGCCGGCTCCATCACGATGTCCTCGACGAAGACGGGCACCTTTCCCTTCTTCTCGGTCAGCGTGGTGATGGTCAGCCGCTCCATCGCGCGCGTCAGGGCCACATAGAAAAGCCGCCGCTCTTCCTGAATATGAAAATCGCCTTGGGGCAACTCCTCCTTCATCAGGCGATCGGGAAACTCAAAAAGCGGCGAGCGGTTGCGCGGCGGAAAGGCATTGGAATTCACGCGCAGCAGAAATACGTGAGAAAACTCCAGGCCCTTGGCGCCATGCACCGTCATGAGCTGGACGGCATCGCCGGGCGCATCATCTTCCAGGCTAAGAGTCCCGCCGGCCTGCTCGAAATAGTCCAGGTATTCCAGAAATTCCGGCAAGCCCCGCGTTTCGCTTTTCGCTTCCCACTCTTTCACGAATTGGCCGAGTTGGTTGACGTACTTGCGGTCCTGCGTGGCGGCGCGCTGCGGCACTTCCAGCCATTCGATGAGATCGCCGAGAATTTCGCGGGCCGTGCGCCTCCGCAGCGTCTTGCGCTGGGAGCCCAAGAACTCCAGCAACGTGGGCAGGGCGGTGTGCGAGGCGTCGAAGGGCAGCTCCGATTGGGGAGCTTGCAGCACATCGTAAAGAGCCGTGCCGCGTTTCTTGGCGGCGCGTTCCGCCAGGCGCACCAGGTCCTCCGCCGTCAGATGCCATGCCGGCGCGGAAAGAACGCGCGCGCAGGCGATGTCGTCATAAGGCTTCGCGATCAGGTGAAGATAGGCGAGGACGTCGCGCACCAGCGGGTGCTCCAGAATCGAAAGCTTGCTGATGACGAAGGGGATCTTGCGCCGCGACAACTCCTCCACCAACTGGTCGCGGTGCGCGTGCTGCCGGTAGAGCACGGCAAAATCCTTCCAACGCCGCCCCGCGCCGTGCAGCCGCTCGAGTTCATCCGCCACCCACGAGGCTTCGTCCCCGGGCGTTTCCATCTCCGCGATGCGGATCTTCTCGCCTTCCGATTTGTTCGCTTGCAGGACTTTCTTTGGGAATTCAGGGCTGACCTCGTTTTGACCGATTACTTGCGTTGCCACGCGCAGGATGTTGGGCGTAGAACGGTAGTTGTCCATCAACGCCACGCGAAACGGCGTCGAGTCCTGCCCTTCCTTCCAGCCGGTGAACCGCTGGAGGAACAGCTTGAAACTTCCAAACGAAGCGCCACGGAAGCGGTAGATGGCTTGATCGTTGTCGCCCACGACGACAATGTTGCGCGATTCCGCGCTCAGCAGATGCAGCAATTCAAGCTGCGCGATGTTGGTATCCTGAAATTCATCCACCAGGATGTGCTTGAAACGCTCCTGGAGCTGCCGCCGCCGCTTGGTGTCGCTTTTGAGCAGCGCGACGGCTTCGGTGATCAGCCCGTTCAGCGCCACGGCGCGCTTCTCTTTCAGGATTTCTTCGCTGGCGCGGTAGGCGCGCGCGATCTCCTGCTGCAGCGCCACCTGTTCGGCGCGCTCCTTGTAGGTGTCTTCATCGAGGGCGCTCTTTTCCGCTTGCAATTCCGCCGCGAGTTGATCGGCATAGGCCCGGTATTCTTCGCTGGATACCAGTTCGTCCTGGCAACGCGAGAAAAACTGGATGAAATCGCTGAGGAATTGCCCGGGCTCGGCCAGCCGGCGATACTTTTCAAGTTTCAGGCGCGCCAGGTTGCGCCGCAGCAGGATCCAGTGGTCCACCGCTTCCAGCGCTACCCGATTGGGATCGACTTCTTTCAGTAGGGTCTCGCAGAAGGAGTGGAACGTCGCCAGGACCACGTCCTTGCCGCGCTCGCCGACGGCCTTGACCACACGCGATTTCATCTCGCCCGCGGCTTTTTTCGTGAAGGTCAGCCCAAGAATGTTCTCGCCAAGCAGGGTAGCGTCCGATTCGAGCAGGTGGCGGATGCGCTCCGTGATGACGCGGGTCTTCCCGGTGCCCGCGCCCGCGATCACCAGCAGCGGCCCTTCGCCGTGAGTGATCGCGCGGCGCTGCGCTTCGTTCGGCTTCAGCTCGCCGCCATCGGGTTTCCCTATCTCAAACAGTGTCTTTGTCATCGCTGCGAGGCCTGGCCGGAGGCGACTCTCGCGTTAAATGCGGCTGACTGTTTACGCGGGACGGTGAGTGCCGTCCACTTGCCCGATTGGACGGCGAAGTGCTTTGCGAGAAAGGTGATTTGCCCGACATGGTAGGAGTAGTGCGCCACCTGCCGGTTGATGGCTTGCATCACGGAGTGAGGTTCGGTGCGAATCAGCACGGTGAGCGTAAGATCGGCGTCGCTCAACCCTGCCAGCGCGTCGAATACATACTTCCAGCCGCGTTCCCACGCCGCGAGAAGCTCCTTGCGCGATTTCGCCGGCTCCTCGAATTCGGTGTCGCGATGGCGATCCGGTTTTTCCCCATCGGTGGTCAGAAAATCGCTCCAGCGCGAGCGCATGTTGCCCACCATGTGTTTGACGATGACAGCGATGGAGTTGGATTCTCCATCCAGCGTGGCGCAGAGTCCTTCGTCGGGGCACTGCTCCATCGCGCGTTCCGCGAGCTTCTTGTAATAGCGGAATAACTCGGTCGAATCTTGGATATAGGAGGTCAGGAATTGATGTGCCATCCATGAATTTTCCCGCCGCGCCCTGTGTAAAGCAAGCTTCGCCAGAAACGTAGTAGAATCAAGCTCCGTCTTCACCTCTACGACTTCCCTTTGGAGGACTTCATGTCCATCAGCCAACTGCTTCTTCCCGAATTCGATCAGGAAATGGCCAACACCCGCAAGACGCTGGAGCGTGTCCCCGACGACAAGTGGGGCTGGAAGCCGCACGAAAAGTCCGGCACGCTCGGCTGGATGGCCGGACACATCGCGACGATGAACGACTGGACCATTCAGACGATCAAGACCGACCAGTTGGACTTCGCTCCGGTCAATGGCACACGCTACGAGCAACCCAAGACATCCAACCGCAAGGAATTGCTGGAAGTTTTCGACCGGCTGACCCACGCAGCGCGTGCGGCACTGGCGGGCGCCAGCGATGAGGATTTGCGCAAACCCTGGACGCTGCTGATGGGCGGCCAGGTGCTTTTCTCCATGCCTCGCTACGCCGTACTTCGGAGCTTCTGCTTCAACCATACGATCCATCACCGCGCGCAATTGACCATGTATTTTCGGGCGCTGAACGTTCCGGTGCCGGCTTTGTATGGACCGAGCGCGGACGAACAGCCCTGAGGCGCTTCTTTCTGAAGATTCACTTCGAGTGCGCGCGCAATCCAGAGGGACTTCTTTTAGCCCGAATCAGCGCGGATTGAGAGGTTGGCATCCTTCGGTCTCGTTCAAGAACGGGGCCGAAGGATCGCCCGGACCGTGTAGTTTTCCTCGCCAGCGCGAGACTTGCTGCAATCAGGACTCCGTTTCGGAGGTGCTTCCTAGGAACGCCAATGATTCTCTCCGGCGTGCGGTTGAAAGCCATCAGAAAGTTGTGCGCTCGCAAGTCCTGTATCTTTGAGTCACTACGCCCAGCGTGGGTGCTGCATCGAATTAGCTTGTACAATGCGGGAGCGATAGTTTGTGGCCTTCGCAACTCGGCTGGATTGGCGGAGAATGAGCGAACGGGGAAAAAGGACGGCGGTGATCATTGGGGCGGGGCCTGCGGGGCTCACGGCGGCCTACGAATTGCTGACGCGTACGGATATCCGGCCCATCGTGGTAGAGAAGAACTCCGAGGTTGGAGGGCTGGCGCGCACGATCCAGCACCACGGATACCTGATGGACATCGGCGGTCATCGCTTTTTCTCGAAGTCAGATCGCGTGATGAATTGGTGGCTGATGCACCTGCCGCTGGAATCGTCAGCCGCGGACGGAGCCGAGATCACCTACCAGCACAAGACGCGGCGAATCGGAACGCCCGGCCTTTCGGATGCCCAGGCACAACAGCATGCCGCAGTGGCAGCGGAAAGGGCGGCGGGCATTGCCCCCAATCCCGAAGCAGTCATGCTGCTGCGGCGCAGGCAAAGCCGCATCTATTTTCTGCGCAAGTTTTTCGCTTATCCCGTCCAGATGAGCAGAGACACGCTTTCGAAGCTTGGTTTGCAGCGCACCATGCGCATTCTGCTCAGCTACATCCGGGCTGCTCTCTTCCCGCCGCGCCCGGTCAAAAACCTCGAGGACTTTTTTATCCGCCGGTTTGGGAAAGAGCTGTATCTGACTTTTTTCAAATCCTATACGGAAAAAGTTTGGGGAGTGCCGTGCCAGCAGATCAGCGCGGCCTGGGGTGAGCAGCGGGTAAAAAGCCTGTCCGTGCGCAAGAGTCTCACGCACATCTTGAAGCAGAGCTTCGGCCGAGCAACGCGGGACATCTCCCAGAAGCAAACCGAAACTTCCCTGATAGAGCAGTTTTTGTACCCGAAATACGGCCCTGGGCAAATGTGGCAGGAAGTGGCGCGCAAGGTGGAGGCGCTGGGCGGCGAGATTCTCCGCAGCACTCAGCCACTTCGCCTGGAGACCGTTGGGCCGCGCGTGCAAGCCGTGCAGGTTGTTGACGGCACGGGGCACCAGCGCCGCATCGCGTGCGATTTTGTCTTTTCGACGATGCCGGTGAAGGAACTGGTGGGGCTTCTCGACGGCCCCGTCCCCGAAAACGTGCGGGAGGTGGCTGCGGGGTTGCAATATCGCGACTTCATCGCCGTGGGCTTGCTGCTCAATTCCTTGCGCATCAAGAACGACGCGAACTCCCCCGGCCCGCTCGTTGCCGACACGTGGATCTATCTTCAGGACCCGGATGTACTTGCGGGGCGTGTGCTGATCTTTAACAACTGGAGCCCTTATCTGGTGAAAGACCCCTCGAAGGTGTGGATCGGCGTGGAATATTTCTGTTACGAGTCAGACAAACTCTGGAAGCTCCCAGAGGAACAAATGGCGCGGCTGGCCATTCGGGAACTGGAGAGAATTGGGATTATCGATGCGCGCGAGGTGGTGGACTGGCACATCGAGCGGGTGCCGAAGGCTTATCCCGCGTATTTCGGCGCGTACGAGCGCTTTGGGGAAGTTCAGGAATTCCTGGACGGCTTTGAGAACTTGTTCCTCGTCGGCCGCAATGGCATGCACAAGTACAACAATCAGGATCACTCGATGCTCACGGCCATGGTCGCGGTGGACAACATCATCGCGGGCCGCACGGAGAAGAGCAACATCTGGGCCGTGAACACGGAGATGGAATATCACGAAGAGAAGGCTTAAGCCCAGCGCATCCCCCGGCGCTGGAGCAATCACATCAACTTTGGGAATCGGTCGCCGTGGGCATGCCCCGCGATTTTGACAGAGTTAGCTCCGCGCCACAGTAAGGGCAGAACTTGTCCGTGTCAGCAACTTCATGCTGGCAGTGCGGGCAGGCGGGGCGCAGGTTGCATTTGCAGTTGGGGCAGAAATTGAAGCGCGCGGAAACAGTGGCTCCACATTGCGGGCAGGTGTAAGGCAGCGGGTCGCGGATCAGCAAATAGACGATCAGCCCGATGAACACATAAGGCCCAGACAGAAGGAGAACCAGCAGCGTCCACAAGACGGGATTCATTCCACGACGCTTGGCGTCGCGATAGACATAGCCCAGGATAAACAGGAAGCAAGAGAGCGCAAAGATACCAGCGGTGATCACGCCAGCCAGAGCCAGGCTGGCGAGCAAGGGCTGATGAGCCAGGTCGGGGGCAGGGAAATAGTCGCGATGGTGCTGCACGTTGTAGTAGTTGATGGGACAGGCGACGGCGATCGCGATGAGCCAAACGATTATGCAGGTCCGCACCAGCCACTTGGGGATGATGCGCAGCTCGTCGCGGAATTTGCTGTGCTCGTGCTTCCGGCGGAAGCGGATAAGCCGCATACGTTCGTTCCACATGTCAGACATAGTTTCCTCGATTTCTAGACCACCAAAAGCAATCGTTCAGGCGCCAACGACAAACTCAATGCGGCATCTTCGGTTCGCGTGGCGAGCGCTGGCCCGCGAAATCCTGCGCGATACCCCCCTGGTACAGCACTGCAGCAGCGGCGACCAACGCCGGCACCGTCCACCAGAGCACAAATCCCATTACCAACGCCAGGCGCGGCACACCGAATTGGCCACCGAACCAGGCGAAGGCGCGCCAGACGAGCGGCGCGCTGAGCACACCGAGCAGCCAACTGGCAGCGGTGATGACCCAGAGCAGCAGCCCGCTGCGCGAAGATTCGTTGGCTTCCTGGGCGCGCAAGCGAACCCGCAACTGCGTGCGCGCCACCAGGTCCTGCGGCACTGCAACCGGCACACTGCGAAGGGCCTGCAGAAGCTCCTGTGTGGCAGCAGCCTCACGCGCACAATCGGCGCAGTCGCGCAGATGCTGCCCCAGCCAAATCTGATCGGGCGCTGCGATCCCTTCTACGAGAGATTCCGCCAAAAGCCGCTGGGCGCGTTGGTGAAGGTTTTCGTTCATGCGGCACCTTCCGTCAGAGCGGATTTGAGCGCGGCGAGGCCGCGGTACAGCCGGGACTTTACCGTCGAAACAGGAGCCGCGAGCACGCCGGCGATTTCTTCCAGGCCAAGCTCTTCGTGAAAACGCAGCACCAGCACCTCGCGGTAGTAGGCGGGAATCTTGAGCAGCGAGATTTGCACGGCTTGCTGGTTTTCGCGCGCCAGCAGCATTTGCAGGGCAGAGGTGGCGTGCAGGTCGGGCGGCTCGAACGGCTGCTGCGTTTCCGGATCGGCGAAATCCTCGAGACTCGCGAATCTCTTGCGGCGCGAGGCGTCAATCACCAAATTGCGCGCGATGGCGAAGAGCCAGGACTCGAACTTGGATTTGGCGTTGTATTGCTCGCCGCGTTCCAGGACGCGAATCCAGGTTTCCTGGAAGAAGTCTTCGGCCAGCGCGGGGTTGCCGGTAAGAAAGAGGAGATAGCGATAGAGGCGCTGCTGGTATTGCTCGATGATCTGGTCGACCAGGTCGGGGTCGCGGCGGCGCAGGCCGAGCGCGATGGTTTGCTTATCGTCAGTCATGGGACCCGCGAAGAGTGCCGGGGACCTCGAAAACGTTAGCGTGAAAGCTTGTGCGCTCATACTACCTTGAATACGTGGGAGCGGGTGAAAAAGACGCAATGGCGGGCGCGTAGCTAACCTATTGGTTTAGCGGGAGTTGCCGGAGGGCTGGCCGGTGACGAACCGCATCTTCGCCAGGTGGGCTCGAAAGCCTAGCGTCCGCCGTGCGCAACCACCCCGTGCTGTTTCGCGTGGACAGCAAATCCGCACACGGCGCCAGCAGCACGATCAAGGCGATCAAACTTACCGCGCACATCTATTCCTTCGTGTTCTACAATCTGGAGTCACGCCGAAATACCAAGGGTTGTTGACGACAGGGGAATCGACGGAAATGATTTGCCCTCAATGCAAAGCGGAGTACCGGCCGGGGTTCACGCGATGCGCGGATTGCGATGTGGACTTGGTGTGGGAAGTGCAGCACGCGCCGGGGCCCATGGGTGCCCCCGCAGAACCCGGTGATCCCAACGAGGATCCGTTCTGCTCATTTTGGAAGGGTGAGGATGCCCGCCTGCACGCGGAGTTGTGTGAGGTGCTGGATGAAGCCGGCATTCCTCATAACACGGTTTTCCGCCGCGATCATCTTTTCAACCTCAGCAACTTTGCCGCCTACGAAATTGGCGTGCCCTTCTCGCGCTATGAAAAGGCCGAAACGGCCGTCAAGGAAGCGTATGGAACGAATGACATCGAAGAGATTGGAAGCCAGGAACTGGAAAAGCTTCTGGAGGATCGATCAGACCGGGTTCGCAAATTGCCGGAGATGCTGACTCCGGCGGAGAGCGAGGACATTCCCGGCCCTCCCACTGCTGGCGAGGAGACTGGATGGTTCGAAGAAGATGCCACCGCCAAGGTTTGGGAGACGGAGTCAGGCGAGCCAAGCGATTTTCTGGTCGCGGCGCTGCACGAGAATGGCATCCACTGCCGTGTCGACCGCGAAGGCAGCAAAGTAACGGTGTACGCTCTTCCCGAAGACGAGAGCCGCGCGCAAGAGATCGTGAAAGAAGTGGTGGAGGGCCAGCCGCCAGAGTGACGCCCTGCTGCTTGACCTTGCTTTGACTGGGGGGCATGCTGGGGCTTCTCGACGGGGCAAGCCTCGAAAACTGCGGAGGATTGATTCGTGTCCATTGATTCCATCAAGACGGTGGCAGTGCTGGGCGCGGGGACGATGGGGAATGGCATCGCGCACGTGTTTGCCCGCGCGGGCTATAGCGTGATTTTGCGAGACGTGGAAGAGCGCTTTTTGCAGCGCGGCATGGAGACGATTGGCAAGAACCTTGACCGCGAAGTGAAGAAGGGCAAGCTTGCCGAAGCGGATAAGCTTGTTGTGCTGGCGCGACTGAAGCCGGTGACCGATTTGGGCGCGATTGCGGCGGCGGACTTTGTGGTTGAGGCGGTGCCGGAGAAAATCGAGATCAAGCGCGTGGTGTTGACGGAAGCGGACAAGGTGCTTCGTCCTGAAGTGATCTTGACGAGCAACACCTCTTCGATTTCGGTGACCATGCTGGCGGCGATGACCCAGCGGCCGGAGCGCTTTGTGGGCATGCACTTCATGAATCCCGTGCCGGTGATGGCGCTGGTAGAAGTGATTCGCGCGCTGCAGACCAGCGACGCGGCCTTTGCCACCACCATGGAACTGGCCAGGAAACTGGGCAAGACTCCCGTGGCCGTGAATGACGCTCCCGGATTCGTCTCCAACCGCGTGCTGATGCCGCTGATCAATGAGGCCGCCTACGCGGTGATGGAAAGCGTAGCCACGCCGGAAGCAGTGGACGCGGTGATGAAGCTGGGGATGAACCATCCGATGGGGCCGCTGGAACTCGCCGACTTCATCGGCCTGGATGTGTGCATGGACATCTTGAATGTCCTGTTGGAAGGCCTGGGCGATCCGAAGTATCGCGCTTGCCCGCTTCTTAGGAAGTACGTCGCGGCAGGCTGGTTGGGGCGAAAATCCGGCCGCGGGTTTTACGATTACAGTGAAGGGAAGAAGTAGGGCGGGGCGCTTCCCTCGTTCGGCTGGCTGGCAGAAGGAGGCCTCTGCAAGGGCCAACCCAAGAGCACAGTCAAGAGTGACTGTGCCACAGAGTCAAGGATGATTTTGTTGCAGTTCAAAAGGGTGGTTGGCCAGTGAAGGCGCGAACTGTATTTACAGACAATAATATTATATAGTGGCTATACTCCATTTGATTTGCAGAGAAGCGGGAGTTGGAGCAATGGCGTTTTATAGCCGAAACCTGCCGCATTGGCAGCCGGAGGGTGCGCCGGTATTTCTGACTTGGCGCCTGTATGGTTCGCTTCCATGTGGCACAGTCACTCTTGACTGTGCTCTTCCAGCCAGAGAGTCAGCAGGCCGAAGGTTTGTGATGGCAGATAGACTGTTGGATCAAGCCAAGACAGGACCCAAGTGGCTCCGCGATGAGAGGGTGGCGTCCTGTTTGGTGGATATCATCGCGAGGGGCGGCACTGAGCTTCGTCAGTTTCAACTTCACGCATATGTGATTATGCCGAACCACGTGCACTTGCTCATCACGCCTGCAGCTTCAATCACAAAAATCATGCGTGGGATCAAGGGCGTGAGTGCTCGTGATGCCAACCGGATTCTCGGGCGTGAAGAAAAGGCGTTTTGGCAGGATGAGTCCTACGATCATTGGGTGCGAAGTGAACAGGAGTTTGCGCGGATACGGGTTTATATTGAAATGAATCCTGTGTCAGCCGGGCTGGCGAGCAAGGCTGAAGAATGGCCATGGACGAGTGCGGGGAAAATTGCATGGTGACGGGGGTTTGGGGCGGTTGCTAAGAGAGTCAAACCCAAGAGCACAGTCAAGAGTGACTGTGCCACAAGAGTCAGAAAAGGCTGTAGCACGAGGCTCAGGAAGGGATACCGGAGGGGTGCGTGCAAAGCGAACACTAAGCGAAAATAGTATTTGCTTTTTATTCGCCTTTGGGTTAGGGTGGGTGCCAGAAGTTTTCAACAGGTGGGCCATGACCCAGACGCGATGCGATGTTCTAAGCTGTGTGGAGCATGAGAGACTCGAATTTGAGTTGCTTGAGGTCCGCACACGAGGGCAGTACCTGACACGCTTGCGATCGATCTCCCGGGAAGAGCGGGCCGAGTGGGACCGCCGGGAGCAGCGGGCGCTGGCGAGTCTGGTGGATCACGAACTGGAGCATGGCTGCAACGGTTGAAGGCTTTCCATGCAGTCCGTTAGAGGCGGGAGCAGATTCCTCAGGGGCGCTTCGCGCCCTGGGCTGAAGCCCAGGGTCTACGAAGCCCAAGGATAGCCAGGCACTTAATGTCGGACCCTTCGAGGCTCAGGGTAAAGCTAAAGCTCCGACCCCATGAAAGAGAGTCGCGGCTGGCCTTTTTCGATTGCGTGAGGCGGAAGGGAAGAAAGGGTAGCATTCTCAGATACGAAGTGGTAACATACCGCTCTCATAACGTACCTGGAGAAGCCGCGGCGCAGTTCCCGGCGCCCGCTTGCAAATGCCCCTGAAAGACCTATTCGCGAGTTTTCAAATTTCCTCCACCGAGGTGAGAAATGTCAGATGAACGGGCAAAACTGTTGGAAGCAGCAATCGCGCAGATCGAGAAGACCCACGGTAAGGGTTCGATCATGCGGCTGGGCAGCAAAGATGTGCTTGTGCCGGTGAACGTGATTCCATCGGGCTGTTTGTCGCTGGACGCGGCGCTGGGCGTGGGCGGCTTCCCGCGCGGACGTGTGATCGAGGTGTACGGGCCGGAAGCGGGCGGTAAGACGACGCTGACGCTGCATATCATCGCCGAAGCACAGAAATTGGGCGGGCAGGCCGCGTTCATCGACGCGGAGCATGCGCTCGATCCGAACTACGCGCGCAAACTTGGGGTGGACGTGGACAATCTGCTGGTGTCGCAGCCGGACAACGGCGAGCAGGCCCTGGAAATCGCGGAAACGCTGATCCGCTCGGGCGGCGTGGACGTAGTTGTGGTGGACTCCGTTGCCGCGTTGGTGCCCAAGGCCGAATTGGAAGGCGAAATGGGCGACCCGCAGATGGGTCTTCAAGCACGCCTGATGTCGCAAGCGCTACGGAAGCTTACTGGCATTGTCTCCAAGTCAAAAACCTGCCTGATCTTCATCAACCAGATCCGCGAAAAAATCGGCGTGATGTTCGGCAATCCGGAAACCACGACCGGCGGGCGCGCGCTGAAGTTTTACGCCTCCATGCGCGTGGATATCCGGCGCATCCAGGCCATCAAGGAGGGCGACCGCGTGGTCGGTTCGCGAACGCGCGGCAAGGTGGTGAAGAACAAGGTGGCCGCGCCATTCCGCGAGGCAGAGTTCGACATTCTGTACGGCGAAGGCATTTCACGCGAAGGTGACCTGATCGACCTCGCCGTGGACAAAGGCCTGATTGAAAAGACCGGAACGTGGCTGAGCTATGGTGGCGAGAGAATGGGCCAGGGCCGCGAAAACGCCCGCGTTTTCCTGCGCGAGAACAAAGATATCCGCGATAAGCTCGAAAATGCCTTGCGCAAGAACATGGGAATTCCCATTCCCGGGCAAAACACCGCGGCGCCGGGTGCCAGTGGCAGCGCAAACGTTGCCACGGACAAGCCTCCGGTGAAGGCCGCGGCTGCCGCTGCCGGGGCTGGAGATGCAAAAGCACGGCCGGCGCGCTAAGAAAGGTCGTTTCGGGTAGGACGAACCGGGCGGGAGGAAGGCGAGTCCTCCCGCCCGATCCCATTTCTAACGCGTGAAGCAAATCCCGACATGCCGTGCCCACGACGTTTCGCGGACAGGTAGACTTTCCTGTGCGAGGGACATTTGGGCAGGGGTCGCTGTCCTGTCGGTCAGGCTTTCAAAACAAAGCACATAGAGACGTACTGGGCCGAGTTATCTATTGTCAGGGCATCCCCCGTCTGCATACACTACGTCTCAGTCTGCGAGCGTCGTTTGACTCACAGATGAGAAGCATTCGGTGTGCCAGATATAAGTGGTTTATTATGAACCACTGGAGAGTCTGGCGTCGCGCATGCTTCGGAAGCCAGAAGTTGACCGGGACGTGCATCCGGAGTAGATTCATTGGCACGCCTCCTAGAACTACTGAGACTGACCAGGGATAAAGGCCGAATGATCCGCGAACTTGGGAGAATTGTGATTGTGGCGTGCGTGACCGCTACGCTTTGCGTGCCATTGCCTGCTGCGGGATCTTCCGGCCAGCCGATCGAAAGCACATCCACGAACGCAAAATCGAAATCCAGTGCGCGCACGCGCCACGTGGCGGCGCGTTATCGTGGTGTGCCCACCTACGCGAATTCCGTGCGCGACGATGATCCCACGTTCGACGATCCCGTCGTGCGGCAGGCCGTCGTCGAAGGGCTGGGCCGCTATAACGGTTCCGTCGTCGCCGTGGACCCGAACACCGGGCGCATCCTCACTATTGTGAATCAGAAGATTGCCTTCAGCGACGGCTACATTCCTTGCTCGACGATCAAGCCCACGATTGCCATTGCGGCGCTCGAAGAAAATGTGATCACCCGCGACACCATGTTGAAGGTGGGCCGCCGCAAATACATGAATCTGACGGATGCTCTGGCGCATTCCAATAATCCTTTCTTTGAGGAACTCGGCCGCCGCATGGGTTTTGATACCGTCTCGAAATACGGCCGCCTGCTCGGCCTGGGCGAACTTGCCGGATACAACCTGCCCGATGAGCATCCGGGAGCGTTCCCGACTCAGCCGCCGGCTTACGGCGGTGTGGCGCGGATGTCGAGCTTCGGTGAAGGTATTCAGATCACGCCGTTGCAGTTGGCGGCTTTGGGCGCCGCGTTTGCCAATGGCGGCACGCTCTATTATTTGCAGTATCCGCATTCGCAGGAAGAGATTGATAAGTTCGCACCGCGCGTGAAGCGGGATCTGAATATTTCCAATGTGCTACCGGAAGTGCGCGAAGGCATGCTCGCCGCCGTCCTGTACGGCACAGGGAAACTCAGCTACGACGCAGGCGGGAACGAAATGCCCCTGGGCAAGACCGGCAGCTGCGAGGACCACAACAGCACTCCTTCGCGCATCGGCTGGTTCGTGAGTTATGCCGATGAGACGCACCCGAAGATTGCCTTGGCCGTGTTGCTCCGCGGGAATACGCGGCGAGTGAAGGGCCCCACGGCGGCCCAGGTGGCAGGTCATATCTACCGGAGATTGCGCGAACAGAATTACTTCACGGACGGTCCCAAGGGAACTTCCATTCCGGCCAATTCCACAGGCAAATAATCAGGTTTAGAGAAACCTGGAGTGAGTGGCGGATGACGCCTGGAGGATGGGTGTCGGTTGCAGTGGGGAATTTGCGCATGCTGTTCCGCGAATCTCGCGGAAAGACCCTTGGTTGATTGAGCGCACCCCTCGCGACATTGATTTGACCTGCACCGCGGTTTAAGACAAAACGTAGGCGTGCGCTATTCTCGTAAGTTCGGGTGCGGCGTGCCGGTCTGAATTGTGCGCGTCGTCCAATCGAGAAAAGCATTTTGGGGGAGCAGTGAACCGACGATTTTTGATGGGGATGGCAGTACTTCTCGCGGCCGGAATTGTTGTGGATGGCTACGCGATCTACAAAAACGCAAGCGCTGTGCAAGAGTCGCAGCGCCAGACGGAATTGGCCAAAGCCGAGGGAGCGCGTCTGCGCGCGGAATGGGTCCGTCCCACGGCGAAGCAGATGCCCAGCGGCGAAAATTTTGCCGAAATGCTGGCGCAGTTCGGTTTGTCTGCTGCTGAAGCGGCGGATGCCACCACGGCTGCGCAACACGCCTTTAATCTGCGCCAATTGCGGGCCGGAAATACGATCACCGTGGGGCGCTCTGTGGAGGGAAGTCTGCGCGAGATTGACTACAAGATTGACGCCGAGCGGGTGCTGCGCATCGTGCCGCAGGCGCCGGGCTTTGCCGCCGAGGTCCGCGAAATTCCCGTGCGCTCGGAAACCGCCATTGTGAGCGGCAAGCTGGAAGATTCGCTGTTCAACGCCGTCGAAGAAGCAGGGGAAAGCGCCGAAGTGGCCATGCGGCTGGCGCAGATTTTTGGGTACGACCTGGATTTCTACACCGACGCGCGCCGGGGCGACACTTTCCGTGTGGTGCTGGAGAAGCGCAGATACGCTAACGGTGAAACTGCGGGATACGGCAAGATCCTTGCCGCCGAATATATCAATGACGGCAGGAAGTACCAGGCGCTGCTGTTTCACGATCCCGAGGGCCGCCCCGCCTACTACACGGCGGACGGCAAGAGCCTCCAGAAGGCCTTCTTGAGATCGCCGCTGAAATTTGGCGCGCCCGTGACGTCGCACTTCAGCCAGGCGCGGTTCCATCCGATTCTGAAGACCTACCGCGCCCACCTGGGCACGGACTACGGAGCGCCCGTGGGCACGCCGGTGCAGACCATCGGGAACGGACGGGTGATTTTTGCCGGGCGCAAAGGCGGCGACGGCAATATGGTGCACATCGTCCATTCCAATGGTTACGAAACGATGTATCTCCACTTGTCCAAGATGTTTGTGCATGTCGGCGAACACGTGGAAATCGGCAAGACCATCGGTTTGGTGGGCATGACCGGCCTGGCGACTGGACCCCATCTCGATTTCCGGATCATGCAAAAGGGCCAATTCAAGAATTTCGAGAGGCTGGGCCTGCCGCCATCGGACCCCGTCGCCAAAAAGAACTGGCCCGAATTTGTCGGCGTGCGGGAAGAGTGGCTCCCCGTGCTGAACGGGGAGAAGCAGCTGGAGACAGCCAGTGCTGTTCCAGCTATCTCGGCCAAATGACAGTCCAAGCATCTGACGCGAGCACGGAGAGGGGAGTATCCTGCGGGACAAAACAAGCTACACCTCTCACTTTTGCAGCCCTAGTACCCACTTGTCCGGGAAGCCGAGTAACCAAGCAAGTGGAATTGCTTCTGAATTGCCCGTGACGGGACCAGAATCGGGACCGCTCCCGACCTCGTCGTGAGTGCTATCGCCTGTTAACAACAGTTGAGGATTTAATTTCCGGTGTGCCTGTCATCCGTCCGCAGTCGGTGGCAAGCCACAAACGGACCTTCTAGCTTTCCACATCCCCGCTTCGGGCCACTATCATCGTTGCCGCGACTCGTCCTTGATCAATTCGCCGCCCTTCATCACGAAGACCACATGCTCCATGACCGTGATGTCTTTGAGCGGATCGCCCGTGACCGCGACGATATCGGCGTATTTGCCGGGTTCGATGGAGCCGGTGTCACGAGACGTACCCAGCAAGTCGGCGGCATTCACCGTCGCGGCTTGAAGCGCGCTCAGAGGCGAGAGGCCGCCGCGTACCAGCGCGCTGAATTCCTTAGCCACGAAATCGGGGTCATCGTCCACGCCGTAGGCGATCTTTAGATGATGCTGCAGTGCGCGTTCAAACGCCGGCTGCTGCGCGCGGAGGATCGCCTTTTCCTTTTCGACAGTTACCGGATCGGCGCCCCATGAGGCCCCTACCTCGGCGGCGTGCTGGAAGGTGAAGAGCGTAGGAACAAGCCAAGTGCCATGCTGTTCCATCAATTGGGCGCCCTCTTCGTCGAGCATGGTGCCGTGCTCGATGGAATCCACTCCCGCGCGGACCGCCGCCTTGATGCCCTCGGTGCCCTCGGCGTGGGCCATGACGTGTTTGCCAGCGCGATGCGCCACTTCCACCGCGCGCGCCATTTGCGCCTCGCTCAGTTCCTGCACATTGTAGTCGCTTATGGGGTCCCCCACGCCGCCGGTGGCCATCAGCTTGATCCAATCGGCACCATACTTGATATCGTGCCGCACGGCTTTGCTCACCTCGTCCACGGTATCCGCAAGATTAGGTCGCCGCAGGAGCGCCTGATCGGGCGAGAGCACATCAGCGTCGCCGTGGCCTCCGGTAACGCTGATGAAACTTCCGGCCGAGACGATGCGCGGGCCACGAATGAGTCCTTTTTTGATTGCGTCGCGAAGTGCCAACTGTCCATACGCCAGGTCCGATTCGCCGGCATCACGTAGGAGCGTGAACCCATGGTCAAGCCACACCTGGAGGTTACGCACGCCCCAAAGAGCCGCCATCGGCGAGGACATGCGCAGTCCGCCCGTGGGCGACTCGTCCTTCAGATTACCAAGGATATGGTCGTGACAATCGGCGAGCCCCGGCAGAACTGTCTGGCCCGAAAGATCGATCACGGAGGTCCCAGCGGGCACTGATGGAGTCACACTCGCGACGCGGCCTCCCTCAATGATGATGAACACGTCCGTCGCGTAGCTTCCCGTGCGCACGTCGAGTAGCCGTCCCGCGTGAATCACTACACGCGAGCGCTTGGATTGCGGTTGCTCGGATTGGCCGAGAGATGCGACCGCGAGACAGAGCGACAGGCCCAGACACAAGCCGAGTTTAGCCAGTGGGTTTCTCATGTGACTCCTCCACATAAAGAGTTGCAAGCAGTTGCGATAGCGAGCCCTTGGCTCCGGTTGCTGAGGGTCCACTGCAGAACCGCGCGGAGCCATTATTCAACGAGTCTATCGAACACGTCTACTATCACCGGATGCAGGAAGTCGTCGGATAACCCGGAAACTACCGGCAATTGGCGAGAAATCGCGATAGCACTCACAGCCCCAGAGACGGCTCGCCACCAGGCGGATAGTCGGCCACTCGGAACTGATGGCCTAAGTCCTGGTAAACGCTGAAACCAGTAAAGTGGGTACTGGGGCTACCGAAGTGAGGGGTGTTGGTTATTTTGTCCCGCCAGGATACTACCCCGCGAACACGGAAAGAGTATTCTCGAATGGACTTGCTGGGACAAGTCGGAATGGCACTGGAAGTTGTTTGGCTCTGTTGGGATCCTTGTGGGTATCTAGCTCACGAACGAAAAGCAGATTCCTCACCCCCGCAAAAAACGCGGGGAGTCGGGATGACAACTGTTTGGGACCAGGGTAAAAGGCAAGATGCAAGCAGAGCCAGATGGCTTCTAGTAGATAATCGGCAGTTTGCTGTAGTCGGCGGCGCCTTCGTCGGTTACGCGCAGAATCAGCAGCGTGCGGTCATCATGGGGCGGGCGGCCGACGCCGGCGAACTCGTCCGTGGCCTTGACGATGCGCTGCGCGATGGTGTAGCCGGGATCCGCAACCACAACCTTGGCCAACAGGTCCTTCAACCGGTCGGCCCCAAACTCCTCAAGATCAGTATTCATGGACTCATGGACGCCGTCCGAGGCAAAAACCACGATGTCGCCCGGACTTAAAGAGAGTCTGATCTCGTCATATTCGGTGTTAGGCAACAACCCCAGGGGCACTCCTCGAACATCAATTTCCGTGACTTTGCCGCCGCGAATCAGGAACGGCAATGTGCCTCCGGCGTTCGCGATGCTGAGCTCGCGCAGGGCGGCATCGTAAATCGCAAAATGCATGGCTATAAAGCGGGCATCCAGGCGAGCAGCAAGCAGCCTGCCATTGAGAAGACTGAGCATTTCAGCGGGAGTTGCCTCCCGGTCCACGACAAGCTCGCGCAGGATGCCGATGGCCAGCGACCCGTACAGCGCGGCCGCTGTACCCTTTCCTGAGACATCGCCGATGGCAATGGCCAGGCGCCCCAAGCCAAACGGCAGCAGATCGTAGAAATCCCCGCCAAGTTCCCGCGCTGGAATATACGCGGTCGCCAGGTCCAGACCAGGCACATCGCGGGCCCCACTGGGAAGAAGTTGCCGCTGGATCTCCCTGGCGGTCTCCAGGTCATTTTGCATGCGAAGCTGGGTCTCCCGCGCTTCCTCAAACAAACGCGCATTTTCCAGAGCGACGGCAACGTAAGTACCCAGGATATTCAGGAGCCGCTCGTGCTCCGCGGAGAAGGCGTTCGGCACCACGCTTTCCAGATCCAGCACGCCCACCAGGCGGTCCTGCCGGAGCAGGGGCACGACCAGTTCCGAGCGCACCTCCACACCCGATTCGCCTTGGAGGTAGCGCGGGTCCAGGCGCACGTCAATCACGCGGATGGTCCGGCGCTCCGCCGCCGCGCTCCCGGTGATGCCTTGATGCAAGGGTATGCTCGCGCGAGCGGGGATGGCGTCCTCGTAGCGCATGGCAAAGACGCTCTCGAGCACTTGTGTGGACTCGTTCCAGAGCATGACGGTGAATACGTCATAATCCACCAGCTTCTTGACCCGTTCTGCCATCAACCGCAGGAGTTCCCCGCGGTCCAGGATGGACGTGATTTCATGACTGAGTTCATACAGGAGGGCGAGTGTTTCCCCCTGTTTTGGCTCCGTTACATAGGCCGTCGGCGGCACGGGATCCGCATCTCCGAGCAGGGAGAACGGAATTAAATTGGGACTCTGATCCATGAGTCGAGGCTGCCCTCTAAATCTTAGATGTAGCAAGCGCCGGCGGGTTTCACGCGCAGTCCATTTTATCGTGAAAGTGAGAGAAATTGGTTGCCAGCGCCATGAAAAAAGATGATAGCGACTACGGTAACAACGGCGCGGCTGTCTCGCCGGTGAATGGGGCCAGCTAAGATGGGGCGGCACAGACCCAATAAGATGGGGCACCTTGCCTCAGAAAAAGAGGAGATCTGGCCTACTTTACTTCCCAGGTATCGCCCGCTTGCAGCAGCCGGTTCAGATCCCCCGGGCCCTTCTTGGCGATGACCTCGCGAACCTGGTCGTTGATGACGTCCTCGTAGCGCGGCAGATCGTCCCAGGCGCGAAACACTCCGATGGGGGTGGGGAAGCCAGGGCGATGCTCCATGTGCGAAAGCAGGAAAGCGTACGACGGCCGCGGGTGATGCGCATCATGCACGATCAGGTCCGACTCCGCGATGCCATTGCCGAGCGGCACGACCTCGATATCTCCGTCGGATTTGCGGCGGATGCCCTTGTCACGATTCTTACCGAACACGAGAGGCTTGCCATGCTCAAGCTGGATGACGTGTTCGCTGCGCGCATCTTTTTCCGTCAGGCCGAGCCATGCGCCATCATTGAAGATGTTGCAGTTCTGGAGAATTTCGACGAACGCGGAGCCTTTGTGCGCTGCCGCGGCCTTCAACGTGTCCTTCAAGTGCGCCTGGAATACGTCCACGGCGCGCGCCACAAACGTGGCTTCCGCGCCGATGGCCAATGACACGGGATTGAACGGCCGGTCCGGCGAACCGAAGGGAGTGGACTTCGTGACCTTGTGAAATTCCGAGGTGGGCGAGTATTGGCCTTTCGTCAAACCATAGATGCGGTTGTTGAACAACAGCACCTTGATGCCGACGTTCCGCCGCAGCATGTGAATGGTGTGATTCCCGCCAATGGCCAGCGCATCGCCATCGCCCGTGGCTACCCAGACTTCCAATTCCGGATGCGCAATTTTGATGCCGGAGGCCACCGCGGGCGCGCGGCCGTGGATGGAGTGAAACCCATAAGTGTTCATGTAATACGGGAAGCGGCTGGAGCAGCCGATGCCGGAGACGACCACAAAATTCTCGCGGGGCACACCGAGCTCCGGGAAAACGGCTTGCACGGCGGCGAGGATAGCGTAATCGCCGCACCCCGGACACCAGCGCACCTCCTGGTCGGTCTGGAAGTCCTTTTTGGTAAGTGGAGGGAGAGCAGTCGTCGTCATCGCGCCTCCTGGCGTCCCAGCATTTCTTCAATTTTTTGTTCCAGCTCGTTCTGTTTGAAGGGACGCCCCTGAATTTTGTTCAAGCCGACGGCATCCACCAGGTACTTCGCGCGCAGCACCCAGAGCAGTTGTCCCATGTTGAGCTCGGGCACCAAAACCTTGCGGTAGCGCTTCAAGATGTCGCCGAGATTGGCTGGCAATGGATTCAGATAGCGCAAGTGCAGGTGGCCGAGCTTGCGACCCTTGGCGCGTTCCGCCTTCACCGCTTGCGTGATCGAGCCATACGTTGAACCCCAGGACACAAGGAGCAGGTCGCCTTCCAGGTCGCCGCTGGGCAGCACATTCGGCACATCCTGCACAATGGCATCAATCTTGGCCGCACGAATTCGCACCATCTTCTCGTGATTCAGCGGCTCGTAGTTTACGTTGCCGGTGACGTCCTGTTTCTCCAGGCCGCCGATGCGATGTTCCAGCCCCGGTGTCCCCGGGATGGCCCACGGTCGCGCCAGCGTATCCGGGTCGCGCTTATAGGGCAAGAATCCTTCGGGATCAGTTGTGAAGTGCACGGGGATCCCTGGAATTTCCTCGAGGCTGGGGATGCGCCAAGGTTCCGCGCCGTTGGCCAGGTAGCCGTCCGAAAGAATAATCACCGGCACCATGTACTTCAACGCAATGCGGCTGGCTTCCACGGCGATCCAGAAACAGTCCGCGGGGGTCGCGGCCGCAAGCACGGGAATGGGCGCTTCGGAATTGCGCCCAAACAACGCCTGCAGCAGGTCGGCCTGCTCGGTTTTCGTGGGCAGACCCGTCGAAGGGCCACCGCGCTGGACATCACAAATTACCAGCGGAAGCTCCGTCATGACTGCAAGTCCCATGCCTTCCGTCTTCAGCGCCATGCCAGGTCCGGAGGTCGTGGTGACGGCCAGCATTCCAGCGTAAGAAGCGCCAATCGAGGAAGTAATCGCGGCGATTTCATCTTCCGCCTGGAAGGTCAGCACTCCGAAATCCTTGTACTGCGAAAGCTCGTGCAGGATGTCCGAAGCGGGCGTAATCGGGTAACTGCCCAAGAACAACTTGAGTCCGGCTTTCTTTGCCGCCGTGACAAACCCAAGCGCCAGGGCCTGATTGCCGCTCAAATTGCGATACAACCCGGGAGAAAGCTGCGCCGGCGGAATCTCATAGCTGATCTGAAACGCTTCGGTGGCTTCGCAATAGGAGTAGCCGGCCTTCAACGCCAGTTTGTTGGCCTCCGCGAGCAGCGGTTTTTTCTTGAACTTGTCATCGATCCAGCGGACCGTCGGCTCCATCGAGCGGTTGTACAGCCAGTAGCACATGCCCAGCGCAAAGAAGTTCTTGCAACGGTCCATGGCTTTGGCGTCGAGACCCAGATGCTGTAACGCTGAACGGGTCAGGCGCTGCAATTCCACGGGAAAGACGCGGAATTTGTCGAGCGAATGGTCCTCCAAGGGATTGGTGGTCAGATGCGCCTTGCGCAGCTCGCTTTCCTTGAAGCTGTCGGCGTTGACGATGGCGATGCCATTGGCCTTGAGGTCGCCAATGTTGACCTTCAAGGCCGCCGGGTTCATGGCGATCAAAACGTCCACCGCATCGCCCGGAGTGTGCACTTCCCCAGAAGAAAAATTCAACTGGAAGCCGCTCACGCCCGGAACGGTGCCGGCAGGCGCGCGAATCTCCGCGGGATAGTCCGGAAAAGTGGCGATATCGTTTCCATAAAGCGCGACGGTGTTTGTAAACTGGCTGCCGGTGATTTGCATGCCATCGCCCGAATCTCCGGCGAAACGGATCACCGCCTGATCAATCACTTCGCGTTTTGTTTTCCCCGCGGGAACATCCATGAGCGTGGACATCGTGCGACTCACCCCCGTCTCTCAGTGACTCCCCCCGCATGCCGGAAGGAGTGCGACTTCCAATAAATCGGCGGTTCGCTGTGTTTCCAGCGTAAGCGAGCGCTAGACCGCCAAGAACCGGCTTATCAAGAATACCACAGGAGCGCAGTGGCAACAGGGGACCGCGCCAGCCAGCGCGTCACAGGTACCTGATCCGTATTTACAGGATGCGCTCTTTCCGACGATGCTTCTGCCGCGCGCCGCCTCTGTGTTTATGCGGGCTTGCATGCGGTGGGGGCGGCCCGCAGATACCTACCCACTAGGTGAGAGACAAAACCATCGATTGCAAATTTTCATCAACGCTTCCTTGTGGGCCGATCTCTACGGGCTGCGAGTGACTTCCGATGGTGGTCTGACTTTGATTGGCGAGTTGGACGCGCGACTCGCCTTGGCAAAACTCATTGGGCAGAACGAACCGTCAAGGGTTAGCCGATCTCGCTGGGACTTGCTGGCGTGGAAATCTCGTTGTGTCCGAGGCAGGAAAAGAGTAGGCTGAGGAACCGGAGGTCTAAATCGGAGCTTCCGGTTACTACTATGTTCGAGTCACCTCTAAAGCAGGATAAAGAAAGCAGCAAGACAGGGCTGTGGATCGGCATTGGGATAGTTGTGGTCCTAGCGGTGGTGGCGCTGATCTACGTGACTTCAAAGCGCAGCGCGAAAGGCCCGGCCCCCGTTGCAACGCTCACCAACGTGAAGGCCGATCCAGTCCACGACTTGCGTGTAGTGAGCGCCAAGATGGATAAAGATTTCAGCGGCACGACCGCGATGTGGTCGGTCGACATTAAGAACTCATCTGCGCAGCTCACCTACAGCAATATCGCGTACGAGACGACTTACATCGGCGCGGACAATCGGGTTTTGCTTGTAAACCAAGGCAAGATCCCCATCACCATCGGCCCTGGCGATGACCAGAGCTCACAGTTTCGCGATACGCTCTACCCGACTGGCACGATCTGGTTTAAGATCCGGATCACGGACGCCACAGCCGCGAAATAGTAGCTAGCCAAGGGCTGCCAAACATCAGGAGATCCTCACCGAGGCTGCAACTGGGCCTTGCGGGGGGAGGCCTGCACCCGGGCCGTATTTTTCCAGTCCCACCAAATAGCGATCAGGGCCTCGGGACGTCTTCCGCTTTGCAGCCATCCGCCGCATCCCATGCTGGCCCGCCCAGCCGTGCCCGCAAGAATCATTCACCAGCAAGTGTCATTCCAGGCGCAGTTTGCTCTTTCAAGGTGGCGAGGTGCGCCTCTCCAACGCGTGTTTCTTTGTGCGGTGAATCATACTTTTTTCAGGTCTTTTGCAAAAACCCGGTCGGAGCTTAACTTTCCGATGAGCTGGGCGTCGTACTTCGATCTTCAAATTGCTCCACTACATTCTTGAGCCGGAAGAAAAAAAGCCACCAGATACTGACGGGAAGCAGCATGAATACGATTGAAACTGCCAGGAGCTGCCTCAACGATTCGGCTTCGGTGACCAAATGCTCGGGTATCGCGAATGTCTCGAAGGGGCGCAGCGCGATCATGCTCAAGCAGAACGCCAGGGCGATCGCAGCCCACAACAGCGCAGCCTTCCGCGCCCACGGCCGAAGCTGGAAGAGGCCGATGCCCGTGCGCAGGCCCAGCGCCACTAGAAACGGCGGAATCAGCGCAACCAGAGCGAACGGCAGCGGGTGAGCCTGATATGCGTGTTGGCCGTTGGAGTTCGGCGGGGAGTTCACCAAGGGCAAGAAAAGCCAGCCCCAAAGGAAGAAGGCGATCACGCTTCCCAGTACGGCGAGCATGGCGGCGGCGGTCACGCCTGCGGAACGATTTCTTGTGGGCATCATATCTTTAGGCATGACAGCACACGGCGGTATTCCTGAATAGAGTGAGTTGCGCGCGCGGGTATCCAAAATGCCACTTGACGTTCGCTTTCTTTTCGCCTAAAGTGGCCATGGATGGTTGAGCAGATCCCCGATCGCGGCGCAGCCACAGGCGGCCCCGAGAATTGATCAACGTCCAGCACCAGCACGCACACGGAGGAACTCATGGCCCTGACAAAACGCCAAAAGGAAGTTCTTGATTTTCTCGTCGCGTTTGAGACCAAGCACGGTTACGCGCCGAGCTTTGAAGAAATTGGACGCGGATTGAAACTCACCTCGCTCGCCACCGTCCACAAACACATCAGCACTCTCGAGAAAAAGGGCTTCATCCGGCGCGGCTATAACCAGAGCCGCTCGATCGAAATCGTGCAATTGCCGAAGCCCGTGAAGGAGCAGGTCATTGAGCGCCGCATCCAGGAGCTTCCGCTGGTTGGCCGCATCGCCGCCGGCCGCCCGCTGGAAGCGGTCGAGGAACGCGAGACCATTTCCTTGGGTGATTTTGCGCGTGGCGGAAATTCCTTCGTGCTGCAGGTGAAAGGCAATTCCATGATTGAGGATCACATCATGGATGGCGATTATGTGGTGTGCGAACAGACCCAGGTGGCCAATGGCGGGGATATCGTTGTCGCCTTGGTGAGCGGCGATGATGCCACGCTCAAGAGGTTTTACCGCGAAGGCTCGGGGAAAGTGCGCCTGCAGCCTGCCAATTCGGAAATGGCGCCCATTCTGGTGCCTGCCAGCGACGTCAAGATCCAGGGCCGCGTCATCGGCGTCCTGCGCAAGTACTGACTACGAATTTCTGTCCCACTTGGTGCCGGTCACCAGAGTCCACCGATGCTGCGTCTCTGTTACTCCTGCACACATCTAATCCTGTTTTGGAGTAAACTGCACGGTTCCTGCCGGAAGGCTTTCTCTGCATAAACCCGGTGGGCGAGGACACACTGCTGACTGCTTCCACCGAAAATGTTTTGCTGTTCGCGGCTGACCCGGCGGCGCGAGAGTCCTTGCGTAGCCTCCTTGCTGCGTCCGGCTACAGCGTTCGCGCTGCGCAGACGCAAGAAGAACTCCTGCGATTGCTCCAAGAGAGTTCCGCGAGCGTCCTATTGCTCGCTTTGGACGCTGCTCATCCGGAATCGAGTACTACCCTTGCCGCGATACGCGGTCACAACGCTGCCTCGCAAGCTCGCGTCGTTCTCCTTACGCCCGGTGGAAAAGAGGCCATCGCGCGCGGCCTGGACCTGGGTGCGGACGACGCAATAACGGTCCCTTTCGATGAGGCGGAACTCCTGGCCCGCGTGCGGGCCCAATTGCGCCAGAAACGTGCGAGCGACGAGTTGGCCGCGAAACTGCGCATCGCGGAAGAGAGCCGCGAAGTCGCCCAGACCGCTTTCCAGGCGCTTGCGGTCACCGAAAAGATGACGCGCGACGCTTTTTCCCTCGAGCGCATCCTGAAAATCGGCGTCATCTCTTTGTTCAGTTTGGCGCTCGTCATTGTCGCCTTTTTTTTCCTCTTTTCGCGCCGCGCGGAGAAAGAGGCTCGCCGCGCCTACACGGTAATCGCACGGCTCGAAAAGAGTGTCCAAACGGAGGAACAGCTCCTCGCCTCCGCGAAACGGCTGCGCGAAGACCCCGCCAACGCCGACCTATTGCAGCAGAAAGAGGCCCTCCAGCAGCAGACGGAAACACTTCGCAAGAAAATGGCGCAGCCGGATGGCAGCGACGTCACCGAATTACGCCGCCAATTGGATGAAGCCACCGGGCGACTCAATAAGATCGAGGGGCAGTCGCAAGCGGCGGAAGAAGTCATCCGAACCTCTGCCCCCAGTGTTTGTCTGCTGCACGTCTCGGTGGCTTTTAACGAGAAGGATTCCGGACGGCGATTACGGTACGGCGGCATCGACAGCGATGGCACTCCGCTGAAAGATAGCGACGGCAATCCCATTTACACCACCGAGGGACGCGGCCCCGAGGTGCGCGCCGACTTCTTCGGCACAGGCTTTATCGTGGGCGAAGGCAAAATCCTCACCAATCATCACGTGGTCCAGCCTTGGTGGCAAAACGACGAATTAGCCGGCGCTCTGCAACAGGGATTGCAGCCGGTCATCGCGGAGATGATGGCGTATTTCCCCGCGGCGGCCAATGGAATCCCCGTGGGGATCTCCAAAATTTCCGAGGAAGTGGATCTCGCCCTGATTCACGGAGACCTTTCCGAATTGGACCGTCCATCTCTCAAGCTGAACCCCGGCAAGGATGCCGCCGTCAGCGGGGAAGCTCTGATCAGCGTCGGCTACGCCACGGGTCTTGATGCTATCCTGGCTCGCGCCGGCGATGAGACGGTGGAGCAGATTGTCAAAACCAGCGGCGGCGAACCGAAACTTGTGCTCGCGGAGTTAGCCCGGCGCAAGCTGATTCGTCCGCTCGTCACGCAAGGCCATGTGGGTGACGTCCTGCCGGACAAGATTATCTACGATGCGCAAACCACCTCTGGTGGCTCGGGCGGCCCGCTCCTAATCGGCGATGGCGAGGTGATTGGTGTGACCTTTGCCGTTGTGCGCGGCTTTGGCGGCTCTAATTTTGGCGTGCCGATTCGCTACGCCGTGCCCCTGCTCAAACATTAGGACGAGGTTTTCCGTTTTGCTGCCTGGAAAAAAGTAGCCCTGGCTGTCGTCGAGCGCAGCCACCCCAAGGCGAATCCCGAAGATCCGGGGCAAGTCGGCGCGCCCACCGCGGGTCTCATCAGTGGCATCGCCGTGCAGGTGAACCATACGGTGGAGCTTGGTGCTAAACTTCTGACACTGGAAACCGTCAAGATGCAATCCAACATTTATGCGCCGATTGCGGGCCGCATCAGCAAGCTGCTGGTAATGCCCGGGCAGCACGTCGAGCCCAAGGACCTACTGGTCAGCATCACTCCGTGAGCGCACTGACGCTTATCAAGCACGAACAGTTTGCTTCGCGTTTCTTGCGCAACCGGTGCGTCGAAGGCGCGGAACACAACGAAGCCGCATGGTCCCAACGCGTCGGCCCGTTCCTGCAATTCCTCTTTCCCGCCCGGGGAAGCCGGGTATAATCCGCGCACGCCCCCGCGGCGCGGCCCGGTTCAAATTGCTTGGGCAATATGAAGAAATTGGCAAGTGCGGGCCAGCCTCGTCTGAAAAACTTGTTGAAGGAGTGTTGCGGCTCTTCGCATAGCCGGTCCAGGGCTTTCGACACCATCATGTCTTTGCCTTCCCCTTAAGCTTCGCCGTCCCGACATCATCGCTCGGTTTTTCTTCCGGCATGGTGCAGCTCCGTTTTACGTGATATTGTGTGACGCAAGAAGCCAGGAGCCATCTTCATGACGAAAGCTGCTGTCGCTGGTGCGTTCATGCTCAGCGTGATTGCCTTTGGGATGGCTACCGCATTCGCGCAAGGCAACCCAGACGGGGATTGGCAACTGCTCAAGGCCGCTGACGCTGGAGATGTGGCTGCGGTCAAAAAGCTGATTGCCGAAGGTGCCCACGTTAGCGCGAGAGCCGCTGACGGTGCGGCAGTTCTGAGCATCGCAGCCCAGAATGGCCAGTCCCAGATCGTGAGCATCCTCATCGATAGCGGCGCCGACCTCAATGCTCAGAGAACAGATGGCGCAACCGCCGCTTTCCTTGCAGCGAAGAATGGTTATGCGGAGACGCTGAAACTGCTATTGAACAAGGGCGCGCAGGTTGACCTGGCAACGCCTAGAGACGCGACGGCGCTATGGATCGCGGCCCAAGAAGGCAAGACTGACTGTTTGAAACTTCTTCTGGACGCCCACGCGAACGTGAATGTAAAGGCAACGGACGGAACAACGCCGTTAATCGTCAGTTCTGAAACAGGGCATGCTGACATTGTGCAACTGCTGCTCAAGAACGGTGCCGATGTGCAGGCGCAGAGGAACAGCGGCGGAACAGCTCTGTTTTCGGCAGCGGAGTTCGGGCGCGCGGACATCGCACGAATCCTGCTTGAGAACGGCGCAAAGCCCGATGTCAGAACAGACAAACGCTCGACGGCGATCCAGGTTGCCGCCGAGAAGGGCAATACAGAGGTGGTCAAAGCCCTCATAGAAAAGGGCGCAGATCTGAATGTTCAGGACATCCAAGGAGCCACAGCCTTAATGGTCGCTTGCTTCAATGACCATCCGGACGTTGTAAGGCTACTCCTCCAGGGAGGCGCGGCCGTTAATCTCCGTGCTGGCGCCGGCGTCACCGCGCTGATGGCGGCTGCTCAGGCCGGTGACGCGGAGGTAGTGCAGCTCTTGCTTCAAAATGGGAGCGTCGTGAATGCCAAAGCCAGCAATGGGGTTACGGCACTGTTCCTGGCCGCCATGCTTGGGCACACGGCCACCGTGAAATCGCTTATTGCTGCCGGGGCCGATGTGAACGCGGCGGCAAACGACGGTACGACGATCACTGCAATTGCCTCACGGAATGGTCACGCGGACATCGTCGCCCTATTGAGGGCTGCGGCGGCCCAAGGGCCGGTGGCACAAGCCTCTTCACAGCCAGCCGCGACGACACCCTCACAGCAACAGACGCCAAATCCAACCGCCTCGATTTTTTCAGCTCTCGGTGACGACGACCTGGCCAAGGCGAGGGCAATTATCGAGGCCAATCCGGACGCTGTCAATGCAAGGGACGACCAGGGCCGGACGCCCTTGGCAGTGATCGCGAACGTGCAGCACATTTCCGTGTCCATGAATAGCAACGGACAAGGAACCGCTAAAGATGCGACACCGACCTCAACCGTGCCTCCCGTCGCCGAATTGCTGATTGCCAAGGGAGCAGATGTCAACGCGAAGAGCAACCTCGGAAGCAACGTGGGTGTCACGCCGTTAATTCTTGCACTCGCCCGAGATAAGTCTGCCCTTGCGAAACTTCTGGTTCAACATGGAGCCGACGTGAATGCCACGATTAACGGCGGTACGTCCCCTCTACATTTTGCCGCAGGGCGTGGCGATTTGGACATGACCAAAGTATTGGTTGCAGCCGGAGCCAACGTCGGCATGAAAGATAGAGCTGGTCAAACGCCCCTTTTCTCAGCAGCGCAATTCGGACATGCTGCGATTGTAGAGTTTTTGCTCCAAAAGGGAGCAGACGTGAATGCTAGGGACGCTCAAGGGCGGACGCCGTTAAAATTCGCCAATACAGATGGTGCTCGCTATATGGGACACCAGGAAGTTGTTGCACTCCTCCAGGTGAATGGTGGCACAGAATAGACTCATTTTCCGAGGAGTAATGAGAGCGCAACGTATGAAAGCCGCGAAAGCGGCGGTTTTGGTCCGCGGCCGTGCTCCTACACGCAGCAACCGCCAAAACGAAAAACGTCGTGCTAAAAAAATCGAATCCCTGCCTCAGAATACACTCTCGTGAGAAAAGCGGGTTAGGCCACGCGCGATACGGCTACTTGCCGGGTGAGCCAGGAATCTCGAAGGGAACAGGGCTTAAGCTACCGAGCACCAACTCTCCGCGCTTGGAATCAGGGTTCAACAACGGGAAGGCGAATGAAAACACTCTTGTCCCTGCCGGAGGAACGGTGACAACTGTTTCCTTCACCACCTTACGGTCTGCATCTGACATCGCACACAATTTGGAACCATAGCCAACGGCAGCAAAATCGTTCAACCTACCTGCGCCAACGACCAAGAGTACATCGCCGATCTTGAAAGAAGCCGCCTCTTGCCCCGAATTTGTGACAGTGATCGTGATTTTGATGAGTTTTGTCTTCTCGTCCTTCGAGCTGACTTCGCCAGCCAAGAAAGAGGCGCCATTGGAAATCGATATGAGCGGGATACCGTCGCCGCCCCCGATCGTGTCAGGAGGAGAAATGTTGGTACCACCCCCGACATACGCGAGAAACTTTGTCGCAACCGTGATGGTATTCACAGTTAACTTGAGCTGGCTTGGCGTGCTCTTTGCCGCTGCTTGTTTCTGAACAGCGGCGGTCTGCGGGTCGGTAGCTTGCTGGCGAGACTCACTTTTGGTTGTCTTGAGGGCGCAATTGGGATTGCGAAGGATCAAGGTAGAGTTTGCCAAGCCATCGATGTCGGCAACGAGTGCGAACCCTGTCCCCGGATAGTTTATAGTATTAAGAATGAGCCAGCCGACAGTCTTGACCCCGCTAAAGGACGTGACTGTGATTTCCGATTGGTAGTTGCGGTCTGCGTTAAAGGCCAAATCAATCTCCGAAAAATCGTCGATTGAGGCATTTATTCTGTCCTGTTCGACCTGTATCTCGAACGCACTAGTGGACCTTACTGAGATGCCGTGCGGTTTATATATATTGTGGGTGTTATCAAAAGCGAAGCGCGGCCTCTTTAGCGACAGCGTGCTGAAATCGGGCTGCGTGCCGAGGACTTGCCAGTTTCTTTCACCACTCTTCGCCGGGGTTGGCTGGTACCGCTGGCCGCCTGTGAGGGTCAAGCTCGTAACGCTCTTGAGATCATAACTGCGGCCATCGCTGTCGCGGGACTCTTCGGCAAGCGTTCCTAGCAGTCTGCCCGCCAATGTTTTGCCGTTCGTCAACACGACGGTGTCCCGGCCATCGGCCAATCGCGCCTCTTTGAGCGATGAAAAGGGGATGGCGATGTATGCGTCCGGAGCTATCTCAAGGCAAAACGAGTGCCGCCCACACAAAGCCAAGGCGAAGGCGTCGACGGCGTAATACGCATTTCCCCCAGTGTAGACAACGCTGAAGTCATGAAGATCTGCAGTAACGCCGAGCCGATTCACTGCATGGGCCGTAAGCGTCTCCTGGCTTCGAGCGATTCCAGCGCTCAGGGCGAGGAGGGTTGAAGCGAAGGAGAACAAAAGCGCGAGGGATAACCGCATTAGACGCGTCCTTTCAAGGGGAAGTCTGTAAACCGTGAATAGTGTACCGCGAATAGTGTTTGCCCCATGCACAGAATGAAACGTTGCCGATCTGCTTTAGCTGGTGATTACGGCCTTTTAGGACGCCCGACAGCCACCGGAGATGCGGTGACCTCACCGACGACCGAGATCATTCTCTCCGCCGCCCGAGCGCTTCAGCCCGCCCGGTTTTTCACGCCGCCTAAGCTCGCCAGGGGGGAGTTCCATTTACACCGGATGCTCGTGCCGAAGCTGCGTTGGAGAAGCCCGTGCATAATGCTCTCCAAGTCGGCAGCGGCGGCGGCAACTGATAGCAGCGGCGGGCAGAGCCACAGCCGAAATGATTGCCTGAAAAACAGTCCTTTTTCCGAACTTTATAGCTCCTGCTTCCGGTTCGTCGCACAAGAGGTAGATTTCGAGACATGGCAGTTCTGTAGTCTCGCTGATATACTGACCTGAAGGAAGGAATACTATCGATGATTCTGCCCCTTGCATGGATCGTATGCGGCCTTTGGTTTCATGCGTCGGCCCGAAAAGTAGGTGCCCGACCTTGGCCCTGGATCGGTGTAATGATCGGCGTGTCACTTGCTGTGGCAGTCGTTCTCGCAATCCCACTGGGGTTACTTCTCGATGCGATTCAGCCTGACCTAAGGACCGCGAGTTCCGCATCCCGCGAGCATTTCGACTTCATTAACCAGGCGACGAGGATCGGCGTCGGTGTCGTGAGTATCGCATCGATCATACCCCTACGAGCATTCCTGATGAAGCGCGTACCATTTCGCGAGCACCCCGCAGGCTCGACGCCCGCGAGTTAAGGGCGCAGTCTGGGGTGGTGTCTCATAAACGGTAAGTTTTGCACGATTGAGGGAAGGCGCGGAAACACGGGGGATTGCGTATCGCAAGTGTCCATTGCAATATGCGACCCATGAAATACGGCTATGCCCGCGTCTCGACCGAGGACCAAACCCCCGCCTTGCAGCTTGCGGCCTTGAAGAAGGCCGGGTGCAAAACCGTGTTCAAGGACGAGGGCCTTTCCGGGGCCACGACTACTCCACAAGCAATGCCGTGGAGCCTGTAGGGGTCTTAACATTCACCTTGGCATCCGCCGTGCTATGCCCTGCTTTTCTCTTTGGCATTAGTCGCATCGCGAACGTATTTGGGGACGTCCACCATGATCGCGATTAGTTCCGCAGTCCCACATCGTGGGCACTGCCTCTTGGACAACGCTTCTGCATCTTGTCCAGATTTCGCTGAATGGACGTTCAAAGTAACAGTTGCACCTTTAGTTGCAACATATGACGTTATCGGAACCAACGCCAGTACCGTGCTCTCGTACTTATAGTGGCAGCCCGCACAGAGTCCATATAATCCGTAACTGCCATAGAGAGACGCATCCCCGGAACGATACGAGGGATGGTGCAACATCCAGTCGCCGAACTCGGCGATAGGAACACGAACGCCGCCATGAATTGCAAGGCCGGAAACGTCAGCCTGTGTCATGTATGCGGCTGGCACATGGGAGACATTGCTACAACGGCTACAGATGACGAGACCACCGGCCACGCCAGTGCTTCGGGGGGCCGGTTTCCAGCTGGGCATCAAACATGCGGGGCAGAGAAACAAAACCCCTGGATCGGCGCTTCTCTCCTGAGATCGGATTACCTTAGGGCTCGTCGGATTGGGCTTGCCTTTACACCATCGGAGGGGCCTCAAGGCATCGCGTTGCTTCGATGAACTCGAAGCGAAACTTGCCTCTGCCATCTTGTACACCTCTTGGATAACATCCAGATCGTTGCATCCTCTGATCAACCGCTTCGTCTCGTCCCAATCCCCACGCCGTGCCGCGCCGATCAAAGGGCTTGCACTTGGTTCCGCTACCTGACTGAACTTCGCTGTCGGGGTGCCTGTCGGAGCGCCGCGCTTGCCGAACAGTTTTGAGAAGAGGCCCATCTGTCCCTCCTACTAAACCCTGAAAAGACGGCAATTGGACGAACGGTACCAGAAACTCTGAATCCACACAACGCTCCAATGCGGAAGTAAGCGACTGAAATCTCTGTTAAATCCCAATCCGCTCGACCTCGCCCACGCTTACGTCACCGTTGCGCCGATCATAGAGGCCCGTCGTTTTCGCGTTCGAGTGCCCGGCCATGCGTCGCCACCTGATCGCCATGCTCGACGACCTCCGCGCCCGTGGCGTGAAATTCGGGCGCAAGCCAAAACTGACACCGGAGCAGATCGGCCACACCCGCCCGGCGTTCGCCTGATCTCCGTCTGGCCCTGGTACAACTGGTTACCTGTTCTTGCGACTAGTTACTTTCAGGAACCCACTTGGGATACTTTATTTGCGGCGCGCATCCCCGCGGACTATTGTTTGCATACCCCGGGCCAGAACTCTGCGTGGGGTGTGCTTGTCTCTTGGGAGGTCCGATGTGGAGTAATAAGAAGCCGGATACGCCGCAAGCCGCGCAGCCGGAAACAAAAAATTTGCCAGTGAATCCGCCGCCGAAGCCTTTTGCGGCATCTTGGGAGGGAACTACCGCCATGAGTACTGATGCAATGCGTCCGATAGGTGCAACCGCGGATCGCGCGACGGCGCGGCTCGGGCCAAGCCTGCACGTGAAGGGCGAAATCACCGGAAACGAAGACCTGGTGATCGAGGGAACGGTCGAGGGTCTGGTGCAACTTGACGAGCGCAAACTCACCGTGGGCGCCGCGGCCAAGCTGACCGCGGATATTATTGCCCGCGAAGTCGTGGTCTATGGCACGGTCAAGGGTAATCTCCGCGCCAAGGACCGCATCGAAATCAAGAAGGATGGCTCCGTCAACGGTGATCTCACCACCGCCCGCATCATGATCGAAGACGGCGCCTACTTTAAGGGTTCCATCGAAATCGACAAGACCGGCGAAAAGGAATCCGGCGCGGGTTCTTTCTCGCGCACCTCAGCCACCGCGGCCGCGGGTACTGCCCCGAAGACCATCTAACAGCACGGCCTACAGCGGATTTTTCAGCAAAAACGGCGCGAGCCTCCGGTTCGCGCCGTTTTTATTGCTTTCTACTATTGCTCCTAGAGTATGTAATAACTTGACAAGTCAAGAATTTATATTTATTGTGGGCTTCGTATTCCTCTCCTGGCGGCGTTGTTCCGGCCGGCGTCCGTCCCCGCCGGCTGTGCGCTGCTCCGCTGGTTCACGCAATTCAGGAGTCACGCCATGTGGGGAGGCGTCAGAGGCATCCCGGCCCTCGGTCTGGCCATCTTGGTATCCACGGCCGGCTGTGGTGGAGGAGGAGGCGGAGGTGGGATCCAGCCACCTCCTCCGCAACCTGACTTCACCATCTCGCTTTCTTCCTCGTCGGTAAGCCTGGCGCAAGGCGGCACAAGCTCGCCCGTCACCGTTTCCATCACCTCTGAAAACGGTTTTTCGGGAAACGTGCAAATCACCCTGGCCGGTATGCCCTCCGGAATCATCAGCAATCCCAGCAGCCCCTTTTCCGTGGCCGCGGGTCAAAACACAGCGGTGGTGTTCGGCGCTGCCTTCAATGCCTCCACGGGACAATTTTCCGTGACCGCGCAGGGCACCAGCGGATCCCTTTCGCATTCTTCGAATCTGTCGATCAACATCCAGGCGGGTGCGCCGCAAAACCTTCCGCGCAGCAATTATGTCCGCAATGATTCCGTGCTTCTGCTGGATAGCCCCGCGGGCGAGCCACATCACCGCCATATCGTCTATGACGCGGGTGGCAAACGCTTCTTTGTCGCCAATCGAGCGATGAATCGCGTGGAGGTTTTCTCGTCTTCCGATACCTCGCTGCAAGCCATCATAGACGCCCCGGGCGCCTCCAGCGTTGATCTTTCCATGGACGGCACAACGGTGTGGGTGGGCACCGCTCTTGAGCAGATCCTCGCTATCAACACCACATCGCTCCAGGTGGCCACACGCTACCCCGTTGCGGGCCTCACACCCATCCCCAATGTCGTCTTCGATCGCCCCAACGAGGTCCTTTCGCTTTCGACAGGCAAATCCCTCGTTCGCTTGCGCCAGCCTTCAGCCAGTGAAGCGCTCCTGGCGCTCTGGGATCCCGCCTCGAATCTCTTTACAAATCTCACGGCAGCTGCCCCAGCCCTATTTCAAAGCGGTGTCGGCGTGATGGCCCGCTCGGGTGACCACACCCGCGTGATCGTCGCGTGCAATGATTCCACTGGTGAGATTGCCGTCTTCGATTCCAATGGCAATCTGCTGACAGGACCACAGTCACTCGGTACAGGAGCAATCTCTTTCGCGGCCGCCAATTCCGATGGGAGCCAATTCGCCGTCGTTTTTGGCGCCCCGGGCGCTTCGCAGGTTTTCTTGCTGGATGGAAATCTGAATTTGCTAGGTTCTTATTCTTCGCCAAGCGCCGCCGGGATTGTTTTCTCCCGTGACGGACAAACGCTCTACGTGGCCGAACCGTTTGGCAACGGCCATGTCGTGACGGCGCTTTCCGTGTCGAATCTCCTGAACCTTGGGCAGGTCCCCGATCTCGCGGTTGAAGGCATCCCCACGATCCTCGAGGACGCGGATGAGACTCAGCTTCTGATTGGGCTGTCGAATCGTGGCCTGAATTTTCTGGATGCCGCCAAGCCCACGACGCTGCCGCAAAACGCGCCGGTCTTCGCGAGTGCGCCGGTTGCCCAGCCGGCGGAAGGAACCAATACGGGTGGTGTATCCATCACCTTGAACGGTTCTAATTTCTCCTCCAATCCACAGATTCGCTTTGGCTCGCAGTCCACCGTCAATGCCACGGCGACGAGCACCACACAACTGCAAGTTTCTTCTCCTCCGAGCGCCACGTCCGGCCCCGTGAATCTCACCGCCTACTTTTCCAACGGTTGGATCGCCGTGGCGCCCGCTGCATTTAGCTATGGTCCCACCATCCTTCAGGTTTTTCCGGATGCTGGTTCCCAAGCAGGTGGCGACACGGTTTGCTTCTTAGGCTTTGGATTTGGCACGAGCACCGGCAACCTCACGGTCACCATTGGAGGCGCGGCCGCCACTGTGCAAAAGGTCGAAAGCCTGCCAAGTTTTGCGAGCGCACTTTCCCTTGACGCCACTTATCCCTTTTCTATCGAACGCATCACCGTTACCACACCCCCGGGGACACCCGGCAAAGCCGACATTTTCATCACCGCGTCGTCGGGTCAAACAATTGCACCCAAGTCTTTCCAGTATCTGAATGCAAGCGCCACCTTCCCCCATTCCGGCCTCTACAAATTTCTTCTCAACGATCCCCTACGCCAGCAGGTCTATCTCAGCGCCACCGATCACGTGGACGTATTCGATCGCACAGGCCAAACATTCCAAAGCCCGATCGAACCCCCGCCCAATGGGCCTCCGCCCGATGCCGCGCTCCGGGGCCTCGCGCTCACACCTGACGGTTCGCAACTCATCGTCGCCGATTTTGGCGCACAGAACGTGTACCTCATCAATCCGGACGGGGGCGCGGACAATGGCACGCAGGTCCCGGTGGGCGGTGTGCCGGGTTATGCAGACTCCGGCCCAGCCCGTGTGGCGGCCACGAGCGCCTCCACCGTCTTCGTCGGCCTTGCCGGAGAAGGAAGTTCCACCGGAGGCTGCAACTCCTGCCTCGGCCAAATGGATTTGACCGCCAGTCCGCCTACTCTCCAGCCCGCGCCTCAACCCGAAGTCAGTTCGCTGACTGGTGCTCCTCTGCTCCAGGCGGATTCCGCCGGAGACACCGTCTACCTGGCATTCGGCACAGCGCCGGGCGGGCCGGTTGCTCAGTGGACCGCGGCAGCTCCAAACGCCTTCACCGTTTCCTCCGCAAACGACTCCGCTTCCGATCTCTCCACGTCCGCCGATGGAACTCTGTTCTCCATGCGCTCCAACAGCGCCACGGAAATCCGCGGCTCGGATCTTTATTTGTTCTCCACGCCTGTTTCGGCCGAACTCGAAACCATTCCCGGCCGTGTCTCCGTTCCCGGCGTCGCGTTGCATCCTTCGGGCGCGCTCCTCTTCGATCCTTTTTTGGATGGCCCTCCTCCCAGCGCTCCACCAGCTCAGGGCATTCGAGGCGGCATTGACATTCGCGATGCGCACAGCGGCCGGCTCCGCCTGCGCATTTATCTCCCCGAGCCCTTCGCCATGCTTTCCACGGATATCGATGGCCTTCACGGCTGTTTCCTGACCACTGACGAGAGTGGCGTGTATCTTTTCGCGCTCACTACGTCCGGCCTGACGGTCATCCAACTCGCCGATGTGCCTCTGGGTATCGGCAGCCTTTCACCCTCTTCCGGAGCGGCGGCGGGTGGCACCAGCATCACCATCCGCGGCAGCGGTTTCCAGTCCGCAACGAACGCCACCCTCGGCGGTAAGTCCGCGAGTGTCACATTCAAGGGTTTGAACACGCTGCTGATTACCACTCCCGTGCTTTCGGCGGGTCCGCAGCAGTTGCTTCTCACTAACCCCGACGGGGAGTCCGTTTCCCTGGATGCGGCATTCGTCGCTCAGTGATCCGTTCCTAACCTTTGCCACTCACCCTTCATCCAACCAGTGCGCCCGGTGCCTTTACTCTGTATTCGATTGCATGGGCGACTATCCTTGCGGTATGAAGGGATTATGCAAACACGCAAACTTGGCAATTCTGATCTTTACATCACTCCAACAGGTTTTGGCGCATGGGCTATCGGCGGCGCGGGATGGGAATTCTCTTGGGGCCCGCAGGAAGACTCCGATTCCATTGCAGCCATCCACCGCGCTCTCGAACTCGGCGTCAACTGGATCGACACCGCTGCCGTTTACGGCTTGGGCCATTCGGAGGAGGTCGTTGCCCGTGCTCTGAAGGACTGGCGCGGCCCACGGCCCTATGTTTTTACCAAGTGTGTTCTTCGTTGGGACGCCAGCGGCAAAATCAGCCCCAACCATTCCGCCAGTTCCATCCGCGAGGAGTGCGAGGACAGCCTCCGCCGCCTGCAAGCCGACACCATCGATTTGTACCAAATGCATTGGCCGCCGGCCGATAACGGGCCCGGCTTGGAAGAAGCTTGGCAAACACTGGCAGCCCTGCGGAAGGAAGGCAAGGTCCGCTGGATTGGCGTCTCCAACTTTGACGCGGAGCAAATCAAGCGCGCGGAGGCCATCGCGCCGGTCACTTCTCTCCAGCCCCCTTACTCCATTCTGCGCCGCCAGATCGAAGAAGCCACTTTGCCGTATTGCGCGCAGCGGGGCATCGGCGTGATTGTTTACGCCCCCATGTTTTCGGGGATGCTCACCGGCGGCATGACGCGCGAGCGCGCCGCCGCTCTTCCGCCCGACGATTTTCGCAGCCGCAACCCCGAGTACAAGGAGCCGAAACTCTCCAAGAACCTGGAATTGGTGGAGAAACTGAAGGAAATCGGCGCGCGTCACGGCCGGGCTCCCGGCGAAGTGGCCATTGCCTGGACGCTGCGCAATCCCGTGATCACCGGCGCCATTGTTGGCTCGCGCAGCGCAAAACAAGCCGAAGGCGTGATGCGCGGCGGGGAGTGGAGACTCAGCCCGCAGGAAATTGCCGAAATCGAAGCCTTTTCCAGCACTCTGGCAAAGGCAAAAGCCGCGCTCTAAACGTGCTTCAAGGCGCCTAACTCTCAGACAAGGGGAAACGAATCATGAAATTGGGTTTGCAGGGGAAGCAAGCCGTGGTGACCGGCTCAACCGCGGGAATCGGCCTTGCCATCGCTGCCGCACTCGGCGAAGAAGGCGCGCGCGTCATTATCAATGGCCGCACCGAGGAGCGTGTTGCCGCCGCGCTTGATTCCATTCGTCAACGCACCAAAAGCGCGGATGTCCGCGGCATCGCCGCCGATCTGGGAAATTCCGAAGGCGTTGCGCGATTCATCGAGCAGGTTCCCGAAGCTGACATTCTCGTGAACAATCTCGGTATTTTCGAGACCAAGCCCTTTCTGGAAATCCCGGATTCGGATTGGGTCCGTTTTTTTGCGGTGAACGTCCTGAGCGGTGTCCGGCTGACCCGCCATTTTCTTCCCGGGATGCTGCGCAAGAACTGGGGCCGCGTCATCTTTATTGCCAGCGAATCGGCGCAGCAAATTCCCGCGGAGATGATTCACTACGGCGTGACCAAAACCGCCCAGGTCGCGCTGGCGCGCGGGCTGGCCGAATCGGTCGCCGGCACGGGTGTCACCGTAAATTCCGTATTGCCGGGGCCCACAAGTTCGGAAGGCGCAATCTCATTTGTCCAGGGTGTAGCGCGCCGTCAGGGTGTCTCTGTCGCGGAGATTGAGAGGCAATTTTTCGCGACGGTCCGGCCATCGTCGCTTCTCAAGCGCTTTGAAACGCCGGAGGAGGTCGCGGCTGTCGTCGCCTTCGTGGCTAGCGCGCAAGGCGCCGTCATCAATGGTGCTGCAGTGCGCGCCGAGGGCGGCATCGTCCGCAGCATCCTGTGATCGCTTCAACTACGCGCGCAGGTGGTCGGCGCGCCAGTTCTGCACCAATTGCTTGATGGCTTTACGGTCCGTCAGATTGTCGCTCAGGACTTTACGCGCCAGTGCCGGGAGCTCCGCGTCGCTTGCAAACCGCAAGGCCACCAATTGGGCGACCGTGAATTCCGGTATGCGCGCCTTCAAGTCGTCCGGTAATAACCGCTCAAATCGCAGCCGCTCTTCCAGCCGGATCACGCGGTCCTGCACCGTCAGCGCAAACATGCGTGCATAAAAGGCCAGCAACAGCAGCGCCGCTGCGGTCAGCACGCCAATGACTCCATCCGCCCACTGACGCAAGTGTACCAAGCGATAGATGGACCAGCCAAAATTCAATGTCAGTGCCGGAATCACAAAGTAATGAAACAACGGCACTATCTTAGGATGATTCGCAAAGTTCTGTTCGGCCATGCTTGTTCCTCCTCCTCCTCGTTTTGCATTCTAGCAAACCTGCTCCCTGGACCAGTTACCTTCTGGGCGCTTCTCTGCTTTTCCGGCTTTCTTTTGATGCACTGCGGCGCAAAATCGACAGATGCAAGATGTGCTGGCTGAAGCGTTCGGAGGCTGTCATGTCGAATCTTAGTTTGGCCCGCATCATGTTTGGCAGCGGAGAGGAAGTGCGCCGAATCGCCGGGAGCGGCCTGACGGCGAATGTCAACTCGTTCGCTCCAGTGGCCCTCGCACCAGCCGTGTCTGCGCAGGCAGCGCCTTCCCATTCGTCACTTCCCGGTCTCTTCCGTCGTGTTTGGCTACGCTTGTCGGCCAAATCCTGAAAATCTACACTCCACCCGCCGCGGACAGCTTTACAAGCCCCAGCCGTTTCCGCGCCGCCGCTTGTCAAACCATAGCAATTGAGCCGATCAGATCAGGTTGATCGATTTGGCATGCTTGGTCAGCTCGTCCCGGAAGTTCGGATGCGCGATGCTGATCAGCGCCAGTGCGCGTTCCCGCGTCGACCTTCCGCGCAGGTTCACGCAACCATACTCCGTCACGATATGCTCGACGTCCATGCGGGTATCCGTCGCCATTTGCACGTGGGGCACGATGCACGAAATCGTTCCGTTCTTCGCCGCCGCCTTCAATCCGATGAAGGACTTTCCGCCCTTTGCGAAGGCCGCGCCCTTCACGAAGTCGAATTGTCCGCCCGAGCCGCTGTATTGATGACCGTTGATGAATTCCCCGTTTACCTGGCCGTAGAGATCCACCTCAACCGCGGTGTTCACGCTCATCATGTTGTCGTGTTGCGCGATGATGTCGATGTTGTTCACGTAGGAGGAGGCGTAGCTCTCCATCGAGGGATTGTCGTTGATGAACTGATAGAGCTCATCGTCTCCAATCGAGAACGTGAACACATGTTTCCGCGGGTGCAACGTCTTCTTCCTGCCGTTGGCCACGCCGCTTTTTACCAGCCGCATTAACGCGTGGCTAAAAAGCTCGGAGTGGATTCCCAGGTCATTGCGATTCCCCAGGAGCTGCGCCACGGCATTGGGCAGGTTCCCGATACCCAGTTGCAGCGTCGCGCCGTCCGGGATCTGCTCGGCGATGCACTTCCCGATCTTCATCGAATCTTCGTCCGGATCTTTGTACGGCACCTGCACCAGCGGCGCGTGGTTTTCCACGATCGCGTGCACTTCCGATACGTGCACCAGCGAATCGCCGAACACCCGCGGCATGTTGCGGTTCACTTCCACGACCACGCGATCGCAGTGCCGCAGCACCGTCGAGGCATAGTCATTATTCGTGCCCAGGCTGAAGTGGCCCGAAGCATCCATCGGCGATACGGTCACCAGAAAAGTATTCACCCGGATGTGCTCCGTGAGCGCGCGGGGTATCTGTGAAAAGTTCACCGGAACGTAACTCAGGTACTTTCTTCCTTCCTTGAGTCCGATTTGGACCATTTTGCGGTCCGGGTCGCCCATGAAAAAGACGCGCGCATCCACTTTGGACAATACTTCCGGCCGGATCAGCGTTTCTTCGCTGTACTTCATGGAATGCTGGTAATACAAATTCAAATCCCTCAGGTTGCCCGCAAGAATGCGGTCGGCAACGGCTCTGGCCAGCCCTCCGGGCATGCCCACCGCCAGCGCCAGGCAAAGTATGCTTCCGTCCGCTATGCCTTCGACTGCCTTGGCCGGCGTAGTGAGCTTCGCTGCGTAGTCTTCCTTTGCTGTCCGATATCCCATAGATTCCTCGCTCGTTAGTTAACCTCTGAAACTCTGGCTGCGGGGAGCGATACCGCGAGCCTATTAGATTCCTCTACACCCCCATGGTTTGCAAGTGCAGCCGACACACCCCGATCTACGGCCATCTTTAACTATTGGGAGCTTGTTGCCGGCGCTCCCTCTCTCGCCGGAGGAGGACCGCGACAACGCCCAGGCCATCCACCAGCGGGTCCATCACGCCCAGGCAGCCGTGAACAGTCTGCGCGACACCCTGCGCCGCACTTCTCCTCCGCCACCCATCACGGCTGACAAGTCGTCCGCAACCAGTAGTGTCCGGTTAAAAGGTGAACATTTGCAATTGCTTAGCGCCATCGGGTGCCTCGGGTTTCAGAGCGGTTTGCGTAAACACCTGAATCAACGGAGTTTTCTCGAACAGGGAGACGCTCAGA
>Ga0326727_10001681_pt1 | contig 80087 bp, 67 predicted proteins | sample MB2enrmetagenome_FD_207643 | JGI IMG/M metagenome (GOLD analysis project Ga0326727, IMG submission 207643) | Lab enriched peat soil microbial communities from McLean, Ithaca, NY, United States - MB29MY | ecosystem: Environmental > Terrestrial > Soil > Wetlands > Peat | place: USA: New York... | reverse complement strand
CTCGGAGATTGCGAGCACGATGCGAGCGCCCGCGCAATCGGCAGGGATGCCGAGTTTGCGCGGGTCGGAGAGGAACCCGCTTGCGTGAAGCGTGCTTCGACCGTCAGCACCCCTTCCTCATCTGCCCGAAGGGCGTTATTAACATGAAGCCAGGCGGGGTTCCGACCTTCTTTCACGTTATTCCGCCTCCGAAGTAGCGGAGCGCACTCCCCTGGAACGACTGCCCGCACAACCCCAGAAACCAAGCGACGGTCGAGAAAAGCGAAACGCAAGCGGGTTCCTCGGAGATTGCGAGCACGATGCGAGCGCCCGCGCAATCGGCAGGGATGCCGAGTTTGCGCGGGTCGGAGAGGAACCCGCTTGCGTGAAGCGTGCTTCGACCGTCAGCACCCCTTCAACACTGCTTCACTCCGCTCAGGATGTCCTCGATCTTAAGGAAGAGGGTACGGTCGTAATCCTCCTCCACCTTTATCTCAATGATATCGTACAGTTTGGAAACCTGCTGCACGATCTGGTCCAGCCTCTCGTCGTTGTTGACGAGGAGAAACATCCGGCTCTCGCTTCCGTCGCCCGTCGGGCCGCATAGGATACCCTCCAGGTTGAAGTTGCGACGCGCAAAAAGCCCGGTAATATGGGACATGACGCCGGGATGGTTCTTGACCCGCAGCGCGATAACGGTATTCACCAAATTTGCCATCATTAACCTCCGATCATCTGTTCGTTCGAGGCGCCGGGGGGCACCATCGGAAACACGTTTTCCGCCGAGTGGATGGGCGCATCCACGATCCATGGTCCCGCTTCCAGGATCGAGCGCCGCAGCGCCGCGACCGGATCCTTCTCCGCGCGGAGATCGACGCCGCGCAGATGGTAGCCCCTCGCGATGGCCGCAAAATCCGGGTTGGTGACGAACTTCGACGCGATGTAGGTGCCGTTGTAGAAAAGCTCCTGCTGCTGCCTCACGAGACCCAGATGCTCGTTGTTCATCACGATCACGGTCACGTCGAGGCCCAGATCCGCGAGAGTAGCCATCTCTTGGATGTTCATCTGGATGGATCCGTCGCCCGAGAGACAGATGACCCGTTTGCCCGGGTTGGCGATGGCCGCGCCGATGGCGGCCGGGAAACCGAAACCCATCGTGCCGAGACCGCCCGAGGTGAGGAACATTCTCGGCCCTTTTACCGGGTAAGCCTGGGCGGCCCACATCTGGTGCTGGCCCACGTCGGTGGTAATGATGGCATCCTCGGGGGCAATCTCCGCGATGAGGCGGATGAGTTCCAGCGGGTTACGGCTGTCCGGGTTCCTCGGAAGGCGCACCGGATGCTCCCGGCGGATTTCCCCGATTCTCGCGAGCCATTCCGCGCGATCGTTCTTCCCCACCAGCGGGACCAGTTTATCAAGCAGAACGCCCGCATCGGCGTGAACAAAGAAGTCCGCCTTCCGGTTTTTACCGATCTCGGAACGGTCGATGTCCACGTGGACAATCTTCGCGTTTTCGCAGAAACGCTTCACGTCGCCCGTGGCGCGGTCGTCGAAGCGGACGCCCAGCGCGAGCAGGAGGTCTGCCTCTCGCATCGCGATGTTGGTGGCGCGGCTGCCGTGCATACCGAGCATGCCGAGGTTTTTCGGATCGTCCGCGGGATAGATGCCCGCACCCATCAGCGTCCAGGTCAGCGGAATACCGTTCTTCTCCGCGAGTTCGCGGAGTTTTTCGCTCGCGCCGGAGTGGATGATTCCCCCGCCCGCGTAGATAACCGGACGCTTCGCATCCCGGATCATCCCTGCGATCTTCGCTGCGTCGGCATCGGAAACAGGAATCGACTCAACCGGGTCCGCTTTTCCCGGCTCAGGCCAGTCATCGAATTCGATCGACTCGTTCTGGACGTTTTTCGGTACGTCGATGACGACGGGACCCGGACGTCCGGAAAGCGCGACCCGGAAAGACTCGGGAACCACCGTCAGGAGTTCCTTCGCGCTACGCACGAGAAAATTGTGCTTGGTGATGGGAATGGTCATCCCGTAGGTATCCACCTCCTGGAAGGCGTCGGTTCCGATCATCGGAAAGGCTACCTGCCCGGTAACCGCGATGATGGGAACGGAATCCAGCTTCGCATCGGCGATGGCGGTAACCAGGTTGGTCGCCCCCGGGCCGGAGGAAGCGAAACAGACGCCCACTTTTCCCGTGGAGCGTGCGATTCCCTGCGCGATGAAGCCCGCGCCCTGTTCATGCCGCGTCAGGACATGACGGATAGAGCTTTTGTTGAGCGCGTGGTAAATGGGAAGATTCGATCCCCCCGGAACGCCGGCAATGACGTCCACGCCCTGCCTTTCCAGCAGGCGGACCAGGATCTCCGCTCCGGTATGTTTCATAACAACCTCCTGAAAATAAAAAAACCCTGCCGGGCGAGCCGGCAGGGTTGGTTTGTAAACGCAGCGAGTGCGCTACACCGACCGGGCTGGCCCGAAGGCGTCCGTTACCTCTACTACCGCTACAAGCTCAGTCAAAGCTGTGAAGGTAAACTGCCGGTTCGACATTCCGCGACTCCTCTTTTTTGAAGAGATTCATTATATACCCGAAATGTCCCGTCTGTCAAACCTTAAATGGGAGATTTTTCATCCCGTTTTGCGGATTCGTCAGATGGAAAAATTTCACCCGACTTTTTTGAAATGCTTTCCCTCTGTTGTTAAACTATACATAGTATAAATTGCGAATTTCCTGGAGGTCCCCTATGAATAATCTGAGAAAACGTCTCCTTCCTTTTCTGGCCCTGTCGTTTTTCTTCTCCGCTTCCTGCAGTGTCGGCGGCAATCTGACGTCTCAGTCTGACATTCCGACCCTCGACCCTTCCACACCGACAAGCCTGTATGATTACGGAAACGCGGAACTCAAGTCGGTCGTCTTCGATCTGGTTACCAACGGCAGCGGCATGAACTCCGAAGAATGGGGTTATTACCACGTCCGGAACTTCGTGACCGATTCCAAGTATGCCCTCCACATCGCCGACCAGTTTCTCGGTATCGCACGGACCAACTGGTCTCTTTTCAACGCCACTCTCGGAGTGACGGTAACCGCGAAAGACGGTCACTGGTTCAACTTCAACAAGACCAACAACGCCACCAATTCCTATGTTCTGTGGGCCGGACGGACGAGCGGCGAGACCAATATCTTCGCAACCTGGACCCGCGTCGCCGCCGGCAAGTTTACCGGAATGGTCATCCACTGGACTCCTTCCACGGAAGTGAACGTCAAAACGGTAACCGTGCTGTTCGACAACACCGGCACTGAGCCGACAACGGAACTTTACACCGTGTACAAGCCCGCCGCCTGGCGCGTAGCGGGGCACTTCAGGCAGACAATCCTTTCCGTAAGCCCGCTCGCCATCCAGCTTCAAGCGCTCGTTACCAACAACATCAGCTATCCCCGCTCCTTCGACTGCGTAGGTTACGCGGTAGAAGGCGGCACCAACGGAATCTGGGCCACCGGTTACGGAATCGAGACCAACAAGAGACTGACCAACACCGTCACCTACAACCTGACCTACCGCGAGTATTTCGACGATTACCCGATTCTCGACGGCCCGGTCTACTTCTACTTCAACGCGACCCCGGTCACCGCCGACACCGGAATCACCGTCACGCTGATCGGCGGCAACACCACCAACGCGACGGAACCGGCCGACATCTCCAACCAGATCGCGGGAATCTCCCATTTAACCACTTACTATTACCAGTAAGCCGCCCCTTCGACAAGCTCAGGGACCACCATTCGGCAAGCTCAGAGACCGTTGTCCGTTCCCATTCAAGCGGACGACGGGTCGCTGAGTCAGCCGAAGGTTGTATCGAAGTGACCTTTTTGTGCTGCGTCAGCACCCGCGCATTCGACGCCGAGTACGGCCGCAGGTCGCGGTTGCGCCGTGAAGGACAGGAACGCCCGCAGGGACGCGGGCACCCGCGCAACCCTCATGATGCGGGGTTGCGCGAGCCGGAGAGAGACGCTATGCGCGGAACGTCCTCGACCATCGTCCCTATAAACTGACGCCTATCTGCCATCCGATTTCATTTTGAGGATTGAAACTGGATTTCAAAACATCGTTCAACCGCATGTTCGCTTCCAGGAAAAACGTCGGATGGTAGTCCGCGATCATACTGATCGGGAGCGATCCGGTCAGGTTCAAGCGAACATAAGCGGAATTCAAATAAGTGTCGGCGAGATACGCGAACCGGTAACCGGCGGTGAAGAACATCTGGTTGAGATACAGCCAGCTCCAGCCGGTCTGCAGGATCGCCCGGTTGCCCGCCAACTGCAGATCCCCGTAAAGGTAATAGCATGAATGCAGGTTGGTGGAGGAGAACTCGGAATAAACCGGATAGCGGAAAGAACCGAAAACCGCATTCCACGCGGAGGGAGACATAATCGCTTCCGGAGAATAGGCCGCGTTCATGGAAAAAAGGACATGCGCGAGGAATTCGAAGCCCAGGGTCAAACCTTCTTCCGTTTTCCATTCGCTATTGAGCAAATCTTCATCCACTGCGGTCCAGATGTCGAAGCCCCGGTTATCCATGAAACGCGATGTGGAATGCATCCCCGAGAAATCCGCCGAAGCGGAGCAGACGAAAGAAGGCGTGGAAGAATAAGTCCAGTGGTACGCGGAAGTACCGTCGAGGGGATCCTGCGCCACGAAGATCAACTCGGCGGAAGCGCCCAGAGAGAAAGAGTAATAAAGCGGCAGAAAATTCAGCGACCATCCGAGTCCCATCGAAGCGGAGGTTTCGCGATAGTGCCGGCCGGCCAAAGGTAAAAGCCTGGTGAAATCGTTGGTGACGGTATTGGTAACGCCATTGGTGACGGTATTACTGATACCGCCCGTTCCGGTATACACCACCTGGTCCCCTGCCGCCAGAGAGAGGTTGACCGGCAGATGGGTATCCTGCCAGGAAACCGATCCGTCCACAAAAGCGAAATCGGGATTGTAGGTCAGACTGACTGACACCTCGTTTTCATCCACCGGGTCTCCCATCATGACAGTAACGCCGTAACTGTCGATCTCGTAATTGTTCGAGCGGCCGTATCCCATGGTGAAATCCGGGTACCAGAAGTCGAGGGGATTGAAGTACTTCAGCCCGAAATAGGAAGATCGCGGAAAGTCCGTGGAAACCGGGGCATTGACCGCATTCGTAGGCCGCCAGTTTTCCAGGGCCGATTCCCGGTTGGTAACACCGAAATTGGTCCAAGCGCACGGGTACCGCATCAGATAGTCACCCCGGGAAAACATTCCCACGTAGAAAACGTTGGTTCCGTCGGTCATCGGATGGAAGACGCCGCCCGAGTAGCGATTCGTTTCCGAAGAAACGACACCGTCACGAATGACGGCAGGCCGGTAAAACGTGTAATCGTCGTTATAGGAACACAGGAGAGAGTCGCCGAAAGCCCCGAGGCTGCGGACGTTCCATGAAGGCTCGACGGCCGAGACCGCCTCCACCGTTTTCGTATCGTAATGGAAAATTCCCACCCGTTTCCCGCCGTCTTCGACGAAAATGAAGGCGAGACGATTGCTGTCCATCGCGACCGGAGCCGCGCATGAAACGTTCTCCGCCCCCGTGAACAGCACTTCCTGCCTGTCCCCGGAGAGGAAAACGAGATCGCCCAGGTGTTCCCGGGAACGGATGCCGACGACGCCGTCGCGGAAAAACCGCGCGAAAGAAAGGTTGGTATATTCACGAATCGCGTGCCGATCCGCGAGGTCGAATTCCCGGACCTTCTTCCGGTACAATCCGTTGAAATATGTGTAGCCGGAGAGGAGAAGCCGCTTCCCGTCCGACGAAACGTCCAGGCTTTCCGACGCATAATCGACTTCGAGAACCGCCTCGTAGGAATTGGACGCGATATCGTAACGGTACACGTTCTCGTTGTAGGAATCGATGAAGTAGATGCCGCCGTTCCGGAGAACGGGGGACAGGATCTGCATCGGTTCCCGGTACTTCACCCGGCAAAGGTAATCCCTCGGCATTCCGAGGGTATTGGTATTCTCGAGCACCCCGATCGTCCCGGGAGCGAGACGGTTCCGGAAGAGCGCCCAGGCATGCTCCATCGAAAACCCGTAAACCAGTTCAAAATCGAAGTTGAACGAAGCGAGACTGCTGTCGTCGGCAGGCTCCCGCAGAATCACGTTGCTGCCGGTTTTCAGCCAGTCCATGTAACCCTGGACGTAATCCCAGAAACGGGCGTACTTTTCCATGCCGTATTCGTCCTGCAGAAACTTGTTGAAGATCCCGCCGTACTCGTAGAAAACGTTGCCGTACGGGTAATCGCTGTATGCGCCCGTCGCCTGCTCGATGGTCTTGTAACGATTTTCGAGAATGTCCTGCATCACCGCTTCGCGGAACTGGGGATCGTTGGCGCGCCCGAAACCGTCCCGGCTCTCCATGCTGACCGCGATCCCTTCGATCATGAATTCCGGCATCACCATCGCCGGCGAACTCCAGGGAAAGAGGTAACTCAGCCAGTCGAAATCCCGGGGATAGATATTCAGGGAGATGGCATGGGTCATTTCGTGGAGGAAAACGTTCCGGAAATTCTCCCGGAACGTGGTCCATTCCGGATCGGCCGGCGTATCGTAAAGCACGATATGCGTGTAGGGAAACTTGTTGCAGTAACTGTTGAAAAGTTCGTAGTCCGGCGTGATGGCTACGGGAATGCGTTCCCGGTTGGTGTAGCGCAGCAGGGTGGTCACCTGCTCGAACAGGCCGTCCGCGAAGGTCGAGAGGAACAGGGCGGAATTGCTCGATCTTTCCGGATAGATGATGTCGAAGTGCCGGGTCTCGATGACGCTCAACTTGTCTCCGAATTCCATCGTGGCCGGGAAGATGCGGCCGAGAACGATGGAGGAAAGGATGACCACAATAAGGGTTTTGACGGTGAAAATCGTTCTCACGTTTTGCTCCATTTGTTCAAAATATCGGATATTCCGACGAAATCCGCCACCCATTCCGGTGGCAGGTTTACCACTTAATATTTTGGGGAAATTCCATGGATATTTTATCGAAGGTGGCAGGTTTCCGCCAGAATCATGGGGATAGTCTTTTTCACTCGGGAAAAAACATGTCGTCAATTTATTATTTTGACAATATGGGTTATCGGTTTTCCGGGGAAAATCCAGCGTTTCGTCAACGCAGATCCGGGCTTTGTTCCAACGCATGTTTACAAAATACTTTTGTAAACATGCGCCATCTCCGCGCGCCCTTCCGGATTGTAATTCTCGCCAGTGCTCTTAAACCTTATATGCTTTTCTTGCCGGCGCAAAAGGCGGCCGGCCGTTCGTCTCCCTGCGGTCGATAACGCCCCTCTTGGGGAGAATTGGGAATTCGGAAAAAATCGTACAACGCTAAGAAAAGATCGTCTTTTTCTGCTGGAAGGCAGTCGATGTTATCTGTCAGGATAGCCTATACCCTATCCTGATGTCAGGCGTTCAGATACGTTACCGTCAGTATAGGGTCGGTTATTGCTTATAATGACATCTTTCTCAAAAGGTCATAGAGTTTATTCTGACACATTGCTGTCTTGAAGATACCTTAGAAACCCAGTATATCCGGGATTCTCTTTTATCCATTTTCCTTAGCGTTGTACAATTTTTTCCAAATTCCCTTTTTCCCCCTTTGTTAAAATTTAAAGCCGATGTTTAAAGCAGGATTCATCTCATAATCAGGATAACGGTTATCTACAGCCGCGAAATCAGGCGGTTCATTTAAATTGACGGGCCAGTAATTGATTTCAAATCCGATTTGAATGTATACAGGTAATTTAAAAATTTCAAAATCAAACTGATAACCCGCTCTTAAGCAAAAAAGTAACATGAACCCCGTCTGAATGTAATTATTTTTATAATAATTGATGATTAGCGGATTTATGATAGGTGCTAAGTAAAAACCCTCCCAGATAAATCTCTGGAAAGCAAAATCTGGTCCTATAACTACAACGCTTCCCGGGTAATGAGTTGTATCACCGGACCATGGCAGCGACAAGGGGGCCTGATATTTAAAAATGTCAAAGCCTATCCAAAGAATGTCCAATTTATCAATCTCCCGGCCACCTTCCAATTCATAGTACCACATTGTTGACCCTGGTATGAATGTGTAGACAACAGCAGCAGAAGTCCCTATAAGCCATTTGTTTGTAGTCTCTCCATTGGTGACTGAGTTAGAATAGGTGGTCGCTGCCGCCATGCCTATAAGCAATAAAACAATAATTGATATTTTTGTATATTTCATATTTTAATACTCTTCATAGATGCGCCCAGCGTGAAGCCGAAGGGACTGGATTTTCCGAAGGGTACATAGCCCATCAGCCCAGCGCTGTAGCCTTCCGAGCCGTAATTCCCGAATGCGGAAAGAGTCAAATCATCGATAGAGGCAAAAAAAGGAGAAGAGAAAAGAAAAAGAAGAAGTGCAATTTTACAAACGACACGAGTTATCATTATCATAATCCTCCTCATCAAGTGGGTGTTCCATTAAAAAAACGTAAAATTCGGGATTTTAGCAAATGATTTTTCTACTACACCCAAAATATTCATGTTGTCAGAATATAGTATTTTGACAACATGTTTCCGGAAGAAGCCCGATTCTACGTGGAAAATGGAATCAAAGCCCTTTCCCGCCTCAACTGTCCCTGTTTTCTACACTAAATCCTGAACATGATGACTCAGATTTAGAAAAAAGACAAAAATCCGGAATGATTTTTTGAAGGACACATTATTTTTCACATGCGTCATCATTCATCACGCCAAAACGGAACTTGACATGATTGGGCATGCCGGGTAAAATGAATTCACTTTTGAACCCGGTTGATAAGGGGAGGATTACTTGCGAACGTTTTTCATTTTCCTCTTATTCCTTTTTCTCCTCTCAGATGTTGCTACGGTCTTTGGAAATATTCGAACCGCCCCTCCGAAGGCGGTGAACGGCAAGCTGGACTTGGGAAAATGGAATTTATCCAAAGACGGAGTCGTTCCCTTGAACGGAGAATGGGAATTCTACTGGAGAAATCTTCTTTCTCCTGGCGACTTCCGGCAGGGAAATTTGAACCCGGCAGATAAGAGCCGAATCGTTATTCCCGGCTTTTGGAATGGCCAAAAGAGAGATATGAAAGCATGGGAAGTCAACGGCTACGGTACGTTCCGTTTATCGGTCACGCCCGTCGATCCCCGGCGTATAATGGGTCTAAAGCTCCCTATTGTCAGCACTTCCTATCGGCTCTGGGTGAACGGAACCCTTCTGGCGGAATGCGGAAAGGTGGGAACAAACCGCGCCGGAACAGTCTTTGAGGGGCTTCCGAAAACAGTCAGCTTTACACCCGGTTCAAACGCGCTGGAAATCATTTTACAGGTCGCCAATTTCCATGACCGTGACGGAGGAATCGGTGACGAAATCCTTCTCGGAACACATGAGCAGATTACAGAGCTCCGTGAGAAAGCGATTGCGCTCGAGCTCTGTATCTTCGGGATACTGTTTATCATAGGGATCTACAATATGATGCTCTTTCTTCTCTGGAAGAAAGACCTTTCTCCGCTCTATTTCGGAATATTCTGCATTCTCCTGGCCTTCCGGTCTGTCTTCGACGGAGAGAATTATTTCCTTTCGATTATGCCGTGGATCGGGTCGGCAGTTATCATGAAGGCCTGGTTTCTCACTTATTATCTTTGCGTTCCATCCTTTGTAGGCTACTTTTTCAGCATTTTCCCCGGCGAATTCCATCGGAGGGCAGTTCAGGCGCTCGCTGTTATAGCAATAGTCTTCAGTGCCATCGTGGTCGTTTTCCCTCTCGAAATATATGTACATATGCTGAATTTCTACCACGTCGTCGTATTCGCCGGCATCGGTTACTCCATCTATGGTCTTGTTCTCGCCCTGTCCAGGAAACGCAGCGGGGCGGAAACGGTGATCGTCGGAGCGGCAATACTTATCCTTTCGACCGTCAACGATGTCCTCTACGGTCAATACCTGATCAATACCGCATACATTACTCCCTACTGTTTCATCGTCTTCATCTTCTCCCAGGCAGTGCTGATTTCGGCCAAGTTCTCCCGGTCATTCTCGAAGATTGAAACCCTGTCCCGGGAGATTGCGCAGAAGAATACGCAGTTAACCGAGTACAACACGCAACTCGAGCGTAATGTGGCGGAAAGGACCACTGAGCTCGTCGCAGAAAGAGACCTTCTGAAGGCCAGAAACCTGATCATCGAGAAGGACCTGAACCTCGCGCGGCGCATGCAGTCACAGTTACTCCCCAAGGAGGCTCCCGAAAACATTCGCTACTTCTACCGGGCGATGGATCAGGTGGGAGGCGACTTTTTTGACTTCGTTAATTTCCCCGGTAAGAAAGATCTTCTCGGGATCTTCATCAGCGATGTTTCCGGTCATGGAGTTGCTGCCGCTTTTGTAACGTCCATGATCAAGACAAGTCTGAATCAGGTTGCCTCTGTTGTAAGCGATCCAGCTTTCGTGATGCAAATGTTGAATGATAACCTGCACGCACAGACCGACGGAAACTTTATTACCGCCTTCTACGCGATCTACAACCAGAAGACCCGGGTATTACAATACTCGAACGCGGGGCACAACCTTCCCTACCTGATAGTAAACGGCGCCCTTCGTCAGATTCCTTCCGGAATGAGCAGCATCCCGCTTGGTATATTAAACCTGGAGGAGATGGAAGCGGCCGATAAGTTATATCGCAACGCCACTCTCGTCCTTCCTGAACATAGTCGTCTCCTTCTTTACACCGATGGAATGTCGGAAGCTATCAATGAACTGGAAACGAGCGAAATGGAAGACATACCGGATTTCGAAGCCGCAAAACTGGAAGAAATCGTTCAACAGAATCAAGGTCTTCCGGTAAAGCAATTCCTCGATCATCTGGTAGATGGCCTGGTCAAATTCCACAGATCGGAACGTTTCGAGGACGACGTTTGCATCATCTGCCTGGACGTGTAATAATACAGACAGCTTTCTTATCGCATCGAATCGCGGGAATTGGGATTTTTTTTCAAAGGAACTTTGTAAACATAAAGCGAAGCGTCCTTCGATTCTTCGGCAGGCTCGTCACAAGCACAGTTTTCAGCCTACCCGGAATGCGGTGCCCCGTTTCACCGGCAACCCGGCCCTTCGGCGAGCACAGGGAGCGTTGGCCATACCCTTCAACCAGACACCCGGTCATAGAATGCACCAAGCGTCCGCCCCGCCAAGCCACGCGGCGTTCCACTCCTCTCCCCGATATTCCGCCATAAAAGTAGCGGTGCGCATCCTCCCGGATCGACTGCTTACACAACCCCTAACACCAAGCGACGGTCGATAGAGCGGAGCGGAATGTCTCCCGGAGACAGCGAGCACGATGCGAGGTTTGCGCGGATCGGAGAGAGATCCGATGCACTCTGCGTTGCCGGCCGTCAGATCACCCCCAGAAGCCCTCCCCACGAGTACAGCGGGCAGCTCCGCGCGTAAACGCCCTCGGCGGGCTCGCCGTAGCCGGTCTCCGCCGAGTAATTCTCGTGCACATGCCCGTCGCGCTTCCATTCGCGGACGAGAAGTTCGTGCGCGGCCTGACGGATCTCGCGATAGATCGCGGCGTCGTAGTCCGCGAAGCCGCAGGCGGTAAGCCACACCATCGGAGGCCAGATCCTTCCGCGCCAGTAGTCCCCATCGCCGTTGTATTTTTTCGAGCGGTAGGAGAGCGACGGCAGGAGGAAACGTCCCCGGAAGTTCCGGGAACGGTAAAGCTCGCGCAGAAGCTCCACCTCCTCCGGGCTGAGGTACGGCGTGAGCAGCGGGTAGAAGGAAGCGGGCGTGAGTTCCTCGGCGAAAGACCGTACGCCCGGACCGAACTTCACGGAGTTGGCGATTCTCCGGTTGAAGTCGAAGAAAAGGTGGACGGATTTGCGGAAGAGTTCCGAGTCCGCATCGAACTCCGCGGAATCGCGCCCGAGAATGCCGGAGAAAAACCGGAGCGTTTCGCACGCTCGATAGACGAGACAAGTCAAGTCGATGCAAGCGTGGTCGAGCAACCCTTCCGAAAGTTCCATCCCGTCGAAGAGCGGAGAGTCGTCGAGGCCGCTCTCGTAGACGGCGCCGATCTTTCCGGGCAGGCGGATGGCGGCCGTTTCTTCCGGGTTGTCCGCGCCCCAACTGAATGTCCAGTAGGGACCCATCCGTTTTCGTTTAAACCAGCGGTAATTACGGACGAGATCGTCGTAGATTCCCCGGACGAAATCGCGGTCATGTGTTTTCCTGTAGATGTGCTCCGCAGCGATGAACCAGACGGGCGGATTGGAGCGCCCGGATATGGCGTTCCCCACGCGCAACTGCGGCAGACGGCCGTCCGGACGCATCGCGTCGAGGGTGGAGAGAAGGCACTTCTTCGCGAGTTCCGAGTCATGCCCGGCGAGGATGATCGCGGAAAACGCGCCGTCCCAGGCGAAAACGAGCGGACCGCCGCCTTTGCGCGAAAGGCCGGACACCTCGGCGATGAAGGGAATCCACGCCTTGTTGACCGGTACGTAGAAACGTTCGGAAAGAAACTTCGATACGGTCAGATTGAAGAAAACGGGAAGAGCGGAGATCTCGCGGACATCCGGCGGCTTCTGTACACGCTCCTTCCATTTTTTTCCCGCAGACCACGCCCGCAAAAAGGGATGGTCCGAGACTTCCAGCGTCACGCTGCCCTTCACGGGTTGATCCCACTCCGCTCCGCCGACGAAAAACTCCTCGCCGACCCGCGTCAGCGCCCCGAAAGGAGCGGCCACGCCCCATGTGAAAAAACGGACCTCGTCGACCAGTTCCATCCGCACGACGATCCTCGGACTGCGGGTAATTCCCGGCTTCCGCTCGGTAAACTCGAAGCGGTTTCCCCCGACGGTGAAAAGGGCATGGAAGGGGCGAAACCGGCAGGCGAGAAGCCGCACGTCCGATAGAAAGTCCGGATCGTCCCGGTGGGAGACATGGACCGGCGGATTCTGATCCGGCTGGCCCACGTTGGGGAAAATGCGGCGGTATTCACGCCCGCCCCGCGTCAGGGTAAAGCCGAAACCCTCGCCCAGCTCGTTCTGGAATTCGTTCAAACCGGCTTCCCCGAAAAAGCCAAAGCGAAGTTTCATCGCCTACCCCCCGTGCTTCTCACCGAACACCTCGGCCTCGAAGCGGTAAACCTTCGCCCCGTTCTCCCAGCAGACTCTCTCCATTCCGGCCTTGCGGCAGGTCTGGTTGAGGAAGGTGTCGCGATCCCATTCCTGCTCCACGGGAACCTGCGGAAGCAGAAGTCCGCGCTGATAACCCCGCTCCATCACGAGCCCGTCCCGCCCGACAACCACCGTCCGGACGTCCGTCACTTCCTCGAGCGGATACAGAATCGAAATCTCCACCTGAATGGAAGGGTATTCCGCGGCCGTAAGCGGAGGGAAACGGGGATCATGGAACGCCGCTTCCAGAGCCATTTCCTTCACCGCATCGCGGATAGGTTTCATCCCCTCGATCAGACCGATACAGCCGCGCAGTTCCCGGCGGGAAGTCAGCGTGACGAAAAGGCCGTAATGACTGGAAAAGATTTCGTCGGCAAGAGCGGGCGTCGCAAGTTTCGGCTTTCCGAACAGCTTTTCCTCGATCGCCGCGTGTACGGCTGCAACCAGGTCCGACTTCTGAGATTCCGCCAGCTTCAGCTTCTCCATAATTCCCCCTTTCCTTCCGCAGTATCCCCTGACAATTTCCCTTCCGGCCGAACCATGACGGAAGCGCAAACACCGAAAATCCTGCAACCGAACCCATGATAATACATCCTCGAAAGTTTGGCAAGAGCCCGGAACACCTCTGGAGCGGAAAATTTACAGACCGGAGGTTCCATCTTTCCCGCTCGACACATCCCTTGGACTCGTCCCGTGACGATTTCCGGAAGTGCTATAAACTGTTTACGATATGCTGATATAAAAGCCGGCTGCGAAAATTGAACGAAGTACAACCGAAAAAGCAGCAGGGTGATACCGGGCATTTTCGCAAATGTCGCCCCCGACTCGGGCTTGCAGCGAGATGATTAGGAATGCCGATGTCGGACGCTCGTCGATTCGAAAGGAGAAACCTGATATGGATCTGGAATTCAGTACCGCAAGAATGATTACGGCGCATACCGCTTCCGCTTCCTGGAAAACCATTCCCCGCGTCGCCTTCAATTACGAGGCGGATTTTACAACCGCCGATCCGGTGTTCAAAACGCTCCGGAAAAATATTATCGAACAATCCGGTGTGAAGGTTTCTTTGACAAAATCTAAAGAAACGGGAAACCGTCCGTGATCCGGGAGAAACACCGATCGTCCAAATCGCTGTTTCAGCCGATCTGCTTGAGGTAGGTCAACTGAACGAAGCCGGTGATAAAAGTGCGGGTTTCCTGGTGCCGATAGAGCGTTTCGGGAAAACCTCCCTGGAAGAGGCGGATTCCGTCGCCAAGAAGAACGGGAACTATCGTCAGAACCATCTCGTCCACGAGGTGCGCGGCAAGAAACGCCGATGCGAGCGCGCCTCCGCCCACGAGCCACAGCCTTCCCCCATCGCCGGGGTACTCCGCGCGCAACCGCGCTACCAGGGCGGCAGGAGTCTCGGCGGATGTTTCCACCCGGGCGTCGTTCAGCGGATCTCCGGACGACATCACGACGGTTCTGCGCCCCTCGTAGGGCCATTCGGGAAAAGTCCTTACCTGCTCGTAAGTACGGCGTCCCATGACGCTCACCTTCACAGTCTCCATGAATTCCCCGTAGCCGTAATCGTCATCGGAGCCGGCGAGGTTCTCCAGCCAGTCGATGGAACCTTCGGAACGCGCGATAAAACCGTCCAGCGATGCGGCTATGTACAGGGAAACCTGGAGTTCCTGTTTTTCCTCACTCTCGGAAATAAAGGGCTGAGGCATATCCTACCCCCGATTTTCTTCGTCGTTCCGTCCCGGATTCTTCGTCGCTTCCGAAATCAGCGGACGCGGGTGCCTTTGGAAAAGAGAAAGCTCGCGCGCCAGTCCGGTTTCATCGCGAGCTCGCGCTCCTGAAGCTTGAGGAAGAACTGTTTCATCGCCTCGTTCCGTTTCGGTCCTTTCCAGTAGCTCGGGGCGGGAACCACAAGACGGCGCCCGTCCGCCGCACCGATCAGCACGTTCCCGTTTCCGGCGAGGAGCGTCTTCGCTTCCTCCCAGCGGAGGAAGTGCCTGCCAAGAAGCGTGGTCACGGATACGCCCGCGTCTTCGATCTCCACCGTGCCGGAAGTGAACAGGGGAAGAAAGCTGAAAGCGAAGATGCACGCTCCGAGAATCACCGTGACGGGACTCTTCCCGATGATGCCGAGTCCGATAATCCAGGCTCCAAAAATGAACAGCGCTACGCCCAGGATGAAGAGCGTCGTGGTTTTCATGGTCATCTTTTCCATCCGAATCTCCGTTGGTTTATTCCGTATCGCGGCCTTCAACCGACCGTATCGAGTATTTCCTTGAGTTCCGTTGCACCGGGAATCACCAGACGGATCCGGGTATCGTCGATCCCGGGCGGCACGAGCCGCATCACGAGATGATCGCTCCGGCTGCCGTTGGCGTGGGGAACCATCGGCACCAGCCCCTCCACGGTAAACCCGGCTTCGTGCGCCATCGCGTAAAATGCGGGCGCCTCGGGAGAGGAAAGATCGACGGTAACGAAGCCGAAGTGAAAACCGCCGCTGCGGATGTGACTTTCAAAGGTTTCCCGGTGCAGTGCGAGCTGTTTGAGAAAGCCTTCGGAATTCTCGGGCGGTTCGGCGAAGTTCAGGAATTCGCGGTGAAGCCCGATTCCGGCTACGACGAATTGAGCAAGCCGTTCCAGTCTCGGTGTAAGATACAATGTGGCGGGATAAACCGGAACACGTCGGCAGCACATCCCCATCAGGACGGATGAGGCCTGCCCGTCGTCAAAGAAATCCGGCGCGAGCCCCTGGAAAAGCGCCACCGGAAACAGCCCGAGAGGAGCCAGCAGGTGCTGACTGCGCTCATCCGCCGTCTGCATGCAGGCGCAAACGATGAGCGGATCCTCGCCGTCGATCGCTTCTTCCAGCTTCGCCATGAGCGCCTTTCCGACGCCCTTCCCCTGCAGTTCGGAACGGACGCCCAGCCGGGAAATCTCGAGAGCCTGCCGTTCAAAGGAGAGGAAGGGGTATTCCGGCTGACGCAACTGTCCGTAGCCCGCGATCTTTCCGTCCATCAGCGCGGTATAGGAGAAGATTACGGGATTCGCGAGATCTTTTTCGATCTCCGTACGCACACTGTAGGGATGCCTGTCGTTGTAAACGGAGCGAAAAACGTCGAAGATGCCGTCGAGGTCATTCGGACCGGACCGGCGTACTTCGATCATCACGCTCCTCCCGAACCTAACGGATCTTCAGGCTGGAGATCGCGAGAATGGCGAAAAGCGCCGAGAGAATCCAGAAGCGGGTGACCACCTGGGTTTCCTTCCAGCCCTTTTTCTCGAAGTGGTGATGGATGGGCGCCATGAGAAAAACGCGCCTGCCCTCGCCGTACCGATGCTTGGTAAAACGGAACCAGGAAAGCTGGATCGCTACGGACAGGGTTTCCAGCACGAACATTCCGCCGGCGACCACGAGCAGCATCTCCTCCTTGAGGATAATGGCGATCAGCGCAATCACGCCGCCCATGCAAAGCGACCCGGTGTCGCCCATAAAAACCTGCGCGGGATGGGTATTATACCAGAGAAAGGCCGTGAAACCGCCGATGAGTGAGCCCATAATCACCGCAAGCTCACCCACGCCGGGCATATACGGAAAAATGAGATAATTGGCGGCGATGGCGTTACCCATCACATAGGCGACAACGGCGAACGGGATAAAGAGCAGGATGCCCATCCCGCTTGCGAGGCCGTCCAGCCCGTCGGTGAGGTTGGTGGCGTTACTGAAGGCAACCAGAACGAAGATATAAAAGATGTAGCCGAAAACCGGCTGCCATACCCACAGCGGCTTGTTATAAAAGGGAATGAAGAATTTCCAGAAGATGTCGGGCCGCTCCGGATTGACAAAGAGGAGCGTGATCAGCACCAACGAAAACAGTATCTGAAGCACGAGTTTCACGCCGCTCGTAATTCCCTTGGAATTCTTGAACTTGACCTTTAAAAAATCGTCGATGAACCCGATCAGCCCGAAAAGAATCATACCGAGCGTAACGACCATCACGTAATAGTTAAAGCGCGTCCAGAGGAGGATGGCGACTAGAGCTGCGATGATGACGATGATTCCCCCCATCGTGGGTGTTCCGGACTTGGCCTGATGGGACTCCGGACCGTCCTTGCGGATGGCCTGACGTATGCCGAAATCCCGGAAACGGCGGATCAGCGGAGGGGCGATGAAAACGCCCAGCAGGAATGCGGTCAGGAAAGCGGCGAGAGAACGGAAGGTGATATAATTGAGCAGATTGAAAAGAATGAACTTGGTCTTGAGCCAGGTGATGAAAATGAGGTGCAGCATAGCCCTTCCCTGTGGAAAAATTAGTTCCGTCACATTATAAGGAAGGGGGTAAAATAACTCAACACGGACAGGGACGGAAAGTCTACTATTTAGCGGTTGATTCACCGCCGTGCCGGAATTCCCTTCCCGATGTTCCTGACGGCACAACGGGAAGGGAAACGAACACGGTTATTGGATGCAATATTTGTTATTTTTTGGACAGCTCGGTGGTGTGCTTGATGTTGCGGCCTTCCTTGATGTAGATCACCTCTTCGCAAAGGTTGCTCGTGAGGTCCGCTATCTTTTCCAGGTTGCGCGCAATACGCAGCAGGTGAAGCGAGCGTTCGATCACGGTGCTGTCGCTCATCATAAAGGAGATCAGTTCCCGGAGAATCTGGTCGCGGAGTTTATCGACGACATCGTCCCGGTAAAGCACGTTGTAGGCAAGCTGGATGTCTTCGTTGACGAAGGCGGATATGGCATCGTCCAGCATCTTCAGCGTTTCCTGCTTCATTTGCGGCAGGGGTACGAAGGGTTTCAAGGCCGGCTGCGCCACGAGGGGCAGCACGCTTTCCGCGATGTTGGTGGCCTTGTCGCCGATCCGTTCCAGGTCCGCCACCATCTTCGAAATCATCATGACGATCCGGAGATCCTTGGCTTCCGGCTGATAGAGGGCGATCGCGTTGATGCACTCCTCGTCCAGCTCTATTTCAATCTGGTTGACGCGCGGCTCGAATTCCTCGATCACCTTCGTGGCCAATTCCGGATTGGTCTCCAGAAGGCCGTTAAATGCCGTATCCACCATTTCCCGGACGACCGAGGAATAGCGGATGACATGCTCTTTCAACTGGTCAATTTTTTCACGGATCATGATTGCATCTCCCGTCGGGCGTCTGGTTCGCGCCCTTGCATCTCGTATTTCCCAGTATTATCGGTCATTTTCGGATCGCGCTGAGTTTATCCGAACTTGCCGGTCAGATACTCTTCGGTCCGCTTGTCCTGCGGAACGGTGAAGAGCTTGTCCGTGGTGCCGTACTCGATGAGTTCCCCGAGGTACATGAAGGCGGTGTAGTCCGATACGCGGCCCGCCTGAGCGATGTTGTGCGTCACCAGCACGAGACATACGCTCGTCTTGAGTTCCTCGATCAGCTCTTCGATGCTCGCGGTGGATTTCGGGTCGAGCGCGCTGGTCGGCTCGTCCAGAAGCAGCACGGCGGGGTTCATCGCCAGAGCGCGCGCAATGCACAGACGCTGCTGCTGCCCGCCCGACAGGAACGTACCGCGCTTGTGGAGTTTGTCCTTCACCTCGTTCCAGAGCGCCGCCTTGCGCAACGACTCTTCCGCGATACGGTCGAGCTCGATTTTCTGGATCTTGATTCCGTTGAGCCGATACCCGGCGACGACATTATCGAATATGGACATCGTGGGGAAAGGATTAGGCCGCTGGAAAACCATGCCCGTATTGCGGCGTACGATAATGGGCTCCAGTTCCAGCAGATTTTCGCCGTGAAGCATAATCTGTCCCTCGACACGGGTACCCGGCGTGAGCTCGTGCATGCGGTTCAGACAACGCAACAAGGTGGTCTTTCCGCAGCCGGAAGGTCCCATGATGGCATGCACCCGGTTCTTGTAGAACGGAAGATTGACCTTCCGGAGAGCCTGGTTCTCGCCGTACCATACGTCGAGGCCGCGAACCTCCATGACCACCGGTTCTAAAACTTGACTTTCCATCGGTTGATTACCACCTTGGCTATCAGATTGATCGTGAGGACGAAGATGACCAGGACGAAAGAAGCGCCCCAGGCGACCGATGCGCCCTCTCCATAAAACGTATAGGACTTGTAGATGATGCCGGGTATGGTTTCCATCGGCTTGAAGATATTCAGGTTGACATAATTGGCTCCGAAAGCCGTGAAGATGAGCGGCGCGGTTTCTCCCGCGATGCGGGCCACCGCGACAAGAACGCCCGTCAGGATACCCGACAGCCCGCAGGGAAGAACGATCTTGAGGATAATGCGGTGATACGGCAGACCGAGCGCGTAAGCCGCCTCCTTGATGGAGCCGGGAACCAGCTTGAGCGTCTCCTCGGTGTTCTTGATCACCACGGGAAGCATCATGATCGCGAGGGCGACGCTTCCGGAAAAGGCGGAGAAGCTCTGGAAGGGTTTCACAATCCAGATCGACACCACCATGCCGAGCACCACCGAAGGAACTCCCTGCATGACGTCCACCACGATACGGGCGAATCCGGAAAATTTTCCGCGAGTGTTCTCCGCCATCCAGACTCCCGCCAGAATGCCGACGGGAATGGCGATGAGGCTCGCGAGAAGAGTGATCTCGGTGGTGCCGATTATGGCGTGGAGAATACCCGCGCCTTCCTCGCCGATACCGCCGTCGTGGGTGAAGAGGTTCCAGTTGATGGAACTCGCACCGTTGACGAAGATGAAGTAAAGGATCACGATGAGCGGAACCACGCACAAAAGGGAGAAAACGGAGATGATTCCAACGAAGATCCGATCCTTCCGGAGGTTTCGTTTCACCAGCTTTACATCGTTGATCATATCAATCCCTCACGCTGGTTTTCTGGATGATCCAGCGGCCCAGCACACCGAAAAAGACGGTGATGATCATCAGGAGCAAACCGATTTCCACGAGCACCGAGAGATGCAGTCCGAAGGCCTCGCCGAACTCGTTGGCGATCCGGCTGGCGATGGTGTCGCCGAGGCCGAATACGCTCCAGTTGAGCTGAGAGGAGTTTCCCACCACCATCGTCACGGCCATGGTCTCGCCCAAAGCGCGCCCGAAGGAAAGCAGAATTCCCGCGAAGATGCCCGACATCGAATAGGGAATCATTATCTTGGTGACGACCTCGTAGCGCGTCGCCCCCAGGGAGTAAGCCGCTTCCTTGAGATCGTTCGGCACGAGCTGAATGACCTCCCGCGCGATGGAGGCGGAATAGGGAATAATCATGATCGCAAGCAGAAAAGCGGCGGAGAAGATGCCCACGCCCGCATACTGAATATGAAAAACCTTCAGAAGCTGGATCAGGAAAGGATTAAGGATGAAGAATCCCACGATTCCGTATATGATGGAGGGAATGCCGGCAAGGAGCTCCAGCGCCGAGTTCAGGACGGAGGACAGCGTACCGGAGGTGAAATACTCCCCGAGAAAAATCGCTACGGACATCGAGAACGGGATGGAGAACGCGAGCGAAAGAATCGAGGTCATCAGGGTGCCGACTACGAAGGAAAATGCGCCGAACTGGTCGTTCGCAGGATCCCACGTCGTGCCGGTAAGGAAGCTGAACCCGAACTTCGTGATGGAGGGAATGGAGAACACCACCAGGGTGATCAGCATCGCTCCGATGAGAAGGATCATAAAGATCACCATCGCGAAGAGGAGCTTGCGGAATGACCGCTCAAAAAATAAGACATGAAGAGTAGCCTTTCGGCTACTCTCCGTTTTCAGTTGCATTTCGTTATTTCTGGATGGGCTGGCCATTGTAAACCACCGACTTGATCTGGTTCTCGACAATCGCCAGAGCCTTCGGAGGAAGTTTGCCGTAATCCAGTGTCTCGTTGATCGCCTGGCCTTCGTGGGTCATCCACCACAGAAGTTTGACCGTTTCCTGAGCGCGGTTCTGAGGATGCCCGCCGTAAGCCTGTTCCTTATAGAGAAGAATCCAGGTGAAGGTGCAGATGGGGTAGCCGTTCGGACTCTTCGTGTCGACCAGGGAAACCTTGGTGTCGGCCGGGAGATCGACATCTGCGGCGGCCGCGATGGAAGCGAGGTCGGCATCGAAGTAGTTGCCCGAACTGTTCTTGAGGGAAGCCCATACCATATTGTTCTGCTTGGCATAAGCGATTTCGACATAGCCGATAGCGCCGGGGGTCTTCTTCACATAGCCGGCAACGCCGGGGTTGCCCTTTCCGCCCATGGTCGTTCCGGGCCAGTTGGGGCTCTTGTTCACGCCGATCTTGGCCTTCCATTCGGCGCTGACGGCGGAGAGGTAATCGGTGAAGGTGTAAGTGGTGCCGGAACTGTCCGCGCGACGCACCACGACGATGGGAAGATCGGGAAGAGTTATTCCGGCGTTCTCGGCGACGATGGCCGGATCGTTCCATTTGACGATCTTGCCGAGGTAGATTCCCGCCACGATGTCAGCGTTCAGTTTCAGCTTGGGATTGCCGGGAAGGTTGTAGGAGAGCACCACGGCGCCAAGACATGTCGGAACGTGAACCACATCCGCTTTCGCGCTCTTGGCTTCCTTGTCGTTCATGGGAGCGTCGGAACCGGCGAAATCCACCGTCTTGCTGATGAGCGACTGGATACCGCCGCCGGACCCGATGGCCTGGTAGTTGACCACCGTTCCTTTGTCTTTCTTGTAGGTGGAGAACATCTTGTTATACAGGGGATAGGGGAAAGTAGCGCCGGCGCCGATCAGTTCCACCGATCCCGCGAAAAGCGCGGAAGCGGAAAAGAGGGCCAGGATAGCGATCGCAAGTTTTTTCAACATGGTCAGTTCCTCCTTTTCAGGGTTCAGGTTTCGAGCCACCGGAAACGTTCCAGCAGAGGTTGGTTTCCGGACTTCTGTACGGATTCCACAACTGGTCATCAGGATAAAGATACCGTTTGAATTCCGGACTGAGTTATTGCAAAGATTGTGTTAATATTTCCTTTCCCAACCCGGGCGTCAGACCCGGGCGGGAAAGGAAAGCTTTTCGCGAAAATTACTGCCAGATCTGGAAGTTGACCTTGTATTCGAGCTCAACCTTGGCATAGAACTGGTTGAAAGTTGTCTTGTTGGTAAAGGTCGAGAATTCCCATTCGGCCATCGGACGGATCGAAAGGTTCGGGTTCGGAGTGATGTTGAGAGAAACATAGAGGTTCTGAAGAGTGGTGTTGGCATTGGTGTTGGTTAATGTCGTATTGGCGTTTCCGACATCGTAGCGAATATACGGAGTGACGTAATCGAAGAAATTAAAGCCAAGCATCGCGGAGTAGACGAGGCTGGTTCCGCCGTTGGTAATGGCGCCGCTCGCGTTGGTCAAAGCGGCCGAAGTGTTGGTGGTGTGGTAGTTCTGTCCTTCGACCTGGAAGAGGAAGTCGACGGGGATCACCATGGCGGAGTCGCCTTCGCCGAGGGTAAGGTTCTTGATTCCGACCAGGGCGTTCCAACCAAGTTCGTTGTAACCGGTGGCATTGTCATTATTGAAGTACTTGACAGAACCCGCGATTTCAAGTCCCTTCAGGGGCAGAAGCTGCAACTGACCAAGGAACTCGTAATTGTTATTGGTCTGGTTATCGTTGAGAATCACCTTGTAGCTCTGTCCGCTGAGTTCCTGGGCATAGTACTTGATCATGCTGTTCAGCGCGGAGCCGGAGAGCGCAACGCCGAAATCGGCGGAAGCGGTAGGATCCATCGTTTTGCCAAAGACTTCTTCCGCATCCTTGACGGGCATCACATACTGCCATTCGGCGATGTTGCCGAAGTGGGTCGGCATCAGACCGCCGGAGAGGGCGATATCGAAGAGTTTGTTGTCATTGTCCTTGAGAGTGAAGAGGGTCCAGTCGACATACGAATACTTGACGGGGATATCCAGAAGGGAAGTAGTGGTACTGTTGGCTTTGCCGTTCGTGCCGACGCTGGTCACAACGGACGTGGATCCGAACTGGGCCTGGGAAAGATCAAGGGTGAAGCGGCCGTAGATGTTGTTGCCGAACCAATCCTTGCCGATATCTCCCTTGACGCCGAAATAGGCGCGAGTGATGGAGAAATCACCGCCGGAGACATAGTTGAAGTTCGTGTTGTAATTGAGGCCGTTGTCGAGCCAGGTGAGGGTCTCCAAAGTAACGGTTGCATGAGCCGCGGCGAACATGGACAGGGTGGCGAGAATAGCCAGAGCCATTCTTTTCATGGGTTCCTCCTATAAATTGTCTTCTCTTTTCCCCAACTCCCGGAAACGGTTCCCGGAAATCAAGGCTGAGTTAGGATAAGGATGCGCCTTGAAGTTGCGATATGCATCATGTTAAGATTCAATGAATTCGTCGGCTAGCATCTTTGCCTGCGAACGTAGGAACGTCAGGACAAAACCGCACTTTGACAACAGATCCGGTTGTTACTATTATTAACAGGAGACGGTAAGACCGTTTCTTCTGTCTCATCGATCAGGATGTTAACCACTCGCGAAAGCCGATTTTCGAGGCTTAATAATGAAACAGAACGATGCGGAGATGAAATGAATGGGTAAAATCGAATCCATCCAGTCGTATTACGACGCCAGGATTTGTTCATGCGGCGATGACAGAGAATTATTGGGCTGGGAAAACAGGGAAGCTCAGTACAGGCGCTTTCAGGTGCTGACGGATCACTTCGATTTAAACGGAAAAAGTCTCCTCGACGTAGGCTGCGGACTTTGCGGTCTGCAACGTTATCTGGTGGAGCGGGGGGTCGAACCGGACTATACGGGAACGGACATTCTGGGTGAAATGGTGGAAATGGCGAAAGAACGCAATCCCGGCGCGAAGATCCATCATACGGATGTGTTCAGCGAACATTCCCGCGTTAACGGGGTTTTCGATATCGTTTATTCCTCCGGAATCTTCAATCTCAATCTGGGCAACAACCGTGAGTTCCTACCGCTTGCCGTCGGTCGTCTGCTCGGCTTGGCGAAGGAAGCTTTGGTCTTCAATCTGCTGAACGCCCGGTCTACCGACCAGGAACCCCAGTACTTCTATTATTATCCCGAGGAAGTCCGGCAGCTTCTGAATTCTGTGGAGAGCGGATCTTCCCGGATGGAAATCGTGGACTCCTATTTGTCCAACGATTTTACGGTGATCTGCCGGAAACAGGAGTAATTGGGCATCCTCCTGGATCGACTGCCCACACACCCCAAAACCAGCGACGGTCGATTGAGCGAAGCGATATGTCTCTCGGAGACAGTCCGCAGGGATGCGGACGCCCGGGCAACCGCCAGGATGGCGGGTTTGCACGGGTCGAAGAGAGACATATCGCGCAGCGGGTCCGACCGTCACGCCATCAGCATGGCTAACTGTTCTATCTCTTCGGGTTCCTCGAGGACTTTCTGGATGGTGCGGGACACGTCGCGTTTGAGGTCGACGTGCAGGGGAGTGCGAAGCGGGACGCCCTTGGCGTTCTTGATGATGGCGATCTCCGGCTTCAGGCTGTATTCCTGATCCTTACCGGTGATGTAGGCAGTCTCGTTCGTATTGAGAAGGACGAAGCTGCCGACGGAGTAATAGCTTCCGACATCGTACATCTGAGCCATCTCGTTGATGAAACGTTGGGCGATGTAAGGACTGAAAGCGTTGACGGTGTTTTTCATGATATACTGCAGCGCCTCGCTGACCGTGTAGGGCTTCTTGTAGCTGCGCTCGGTGGAAAGAGCGTCGTAGACGTCGCAGACGCTGACCATGTTGGCGAAGTTCCCGATGGCTTCCGCGGCGAGCTTGAGCGGATACCCCGTGCCGTCCCAGCGCTCGTGATGGAAAAGCACCACCTTCTTGACGTAGTTGGAGAGCGTGGCATCGTCCTTCACGAGGTTGTAGCCGTAGATGGGGTGGTTCTTCATGATGCGGAATTCCTCTTCGGAGAGGTTCCCATGCTTGTTGACAATGCGGGAGGGGATTTTCACCTTGCCGATGTCGTGCAGGAAACCGCCCACGCCCATCTCATGGATATAGTAGTTGTTGTAGCCGAGTTTCCGCGTGAGATACATCGCGAGCAGACCCACGTTGATCGAGTGCGTGTAGGTGTAAGTGTCGTAATCCTTCAGCACCATCAGGTTGAGGAATCCGTTGGGACTCGATTCCATTTCCTTGAAGTAGTTCTCGATGGTCTTCTTGACGAGATTGACGTCGGGGATTTTGTTGAAGTTGATCTGATGGACGATCTCTTCCAGCGCGGCGCTCGCGGCTTCGTGACTCGCGGCCGAGAAGATGTCGGGCTGCAGCCCGGGGCCCTTGTATTTGTCCACGGGACCGCTCGTCTTGGGAGGAATATAGAAGACGCGGCGGATACCCTTTACCCGGAGCTTGGAAATGAAGAAATCCGTCATCGGCTTCCGGGCGGGCCAGAGAACGGTGCCCTTATCGTCGAAGACGACGCCCGTGAGCACGGTACCCGGCTTGAGGAACTCCACATTGACTTCTTCCAGCTTGTCCTTATCCAGCATCCCGGACATGGAAACCCCCGGTTATTCAGACTTCGACAACTCCCGATGGATCCCGCTCGTCTGGATCCCCCGGTTGTTCTGGTACTTGCCCTTGTACTGCATCGCCTTTCCCTTTACGGTGTTGTAGTAAATCTGCGCAATTTCCACGAAGGGATAAATTTTCACGGGTTGTATCACTGAAATCTCGAGCGTCCAGTAGCCGGCAAAGCCCACGTCTCCAAAACCGGCGGTGGCATGGATGAAGATGCCCATCCGCCCGATGGAGCTGCGTCCCTCGATGAGCGGCACCTGCTTCTTCGTGACAGTATATTCCAGCGTTCGTCCGAGGTAAAGCCGGTTGGGCTGCAGCACGAAACCTTCCTCAGGAATGACCACACGGTCGTACTCGCACTCCGCTTTCATATCCAGGAGACCTTCCCGCATCATGAAAAGTTCGTTGTGCAGCCGCAGATTGACCGAGTTGGGGTTGATACGCGACATGTCGAAGGGGTCCACCACGATGTTGCCGCGCTTCATTTCCCGGAGAATTTCGGAAGTCGACAGTACCATACATCCGCTCCTATTTCATCAGCCGAGGTCGCGGAGCGCGCCGGTCAGCTTCTGTATCTCGTTCTCGAGATAGACGATCTTGTCTTTCTCCTTCCGGATCACCGCAGGAGGCGCCTTGGAAACAAAGGCCTCGTTCTCGAGCTTTTTGCGGGTGCCTTCGAGGAAGTTCTGCGTTTTCACGATCTCCTGGGTGATGCGTTCCCGCTCCTTCGCCACATCCACGAGTCCTTCCAGCGAGAGGAACACCTGAAGCCCCGCGGCCGAACCGCTGACTTCCATTCCGGCCTTTTTATGTTCGGCTTCCACCGTCAGCATCTCCAGTTTCGCGAGTTTTTTCACGACGGCGGCGGCTTCTTCCAGCATGGGACGGTAAGCGATGTTCTCCACCACCACGGACGCCTTGAGATTGGCCGACGGTGGGATCTTGTTTTCGCCGCGGAGGTTGCGCACCGTGTAGATGACGCTCTGCGCGAAGAGCGAAAAGTTCTCGGCCGTGTCGTCGATGCGCGACTGTTCCGCTTCGGGCCATGGAGCACGCATGATCGTCTCTTCGTGCTCGGGAAGCGCCTGGTAAAGCTTCTCGGTAAGGTGCGGCATCACGGGATGCAGGAGGCGCAGCGAGACATCCAGCACATGGAACAGCACGGAAACCTTCGCTTCCTTCTGCCCTTCCGCGCCCTGGTAGAGACCGACCTTCGCGATCTCCAGGTACCAGTCGCAGAACTCGCCCCAGAGAAAATCGTAAAGCGCGATGGTGTAATCGTTGAAGCGATAGGTGTCCAACGCTTCCCGCGCCTTCTCGGCGGTCTTCTCGACACGGGAGAGAATCCAGCGGTCGAAAACGTCCAAGGTAACATCGGTCAGCTTTCTGCGTTTCACGCCCTCGGCGTTCTGAAAGACGAAGCGGGCCGAGTTCCAGATCTTGTTTCCGAAATTGCGACCCATCTCGCACTTTTCGTTGCTGTAGAGGATGTCATTGCCCATCGGCGCGAGGCGCATCATCGTGTAGCGCAGCGAGTCCGCGCCGAACTCCCGGATCACGTCCAGCGGATCGGGCGAATTGCCGAGCGACTTCGACATCTTGCGCCCGATTTCGTCGCGGATGATCCCGGTAAAATACACCTGCCGGAAAGGAATCTCGCCCATGAACTCAATGCCCGCGATGATCATCCTCGCAACCCAGAAGAAGATGATGTCCGGGCCGGTTACGAGCGTGTCCGTGGGATAGTAATACTTGAGATTTTCTTCCATCTCGGGCCATTGGTGCACAGCGAAGGGCCAAAGCCAGGAGCTCGCCCAGGTGTCCAGCACGTCCTCGTCCTGGCGCAGTTTTACGCCGCCGCACTTGGGACACTTCGCGGGCGCTTCCATATGGGCGTCGTAGGCGCCGCATTCGTCGCAGTACCAGACGGGGATTCGGTGACCCCACCAGAGCTGGCGGGAAATGCACCAGTCGCGGATGTTGTCCATCCAGTGGTAGTATGTCTTGGTCCAGCGCTCGGGATAGAACTTGATCTTCTCGCTCTTGACCGCTTCCGTGGCCGGCTTGCAGAGATCGCCCATCTTCATGAACCACTGTTCCGAGAGGTAGGGTTCGATGGGAACGTGTCCCCGCTCGGAATAACCAACTTTGTGCGTGTAGTTCTCGATTTTCTCGATGCACTTGAGCGCGCGGAGCTTCTCTACAGTGGCTTCGCGGGCCTCGAAACGATCCAGGCCTCGGAATTCCTCGGGCACGTTATCATTCAGCGATGCGTCCGGGTTGAGGATATTGATGAATTCCAGATTGTACTTCTTACCGATCTCGTAGTCGTTTGGATCGTGCGCGGGAGTGATCTTCACCACGCCGGTTCCGAACTCCATGTCCACGTAATCGTCGGCGATGACGGGAATTTCCCGTCCGACGATGGGAAGCGTCACCGTTTTACCCACGTACTTTCTGTAACGCTTGTCCTTCGGATGGACGGCCACGGCTGTATCGCCGAACATCGTCTCGGGACGCGTCGTCGCCACGATGAGGTATTCGTTCGTGCCGGTAATCGGATAGCGGAAGTGCCAGAGTTTGCCTTCCACCTCCTGGTAGTAGACTTCCTCGTCGGAAATGGCGGATTTGCTGACGGGACACCAGTTCACGAGGCGGTATCCCTTGTAGATAAGGCCCTTTTTGTAAAGCTCAACGAACGCGTGGATTACTGCTTTGTAATAACCGTCGTCCATCGTGAAACGTTCCCGGCGCCAGTCGCAGGAGGAGCCGAGCCGTTTGAGCTGCGAGATGATGATACCACCGTACTTGGTCTTCCAATCCTGCGCGTATTCCAGGAACTTCTCGCGGCCGATGGAGAATTTGTCGATTCCCTTGTCGGCGAGCATCTTGGCCACCTTGGCCTCGGTGGCGATGGAAGCATGGTCGGTGCCGGGCACCCACAGCGTTTCATAGCCGCGCATGCGGTGGTAACGGATGAGGATGTCCTGGATCGTGTTGTTCAGCACATGTCCCATGTGGAGCATGCCGGTGACGTTGGGCGGCGGAATGACTATGGTATAAGGCTTTTTTGCCGGGTTGACTTCGCTGTTGAAATATCCCTTTTCCTGCCAATTATTATAGATTTCTTCCTCGAAATCGTTCGGATTGTAAGAATTCGCGAGCTCGTCGGCCATGAAGCGCTCCTTTTTCAGCTTAGGTTATTGTAATGCCGGAGGGCCATGTTGTCAAGGTTTCGTCGCAGGGAGCCGGAATACGATTCCGGGAGCGCCGAAAAACCGGCTGAAGCGAGAGCGTTCTGAGAAAATCCGGAATTCCGCAGCGTCCGGGAAGGAGAAAATTGTAACCGGTTACTTTCGACACGGATGATTGTGGAAAGGGTGACCAAGCGTTACAATAATAAGCTGGGTGCCCGGTTTATTTTCCCTATTCCCGACATCGGAAATCATGAAGCGACTCTTCCAAACCTTGCAAAATCCGGGAAAATACCGCATCATTATAGTTTGAAATTTCAACAGCAACAGGCAGGTAACACAATCCATGATCCAGGTTTCCAACGTCACCCTCAATTTCGGCAAACGCGTTCTTTTCAAGAACGTCAACATCCAGTTTACTCCCGGCAACTGCTACGGCCTCATCGGCGCGAACGGCAGCGGAAAATCCACCTTCCTCAAGGTGCTTTCGGGAGAAATCGAACCCACCGAGGGGCAAATCTCCATCGGAAAGAGTCAGCGCCTCGCGATGCTGAGACAGGACCAGTTCGCCTTCGACGAATTCTCCGTACTGGAAACCGTCATCATGGGACACCGTAAGCTGCACGATATCCTGAAGGAACGCAGCGACCTTTACTCCAAGCCCGACTTCTCGGATGAGGACGGACACCGCGCGGCGGAGCTGGAAGAGCTCGTAGGCAACATGAACGGCTACGAGGCGGAAGCGGACGCGGCCAAACTGCTCGCGGGTCTCGGCATCGAGGACGATCAGCACGGCGTAACGATGAAGGAACTCGAGGGCGCTCAGAAAGTGCGGGTGCTCCTTGCGCAGGCGCTCTTCGGCAATCCGGATATCCTGCTTCTCGATGAGCCCACCAACCAGCTCGACCTCGAAAGCGTCTCGTGGCTCGAAAATTTTCTCTACAACTTCGAGAATACGGTCATCGTAGTCTCGCACGACCGGCACTTCATCAATAAAGTCTGTACCCACATCGCCGATATCGACTACGCGCAGATCCGAGTCTACAGCGGCAACTACGACTTCTGGGCACAGGCGAGCCAGCTCGCCATGCAGCAGCTCAAAGAGGAAAACCGCCGCAAGGAGGAACAGGCGAAGGAGCTTCAGAGCTTCATCGCGCGTTTCTCCGCCAACGCGTCCAAATCCAAACAGGCCACGAGCCGCAAGAAACTCCTCGAAAAAATCACTTTCGAGGATATTCCGCAGTCTTCGCGCCGCTTCCCCTACATCGCTTTCAAACCCAATCGCGACGTTGGCCAGCAGGTCCTGGAAGTGGAAAACCTTTCGGTGACCATCGACGACGCGCCGGTACTCAAGGATTTTTCCCTGCGCGTGGAACCGGGCGACAAAGTCGCCTTTTTCGGAGCGAATGCCTTGGCGAAAACGGCCTTCTTCCAGGCCGTGATGGACGAGATCAAGCCTGAAAGCGGCCGTTTCAAGTGGGGCGAAACCATTTCCGTGAGCTACTTCCCCAAGGAGAACAGCAAGTACTTCGAAGGAAAGGAACGCCTCACCGACTGGCTGCGTCAGTATTCCAGGGAAAAGGACGAATCCGCCATCCGCGGCTTCCTCGGCCGCATGCTCTTCTCCGGCGACGAAGCGCTGAAGACCGTGAACGTGCTCTCCGGCGGAGAAAAGGTACGCTGCATGCTTTCCAAAATGATGCAGAGCGGCGCGAACTGTCTCGTGCTCGACGAGCCCACCAACCACCTCGACCTCGAGAGCATCACTGCGCTGAACAACGGACTCATCGCCTTCCCCGGCGTGCTTCTCTTCTCGAGCCACGACCACCAGTTCATCGACTCCATCGCCAACCGCATCGTGGAGATAGCCCCCTTCGGCGTCATCGACGAACGCATGACCTTCGACGAGTACATCGAAAGTCCCGAGATCCGCGCCCAGCGCGACAAGCTGTATCACGGACACAACCGAATCGTGATTTGATGCTTTTTTGTCCCGCCGGTAGCATTGATGAGAGAGCTTGTTTCCGGAATTTCCCTGGTTCCCCTTTTTACCCGTATTACTCCTGGTGAGATCGTCAACGGTGTCTGCGGTTAAGAGCCGCTAATACGCGCCCTTGCGCTTGAGCACCACTTCCACCGTGCGCAGGAGAAGGGTGATATCCAGCCACAGCGACCAGTTCTGCACGTACCATGCATCCAGGCGCGTGCGCGTCGCGTAGTCGGTATCGCTGCGGCCGCTGACCTGCCAGAGTCCGGTGAGACCGGGTTTGACGGTATAGTAGTATTCCCGGAAACTGCCGTAGAACTTGTCGATCTCCTCCCGGATGACGGGACGCGGCCCGACGAGGCTCATGTGGCCGAAGAGGATATTAAATACCTGCGGAATCTCGTCGAGGCTGGTCTTGCGGAGGAAAGCGCCGATGGGTGTGACGCGGGGATCGTTCTTAAGCTTGTAGGAAGCTTCCCACTCCCTTTTCGCCTCGGGATCGGTATCCAGAATCTTCTTCAACCTCGCGGCAGAGTCGACGTACATACTTCGGAACTTGAAAGCGGGGAAGTTCTTCCCTCCGCGTCCGACACGCTGATGCGGGTATATCACCGGTCCCTTCGAGGTGAGTTTCACGGCAAGGGCGATCGCGGCGAAAACAGGCCATGTTATCAGCAGTCCGATCACGCAGACAACAATATCGAAAATCCGTTTGAAGGCGATATTGAAAAGAAAGTTCAGGTTGTTGTTGAGCTTGATCATGAACAGCCGGTCCGAAAGCAGGTGATGCATCTCGGAATTGAAGATCGCCACTCCGTGGATGTCCGGCACGAGGATGATCCGCTGGACGATGCGGTTGAGTTCCCGAACCTGTCGCGATAACGCTTCGTTGTCGTCGGTACTGCCGGCGACGAAAATCGTCTCCACGCGGAGTTCCCCTGCGAAAGCGGCGAAATCGCGCGTCGGTCCGAACACCTGGAATTCTTGTCCGCGGACGGTGATCGCCTCTCCGTCGCGGGAAGGATCATCATCGAGAAAGGCCATCACGCGATAGCCGAGATGCGACTCGGAAAGAAGCCCCCGCAGCGTAGCCACGCCCGACTCTCCCGCGCCTATAATGACCACGTTTTCTCTCCACACCCCCAATCGATAAAGAAGCTTTTTGCCGATCAGCCGTGCGGCCGGTATAATCAAAAGCAGATAGAACCACAGTACGACGAAGACGAAAAGCAAGGTATGATTGTTCAGCACATTTCTCACCGTCGCCCCGAACAGCAGGACGAGGAAGGAGATAGAGATGCTCCGGATAAGAATCCGCGTTTCCTCCCAGAAGGCGTAACGCGTCCGGTAGAGACGCTGGAACTGGTTCATCACCACCAGGGCCAGCGGAATCCACATCAAAAAGAAGAAGGCCTGGTCCGGCATCCGCACGCGGTGAATAAAATCCGGGATGTTGGTCCGCGTCAATACAGCCAAAGGAAGAGTGAAAAAGTAGGCGAAAATGTCGAGCAACATCAGGCTCCCGACACGGAAGGCGGACCGGAAACGGAAAAGGAAAGAACTCCGGGTCGGCATCACAACGCTCCCGGCCGCTTCTTCCACCAGAAGCGGTGCATCGATAGGGATTCCACCAGTCCGCGCGGCAGTTTCCGGAAGGCGCGGCCGAACTTATAGCCGAAGAGCTTTCCCGCGGTGCGCAGCGCGGCCGAAGGAAGCAGGTGCCACTTGCCCTTCGAGAGCAGGAATTTCACCTCGGAAATCACGTAACGGAAGCCTTCGCTTTCCGCCTTTCCGAAGGCATCGAGAAGCCAGGTCTGCATGGTATGGAACGCGCCGATGTCGAAGTAGCGTCGGAAGTCCTGGCGGATGGTGTAGTTGTGCGAATGCCTCACTCGCGCGTCGGCGGCATAAGCGGTCTTCCCGCCGGCGAGAAGGATCTTCGCGGCCATGCAAGTGTCCTCTCCGAAGAGAAGCCCGGAAAGGAAACGGCCTGCCCCTTCGAATGAGGAACGGCGGTAGGCCGAAAAAGAGTCGGAAAAGAAGGCCGTCTTGAGTCCGAAGCGCTCTTTGTCGGCGAGGGTGCGGACAAAGGAAGCGTCGGGGTAGTTGAAGAGGCGCAGGTGCTCCGCGAAAGGACCGGCGTCCGTCGCGGGAAGCTGCCGACCGAACACGGCCGAAACCGAAGCGTCGGCACGCAGCGGAGCGAGGAGATGCGCGAGTGCGGAATCGTCGGCCGGTACGGCGTCCTGCGTAAGAAATACGAGAATGTCTCCGGCAGCCTCGGCGGCGGCGCGGTTCCTCGTTCCGCCATGGTCGAATTCCGCCTGATCGATCACGATCAACTTCGCGCCGGCTTCCTTCGCGAGTACGGTCGATCCGTCCCGGGAGGAGGAATCGATAACGATGAGTTCAAAGCCCTTTTCCGTCTGCTTCGCAAGCGCCGGGAAAAGCTGCCGGAGCGTGGCCTCGCCGTTATAGGTGGGAATGATCACCGAAATGCCGCTCACTTCGCAGTCTCCCCGTCGGACAGCCAGCGCTTGTCCAGCCCCTGGTAATCGTCGATGCGGCGGTCGCGGAGGAACGGCCAGATACGGCGTACGTCGTCGGTGCGGCGGTTGTCGATCTCCGCGACTACCACGTCGTCACCGGAATTGGGACCCCGGGCGAGGATTTCGCCCTGCGAGCCGCAGATGAAACTGTTGCCCCAGAAGTTGAGACCTTTGCGGCTGCGCTTTCTTTCCGTCGGCCGGATTTCCTCGAACATCTCGTTGGGGTGCTCGAGCCCGGAACGGTTGGCGGCGGCTACCGGGATACCGTTCGCAACGGCATGCGATTTCTGGATGGTGAGCCAGGCGTCGAACTGCCGCTTGCGCTCGTCATTGGTGTCCTCCATCGTCCAACCGATGGCTGTGGGATAGAGAAGCACATCGGCGCCTCGAAGCGCCATCAGGCGTGCCGCCTCGGGATACCACTGATCCCAGCACACCATCACGCCGAGCTTTGCGATGCTCGTCCGGATGGGATGAAAGCCGAGGTCGCCGGGAGTAAAGTAGAATTTTTCGTAAAACTGGGGGTCATCGGGGATGTGCATCTTGCGATAGACACCGGCGATGCTGCCGTCGGTTTCCAGCACCACGGCCGTGTTGTGGAAAAGCCCGGGCGCGCGCCTCTCGAAGAGCGACAGAACGAGAACGGCGTTGTTCTTTCGGGCGAGCGGAGCGAAGATGTCGGTGGAGGGACCGGGAATCGTTTCCGCGGCGTCGAAGTAGCGGACGTCCTCCGTCTGGCAGAAATAGCTCGTCCGGAAAAGCTCCTGGGTCATCACCACGTTCGCGCCGCAACGGCAGGCCTCGTTGATGCCGTCGATCGCCTTCTGGATATTCTCCTCGACCACCGGGCTGCACGAGTGCTGAACGAGCCCGAGCGTGAACTTGTCCATCGTCCTTCTCCCCGCCCTTCCCCGGGCGTTATTGTTATGTCGTTATTCGGCCGCGTCCTCCCGGATACCGGAAAGGGAATCAGCGAATCCCCTTCGGAAACTGCATCGTCACGCAGTGGAGCGAACCGTGCTGCCGGATAAGTACACTGCAGTCGATGCCGACGATTTCGCGGTCCGGATAAGCCAGGCCCACGGTCTTCAAAGCCTCGCCGTCGGCATCGTCGCCGTAGACGGGGACGAGCACGGCCCCGTTGATGACCAGGTAGTTGGCATAGGTCGCCGGGAGACGGTTTCCGTCCTCGTCGTGGCGCGTCCCGGGCCAAGGCAGCGGCAGGAGGCGGTAAGGTTCCCCCTTGGCCGTACGGAAACGCGCAAGATCGTCGCGCATCCGCGCGAGCGGTTGGAAGTGGGAATCCGACTTGTCCGGACAGGCGACGTAAAGGATGGTGCCGCCGGGACAAAGACGCGCGAGCGTGTCCACGTGGGCGTCGGTGTCGTCGCCATCAAGGCCGCCGTTCTCTATCCAGAGCACACGCTCCGCGCCAAGAAAACGCTGCAGTTTTTTCTCGATCCTGTTTCGCGAAAGATGCGGATTGCGGTTGTCCGAAAGCAGGCAGGCCGAAGTGGTCATCAGCGTTCCTTCGCCGTCGCTCTCGATGGAACCGCCTTCGAGGATCATTCCCGACGTCTTGAAAGCGTTCCCGCTGAAGGGTTTGTGCTTTGCAAGAAACCGGCCGGCGCGGTTATCGCGGTCGCTCCGGAACTTCAGACCCCAGCCGTTGAAGCCGAAATCCATCAGCATGGGTTTCCCGGCTTTTTCCGGCGCAATATGCCGTAAAACGGTGATGGGTCCGAAATCGCGGGTCCAAGTATCGTTGGTGAGATATTCGTAGATCTTCACGCGGCCCATGGGTACTCCGTAGGCGCGAAGCTTCTTCTCCGCGGCCTTCGCGCCGGGAGCAAGCAGGAAAACCCTCTCGTCAAACCGGACTATGGCGGCGATGATCTCCGCGCAAGCCCGCTGTGCTTCTTCCAGAACGGGTTTCCAGTCGGTATCCTCATGCGGCCAGGCGAGCAACACGCCTTCCTGTTCTTCCCATTCCGCCGGCAACCGGATAAACATTAAGAAATCCTCCCGTCAGGCAACATTCATTATAACGACAAAAGCGGAAAAAATAAACCAGAATGCAAGGGGAATTGTAACAGTTCAACCGCCAGGAAGGAATGATTCACACGGAGGCACAGAGAACACGGAGGAAGGGAAAGAAAATCCAATGGACGGGATTTATTGATGTGAGAACCAATCTTTTTTGCGAATGCTTTTTCATCCCTTATTCTCCGTGAACTCCGCACCTCCGTGTGAGACTCCGATGGTTTTGTTTCAGGGAGGCTGAACTGTTACGGGAAAATCAAACTATGGAATTCTACCTGGTTTAACAAAATCTTCCATTCTGTTCAATTCTATTGACAAACGGAAACGGCATGGTCTATAATGTTTTCCCAGGGGGAAATATGGATTCGCAGAATGCCGGCATCCTGCCCGAGGTTTCGTGTCCACAGGCTACCGAGACTGCGGGGGCAGACTTTTCGAACATTCGTCTTCTTTACGTCGAAGACGATAACAACACCCGGGATATCCTCGTCCTTTCCCTCCGTCATTTTTTCCAGGAGATCCACCTCGCTTCAAACGGCGAGGAAGGATTGGAAATTTTCGACCGGATTCATCCGGACATCGTCATCTCCGACCTCCGCATGCCGGGCATGAGCGGTCTTGAAATGACCCGCAAGATCCGCGAGAAAAACGCCACGGTCCCCGTAATCGTCACCACCGCCTATTCCGACCTCGAAGTGCTGATCGAAGCCGTCGAGGCCGGCATCGTCCATTATCTGATCAAACCCGTCTATATCCAGGATTTGCTGGAATCCGTCAAGAAAAGCCTCAGACTCAAATAGACTTTGTCCTGTGCAGGCAGCCTGTCGCGTGCAGTCATTGCACCACTGCTATGGGGCATATGTGTCCTCCGCGGAAAAACCACTTAGCAGTGCAAATTTCCGACAATCACTGTGCGATTATTTTGCCCTCTGAATAAATCGGGTCTTGTTTCCCTTTCTCTGAACATTCCTTTGTCAACTCCTCAACCCTTTTCCAAAAAATCCGATACCTTCCCATGAACAAGGATGTTCAAACCGGCACCAAGGAGGGTGATTATGGAAGACCTGGTGAAAGGCTACCTGGAAAACTTCCGCGAACTGCTGCGCAGGGAAGCGGAACTGGTCAAGTCGATCCTCGGCCTCGAAGAGGAGAAGTACGACGCCCTGAAACAGGTAAACGTGAAGGATCTGTTGTCGATCAATTCCCGGGAGGAAGATCTCCTCCAGTTTATGGACGGCGTGGAGCGCCAGCGCAAGGAACTCCTTCTTCTTCTCGCCCGCGCCTTCGGGTTCGAGCCGGAGAACACGCTTTCGCAGATGCTCGCGAATGTTCCGGACGATCCCTTCGCCGTTCTCAAGAACGAGCTCCTCGCGCTCCGGGAAGAGATCAAGAGCAGTTCGTCCAAGCTCCAGGTCACGATGAAGGAAAACTCGGGAATGGTCAAGGCGAACCTCGAGATCATCAACCTCACGCTTCAGTTCGCCAACCGCCATGCGATCAAGGAAACATACGATTACCGCAGCCGCCGAGGAGCCCGCGAGAACATCACGATCATCAACCAGATCGCGTAGGCCGCTCCCAGCCGTCTCCGGTTTGTGACGACAGGATGTCAGCCTTTCGTGCAAGCCAGGATAACGGTAGCGAGGTCGCGGCACCTGCACCCCCTGTGCAATGCGGTCTGCCTGGTTGCTATACGGATAGACAAGTACGCGACGATTGTTATTGCCCAAGGAGATATTTATGATGTCCACCTTCAGCGGGATAGAAGTCGGCAAGAAGGGCCTTCAGGCCAACAACACCGGCATTTCCACGATCGGCCACAACCTCTCCAACGTGGAGACCGAGGGCTACACCCGGCAGAAGGTCAACCTCACCGCTTCCGAGCCGATATACGAGCCCTCCGCCAACCGCGTGGAGACGCCGGGGCAGATCGGACAGGGTGTCGTGGTGGAGGACATCGAGCGCGTCCGCGACCAGGCTATCGACGACCGCATCATGATGGAAAAAGGCGGCCTCGGGTACTGGAAAACCAAGCAGGATTTCCTGCACCAGGTGGAGCGCATCTTCAACGATCCCAATTCCCCCAACATCCGCACGGCGCTGGACGCCTACTGGGAGTCCTGGCAGAAGGTCGCATCCAACCCGACGGAGCGCGCCGCCCGAGAGGAACTCGTCGAACGCACCAAGTCCCTCACCGATCTCGTCAACCACGACTTCGTCTCGCTCAACGACCTCCGGGGAAAGGCCGACGCCCTCGTGCAGCAACGCGTGAACGAGGTCGACAACATGGCCGACGAGATCGCCACGCTCAACGTGCAGATCGTCAAGAGCGAGTCCCTCGGCGACCAGCCCAACGACCTTTACGACAAGCGCGACCTCCTCGTGGACAAGCTCTCCAAAATCGTGGATATCCGCGTGGAGCGCACCAACAAGCATGAGCTGCTCGTGTGGATCGGCAGCGAAAACCTCGTGCAGGGCGGCCTCGTGAACAGGCTGAAGGCCGTCGGCAGCCCGCAGAACGAAGGTCTCTCGGACGTGGTTTGGGAATCGAGCGGCCGCCTCCTCAAGTACGGCCAGGGCGAACTCGCCGGACTCGTCTCCGCCCGCGACCACGATGTGAAAGGCTCCATCGACAACCTCGACAGCCTCGCGCAGAACATCATGGACTCGACGAACGAAGTCCACCGGGACGGCTTCGGACTCAACCTGAAGACCAACCGGAACTTCTTCAAGGAAAATAGAATGTCGCCCTACGCCACCGGCGACTGGGATTTCGCGGGAACGGGGAATCCCGACGGAACGGCCGTATTCAAGGTTTCCGGAAGCCAGGTACTCAAGAACGACACCGTGGCGGGATCGAGCGGCTTCATGAATTTCGGCCCCATGAAACCGGGCGATCCGGATGTCACCGTCGCCTACAAGACCACCGACACGATCAAGGACATAATCGATCGCGTGAACCAGTCCGACGCCGGCGTCGCGGCCTACCTCAACCAGCGCGGCCAGCTCACATTGAAGGCGAAGATGCCGGAAGATCCCCGTTACCCGGAATTCGTCATCCGTCACGTCGAGGATTCCGGCAACCTGCTCGTCGGAGTGGCCGGCGTACTGAACGCGAGCGGAGCGCAGGGAGCTTTCGACTGGCGCAACCGCGGCGACGCGGGCAAATTCAACGTTCCCGACTACAACCTCGCGATGACGCCGCGCAAGCACCCGTCCGCGTGGATGCAGATCGACGACGCTATCGTCAGCGACCCGGACACCATCGCCGCCGCGGGCGGTTTCGACATCACCGGCGACGCCAAGCCCGACAAGATCAACGGCCTGGGCGACAACCGGAACGCGCTGACCATCGCCGAACTGCGGCACAAACCTGTGATGGTGGAAAGCCAGAGCGACTTCGGGCAGTTTTTCCAGTCGATGGTCGGTTCCGTCGGCACGAAGAGCGAAACCGCGAAGGTCCAGATGGACAAGGACCAGGCCGTCGTTGACAGCCTGGAAGGCCTCCGCAAACAGGTCTCCGGCGTCAACGTGGACGAGGAAATGACCAAGATGCTGATGTACCAGCACGGCTACAACGCAAGCGCCCGGCTCATCTCCACGATGGACAGCATGCTGCAGACGATCATCCGCATGGGCGCCTGATCCTGGAACGCGAACGCTCGATAGGGAGGTAATCCTGTGGAAGAATGGAAGGCCCTGATGGAAAAGCTCGACGAGAAGACCCGCAACTGGTATTTCGCCGGCGAGAAGGATTCCGGAGAGGACAGCGAAGATACGTTCAACTGTTTGTGATTTGAAAACCGACGGCTTCGACAGGCTCAGCCACCGTGAAAATGTCTGATTTGAAATGATGCGGCACAGATTCGCACTGAGCTTGTCGAAGTGACGCCGAAACCACCCGGTTGCCCGGCCACACCGCCCGGTAACCTGCAGCCATGGAGGAACTTATGATCGGACGCGTTACCCAGGGATATATGGTCAGCGACTTCAACTCCACGCTGCGCTCGCGGGAGGAAGAACTCAACCGCGTCCAGAAACAACTGGCGAGCGGCTACCGCATCGACCTTCCGAGCGACGATCCGGTGGGAACGGTCAATTACATGGCTTACGACAGCCGTCTCTCCGAGATTTCCACCTATCAGTCGATCGTGGATTCCGCTCAGTCCAAACTCAAAACGACCGACGGCACGCTGGACTCGGCCACCTCGGTTCTCCAGCGGATGCGCGAGATCGCCGTCCAGGGCGCGAACGGCACCTACACCAAGGACGAGCGGGAGAAAATGGCTGTCGAAGTGGACCAGCTCCTCCGGGAACTCCATTCGCTGTCCAACACCCGCTATAAGAACGACGCCCTTTTCGGCGGCACGATGACCGACGACAATCCCTTCGCGGCGCAGTTCCGCACCGACGACAAGACCGGCATCGAGTTCATGGAGAGCGTCCGCTACATCGGCAACAACCAGACCCAGGAAACCGAAGTGGACCGGGACGAGCGCATCACGAGCGGCCAGCCGGGCAACCAGGTCTTCTGGGCCGATCAGATGATCGTTCAGGCCACCATCAATTCCTCGGCCTATGTCGCGCCGAAGGACTCGAAGATCAGCGTGGACGGCGTGGAGATCGGGATCAACGCCGGCGACTCGCTCGATGTGATCGCGCAGAAGATCAACAGTTCCGGCGCGGCCGTGAAGGCGAGTTTCGATACCCGCGACGGCTTCACCACCTTCATGGTGCAGGCCACGAGTCCTCACCAGATCGCGCTGCAGGACCTCGGCGGCGGAGCGGTCTTTCAGGACCTCGGTCTCGTCGACGACGGGATGAAAGTTCCCAACAACTACTCTCCCCAGGCCAAGGTTTTTACCGGCAGCATTTTCGACACGATGATCCAGTTCCGGCGCTCGCTGCAGTCCGACGATGTCTTCAAGATCGGCGGAACGGCTCTCGGGATGATCGACAAGTCGCTGGACAATCTTCTCAAGTACCGCGCCAACCTCGGCGCCGTCTCGGAACGGCTGGACATCGTCGCCAAACGCTTCTCGTCGGATCAGGTCTACCTCACCGAAGCCAAGGACAACGAAATCGGAACCGACATCCCGAAAGCGATGACCGAGATGAAGATGCTGGAATTTTCGCACGACGTGGCGCTCCAGATCGGCGCCCGCATCCTTCCGAGGACACTGCTGGACTTCCTGAGGTAATTCCGGAGTTTCATGGTACGAAAGGATAGGTTGAATTCTTCCGGATTCGCGAAGGAAAGGTTTGAGTCGACCAATACTGTTGAGTCGAATTTTCCGATCCGAGTGCTTTCGTCGGATTCGCAAAATCCTCGTTCACCATCAACTTTTTCAGGGAACTCCTTGGTTTGGAAAAATTGCAAGCGAAAAAACCTTCCCTCGATAAATTTGATACTTCCCCCGAAAAAATAGTATAATATCATGCCGAAGAAACGGAGGGTCCTGTGGAGACCATCAAGACCAAGGCCTATGGCGAAATCCGCGTCGAAGAAGATACGGTGATCACCTTCAAGCGGGAAATCCTCGGTTTCGAGGACAATCGCGAGTTTTACCTGATCGAAATGGGTGATTTGCCTAATTTCTACTGGCTGCAGTCACGCGAGAACGCGGATCTTGCGTTTATCGTCGTGGATCCCCGGATTTTCAAGGCCGATTACCGTCTGCAGATCGACGAAACGGACATGTCCCTGCTCGAAGTCTCGCCCGGTGCGGATTCGAAGCTCGTGGATTTCGCGATCGTGAACATCCCCGACGACGTCAACAAGATGACGATGAATCTTCTCGGTCCGATCGTCATCAATTCCGATAAACGCATCGCGATCCAGGCGATTTCGGTGAACGACGATTACGGAACCAAGGTGCCCGTTTTCATAATGGACGCCGCGCAGAAAGCGGTTTAGGGAGAAGTTTCGTGCTGGTGTTGTCCCGCAAGGAAGATGAATCGATCATCATCAACGATAACATCGAGATCAAGATCATCGGTGTCAAGCAGGACCAGGTGAAGATCGGCATCGTTGCGCCCCGGGACGTCAAGATCTACCGCAAGGAGATCTACGACGAAATCCAGCGGGAAAATCTCGCCGCTGCGTCCGCTTCGCCCGCGCTGGAGAAGCTCAAGAGCGTGATGCGGAAAACCGAAAGGCCGGAAGGGGAGTAATTCAATGGTTAGCCCGGAAAAGCTGTCCATGCTCAAATGCTACAACCAGGGACTCGAACTTTACCGCAACCGCCGCTTCTCCGAGGCCAAAACCCTCTTCCTGAAGTGTCTCGAAATCGTGCCCGACGACGGCCCCGCGAATATTTATGTCGAGCGCTGCGATGTTTTCATCCAGAACCCGCCTCCGGAAGACTGGGACGGCGTGTTCGTCATGACCACGAAATAACAGGAGGCTTCCCGATATGGCCACGAACCCGAACATCGATCCCTACCGCGATTACCCGACCACTACCACTCTTTCCGCCACCACGAACTTCGACGGCGTTATGCGCTTCAAGCAGTCCCTCCGCATCAACGGCGGCTACACCGGCAAGGTGGACGCGCAGGGTCTGCTGGTTCTCGGGCCGGAATCCAAGTTCCAGGGCGACATCGTCTGCGACGAGGTGATCATCGGCGGCGAAGTCGACGGCAATATTATGGCCCGCAAGCGTCTGGAGCTTCTCAATACCGCCAAGCTCAAAGGCGACATCCGCACCGCAAAACTGAAAATCGCCGACGGCGTAGTCTTCCAGGGCAAGTGCGAGATGATCGCGCCCCAGAAGTAAGCCGGCGCTTCCCAGTTCTTTCTTTGAAATCCGGAGGCGGCATGCGAGTGTCGCCTCTTTTTATTGCATAACGGACTGATGCTCAAGAAGAAAATCCGGAATTTCTCACGGAGTACACCAACGTTACGCAGGAAATCATCATTATTTTTCTTAAGATTTCTTGGTGATCTTCGATTCCTTCGCGAGAAAACAGTCCTTCCTGAAATACCGAACAATCCGAAGCCACATAAAACCGGAGAAGCAATATGTTGAAACGCGTCACCGCCGAACATTTCCGTACCGTCACCCGCGCCGAGGAATCCGCCGACCCGAAGGTGGAGAGCGCCGCCGCGGAGATCGTCGCCGACGTCCGCAGGAACGGCGACCGGGCGCTTCTCGCCTACACGAGAAAGTTCGACCGCGTGGAGGCACCGGATTTCCGTCTGGAAGTCTCCGCCGAAGAGATCGACGCCGGCGCCGAAGAAGCCGGAAAAAAGTACGCGGACGTTCTCCGCTTTTTCCTCAACGCCGCCGGAAATATCCGCGGCTTTCACGAACGTCAGCTCGACAGGGGTTTTCACTTCGAGAAGGACGGATGTTCTTACGGCCAGCTCGTGCGCCCCATTCCGAAGGCCGGTTTCTATGTGCCCGGCGGAAAGGCGTTCTATCCGTCCACTTTTCTGATGAACGTGATCCCCGCCAAAATCGCGGGCGTGCCCGAGATGGCCGTCACTTCTCCGCCGGACCGGCAGGGAAGGCTCAACCCGCTTCTCCTCGCGCTCGCGAAGGAACTGGGCGTGACGCGGCTGTTCAAGTGCGGCGGCGCTCAGGCCGTAGCGGCGCTCGCCTACGGCACCGAAACCGTCCCCGCGGTCTCCAAGATCACCGGGCCGGGCAACGCTTACGTCGCGGCGGCCAAGCGGCTCGTGATGGGAACGGTCGGCATCGACAGCATCGCCGGGCCGAGCGAGGTGGTCATCATCGCCGACAAAAGCGCCAATCCTGAGTGGATCGCAGCCGACCTCTTCGCCCAGGCCGAACACGACGGCAACAACACGGCGGTGCTCATCGCGACGTCTTCCGGCGTCTTCGACGCCGTGGAATCGGCCATCGCGAAGCTGCTTTCTTCGCAGCCGAGGCGGGAGATGATCGAGCAGTCGCTGGAGAAGCGTTCTTACGCCGTCGTTACGGAAAATCTCGACGAGGCCTTCGCCGTGTCCGACCGCATCGCGCCGGAGCACCTCCAGGTGATGCTCGATCTTCCCGACAGCGAAGCGCTTTCGCGCGTGCACAACGCGGGCGCGATTTTCCTCGGTACGCAGACACCCGTCGCGGTGGGCGATTACTACGCCGGCCCCAACCACGTCCTGCCGACGGCGGGAACGGCGGTGTTCAGTTCGCCGCTGGGAGTCTACGACTTCGTGAAGCGCACGAGCTTTGTCCGCCTTACGCCGGAGTATATGCGCGAGAAAGGCGGCGAAATCGCCTCGATGGCCGACTTTGAAGGACTGCACTCGCACGCGCTCTCGGCGCGGATGAGAGCGGCCGGCAAGGATTGACCAGTGATCGCCGATTGAACAGCGAGAAGGGCCGTCCATACGCGGACGACCCTTCAGGTATTACGATTCTGCACCGGTTTTAATCCCCTTCGCCTTCTCGGCGATCCAATTTGACTTTACTCAATAAAGCCTCCTTATCCGGAAATCCGGATCTTACTTCATTGCCATTTTCATGGCTTCGGCGTAATTGTCCTCCGCCTGCTTCCAGTTGACCACGTTCCAGAAAGCCGCGAGGTAGTCCGGCCTGCGGTTCTGGTAATTCAGATAGTAAGCGTGTTCCCAGACGTCCACCCCGAGGACCGGGATTTTCCCTTCCGCCAGCGGGCTGTCCTGGTTGGGCGTGGAATGCACGACGAGCGCGCCCGCCGCGTCCACCGAAAGCCAGCCCCAGCCCGAACCGAAGCGTTTCGCCGCCGAACCCTCGAATTCCTTCTGAAAAACGGCGAACGATCCGAACTTCGCATTCAGGGCTTCGAGGAAAATTCCCGAGGGGGAAGGGCCTCCCGCAGGCGCCATCGCCTTCCAGAAGAAGGAATGGTTGAGATGCCCGCCGCCGTGGTTGCGAACGGCCTCGCGGATATCCTCCGGAACGTTCTCCAGCTTCGCCACCAGCTCTTCGAGCGGCTTCTCGAAAAGCTCCGGATGCTTGTCCAGAGCGGCGTTCAGGTTGGTAACGTAGGCCGCATGGTGCTTGTCATGGTGAATTTCCATCGTGCGGGCGTCGATATAGGGTTCCAATGCGTTGAAAGCGTAGGAGAGAGCGGGAACTTCATACTTTGCCATAAAAGCCTCCTGTGATTTTTACTGGTCGGAGACCAGTAGGAGAATTTATATAATGATACCATTTTAGTCAAGTTATAGGCGAAATTTTTTCCCGTTTTCGTTTCCCCCATGAGGATGAACGCAGTGACAGGAAACTCCGGCAACGGTTCCGACTCCCATACAGTCGACGATCGGCATGCCGACCTGTCCCTCGACAGACGCTTCTGACCCCGAAGTTTGATTTTCCGGCAACGGGGTGTTATGATACATCAGGAATAATATCCGAGAGGTTATCATGCCAACCATTTCCATGTTTTTTGGCATCGTCATCCGGATGTACCTTGTTAGCAAAGAACATGAATCCGCACATTTTCATGCATTCTATCAGGATTTCAAAGCCATTTTCAGCATCGATACTTGCGAGATGCCGGAAGGTGACCTTCCGAAAAAACAGAGAAAGTTGGTTGAAGCTTGGGCGGAACTGAATCGGGATGAATTGCAGGCTGACTGGAAGCTGGCCCAGAATGACGAATTGCCTTTCAACATAGATCCTTTGAAATAGAGGGGGAAGATTTTATATGTATTTTTCATTGAAAGAAGTTCAACCTCTCCCGGATTACCGGTTGCTTCTGACTTTTGAAAACTCCGAGCATCGGATTTTCGATATGAGCCCCTATTTGACTCGCGGAATTTTTCGTGAATTATCGGATAATCGAATGTCCCAGTCCGTCCGGATATCTTTTGATACAGTAGAGTGGGCGAACGGAGCGGATATGGACCCGGAAACTCTTTATCTGGAAAGCGAAAATGCAAATGATTCAGTGAAAAATAGCAATTACTCCGAATGCCGAAAATCTCTTTCGCCGGATAAGATTGTCCGGGAACTCAACTGAATCAGCGTTCGGCAAAGAGTAGTTTTCGGTATGCAGCCTGATTCTTTCCTCTCACTCTTCCACCCGCTCGTGCGGGAGTGGTTCGCCGGACACGTCGGTACTCCCACGGACGTGCAGACGCAAGCGTGGAGCGCCATCGCGAAGGGGAAGCACGTCCTCGTCACCGCGCCGACGGGATGCGGGAAAACCCTCGCGGCCTTCCTCTACGCAATCGACCGGCTCGTCACAGGCGCGTGGATAAACGGCGAGACGCGCGTGCTCTACGTTTCGCCGCTCCGGGCGCTGAACAACGACGTGCGGAAAAACCTCCTCGGTCCGCTCGCGGGCATCGAAGCGGCGTTCGCGGAAGCGGGCGTGCCGTTTCCCTCGGTGCGCGTAATGACGAGAAGTTCCGACACCGAGCAGTCCGAACGCCGCCGCATGCTGCGCCGCCCGCCCGAGATTCTCATCACCACTCCCGAGAGTTTGAACATTCTCGTCACGTCGCGACAGGGTAGGGACATCCTCGGCGGGCTTTCCACCGTGATCCTCGACGAGGTGCACGCCCTCGCTGGCGGAAAGCGCGGCACGCATCTGATGACCGCCGTGGAGCGCCTCACGCTCCTGTCGGGCGAATTCCAGCGCATCGCGCTTTCCGCCACCGTGGAGCCGCCCGAAGCCGTCGCGGCCTTCGTCGGCGGATACCGGCTCGGAAGCGACGGCGGAACGGCGACTTACGAAGCGCGGAAGCTGGAAATCATCCGCAGCGACGCCGCCAAAACCTACGACCTTCGCGTGCGCTTCCCCGCGCCGGAGGAACTGCCGGGCGCCTCTAATACCCGCCCTTCCGGGGCGGCAGGAATGCGCCACAGGGCCAATGAGGAAGTAAATTCCAACAAAAGCATAGATCAGGAAGCTGCCTTTCCGAAGGCCGAAGGCGAGGACTCGAGCTTTCTCGAAGCCCTCGCCGGGCGGCTTCTGCCGGAGATCATAGCGCGCCGCTCCACGCTGGTGTTCGCCAACAGCCGGCGGCAAAGCGAGAAGTTCGCCCGGTTGCTCAACGAAAAGGCCCAAGAAAACGTCGCCTGGCCGCACCACGGCAGTATTTCGCGCGAGCTGCGCCTCGCCGTCGAGGAAAAAATGAAGTCCGGGGAGCTTCCCGCCATCGTCGCCACCAATTCGCTCGAACTCGGCATCGACATCGGCGCGCTGGACAGCGTGGAACTTCTCTCCACTCCCCCGTCGGTGGCGTCGAGCATCCAACGCCTCGGGAGGGCGGGCCACGGCGTGGGCGAGGTTTCCCGGGGCGCGATTCATCCCCTCCACGGCCTCGACCTCGTCAAGGCGGCCGTTACCGTGAAGGCCGTCGCCGAGCGCGCCGTGGAACCGGTCCGCATCGTGGACTGTCCGCTGGACGTACTTGCCCAGGTAATCCTCGCGATGACGGTGCCCGAGGAATGGAGTCTGGACGGACTTTTTGACTTCATCCGTACCGCGTCGCCCTTCCATGAACTGCCCCGCACGCTCTTCGACCTCGTGATCGAGATGCTCGCCGGGCGCTACGCGGGTACACGCATGCGCGAGCTCCGGCCGCGCCTGTCGGTGGATCGTCTCGAAGGCAAGGCCCGCGCGAAGGACGGCGCGATGTACCTGTTGTCCGTCTCGGGCGGCACTATCCCGGACCGCGGCTATTTCGACCTCCGCATGGAAGGTTCTCTCGCCAAAATCGGCGAACTCGACGAGGAGTTCGTGTGGGAGCGGCAGATCGGCGACACCTTTGCCCTCGGCGCGCAGGTCTGGAAGATCAGGCGGATCGGTGCGGCCGACGTGGAGGTCTCTCCCGCCGAGGGTCGCCCCGGCATCATTCCGTTCTGGCGGGCCGAGGAGATGGACCGTCCCTTCGCCTTCTCGGAGCGCATCGGAAAATTCCTCGCGGAAGCGGAAGCCGGCCTCGACAATCCCGCTTTCCGAGAAAAGCTTCTCGCCGAATTCCGGATGGAAGAGACCGCCGCAGACGCGATGCTTTCCTTCCTCCGGCTCGAACGCGACGCACTTTCCGGAAAACTGCCGCACCGCCATCGACTGGTGATCGAGCGGATTGAAGGTGCGCAGGGCAAGCAGGATGCGCTTCAGTGCGTGCTCCACACCCTCTGGGGCGGAAGGGTCAACCGTCCCTTCGCCTTTGCGCTCTCCGAAGCATGGGAACAGAAGTACGGGTATCCGCTCGAAACATTCGCTACCGACGACGCGATTCTTCTGATGCTTCCGCACGACTTCGGCCCCGAGGACGCGCTGTCTCTCCTCGCGCCGGATAACGTGATCCCGCTCCTCCGAAAGAAGCTCGAGAAGACGGGATACTTCGGCGCGCGTTTCCGCGAAAACGGCGGACGGGCTCTTCTCCTGCCGCGTCCCGGCATCGGAAGGCGCATGCCGCTGTGGATCAACCGCCTCCGGGCGAAAAAACTCATGGAAGCGGTGCTGCGCTTCGAGGACTTCCCGATCCTCCTGGAAACCTGGCGCGAGATCCTCCAGGACGACTACGATCTCCATTCCCTCAATCTCGTGCTCTCGGAACTCCGCGACGGAGTGATCGAGGTAACCGAGGTCGTCACGAAATCCCCTTCGCCCTTCTGTTCCGGCGTCGTTTTCCAGCAGACCAATAAGTATATGTACGAGGACGACACGCCGAACGCGGGAAAAACCTCGCGCCTGTCCGACTCCCTCTTCCGCGAGCTGATGAAGGGAGGGAATCTCCGTCCGCGCCTGCCCGGCGAAATCGTCGCCGCGCTGGAAGCCAAGCTGCAGAGGACCGCACCGGGATACACCCCCGACTCGGGAAACGAGCTTTTGGATTTTCTCAAGGAGCGTATCGCCGTCCCGCTTTCCGAGTGGAACGCGCTTCTCGCCGCCTGCGTCCGCGACCACGGGAAGGAAGCTGCTTTGTGGGAAGCCGCCATCACAACGAAGACGGAGATACTTCATGAAAACGGGATGCGGGAAGCGTTGATGGCTGCGAGGGAGAACCTTCCGCGTCTGCGGAAAGCCCTCATGGAAAGGGGAGATGAATCCCTCCTCGCCTCGCTCCTCTGCGAATGGCTGACGTTTTACGGTCCCCGTTCCCCGGACTTCGCCGCCAAGGCCTTCGGACTGGAAAAAACGCGGCTGGAATCCGTTCTACCGGGTTCCGTCGAAGAAGGTATCCTTCTCTTCGACCGTTTTACCGAGGGCGGAGAAGAGAGCGAGTATTGCGATACCCAGAACGCCGAGCGTCTCTACCGCATGCTCCGCGAAAGCCGCAGGGAAAGCTTTCCCGTCCAGCCCCTCTCGCGGCTGCCGCTATTTCTAGCGAACTGGCAGAACCTCGCGCCGCGCGGAAACGGCATGGAAGCCCTGCGCACTTCTCTCGAAAAGCTCTTCGGGCGTCCGGAGATCGCCGGCGAATGGGAGGAATCGGTGCTCCCCGCCCGCGTAGAACCGTATTACCCCGCGTGGATGGACAGCCTCGTTCAGGAAAGCGGCCTTGCGTGGTTCGGCTGCGGCGATGGGAAAACCGCCTTCGCTTTTCCCGAGGACTTCCGTCTCTACCGCGAGAAATCCTCGACTGTCGCGAGGGATGAAGCGGGAAAGCTCATCCCCGGCGCTTTTGGAAAGTACGGCCTTTTCGACATCGCCAAACACCGGGGATTGTCCACTGCAGAGACCCACGAAGCCCTCTGGAAACTCGCCTGGGCTGGCGAGGTATCATGCGATTCCTTTGCGGCCCTCCGCAAAGGCGTAGAAAGGGGATTCCAACCCTCCCGCGCAGAGGACTCCCAGGCCCTTTCCCGCTGGGCGAGAACGCGCAGCCTGACGGGCGGGTGGTACCTTCTGCCCGAAGTCGAAAGCATCGTCGATCCGCTGGAAGCCGCGGAACTGGAACGGGAGCGCGCCCGCGCCCTGTTACAGCGATTCGGCGTGGTATTCCGGGACCTTTCGTTTCCCGAGCTTCCCCCGCTCCAGTGGCGGCGGGTATTCCGCGCGCTCCGGCTGCTGGAACTCGCGGGCGAGTGCGTTTCCGGCCGCTTCTTCGACGGAGCGCCGGGGCCGCAGTTCGCCCTGCCGCAGGCGCTCCGCTCCCTCCGCACAGGCCTTCCCGCGGACACCGCGTGGTTCCATTCCGCGACGGATCCCGCTTCGCTCTGTGGCATCAAGTTCGAGAACGCTCCGTGGTCCCTTCCCCGCCGCGCGGTCGGAAACTGGGTGGCCTGGCTGGGCGAAACCCCTGTCGTGTCGGTGCTGAAGGGCGGAAAGTCGCTCGCCTTCCATTTGCCGCCGGGAGATTTCCGCATTCCTTCGGCTTCCGCCCTCTTCCGGACGCTTCTTGCGCGGGAGTTCCGCCCGCTCGCGCGGTTGTCGGTGGAAACCGTGAACAACGAAAATGCGCAAAGGACGCCCTACGCGGAAGACCTTTCAAAACTCGGTTTCGTGCCGACACACAAGGGTTTCGAATTGTTCAGGAGATACTGACTCGATCTTCCGGCAAAATCTGCCGCTCAATCCGGGGGGGGATAAAGAACATCTTTATTATTCCGGCTGAAGCCTGCCACCCCCGGGTAAAATATCCTTGGAATTTTTCATGATCCGGTGAAATTACTTTCCGGACCATTTTAGCCTCTCCTCTACCGTCGTTTATGTGAATTCTCAGGTAATGGAGACCGAACGAGGGTAAATTTGAAGTCGGGGTTACTGTAGCATGTCATGTAGAGAGGTCCGGCAAAATATTTGACAGGAAGTCTTGGAATGATTAGAATAAGTGGTTGTCTGTTGAGCGAATCCCCATTTTTCCGAATAACAGACTCAACCGGGAACTATCGGATGAGGATGACATCGGCTTCCCCGGCGTTCCCGTGAAAAGGCAATATCTTGTCTGCTATCAGCTCGTTTACCCTTATAACTCCAACCGGTAAAACTCTATTCAGGAGAAATATTATGGCTGAAAGAACGGTTACAGGTATTGCTGCTTTCATAATTACGCTGATGATGCTTCTCGGATCTTCCTGCGGCGGCGCCAAGTCTTCCTTCGAAGGTCGGATGGAAACCGTCGTCGGCAACGTGAAATTATCGGGAAAACCGGCTAAACCGGACGAAAGACTGACCGTCGGAAGCGAAGTTTTGACCGGTCCCAATTCCTTTTGCGATATCGTTTTCGGTGGGAAGAACATCATCCGGGTGATGGAAAAAAGCGATGTCATTTTCAAAATAACCGAGTTCACCAGAATACTGAATGTCAAACAGGGCGGTCTGGAAAGCGTTCTGCGCAATCTGAAATCGGCGAAAAATAATTCCAACGACTCTTTTCAGGTTGAGTCCAGTACGGCCGTCGCCTCGGTTCGCGGGACCACCTTTTACGTGATGGTGGACGCCAGTTCCAACACCTCCATCTGCGCATGCAACGGAGTGGTGGACATGGGAAGCCCCGTCGATACCAACCGGTTGCGGGTCGAATCCGTCCACCATACGGGTTTTTATTTTACCCGTACCACCAACGGGTACCAGCATCAAGCCGTGAATATCAATCCGAAGGACGACACGGAAATGAAGAAGCTGGCCGGTCACAACGATGCCGAACTCGAAGAATTGGCAGCTAAAATCGGCGAAAAGATCGATTGGACCAAGGTGGACAGGCACGAAAAGTAATAAATTTCCCGGTCATGAAATCCAGATAATTTTTCCCGAAATCGGGAAACAACGATACTGTTGTTTCCCGGTAGCAACCCGGTATCCTTTATCGCTTCGCCGCCATGTCGTTACGGCGGAAACCCCGGAAGAAAATTCCAGTCCGGGAAAAATGAAACGACAAACATGTTGATTTGAGAAGTGCCCCTAGAGAAACAACAGCGCGGTTCCTCCGAAGGCGATCAAAGCCCCCAGAATTTCCGGAAACCCGACCTTCCTTTTCCAGATCAGGATGGAAGGCGCGATGATCAATACCGGCGACAGGGAGGAAATTGTGGACACGATCCCGGCGGGCGCTTTCTGCAAAGCGAAAAGCAGGCAGCCGACGCCGGCGAAGGGGCCGAAAACGGACCCGATCGCGATCAACCGGAGAGATCTCGGGTCACGGACGGAAGAGATCACCTCGTCCGATTTGCCGGTCAAAAAGGCGAGAACAATGAACCCGACCGCCGCCGCGAAAACCCGGACCTGAGTGGCGCCGATCGCGGAAACTCCCGCTGCTCCGGTTTTGGTCAGTATGGTCCCTGCGGCCATGGCGACCGCGGAGAAGATTCCGAAAACGATGCCTTTCCGGTAATGTTCCCGACGGAACGGCGCTTTGTCTCTATCCGTCTTGCCGGCTTCGGCGTCCGGTTTACCTGCGATCACCGTCAACGAGATGCCGGCCATGGCTAGGACGATCCCCAGGATGCTCCACTTTCCGAGCGCCTCGCCGAAAAAGAACCGGGAAGCGACCGCCGTGAGGGGAACGGAGGCGGACATGAGCAGCATTCCCATCCGGGAGCCGATCAGCAGATAGGCGTTGAAAAGAAAATAATCCCCGATCACGAAGCCGACGATTCCCGAAGCGCTCATAAAAATCCAGCAATTCGGGGGTAGACCTGCGGGCAAAAAGCGCCGGTAAACGATGAAGGAAAGAACGCCGAGGTAAAGCGTCGCAAAAATGACTTTCAGCGTATTGACGGCCATCACTCCGGCCCGGCGGGAGGCGGACTCGAAGACCATGGCTCCGGCGGTCCATGAAACGGCCGTTCCCAAGGCCGCAAATTCGCCGATTTTCGGGATAAAGCCCGTGAAACTCACCACTCGATCCAGAACCCGATGCTGGGAATGATTCCCAGAAGCGCCTTCTGCTCCCTGCGGGTAGTGTAATCCTGGCTGTAGGAGTAGCCCGTCACCTGCAGATCGTTGTAAATGTCCTGGGCCTCGACATAAAGTCCGTACGGGATATTGAACAGGTCGCCCCGGTTTTCCACCTTGAGGTCCAGCGTATGGTAGGCGGGAAGATTGGACGAATTGTAAACGCCGAAAATCGGCGTATAAATCGTGTTGGTCCCCTTGTTGGTCGAAGTAGCTCCGACGACCGGCGTGTAGGGACTTCCCGCCTGCAGGTTGAATCCCGCCGTTACCGTCCAGTTCTTGTTGATCTGCCAGATCGCGGTGATGTCCAGTTTGTAGTTCATCCCGTCGTCGCCGACGTACCATTGGTTGGTCGGGTACATGGGTGAATTCTTCGATAGGTTGGTCGGGCTTTCGTCATTGTACTGCCGGACGTAGTCCCCTCCCAATCCGATCCAGCCATGGACCGGCAAATCACCCGCCCTCTGTGTCCATACCAGTTCGTATCCGTAAACGTTCTTCAGCCCGCTGGTAGTGACGTAAGTCGTCTGGCTGTTGGTATTCTCCTCGATATCGTTGATATAATCCTTGTAATAGACCTCGGCGGTCAACAGCGCGGAAGGGATGACTTTCCATTGACTCCCCAGAACGTACTGGTAGCAGCCGGGAACGGGAACGTCGCTCCGGTTGGTTTCCAGCGAAGAGAGAATCACCGGGTCCGTGGGAAACTGCGACATGTATCCCCAGGCGCCGTAAACCTTGCATTCCTTCAGAAGTTCGTACTGGACGGTAATCCGGGGATCCAGGCTGAAAGCGTTGTCGAAATCGTAGTAGTTCAGACGGAGACCGCCCAGTACCGACACCCGGTTATCGAACAGCGACGCTTCGTCCTCCATGAAGGCGGAATACACCCCCAGCTTTCCCTCGAAACCCGAATCCAGGCTGGACGTTCTGCCCGTCAGCGTGTTCGTGTTGGTGGACGACTGGTTGAAGACATTGGTGTAATTGAGATCCGGATAGATCAGGGCTTCGACGCCCGGCCGGAAAACGTTGTCCGGAAATAATCCGATATTGAACATCGCCTTGTAGCGGAGGTTGTTTTCCCAGGAATTCTCGTAGGAACTGATGGAATTGGAAGATGTATCGGTACTGTTGGAAAAATAGAGCTCCTGGTGAGCGTAGCTGTAAGTTCCCTGGACAAACTGCTCCAGCGAGAGATTATTTTCGAAGATATGCTTCCAGTGCAGATCCAGGGAGGCTTCGGGGTTGGAATTCTCCGCGGACACCGAGAGGTTCATGGCTGCCGACCGGAAACCCGTCCCGCCGTTGCTGTTACTGTTGGAACCGACAAAATAGACCTTCGTCGGTTCATCGGAATAAAACCAGGTCAATTCCATCAGATCGTTCTTGTCCTTGTACTGCACTTTTCCCTGCGAATCCAGGTAATAAGGCAGGGAAACGGTGGTGGTGTCGACTCCGGGAGCGATCACGTTGAGCAGCAACATTCCGACCAGATCGTACTGGGTTCTCCGGATGCCTCCGACGAAGCTCCACTTCCCGTCCGCGGTGGCTCCGTCCAGGGTCAGGTAGAGATTCAGGAGACCGAGGTTCAGTTTTCCATGGAACCCGTCCTTGCCGTCCACCATCCCGACGTCCAGTATGCTCGACATAGCCTGTCCGTAGCGCGGAGGAACCACGCCCTTGTAAAGGGCCAACTGATCCACGAGCTCGTCGATGAAAACCGAATCCGGAAAAATCGTATGATAGGGATGATCGATCAGCATTCCGTCCAGAAGGGCCAAGTTCTCCAGACCGGAGCCTCCGCGCACGGAGAATCCGCTGGCGTCCCGGTCCTTGCCGATCACCCCGCCGAGCCCGCCGCCGCTCACGCTCTGCACCCCGGGAAGCTGCGTGAGGATAGCCAGAGGATCCCCCGTGATCGAAGTGACTGCGTCCTGACGGGTTTCCTTATCGATGACATCCCTGGATACGGTGACTTTGTCCCGTTCCCCGACGACCTCCACTTCCCCGAGGGAGTAAGTGACATCCCGGGTCATGTAAAAGGTCACGCCGAGGTTCTGATCGCACTGCACCGCCCGGATTTCGGGAAGGTATCCGGATGAACGGACTTCCAGGTTATAGGTTCCCTTCTCCAGGTTTTCCAGCCGGTAATGACCGGATGAATTCACCTGAACCGCCTGGATGACATTCGTCCCGGATTTCAGAAGAACAAACGCCGTCGATACGGCTTCCTTGGTTTTCCGGTTGTAAACGTTCCCTTCAATCTGAAGACTGAAAGCCGGAACGGTGAGAAGGATGAAAAAAAACGACAACACATTTTTCCGGAACAGTCGAAAATGGATTCCCATATTTTTCCCTCGGGTTGTTTTTCTTCGGCGAACCGGTTACAACAGGCATTCAGTTTAAGATACGATATCATTATAGTCAAGGAAGGGAATACGCCCGGAAACCCGCTTCCGTATTGACGAAAGCGGGCTTCCCGTTTACAATAAATTACTGACCGATGGAATATCTTCAGGAGATATGGATGATGCACGATCCGGATTACCGCTATCCCGGCGACGATCTCGGGGAAATCTGGACCCCGGAATACACCTCCTTCAAGCTCTGGGCTCCGTCGGCGGAAGGCGTCACCCTGCTGCTGTTCGAAGATCCGCGCGCGGAAACGTCGAAACCGGTCCCGATGCGTCCGGACCCCGACGGAATCTGGCATGTCCGCGTCGACGGGAATCTCGACGGGAAATACTATCTTTACGAGATCATCCATCCCGCTTCCGGCGAGCGTCCCCGGAAGGTTATTCGCGTTCAGGACCCTTACGCGACGGGAAGCTCCGCGAATTCCGGCCGCTCGCTCGTTTACGACCCCCGCGGCACGGACCCCGAAGGTTGGGACCGGGATCGCTTCGTTCCACTCGCGAATCAGGTGGACGCCGTGCTCTACGAGCTCCACCTGCGCGATTTCACCATCAGTCGGACTTCCGGCGTTCCCGATGCCATCCGGGGAAGATACCTCGGGCTGACCGCAGCCGGAACCCGTTCGCCCTCCGGGGAAAAAACCGGCCTCGAACACCTCTCCGAACTCGGAATCACCCATGTTCACCTTCTGCCCGTTTTCGACTACGCCTTCGGCGACGAAACCGAGGAAACGAACCGCTATACCTGGTACAACTGGGGATACGACCCTGTCCTGTTTAACACGCCGGAGGGCTCTTACGCGAGTTCCGCCGACGGATCGGCCCGCCAGAGAGAGTTCAAACTCCTCGTGCAGGCGCTTCATGCGCGCGGAATCGGCGTCGTGCTGGACACTGTTTACAACCACACCGCCCAGACGGGGGACGGAGAATATTCCGTCTTCGACAAGGTCGTTCCCGGTTATTACTACCGTCGGAACCCCGACGGCAGCTATGCCAACGCCTCCGGCTGCGGAAACGAATTCGCGTCGGAACGTCCGATGGCGCGGAAGTTCATCGTGGATTCCATCCGCTACTGGATGCGGGAATACCATATCGACGGCTTCCGCTTCGATCTGTTGGGACTGATCGACCGGGAAACGATGCAGGAAATCAGGCGGGAAGCGAAAAAAATCAACCGGTCCGCGATCCTTTACGGCGAAGGGTGGAACATGGAGAAGGTGCTTCCCGAAGCGCTCATGATGACACAGGAGCACGTCGCAGGAACCGGAATCGCCGCCTTCAACGACGGCATCCGGGACAACCTGAAGGGCGACGCCTTCCGGGTCTCCGCAAAGGGTTTCATCCAGGGCGGGAAACCGGCCTACGGCGGAATGGAGCGCCTGATGAGAAACATCCGCGCTGTCAGCACCGGCCGCGAGAAGCATGACATTCCTATCGAAACGCCCGGCGAATGCGTCAACTATCTTTCCTGTCACGACAACCACTGCCTCTGGGACCGCCTCGCCGCAAGCGCGGAAGCGGCTTCAATCGAGGAACGCGCGGCGATGGCACGGCTGGGAATCGGAATCGTCCTGCTCTCGCAGGGCATTCCCTTCCTGCATGCGGGCGACGAATTTCTCCGCTCGAAATGCGGCGTGGAGAACAGCTTCAACAACAACCATCCGGGAGTCAACCCCGTCGACTGGACCCGCAAGGAGGAATATCGCCCCGTGTTCGACTTCGTGTGCGGCCTGATCGCGCTCCGGAAGGCGCACCCCGCCTTCCGGATGACCGACGCCGGAATGGTCGAGCACCATCTCGCCTTCATCCACGGCCTGCCGGAAGTGATCCTCGCCTTCCGTCTCCACGGCCATGCGAACGGCGACCCCTGGAAACAGATCCTCGCGGCCGCCAATTCCGGTGCGGAACCGTTCGAACTTCCCGCGAAGGGCGAATGGGAAATCGTTTGCGACGGAATCCGTTCGGGAACGGAACCCCTTCGGAAGGCGAAAGACATAATCGCGGTGCCTCCGCGTTCCCTCGTGGTCGCCCGGGAAGTTTGAATCTTCCCTGTCAGCGCGTCTTCAGCCGAGAAGCCATGTCGCGATGTAGATCCATTTCCCGGCGTCGACCGCGGGAGCCTGGAACGTCCATTTTCCGGGGAATCCCAGTTCCAGCGAAGCCGTCTCCAGGTGCCGCATAGCGATCCCGGCGTCCACCCTCTGTATGTGGATGTCTTTGAAGGCGCCGCTGTACAAGGGATCCTCGTCGATATAGAGGTGCCAGAGGTTCTTTTCCGCCACATGAATGAGACGCCATGGCTGTTTGTTCGATGCCGACGGCCCGACGCGCACGGCCTCCAGCACTTCGGAAAATTTCCCGAGTTTTTCCGCCGCCGCCGGGATCCGGGAATCTCCCTCGAAAAAGAGTTCCTTCGGAGCCTTTCGCGAACTCGCCCGGATGACCGTGCGGATGATGCGTTCCTTGATCGTCCGCTTCTCCGCCGCATAACCAACGGGCGTCACGCCGGGCAGGACTTCGTCCTGCGCCACGCCGAGCTTGTTTCCGAAGGTGCTTCGGGAAAGCGTTCCGCCGAGCCAGCATGTCCCGAGTCCGCGCGAGGTCGCCTCGAGGATTGCGCCCTCCATGCAGTACCCGAAGTCCTCCATATTGCCCGGCGCTTTCTTCACCGCGCCCGCGAGGTAGGTCCTCGCCCCGCGGATCATCGCGTAGGTGCCCAGCGACTTGAGCGTCTCGAAATCGCCCTCCGCCGCCTCGACGAGCCCGAACCGCACCGTATTGCCGAACGGCCCCGCCGCATGCGAGCGAGTGAAGGCGAGCAGACCTTCCCGGTCCGACTCTTCCACCCCGCGTTCCGCGTAGCCCCGCACCGAGATTCGTTTCCTGATCGCTTCCAGATTGACCGACATCGAAGCCTCCCTTCGAAAATTCATTTCTTCAGGCTGTCCCAGTACAACCCGAGCTGACCGCAGCCGGCGCGGATGTTGTCGCCCTTGGAGAGGCGGAAGACATAAGGAATTCCGTGACGCTTGAGAAGGGCCGTAAAACTGCGCACGTCGTTGTCCGTGGGACGGTCGAAGGGAGAACCGCTCACCGGATTGTAGAGGATCACGTTGACGATGTAGCGGAGGTCGAACATCAGGCGCTTGAGCTCCAGCACGTCCTCCTCGCCGTCGTTGATGCCGCGCAGCAGGACGTACTCGATGGTGACGCGGCGCCCGAAGGTCTTCTGGTAATCGCGCACGTTTTCCATCAACTCCGGAAGCTTCCATTTCTCGGCGATGGGCATCAGGTTGCGCCTCTTGTTCTGGTCGGCCGCGTGCAGGGACAGAGCGAGCCGGAGCTGCATTCCCTCCTCTGCGAGGCGCTTGATGTTGGAGGTAATGCCCGCCGTGGATATGGTGATGTGCCGCGCTCCCACGTTGAAGCCGCCGTTGAAGTTCAAGATACGGACGGCGTGGAGCACATTGTCGTAGTTGAGCAGAGGTTCCCCCATACCCATGAAAACGATGCTCGTGATATTGCGCCCGTTGGTGTCGGCGTCGGGACGGACTCCGCCCTTCCCGACGAGCCACCGTTCCGCCAGCATCGTCTGCGAGACGATTTCGCTCGCGGTGAGATCCCGGCGGAAGCCGAGCTTTCCCGTCGCGCAGAACGCACAGCCGAGCGCACAGCCCGCCTGGGACGACACGCAGAGCGTCACCCGTTTCGCTTCGCCCCCCTCGTCGGGATCGCTGTCGTCCTCCTGGTAGATGAGCACGCTCTCGATATACTGGCCGTCCTCGGTCTTGAAGAGGAACTTTACCGTTTCGCCGGAAGGGTCTTCGAGCACCTCAACCGTTTCAAGGTCGACGGTCTTCCATTCCGCCTTGAGTTCCGCGCGCCAAGCCTTCGGCAAATCGCTCATCTCGTCGAAATCGAAGACGGTCTTGCGGTAGATCCAGTTGAAAAGCTGGTAGGCCCGGTGGGCGGCCACCCTCCGGCTGACGAGTTCCTGTTTGAGGTCCTTGAAAGTGTAACCAAGCATTTTGAGCATTTTTTCTTCCTTTGCCGGTTTTCGGACCGGCCGCCGATTCAACATCCGGGAAGGAAATACCGAAAATCAGGGAAGCCACCGCAATCGGGGGAGCAACATGTCCGTTTTCGTACAAACCGTTCTGTTTCTCGCCTACAAGGCCGCCGAGGCTTCGGCGGGCTGGTGGCTGCTCGGGAATTTCGGTCTGCGTCACGAAATGCCGGTGAATCTCCTGTACATCGGATTCTCCGTTATCCAGTTCCTTTTCGTCCTATACTCGGCGGTTTCGCGCGGTAAAAACCGGAATGGAAACCCCGCCGCCGTCCGCTCCGCTCCGTCGGTCACGGCTCTTATCGGCTTCTCTATTCTCGTAGGGATCGCGTTCGCGCTCCGCGTCCAGGAAAACGGAATCGCGGTCCTTCTCATGATTCTCTCGGTCTTCACGCCCATCCTTTCGCTGTATGCCTTCCTGATGCAAACCGCATCCGGATTTCAGCTTCGACAGGCAACCACCGAAGTACCCGCTCCGGGATGGCTTTCCGGTCTGATCCTCGCGTTGATCGGCTTCGGCGTTCCCGCGGCGCTCGGTATCTACCTGTATTACCATTTCGTCCTGTTTCCGCAAAACCCGCTTCCCTCGAAGGTTCCGAACGAACTGCTTTATGGAATCCCGGTCCTCGCCGCAAATATCGCCGTGCAGGGGTTGATCGTCATCGCCCGGTTGTTCCGCCGTTCGTTTATGATCCGGCGGCTCGGCGGACAAATCCGCAGCCTGTCCATGAATACCGAAGTTTCCGCCATCCGCGACGAGGATGCCGAAGAGAGCGGGTATGTCCGCAGCGAGCTTCGACATCTACTGAAGCGCCTTACCGAGCAGAGGGCGAGCTCCATACTTCTCAACGGCTACGTTTCCGGGAAAATCCGGGCGGATTTCGCGAACAGCGACCTCAACCTCGCGGGAGCCAACCGAAACGCCACCGTTCTCGCCATCCGTTACCCGCTCCCGCTGGAATTGCGTTCCCCGGACCAGGTAATCCGCCTCGGAAACGCTATCGCCGGCATCGTGGGCGAATTCGCCTCCGAGTACGACGGGTACCCCGTTTTCGACGTTTCCCGGGCGATTATCGCCTTCGGGGTTCCGACTTACTTCGAGCACCAGAAGTACAATGCGCTCGAATGCGCACAGAAAATCGTATCCGAAATCGACAACTACGCGGCCGCCGAATCCCTGACTCTTTCATGCCGCATCGGCGTTTTCAGCGGAAATGTCGTCGCCGGAGCGGTCGCCCAACGCGGGCGAAACGAGCGGGAGATCGTCCTGACTGGCGAAGCCGTCGAAATGGCTTATTACCTCGCCGAAGCGTGCGAACCTGCGAAATGCCGCATCATGGCTTGTTCGAACACGGTGGAAAAGCTTCGCACGAAGTTTTACATCGACCGCAGTTTTCATTTGAAACTGCGCGGCGACGAGACCGCCCTCGTTCACGAAGTTCGGCCTTAGCTTCTTACCCGAGAAAATCGGAACTCTCTGCCTCGCCTTCGAAAACCGTCACGGCGTCGCCCGTCATCCGGACGCGGTTGTCCTCTCTCCAGTCGATGAACAAGTCTCCTCCGAGAAGATGGACCGTCACCCTGCGGTCCGCGAAACCGTTGAGTACGGCCGCGACCGCGCTCGCGCAAGTTCCCGTCCCGCACGCGAGGGTTTCGCCGGATCCCCGTTCCCAAACGCGCATCCGCAGTTCGTTTCTCGAAAGTACCTCAACGAATTCGACGTTTGTCCGACGCGGAAATATCGAAATCATGTTCTCCACCGGCCGACCGTACCTCGCGACGTCCAGGTCCTTCACTCCGGAGAGAAAAGTCACCGCGTGCGGATTGCCCATCGAAACGCATGTAAAAGCGAATTCCCTGCCTTCCGAGCGCAGGGTCAAGCGCGCGGCTCCGATTTCCGAGAGTTCCGCGTTCACGGGAACCTTCGCGGACTCCAAGATCGGCTCTCCCATATCCACTTCGATGCGCCAAGCGTCGCCGGTTTCTCCGGAGATACGGATAGGCTTGACACCCGCGAGCGTGTCGACCGCGAGATCCCTCTTTTCCGTAATCCCCTTCTCTACGGCGAAACGGGCGAGCTGACGGATGCCGTTTCCGCACATCTCGGATTCGCTGCCGTCGGCGTTGAACATCCGCATCGCGAGGTCGGCCTTCGCGGAGGGGGCCGCGAATATCAAACCGTCGCCGCCGATCCCGAAGTGCCGGTCGCTCATTCTCACGGCGAGCCGCTGGGCGATCTTCAGTATTTCCGGCTGACGGAAGGCGTCGATCAGTATATAATCATTGCCCAGGGCATGCATCTTGGTAAAATGAAAACGCATCGGCTTCTCCTGTCGCGATTCGATGTTACAAGGATAATTCAACGGAAGAACTTCGGCAAGTCAACGCCGCCGAATTTATACCGGAATGCGACCGTCCGGTATCATTCCATCCTGAAATGAAAAAGCGGCGGAGTCGCCTCCGCCGCTTCCGGTTGGTTGAGATTTTCAGGCGTTTTTGAGCGCTTCGGTCACGAGATTTTTCACCATCGCGCCGTCGGCCTTGCCTTTCACGCGAGCCATTACTTCTTTCATGAGCTTACCCATGTCGGAGGGAGCACCCGCGCCGGTTTCGGTCTTCGCCTGGAGGACGATCGCACGAACCTCATCCTCGGTCAGCATCGGGGGCTGAAGCTTCAGCAGGTATTCCAGTTCGGCGGTTTCCTTCTCGACCAGGTCGTTCCGGCCGCCTATGCGGAATTCCTCGATGACTTCACGCTTGCCCTTGATGCTTTTCTGCAGGTAAGCGAGCACGTCGCCGTCGTCCAGTTCCTTCTGCTTGTTGATTTTCTCGTACTTGAGTTCGGAGATCGCCATGTTGAGCACCGTGGACGCGAGCTTGTTCTGCGCTTTTCGCGCCTCGATATACTGCTTCTGCAGATCCTCGAACATACCCATGGTTCCCTCCCTGGTTTACCGCCTCGCGGCGGCCGCTTTCAGAACCGCTTAGATATAGCGGTTCATCTGGCGCATCTTGCGGATCTTCTTTTCGATCTTTCGCTTGACGGTGGAGATCTTCTTCTTGCGAGTTTCGGACGGTTTTTCAAAGAAGCGGTGCTTCTTTTCTTCTGTAAGTATTCCGTCTTTCTCGACTTCCTTCTTAAAGCGCTTGAGAGCGGCTTCAATGGGCTCGTTATCCCTGACGTCGACCAGGAGCATTCCAATCACCACCTTTTTTTGGATTCTTTCGTTTAGTTTCTTTCTATCCAATTCAACAAAGCGTATTCGATAACTTTTTCCCGCCGAGCAAGTGCAGATGAAGGTGAGAAACCATCATCCCGCTGTTTGCGCCGCAGTTGATGACCACCCGATACCCGCTTTCCCGGATTCCCAGTTTTTCTGCGACCGTCGATACCGCCGCAAAAAGCGAAGGATATACCTCCGGAGCCGCAGTATTCATCGTGTCGGTATGCGCCTTCGGGATAATCACCACATGAACGGGCGCCTGCGGGTTGATATCATGGAACGCCAGAACCGATTCATCCTCGTAAACAACGTTCGCGGAAATTTCCTTTCTCGCGATCCGGCAAAACAGGCAATCCGACATATATCCCCGGTAGAAAATATTGGATATCATTATACCATGCGAATCCGGTCCATGCAAATTTCTGCCCGGCAATTAATGATTCAAGGTAAGGTGTTTTTCGTGTGTTTTTGAGTCTTTCGTGGTTGATATTCGGATTCAGAAGCGAAAGAATGTGAAACATTCCATGAACTGCCCTGTAACATTATTCAGGGATTGAAGTTCCTTTTTTCCCAAATCCTTCTCCAAATGGAATGCAACGTTCCGCCAGCGGCCCGGTTCTCGCGGTCGTATTTCTGAAAATGAACGGTGATCCGGCCCTTTTCCGCGTCGAGATGCCGAGTTTGCGCGGGTCGGAGAGAAACACTATACGCTTTGTGTTCTCGACCGTCGGCGACTTCTACTTCCCTTCCTTGTCCAGAATGACATAGAATTGTCCCTTCCATGGATCTTCGATGACGATGAGCGAAATGTCCTTGTCGGTTTCCTGTTCCGCCAGAATACCGTTATCCGAGGCGGCCTCCGCCTGGTCGATGCTCCGGTAGCGATAAACCTCCTCGCCTTTCGAGTTGACGAGGAAAAGGGAATCTAGCTTGTCGTACTTTTTTTTAGCGATAAAGTTGGTACCGCAGAAGCGGAGAAATTCCGACTTCGGTTCCGCACCGCTGTATTCCTCGAAGGGCTGATCGGAAGCGGTCAGCCGCAGACTCGGCACACCTCCGCGCAGGGAGAAGTTCAGCGCTCCGTCGTCGCTGACGAGAAGCCCCTTGTACTGCGTACGTATGACCTGGCGCGTGGAAAGCTGAATGCGGAACACGCCCGAGGTGGAGGCGATAGCGACGTCCTCCGGGTTGGCGGAAATCTGGAGTTCTCCGTCGTTCAGCCATTCCTCGCGGATGTTGGTGAGGTGACTTTCCTTCGTCCAACTGTAGTCGGCAAGGCCGCTCTTGTCCAGGGCAGGGACGATCCAGATGCGGCTCCTGTCGTACAGTACGAGGTTCTGGGAGGACCAGGCCGCTCCCGAGATGTCTTTCACACCGCCGACATAATCGCCGGTGTCGGTGCGATAAACCGCCAGGGAGCGCTGTTCGCTCGCCCGGAAGATAACGGCAAGGTAGGCGCCGTTTTTCGAGAACATGGTCCCCTCGATGGCGTTGTCTCCCTCAGGAAAGGAGGCAAGAAGCGTGGTTTTGCCCGTCGGGAATTGGAAAAGCGCAAGGTGGTGCGCCGCGCCGCCATTGGTGGTGACGCCTTCAAGAAGCAGCATGTCGGATCGCGGGGAAAACCGGATCTCGGAAACCGGGGCACAGCGCTGAGCGGCCTCGGCGAAACGGTCCGCCACGCTGTATTTGCGGATCTTCCCGTCAACCCAGTAGTAGATGTAGTATTTTCCGCCTTCCGATGGAATACCCTGCGCGAGGACGGTCCTTTCTCTCATGTCGTCGAGGCGGCCGTCATAGACGCGCAGGTTGTCCTGGCGGGTCCAGCCTTTGATACCCCGGAAAGAAACGCGGCTGTATCCGTTTTCACGTTTCTCTTCCGTCACAAGGACTCCGGCGGGAAGACGGGCGACGGTCTTGCCGCCGGGCGTATCCGCCACGGAGGCTCCCCAGACCACGACGGTGGCGTCGGAGGCCCATACGGCTCCCGCGAGAAGAATCAGGATCAAAGCGGCGAGAAATCTATTCGCGCATGGTCTCATAACCGCACCCCTTCTTCAGGCATACGAGCTTGGTTCTGCCGGCTTCCTTCTGGAGGAAAAGCACGCTGCCGCAGGTCGGACATGATATCGGATTGTTCTCCTCTTCCGCCGGCTTCTGGTAGCTCGCGAAATCGCAGGCCGGGTAGGAAGAACAGCCGTAGAACACGCGGCCACGCCCCCCTTTCTTCTGGACGACGTAGCCGGTCTCGCACTGCGGACACTTCCCCAGCGGGATGGGCTTGGTATTCCGACATTCGGGCCAGCCTGTGCAGGCAAGGAACATTCCGTACTTGCCGAGCTTTTTAACCATAGACTTGCCGCAGACGTCGCAGACAATGTCCGTCTTCTCGTCGAAACTACCCTTGATGCTTTCGATGTTATCGTAGGCCTTCTTCAGGACGCCCTCGAATTCGGCGTAGAAATCCCTGACTGCCCCTTTCCATGATTTGTTGCCGTCCTCAACCTCGTCGAGCTCCTCTTCCATCTTCGCCGTGAAGTCCGTGTTGACGAGGGTGGGGAAGTTGTTGACCAGTAAACGGTTGACCGCCTTGCCGAGAACCGTCGGGACGAGGCTGCGCCCTTCCTTCTTGACGTAGAAACGCTTGGTGATGGTGAAGATCGTCGGAGCATAGGTGGAAGGTCTCCCGATACCGAGTTCTTCCATCACTTTGACGATCGAGGCGTCGGTATAGCGGGCGGGAGGTTCGGTGAACTTCTGGTCTTTCGTAATGGTGCCGAGTTCCAGCGCGTCGCCCGCGGCGATCGTGGCCGGAACTTCCTTTTCGCGGGCGGTCTTGCCGAGATCCCAGGCCTTCTGAAAACCGTCAAATGCGGTCTTCGTAGTCGTGGTGGTCAGGAGCAGGTTTCCGTTTTCGATTTCCACCGTGCGCTGATCGGTTTCGGCCGGACGCATCTGCGAGGAGACGAACCGCTTCCAGATGAGCGAGTACACCTTGTACTGTTCAGGCGTCAGGTAGCTCTTGATCTCGTCGGGATGATATTCCACATAGGACGGGCGTATGGCTTCATGCGCGTCCTGCGACGATTTCTTGTTGGAGTAGAAGTTGGGCTTCTCGGGCACATATTCCTTGCCGTACTTGTCGGCAATGTATCCTCGTACCTGATCCAAAGCCTGCGGAGAGATCCGGACGGAATCGGTTCGCATATAGGTGATCAGACCCGTGCGTCCGCTGCCGATCAGAACTCCCTCGTAAAGCTGCTGGGCGATCAGCATCGTCTTCATGGAAGGATAGCCGAGCATGTTGTTCGCCGTCTGCTGGAGGGTGGACGTAATGAACGGCGCCGAAGGATTGCGGCTGACGCGCTTGGTGCGAATATCCTTCACGGAGGACTTGCCCTTCCGAAGGGCCGTCTCGATCTCCTGTGCCTCGGCTGCGCTGCGGACCTCCGCTTTTTTACCGTTGATCTTCGCCAGTTCGGCTTCGAACTTCGTCTTGCCCTTGTGAAACTCGGCAGAGATGTCCCAGTATTCCATGGGAATGAACTTCTCGATTTCCGCCTCGCGTTCGCAGATGATGCGCAGAGCGACCGACTGGACGCGGCCGGCGGAGAGTTTGGACTTCACTTTCTTCCATAATAACGGCGAAAGCTGGTAGCCGAAAATGCGGTCAATGACTCGCCGGCCCTGCTGGGCATCCACCAGCTTCTCATCGATCTCGTGGACGTTCTGGATTTGCGCCTCTATCTCTTTCTGCGTGATTTCGGTAAACTTGACTCGGCGGATGGGAAGCGGCCGATCGGTTACCTTGGGAAGAACCGTCTTGTTGAAGTCGTTGCGGATATGCCATGCGATGGCTTCCCCTTCGCGGTCGGGGTCGCTCGCGAGAATGATTTCGCTGGACCGGAGTGCCTGGGCGCGAAGTTCCTTGAGCACCTTGTACTTGTCGCGCATCACGATATAGTCGGGCTCGAAGGTCTCGAGGTTGACGCCCATCCGCGATTTGGGAAGATCGATGACATGCCCCACGGAGGCAAGAACTTCATATTTGCGGCCGAGGTACTTCTTGATGGTGGTCGCCTTGGAGGGAGACTCCACGATGACGAGCTTCTTCAGTTCCCCGGGACTCTTCTTCGAGCTTTTTCCGGACTTGGAACGTTTCGCCGGCTTCTTCTTGGTTTTCGCCGCAGGTTTTCTGGTCTTTTTCAGGATTTCGGGTTTGGACGCCATTTTTCCGCCTCTCTTGGTTTGACCTAATATTTTAAGGAAGAATCAAATTCTCGCAAGTAAAAGAAGGGTCCATTGTCGAAAGTTGAAGGTCCGATGTAAAAAAGTCGAACCAGGAAATGGCTGCGATGCCGGAAAACAGTGCAGTCTATCGGCATTTCCGAATATCCTGGAAATATCCGTTTCGATGCGTACCGTTTCCGGATTTTCGCACCGTTGACTTTTGTTCTTCCTTTTTTTTGACTTATTCCCTGCTGTCGGTTAAAATGATGGTTCCTACAAATGCATGGAGGTACATGGCGACCATGGCCAGCCTGATCTACGATGAAAAGGAATTGATGAGCGGTCTTCTCGAAGCCGGAGTTCACTTCGGACACCAGACCAAGAGATGGAATCCGAAGATGCGGCAGTACATCTTCATGAAGCGCAACGGGATTTATATCATCGACTTGCGTTTTACCATGGAGAAACTGAAAGAAGCCTACAACGCGATGAAGGAAATCGTCGCCAACGACGGCCTCGTCCTTTTCGTCGGCACCAAGAAGCAGGCGCAAGCCTCCATTCTTGAAGAAGCCGGTCGCGCCAACATGCCTTACGTTTCCAAACGCTGGCTGGGCGGCACGCTCACCAACTACCAGACCATCAAGCGCTCCATCGAAAAGATGAAGAAGATGGAAAAGAAGCTGGAGACCGAACGCGCCAACATGATCAAGCGCGAAGCGGTGGAAATGGAAAAGGAAGTCACCCGCATGAAGAGCTTCTACGAGGGCCTGCGCGATATGAAGCGCATTCCCGACGCTATGTGGGTGGTGGATACCAAGCGCGAAATCAACGCCATTCTGGAAGCCAAGAAACTCGGCGTGAAGATCTTCGGCATTTCCGACACCAACTGCGACCCTGACCTGCTCGACTGGATCGTTCCCGGCAACGACGACGCCATCCGCAGCGTGAAGCTCCTCACCGCCATCATGGCCGACGCCGTGATCGAGGGTTCCAACATGAACGCCAAGAAGGACGCCGAAGCCGAGACGGCAGAGGAATCTTCCGACGAAGCGGTGGACAACGAGAAGTTCGATGATCCGAACTACGTGAATGAACCCGCTGTTCTCGTGAAGTAACCCGAGCCTATAACAGGAGTCAGAGCGATGGAAATTTCCGCCAGCATGATCAAGGAACTCAAAGATAAAACCGGCGCCGGCGTGGTTGACTGCAAGGCATGCCTCTCGGAAACCGGCGGCGACTTGGAAAAGGCCGTCGATATTCTTCGCAAGAAGGGGCTGGCTAAAGCCGCCAAGAAAGAAGGACGCGCCGCCAACGAAGGCACCGTCGCCTACAAGGTCGCCGGCAAGAAAGGTCTCCTTCTCAAAGTCAACTGCGAAACCGACTTCGTCGCCAAAACCGAAGACTTCAAGAAGTTTACCCAGCAGATCCTGGAGGCCGTCTTCCAGAAGGGTTACACCTTCTCCGCCGAACTTCCCGCCGATATCGAGGAGATCCGCAAGAACGCCGTAGCCAAGCTCGGCGAAAATATCCTCGTTTCCGAATGGCAGTTCCTCGAAGCCCAGGGCGAGCTTTATCCTTATGTTCATCTCAACAAGGTCGCCGCCATCGCCGATTTCGCTTCCGGCAGCAACCCGAAAGGCGCCGATCTCGACAATGCGATGAAGAACGTCGCCATGCAAATCACGGCGATGAACCCCATCGCCGTCGATCCTTCCGCCATACCGGCCGACCGTTTGGCGAAGGAGAAGGACATCTTCACCGAAGAAGCCAAGGCAACCGGAAAGCCGGAAAAGGTCATCGAGAACATCGTGAAAGGCAAGCTCGAGAAATGGTACTCCGAGACCGTCCTTCTGGAACAGGCCTTCATCCTTGATGAGGAAAAGAAGGTGAAGGACTATTTCGCCGCGCAGATCAAGAACGGTTTCGCGGTGAAGGGATTCATTCGCGTTTCTCTCTGAACTGAAAGCAAAGTGAATCGGGGCCGACTCTACAGGGTCGGCCCCGATTTCGTTGGCATCCCCTTCTTCCTCAACGGATTTCGGGTTTACCGGAAGGGATTTTTTATAAGATTCATGTTTCCATCTCCGGCAAGCCCGTATGTTTGATGAGGAAAACGAGGAAACATGGGATTAAGGAGCAAGCCATGCGCTACGTCAGTACCCGGGGAAATTATCGCGATGTTTCTCCGGCCGAGGCTATCGTAACCGGAATGGTTCCGCGCGGCGGGCTTTTTGTGCCCGCGTCCGTGCCGGAACTCGACGTTCCGCGATTGTACCGGCTCGGCTACCATGAGCTCGCGCTGCGCGTTCTGACGCCTCTCCTCACCGGTGAAAGCGCTCTCGACTATACCGAGGAAGAGCTTCGGGACTTCATCGCGGCGGCCTATTCGTCGGACCGCTTCGACGATCCCGGCGTGGCCCCCGTGCGCTTTACCGACGACAAAACTGCCTGGCTGGAACTCTGGCACGGTCCGACGGCTGCTTTCAAGGATATCGCGCTCCAGATCATGCCGCACTTCATGCAGGCCGGACGCAAGAAGCTCGGCATCAAAAACGAGACCGTGATTCTCGTCGCGACCTCGGGAGATACCGGCAAAGCCGCGCTCGAAGGCTACAAAGACGTTCGGGGAACCCGCATCATCGTCTTTTACCCGAAGAACGGCGTATCGCGTGTGCAGGAACTCCAAATGCTCACCACCGCCGGAGAGAACACCGCCGTCGTGGGAGTGGAAGGCAACTTCGACGACTGCCAAAACATGGTCAAGGAAATTTTCGGAGACGCTTCCTACATCCAGAATCTTTCCGCCGCCGGTTTCGACCTTTCCAGCGCCAATTCCATCAACTGGGGCCGCCTGTGCCCGCAGATCGTCTATTATTTCTGGGCCTACGGCCGCCTCGTTCACGAGGGAAAAATCCAGGACGGCGACCGCGCGGTTGCCGTGGTTCCGACGGGTAATTTCGGCAACATCCTTGCCGGCTGGTACGCTCAGCAGATGGGCCTTCCGCTGTCACGCCTCGTCTGCGCTTCCAACCGCAATAACGTTCTGACCGATTTTATCCGAACCGGCGTCTACAACAGCAAGCGCGAATTCTTCAAGACGTCGAGTCCCTCGATGGACATCCTTATTTCCTCCAACCTAGAACGCTATCTCTTCGAAATGAACCGTCACAACGGGAGAAAAATCTCCGAATGGTACGCTGAACTCGCTTCCAGGCAAACTTTCCGGGTGGACGACACCACACGGCAGAGGATGAAAAACGGCCTCTGGGGCGGATTCACCACCGAGGAAGCCACGCTTGCCGAGATTCGACGCCTCTGGGAGACGCACCACTACCTGGTAGATACTCACACCGCGGTCGGAAGCGATGTACTCCGTCAGTACCGCGCCGAAACGGGAGACGAAACTCCCGCATTCATCTGCTCGACCGCTTCCCCCTTCAAGTTCAACGCGGCGGTCTGGGGTGCCATTAGCGGTGAAAATAACGGCAGCGAAGAGTTGCAGATGATCAATAAATTGGCAGATCGGACGGGGGTTTCGGTACACCACGCCTTGGTGGGATTGAATTTTCTCCCGATTCGGCATGATCGTGTAATACCGAAAAACCAGGGACGGGAAGCGGTTATAGAATTGCTTAAAATGTAATCTCTCTGTTGATGAATTAATTGGCACGATCCTTGCAATTCTTGTTGCTGCCGACAAGACAAGGAGGTACATCATGGAATGCATACTGGAATCGCCGATGGCGATTACATTAAAGCCGGCAGTGCGCTACCAAGTCCAGGGAACCGAGATGAACGGGGCGTGGTTTCCCTTCAGCATCGCCATTCTCGCCCGGCGTCTGGCTGAAAGCCGTCGGCCCTTCGTCATCCGGAACTAATTCCTTCGCACGCGCAGTACGTCCAGCGAAAATGGGAAGGAAACGAAGGGGTCCCGGTTGAGCCATTCCCGGGCATCATTCCAGTAAAAGAAATTCTTTTCAAAAGTGCCGCTTGTCACGATCACTCCCGTATTTTTTTCCTCCGTGAAAACAGAACTTCCCCAGATATTAACCGGAGGATTCTGGATATCCCCGGTGGAAAGGACCGTGTAGATCCCAGACAGGGGAGAATAAATGAAGCATTTGTTGATAGGACTCGCCGAATCCTCCGGACGCCGGTATATCCAGACACCCTTGCCGCTGGCGAGGAGTACCGGCGCCGCATCGTCGAAAGAAGGGTTGACGCTCTCGATGTAAATGCTTTCACTGGTGATGATTGCAAGCGGCGAGCGGGTAGTTCCCTTGATGAGCAGCGGCTGCGTGGAAATGATCACACCGCGCGCTGGGGGATTCTGTATCTGGTCCAGATTCAGAACGACACAATCGTCGATCTTGTCGATAAAAACGCCGACCGAAGGGCCGGGAGGGGCCTTTTTCACGATAACCCGGGGCGGATCGAAAAAGGTGCGCACCTCGACGCCGGGATCGGGAGCCGTCGTAAATACGATGGTATTCCGCCCCAGCGAGTAGGACGTACTCCGTTTGCCGCCGACATAGATGTACATAATACGTCCCATGTTCTGGAAGGGAAAATTGATCCGCTTGCCGTCCCCCTTTCCCAGAAGCGTCGAATGTTTCCTCATGAACGCGGCGCTCAGTATATGAAGGGCCAGACGATCCTTTTCATATTCGTAATCGACACCTTCGACCAGACGGTGTTTTCCGTCCGGTTCCTCGAAAAACACTTCCGAAACCCCTTCGTCCTTGGATAGATAGCAATAGTATCCGCCTTTGAAGCCGAAGTAGGACAACTCACCGAGCGATTCTTCGGGCATGTTCATCGAAACGGCGTTCTGGCTGGCCAGAAGCTGCAGTTCCTTTCCCTTCGTCATAAAAAACGCGGAGCGATTCTCGGGACCCCTGAAATAAAGGTAATCCAGGGATGGAACCATCTGAAAGCGGGCATCGCTGGCGGTCTGCATCAAGTAGACGTTCCGGACATCCTGACCTTCGATGGGAAAACGCGTCGAAAAACCGTCCCCGAAGGCGATCAGTTCCTTCTCGCTGGTCAACGCATTCAGAACCTTGTATCGATCGAACATCGTGGATTCGTCAATAATCCAGGAAGGATCCGCCATTGAGGTATAGGTTTTCCAGACGGCATCGAAGGACGGCAGCCTCATCTCCGTGAGAGCGGGATCCTTGCGAAAGGCGTCGGCGGGAGGATCCATTCGGGAGAGATTGAAGACTCCGTTGGGGTTTTTCAGAATATCCCGCACGGGAATTTCGGAGTACCGGGGAGAAAACACCGGCACCGCGTCGGCGTATTCGAAAACGGTGTGCCCGTCGCCCCAGACGTGCTGATCATTTTTCTCCCGGACGCTCCAGGATCCGGTGAAACCCACGCGACCGGAAAACAGCATGTCTCGCGTGATTTCCACATCCTTGTCGCCGGCGAGAAAAAAAGCATACTCGAAGGCGTTGCGCCTCCGGAATTCGATGGACTGTTCGATGGTGTAGCGGTCCTTCCAGCGCATCGTCGCGTGAAGGGTGTAAGCGGCCGAATTTTTCGAAATCTCGAAGCGGTATTCCTGGTTGCGCCCGTCGATCCGCTCCTTGAAGACAAGCTGCCCGGGCCGAAGCTCCTTCGATCCGGAAATGACGGCGTCGAAGTATTCCTCCACGCGGCCTTCCAGGAACCAGCGCCCCCGGGTAACCTCGAAGTCGCGGCTGGAACTGGTCATCGAGAAGTAGACCATGTTCGTGATCCCGACGCCGATGAGCAGAAGGATGGAAACGGTGACCAGCGCAATGACCGAAACCGACGCGCGAATTTTCATGCGGACCTCTCGAATCTTCGATCCGCGGACCTCCCGAGATCCGCCGAACTCCCATCATCTTAAGGAGCATTCGCTCCTTTGTCAACGGGAAAGCCGGAAGAAACGGGAAACCGTTTGACAGGGAAGCTCGCGTCAGTGCGCGTCCTCAAGGAACGACTGCCTACACAACCCCGAACCTGGGCAACGTTAATATGAAGCGGAGCGGGGGATATTCGGAAGCCGCCATGCCCGCATATCGAGCCACACGGATGGTGAGTATGCGGCTGCCGGAGAGGCATCCATCTGCCCGCAGCGTGCTTCGACCGTCAGTTCCCCTCTGTCGTCCCCTTGCCTTTTCAACTGTTTACTGTTAAAATGTAAATGATGTGCGCTTCGGCAACTTCGCCCGTCGCGCTTGACGAACCGGAATGCAGTGTTATACTAATTCGATACGATAAATTCGGGAAGGTTGCAGGAGGTGAGCGCATGAAATTCCGTACCGCGTTTTTTTTGGTGATGCTCCTGGGATGTCTGACAAATGCATGGGCGGACGGAGCGGCGGCGACATCGAGTGCGGCTTCCACCAATAGCGGAAACGGCCTCGGGATGGGTATGGAGTTCGGCAGTCTGACCATCGACGGCATCGACTATAATACCATCCGCTTGCAGCCGGACATCAATCTCGGGTTTTTCGGCGTGGGACTCGATCTCAATTTCGAGTTCGACGGCGACGGCAACTTCCGCATGACGGAATGGAACAGTTGGCAGGCGATCGTTTCCAAGATACAATACCTCCGGTTCGGTCAGAAGAGCGATTCTTTCTATTTGAAAGTCGGCTCCATCTCCGATTTCGTCCTGGGAAACGGGATGATCGTCAACGGGTACAACAACGCCCTCAATGAACCCGCTATGCGGAAACTCGGACTCGCATGGAACATGGACTTCAAGTATATCGGTTTTCAGACGATGGTCGGCAACCTTCTCGCGCTTGATGTCCTGGGCGGCAGGGCTTACGCGAGACCCTTCGTCGACCTCAAGATTCCCTTCATCGACAAGGTGGAGTTCGGCGCGACCATCGCGGTCGACCGCGATCCGCAGAACCCCGCTCCTTCGGCTTCCACCCCCTACGACTTCCTGATCAACCCCACGAACATCTGCACGAACGTGGTAGTCTGGGGCGCAGACATCACGGCTCCGCTTCTGGATATCGGCATTTTTTCGCTCAAAACCTACCTCGATTTCGCCGCGATCGCCGGAAAAGGCATGGGCGAAGTTCTGGGAGTTTCCGGCCGCATTATCTCCTTCATTCCTTATAAGCTGGAGATCAACAACCTGCAGAAGCAGTTCGTCCCCGGATACTTCGACGTTTTCTACGATATCGACCGTTCCACCAAATACGATAGTCTGGACAGCTACTCGAACAGTGTTTTCGGCGGACTCTTCCAGTCCGGCGTAAGTCTGTTCAACGACATGATGTCCTTTCTCGTCACCATCAATATGCCGGACATGACATTCGTTCAGAAACCCTATATGATATTCACAGCAAAGATAAATCACGATCTTACCAAAAAGGTCGATTTGTCGTTCTCCCTGATTCAGAGGAACATCACGTCCATCGGAGACCTGGCTGCCTTTATGAGCACGAATACGACCGCGAACACGAATACGGTTGTACAGTTTAACCTTACCTACTACATTTCAGATAATGTCGCTCTGACGCTGAATTATCAGCAAACCTTCCAGTTGGATTCCAGCGGAACCGTGGAGCCGTATTCATCCACCGTTTTCAATACGAAGATCTCTTTCTAGGCGGCTCGTCCAGGAGGCGGATATGATGGAGAAATTTTATAAAATCGTCCCGATGCTTTTGGCGCTCCTGATTTTGCCAGCAGGAGCCGCATCGGCCGCGGAGAAGGACGATGGCGCGAAGTTCGTGACGATCCTCGTCTGCAACGGCAAGAACAGCGATTACCGCGTGGGTGACGGCGATTATGTCCCTGTCCAGGCCGGGATGCAGATCCCGGAAAGCGCGGAGCTGCGCGTCAACGGGCGGAACGACTCGCTGGAACTCGCATTGCCCGACGGTTCCTCGGTGAAAGTTTTCGGCCAGACCTCGCTCTCAATACGCTCCCTTTCCCCGAAAATCGCTTCCGGAAAGAGCGAAAATCTGATCCAGCTTCTGATGGGCAGGATATTCGCGAAGGTGCAGAAGACCGACAACCAGGATTTCCGCGTCGAAACCGCTACGGGGATTGCTGCGGTACGCGGCACGAAATTCGGCGTTTCGTACGTCCCGGGTGATGGCGGTAAAGTGGCCGTGATGGATGGCCGCGTGGAAGTGCTGGATCCGGCGGGTGTTTACCAGCCCGTGATGCTGAACCCGGGATTCCAGTCCACCCTTCCGGCGGCCGCCGGAGCAAGTCCGTCGGCGCCCTTCGCGCTCACTCCCTCCGATATCGCTCAGTTCGACGAATCCGGGGCTTCCGCTTCCTCCGCCGGCAGCGTCAACGGGTCGGGTAACGGCGGTACGGGCGGAAACATTCCGGTACCGTCCGGCGGCAATGGCGGCACGACGGCTTCGCCCGTCCAGAAGAAAACCGAGGGAAGCTGCACCCAGCAAGGCTTTAACTGGTCGATCGCGTCGGTGACGATCGGCGACACCGTCTGGAACCAATTGCTTCTGTCGCCCACATTCAAGTTCGGCGATCTCACCTTCGGCCTTTATCTGACGATGTACTTCCAGAATCTCCAAGACGTGATTTCTCCCACGCATTGGTACGACTGGGACGAATGGAGTTTCGGTTTCTCCACCAATTCGAAAGCGTGGAATCCGGTTGGCTTTCTTCAGGACACGCTGCTCAAACTCCGCTTCCTGCAATACAAAACGAAGGATGTGTTCGTCGGCGTGGGCAACCTGGACTCGATGTCCATCGGGCACGGAAGTTTCATCAACGAGTACGCCAACGACCTCGAATTTCCCTCGCGCCGCGTCATCGGCGGACAGTTCGGCTGGGATCTCGGCAACTACGGCTTCGAGCTGATGTCCGGCGACGTTTCCCAGCTCCGGCTTCTTTCCGGCCGCGCTTACGTTCGTCCTCTTCTCGGCCCCAACGGACCTTTTCTTTTCAAGAATCTCTCCGTCGGTATTTCGGGCTTCGTCGACCTGAATCCTTTCCAGGGAACTTCCAACCTGATGTTCGACGTCGCCAGTTCCAACAAGGTATTCGGTTACGGTATCGACTTCGATCTTCCGGTACTCGACCTCCTCGGCGTGACCGCCACCGTGTACGGCGACGCCGACACTCTCGGCTGGACTTCCGCCGCGGCGACCAACGCCTCCCGCGCGATGAAAGGCTACGGACTTTTCGCGGGAGTGAAAGGCTCGGTGCTGATGTTCGATTACCGGGGCGAGTACCGCTACCTGAACAACGGTTTCATCCCGAACTACGTGGACAAGTTCTACGACATCATGTCCGTCTCCAACTTCGAGCGACTGACCGACCCTGCCAACACCAACAACTTCAACGGCTTCCTGTTCGAAGCCTCGAAGAACTTCGACAATATCGGCGGAGTGACGCTCTCGTACCAGGAATACTTCGCATACGGCATACCGACGTCGACCAACCACAATAATTTTCTGCACTTCGAAGCTTATATCGACAAGTGCCTGGCGAAGAACCTGAACCTGCCGGTGAAGGGCTACGCGTCAGTGGCATTCGACAAGAGCCAGTTCGACTGGTCGGACTTCACCGTCTGGAACCGCCTGCTCAACAACGGCGTTCTGACCGCGAAAATTTTCTATGAACCCAGCGACGGTGTCGCTATCGGAGCCACATACAAGAAGTTTTACGTCGTGAACCCCGACGGATCGCTTTCCGTGCAAAGCTCCATCAGTCTCGAAACGCAGATGGGGTTGTAACGCGAATGGAAGCGTTGAAAATAAAAGAGGGCGACCCAGCGAGTCGCCCTCTTTTATTGATAAAATACTAACCGACGAGCTTCTGGAGATCCTTCACCTTGTCGGTCTTTTCCCAGGAGAACTCGGACCGGCCGAAATGGCCGTAAGCCGCTGTCGCCTGGTAAACGGGCTTCCGGAGGTCGAGCGTGCGGATGATGCCGGCGGGCGAGAGATCGAACACCTTCTTCACAGCTTCCTCGATCTTCGCTTCTGGAACCTTTGCGGTGCCGAAAGTCTCGACGAAGACGGAAACGGGAAACGGCACGCCGATCGCGTAAGCGAGCTGAATTTCACAGCGTTCGCAGAGATCGGCCGCGACAATGTTCTTGGCCACGTAACGCGCCATATAAGCCGCCGAACGGTCCACTTTGGACGGGTCCTTGCCGCTGAAGGCGCCGCCGCCGTGTCTGCCCATACCGCCGTAAGAATCCACGATGATCTTGCGTCCGGTGAGGCCGGAGTCGCCGTGCGGTCCGCCGACCACGAAACGACCGGTAGGATTGATGAAGTACTTGGTTTCCCTGGTAAGCAGACCGGTTTTTTCCAGAATGGGCTTCACGATCTGTTCGATGATCTGCTTCTTGAGATCTTCATAACCGATGTTTTCGTCATGCTGGTGGGAGACGACCACGGTGTCGATGCGCTGGGGAGTGTAGCCGTCGTACTCGATGGTGACCTGGCTCTTCGAGTCAGGACGCAGCCAGGGAAGCTTGCCGCTCTTGCGGAGAGCGGCCGCGTGCTGGAGGAGCTGGTGACTGTACATGATCGGAGCGGGCATCAGTTCCGGAGTCTCCTTGCAGGCGAATCCGAACATCATCCCCTGGTCGCCGGCGCCCTGCTGACCTTCGTATTCCTTGAGGCCGGTTCCGGAGACACCCTGGGAAATATCGGGCGACTGGGTGTGCAGCGTATTGAGAACCGCCATCGAGTTGCAGTCGAGACCGAATGCGGGATTGTCGTACCCGATTTTCTTGGCGACGCCTCGGATGATTTCCTGATGGTCGATCACCGCCTTGGTGGTGATTTCACCGCCGACAAGCACCATGCCGGTGGTCGTAAAGGTTTCGCAGGCGACGCGGGAAGACGGATCCTGTGCGATGCAGGCGTCGAGAATGGCGTCGGACACCTGATCGGCCAGTTTATCGGGGTGTCCTTCACTCACGGATTCCGAAGTGAAAAGGTATTTCCGGTTGGACATACGATTCTCCTATTATTCAAAAATTCAATTGTTAATTATACAATCCCCGTCAATTATTATCAAATTCTCTCCGCGAAACATCGACACGACGATCCGTTTCGATTCATTCCCGATGGTCATGCAAGCGGGATTATTTGACTATTTCGTCGGCATTTCTTAGAATATTTCTTCCCTTGCGAAGGTCGGAACGACGAAACCATCCTGCCTTTTCCGCTTCACGCGGAAGACCCGAACGAGGAAGAAGGAGGAAGGGTATCTGCCATGCTGATCGGTTTTACCTACGACCTCCGCGACGATTACCGCAAGCTCGGATATTCCGAGGAAGAAACCGCCGAATTCGATCCCGTTGAAACCATCGATGCCGTTGATGCCGCTATCCGTGCATGCGGACACGAGACCGAAAGGATCGGCGGACTGAGAAAACTGGTCGGTCGTCTTTCGACCGGAGCGCACTGGGATCTCGTCTTCAACATCTGCGAAGGAATGCACGGCTTCGGCCGGGAAGCCGCTGTACCCGCACTTCTGGACGAATACTCCATCCCGTATGTATTTTCCGGCCCCCTGACGCTTTCTGTCACTCTTCACAAGGGAATCGCCAAGACGCTGGTCCGTTCGGCCGGAGTTCGCACAGCCGACTTCGCGGTGGTGACGGATCCGGGCGACATCCCCACCGTCGATCTTCCGTTTCCGCTCTTCGTCAAACCGGTCGCCGAAGGTTCGAGCAAGGGCATCGACGCCGGATCCCTCGCAAGGGACCTCGACGCTTTAGAGGAAAAGTGTCTCCGCATTCTCCGTGATTTCCGACAGCCCGCTCTCGTGGAACGCTTCCTTCCCGGAGAAGATATTACCGTGAGCCTTCTGGGATCGGGAAATAGCGCCCGCGTAGTGGACGTCACCCGCATCGTTCACGGCGGAGACGGCGAGGACTTTTTTTCGTTCCGCAAAAAGGAAAACCTGGTATCTTCACTGGAAAGCGCCGAAGGTGCCGAGCGCGGCAAGTGCGAAGACCTCGCCCTCGCGGCATGGAAAGCCCTCGGCTGCAGGGACGCGGGACGCGTGGATATACGACTGGACGCGAACGGAGAGCCCAACTTCATCGAAGTCAACCCGCTTCCGGAGATCCACCCCGATTATTCGGAACTCACCCGCGCTTGCCGGAACCGCGGCATTTCCTACACCGAAATGATCCGCTCCATCCTGGAATCCGCCATTTCCCGCATTCCCCAAGCTCCCGGCAAGGGGACGAAATAATGGAGATCCGCATCCGTGGACTCGATCCCGTCCAGGACGGCAAGAACGTGGATCGCATCGTGCGTTCCAGCGGTTTCTTCGCGCCCGAGGAAGCGGAACTTGCCGCGCGCTATTTCCGCGAGGCTAGCGACGGCGGAGCGGACTGCGAGCACCGTTTCCTCTTCGCGGAGGCGGCTGGAAAAACGTCGGGGTTCGCCAATTTCGGTCCCGCGGGCTTCGGCGGCGTGAGCTGGTATCTGCACTGGATCGCCGTAGACGACTCGCTGCGCGGCAAGGGAATCGGCAGGGCTCTTCTTCGCGCATCCGAAGACGCGATCCTTTCTGCCGGCGGCGTTAAGGTTTTCATCGAAACCTCATCCACCGAACTCTACCGTCCCACTCACGGTTTCTATACCGGTTGCGGTTATCGCCTGGAAGCGACGCTGACCGATTATTACCGGATCGGCGATCACCAACTGATCTTTTCGCGCTACCTTGCCTGAAACGCAAAATTTCCCATCGAGGTGAAAATGCAGCCCGATTTGACTGACATCTTCCAGTGTTACAATGAATTCCATGCCGCCTTCCAGGGCGACATTCAGAGTCTCGCCTGCGGGCACATCTGCGCGAAGTGTGAAAGCAACTGCGAGACCGAAGCGGAGGGCGATGAAACCGACTTCAAGTATGTGCTTGGCTTCCTGCCTTATGAAATGGAGTATGTCGCCGCAAGCCTCGGCGTTCCGCCGGAGGAGTTCAAGAACAAGTACACTTGGGGTATCAATACGGGAAAGCAGGTAATCCGGTGCATGCGTTTCAGCGGAACGTGCCCTTTCCTCGGAGCGAATTATGAATGCCTTCAGGGCGAGAAGAAGATCATCACCTGCAAGATTTACCCACTCATCCATTACCCGCTCATAGGCTTTTCGCTTTCACGCCATTGCGATCTCGTCCGTTATCCCGAGGTGCTTTCAAAGTACGAGAAGGGACTAGTCCATTACAAAAGCCTGTTGTCCCGGCTTCCCTTCGACGACGAATACCGCTATATGCGGGAGGGGTTCGACGCGATCCAGCTCGACGCACGGAAGGCACGGCGCATCCTGAAATCGAAGGTTTACGTGGAAGTGGGAATGACCGAATTCCGCTCGATGCTTCTTGCGGATCCCTCCCTGATTTAATGATTGTTGCCCTGTTCTGTTATCCATAACCGTTACCCCACCTGAAACTTACTATCTTATTTATAATTAAGTAGATACGCTCCTTTGTGTCCTCTCTGTTCTTTCCGAGAAATTTGACCTTCCGGGGCACCGCAAACTCTTGCATTCAAATCCGGATGCCCTGCAGATACTATGAAAATCCAGAAGATCAACATTCAACCAGGAAAACATCAATATGCGCAAATAATAATCACCCCACGCGAAAATAATGATCATATTTCAAGCACCGCATGAATGTCGGATTGATCCATATCTGATTGTAATATAGTGAGTAACAATAGATGTGCTTACATTTTGTCTAGATTGGCACCGATTTTGCTTTGTCATGTCTGTATCGAATTTTCGACGAAAGGAGGACATTATGTCTGAAAGGGAAATGACAGCAAAACAAATCAAGCCGACTCTCGGCTTGACAGGTGCTGCCATGAATGCCATGGCTTTGATAGCTCCGGGGGCTTTCCTCT